>Ga0126342_10001100_pt1 | contig 35904 bp, 41 predicted proteins | sample Cyp1metagenome_FD_92528 | JGI IMG/M metagenome (GOLD analysis project Ga0126342, IMG submission 92528) | Coral microbial communities from Lord Howe Island, Old Settlement Bay, Australia - Cyphastrea 1 metagenome | ecosystem: Host-associated > Invertebrates > Cnidaria > Coral ... | reverse complement strand
TAACGGACTTTACACGCCACAGTATGCCACAGTATACACTCTAAACTTTACACTCCACACTTTACACTCTAAAATTTGTCACACTTTACACTCCTCACTCCACACTTTACGTTCCATACTCCACACTCCACACTTTACACTCCACACTCTACACTTTACACCACACTTCACACTCTACACTCTACACTTTACACTCTACACTTTACATTCTACACTCTACACTCTACACTCTACACTCTACACTACATTCTACACTCCACACTTTACACTTTACACTTTACACTCTTCACTCTTCACTCCACACTTCACTCTCCACTCTCCACACTCCACACTTTACACTTTACACTTTGCACTCCTCACTCCACACTCCACACTCTACACTCCACACTCCACACTCCACACTCCGCACTCCACACTCCACACTCTACACTTTACACTCCACACTCCACACTCTACTCTTTACACTCTACACTTTACACTTTCCACTCCACACTCCACACTCTACACTTTACACACTCTACACTCCCCACTCCACACTTCACACTCCACACTCCACACTTTACACACTTTACACTCCCCAGTCCACACTTTACACTTCACGCTCCTTACTTTACACTCCACAGTCCACACTCTACACTTTACACTCCACACTCTACACTTTCCACTCCACACTGCAGACTGGTAACAGGGGAATTTGTACAAGACTGTTCAAATAAACTATTGCAGAAAAGTGTTCTGCGTGACTGCATATCCATGTGTTTCCACATCTGTGCCATTAACATGCGTGTGAGCATTCGGGTTCGTGGGTTTCATCTTGTTTTTTTGAATTCTCCACGCGATGCTTGCCCGACTTCCTCTTTTCCCATGCGCGCGGCAAATGGAAACTTCATAGTTTTCTTCATAGCTGGGAGATTGGGGACCGCTAAACGTTTTTCGCGCTGACGCACCGATACACCCAGACACCAATGTAAACACAGCGATCGGCGTAACCGCGTAACGGCGCAATGGTGTAAACGCAGCGATTGGTGTTAGAAGAAACTCGCAGGTATAGCCTGGAGATTGTTCAAATACTTTTTTTGTCATTTTTCGTTGTTTTTTTTCGTTTTTTTTTTGTCATTTCAGTTTTGTCTGTATTTTTTTTGTCATTTCAATTTTGTCTATCATTTTTTTTGTCATTTTTTTGTCGTTTTTATGTAATTTCAGTTTTCGCTTGTTATTCTTTTGTCATTGTTTTGTCATTTGGTGGACATTTTGTCATTTTTTTGTCCTTTTTTGATCATTTTGGCGCCATTTTCTTCAAAATATGGAAACAGATCGAAAATTGTTTAAAAAATGTCAAAAATGACAATGAAAAATGCAATTTTTGCAACCTGCAAAGTTGTCATTTTGTTTGTCATGTTTTTGTCATTTGGTGGAAAATTTCTCATGTTTTGTCATTTTGATTCCATTTTCTCAAAAATATTGAAAAATATCGAAAATTATTTGAAAAATGACAAAAAAAACAAACAATGACAATGCTTCGAGAAAAATGCAATTTTTGCAACCTGCAATTTTGTTTGTCATTTTTTTGTCATTTGGTGGAAAATTTATCTTTTTTTTATCATTGTGGTGCCATTTTCTCAAAAATATAGAAGATATGTAAAATTGTTCGAAAAATGACGAAAAAAAACCAAAAAAATGGCAATGCTTCGAGAAAAATGCACTTTTTGCAACTGGCAAAATTGTCATTTTGTTTGTCTGAAATGTGCAATGAAGCATGAATGGAACATGCAGGATTCATATCCTCTCCCGAGATCGCGGCCCAAAATTCAGGTAGGATGGACGAACCCAGGGCCGTGCGGGATAGATTGTGCCATGGCGGATGGGACGAAGTAGCCCTCGCCGGAGTGACCGATCTGCCTTGGGATCGAAGCTTGGAGATCCTAGCTCCGGTGGTGGGTCGGCTGTCCTTCGGTGAGGAGCTCGAACTCCGGGCGGTGCTTTCGAGGGCTGCTTTGCAACAGGACCTTAGCAATCGGGCTTTGCGACTCAAGCGGCGACGTTCTTTGTGGATGAAGCCTGGAACCGCCGCTATGGACGGGATGCCGAGACACCGCTGGCACCATTGATACGGTGGGAAGCCGTGCAGAGAAAGGCTCCGGCCGCAAAGTGGCCCTCCAGGTTTCAGAGAGGGCTTGAGCATCTCCGAGACGGAGATTCTCGTGAAAAGTTGGAAAGCAAGGAGAGGGAACGAGTGGTGCATCTGCTTGCCTCGGCTCTCTGCGCGGCAGGTCTTTGGAGGCCTGATGCTGATGAGGAAGGTAAGCCAGCCTCGGTCTTGGTGCAGCAGAGGATTGCTATGGGCAGGAGGTTAGGCACCCTTCGGCAGCATGTCAGGAACATCTCCAGAATGGCTCAGTTTTGCACGGTCAGCTTTGGCTACGGATGGTTCCGGCAACCCAGGGACTTCTTTGATCTGATTTCTTCAAGACTGGCTGAACCGTGCGGCAAACATGTTCCACGGGCTCTCTTCAACTCGGTCATCTTTGCTGAGCAGGCGGCCGAGCTGGAAGAAGGGCTACGGTTGTCAAAGAATCAAGGTGTTCGAAATTTCCTGAAGGAAGTCGAGTCGGCCGGGGGTTGGAAAACAGGCAGAGTGGTAAAGAAGGCGCAGCCTTTTGGGGTAGTCATGATCCTTGCTCTGGAGGACCTCGTGATGCGAAGCGCAGCTCAGGCATATATGCGCTGGTATGCCTGGATCAAGTTGCTGAAGGTTTGGGCGGCGCTTCGTTGGAGTGACTTGCAAGGGATCCCGAACGACTTTCTGCATCTCCGGCACGAAGGTGTCCTTGAAGGAAAGATCACAAGGTCGAAGGCTGGGAAGAGGGTCGAGGTCATGTACTTCTACGTGGCGCCTGAGGCCTTCTTACTTTAAAAAAAAACTGGTTGAGGACCGGATGGGAGCTCAACTTGGAGCTATCCCGTCAATCAGGCCTGCATGGCCGAGACTACATGGTTCCCAAGCCGACGGTTGACCTGAGCGGATTCAGGAAGGCCATTGTCAAGTACCAGGATGCGGTCACCATGAGCCGAGCTTTTCTCTTGGCATTTCGAGCTGAAGTGCACTTAGAAGGGCAGGAGGGCCCTGGGGAAAGCCGTGCTCTTCTCATCCAGATGGCCACGGGCTTCTGGACGGAGCACTCTGAGCGAGGCACTATGGCGACTTATATGCAGATGTCGCATGTGGCACCAGAAATTCGGAAGATGGTTGGCCGCTGGTCGTTTTCTCAAGAGGAAGAGTGCGTGAGGCATTTAGAGACCTCGATACGGGGCGCACAAGCCAAGGTGGCGGCTTTTCTGAAAAGCTGGGATCCCAGCCTTCGAGTCCTTGAAGACCAGATCATAGCGAACCTTGGCAACTACCTCAGAGAGCGAGGCGTTCAGGAGGATGCCATCGGAGACATAGCGCAGAACCTGGCGCTCCCGAAGGATGAGACGGCTGATGTCGCTAATGACATGGAGAGGCTGGAGGGATTGAGACGGGTCCTTCAGGTGGAAGATGAGGCCTTATCAGGGAGGGCCACTTCTCAGTATTCCCCTTCAGTGGGGTGTCTTGCTCAGCCCGAGGAGATTGAAGAGACGGAAGATGAAGGAGAAGGGGATGGAGAGCCCATGATCGAAACCACAGGGACTTTCGTCTTTTCGATTGTGGGTTCGTGTCATCGAAGGACCCTTCACAGAGTGGGGGAGTGCTGGCGCGTTCCCGGTGTACATTACCGGAACTATCTATCGGCGGGAAATGATCGCCCTCCCTTGGCGGCCGGAGACCGCGAGTGCCGGGATTGTTTCCGAAGGAATCGGCCCATGGAGGATGAAGAGGAAGACGAGCTGGTAATGACCAGCTCGTCGTCGAGCAGTCAGGAAGAGGACTGACGGTTGGCCGGGCCAAAAGGTTCAGGAGGGGGAGGCTGCTCAGCTGCTCGGTGCCTGTATGCTCGGTGTGCAGCCTTAGGAAGCGGCGGAGACGGCACGTTTTCACGGTTTTTTCAAAGGATTGCTTGTGGTTTTCGGTTCAAGCGGTTGGTTAGGTGTGCGGATTCGGTGCCTGTAACAGGGCGTCCCGTGTAACAGCGGGACATTTGTCGGCGGGCGGCGCGAATGGCGGCCAGGACGGAAGACGAGCTCCTCGAAGCCCTTAACGGGGACTTCCGGGGATTGCTCGACAACAAGAGGGTCTCTCGGGAGGTTCAAGCCACGCTTTCTCGGAGAGGAATTGATTCTACGGAAATGCTGGATGTGATGGCTGATGATAGAGAAAGCTTGCGGGAAGTGGCCAGGACGCAGCTACAAATTGACCCGGCGGTGGACCCAAACCAGGCCGTCATTCAGGCCAGGTTGGTGGTGGCATGGGAAGCCGCCCGGCAGCGGATGCAGATCAGAGGTGAGAAGGATGCCCATGCAGCTTCTGAAAGAGAGGCCAGGAGCATTCCTACCAATGAGTTCCTTGGGCTTTGGAGGCAATTTGAACGCCAGTACTACGAGCTTCGGGACGAGGAAGTTCCCAGTCGCAACTCCCTAGAGGACCTTGCGGAGCAGTTGGAGAGTGGAGACTGGCGGGCGATGTCTTTGAAGGAAATCGCTGCCAAGTCGGATGTGGAATCGGACTCCCAGTGGTCATCCCTCACGGTGGGAAAACTGGGACAGGTGCGGCTAAAGAAGTCCGCAGTAGAGACGGCAGCTCCGAAAGATTTGGAGGAATACCGGCAGAAACTCAAACTGTTGGGCCACCACTTCGTCTTCCTCCGAATGATGCATCCTAGCCGGAGAGAAATAGGAGATGTCACTCCTTTTACCTTCACCTCATTTGCGGACTACATGTTGTCAAAGAGGGTGGCGAAGCTCGCTTCGGAAGACGAGAACGGTCAGGTCTTCCATCACCCGACACTTCTACATCCGAAAGAAGATGGTGGAGACCTTGCAACCGGATACCCCTCTGGCTCAATCCTTGAAGACTGCGATGGAATGCTCGGTGACCAAGGAGCGGTACTTCACCATGGTACTTCACCACTCCCTTGTCCGTCAGTGCGGCCGCCCAGTCAGCGTCGGCTCGGAGCCGTTCACCTGCGCCGCCAGCAGCGGCTAGCTGGTCGGGGCCAAAGGGATTCAAAGGACAAGGACGCAAAGGGAAGTCCAAGAAGGGAAAAGGAAAGGGAGCATTTCACTCCCTTACACCAGAGGGCCGGCAGATCTGCTACGCCTTCAATTCACCTACCGAGCGGTGCGACGGCTCGTGCAACCGTGTCCACTGCTGCCAGGTGTGCTTCGGGGGACATCCGGCTTACCAGCACGCAGCGGAAAGCAAGAAGGCATCCGGAGCACTGGGTGGAAAGGGCGAGGAATCCCCGGCCAAGGGGGCAGCAGCTTGACGGGATGGGCGGCCCAGGCTACGCGTCCTGTATTTGCATGCAGGGCCGGAGCGCAAAGCGAGTCTGGGCCAAGCTCTTCGGCAGCTTTGCACACAGGCCGATGTCGAACTCTTCTTAGAAGAATGGGACATTCTTTGCTCCCCCGATCATGACCTTTCGCAAGAAAGCGTTCAGAAAGCGTTCAAGAAGAACTACTGAGGCGGGTGAGAGCCGGGCTTTAGGATTATATATTCATGTCACCTCCATCTAACACATGGAGCAGAGCCTTACATAGCAACCCGTGGGGGCCACGGCCATTACGTAACAAGTTTTGGCCTCGGGGGTTCCCCTGGTTGGAAGGCCATTTTCTGGAACTAGCACGCCTGGACAACGTGCTAGTCGATTTTTGTTTCACCATATGTCACGTGATCTCGGGAAGTAAATTGGAATACCTTGTTAAGGTTATTTGTGAGCATCCGGAAGACTTAGGCTGCTCTACCAACCTCCAAGCGAAGCTCATTTTTCCAGCTTCCATCTGGCAGTTGCCTGCTTTCTGGGCCCTTCTCAACAAAATGAACTCATGGCATACGGTTGCATTTTTCCAATGCAGGTTCAACATTGAACGCCTCAAACCTACTCGACTTCTTTCAAACATTCCTGCAGTTCTAAACTTCGGCGTTTCGGGACCACCGCTGTTTGATTCAGAAGGGTACTATGTGGGCCCTCTGCCAGCCAGGTGCACTCATGGCGGTCACCCGCCGTTAATCAAACAACATGCACACGATCCCTTCGCCACCACGGACACTGGGGTTTACCCCCCTGCCATGGATGTCGCTTTGGCGGAGCTCATTTTTCAGGACTTCTCAGCATCTCTCCCCGTCGGTGGGGGCAAAGTCGCGATGCCAAAAAGCCCTGGCGAAGGCCCTGCAACAGGGGTCAGCCCTGTGACAGGGGCTCACGAGGAAGGTGGCCCCGTAACGGGGGTAGGAAAGGAAAAAAGGGACCCTATAACAGGGGTCGGCCCTGTAACAGGGGTTCACGTGGGAGGTAGCCCCGTAACAGGGGCAAGAAAAGGGAAAGGAGACCCCGTAACAGGGGTCGGCCCTGTAACAGGGGTCAGGGTGAGAGAGACCAAGGAAGTTCTCGAAGGAAAGGTGCCCGTAACGGGGTCAGGTAGGAGAGAAAGGGACCCTGCAACAGGGGTCGTAGAAGGAAAGGGGCCTGCGACGGAGACGGAGCAGGAAGCAGGCTTCGACGGCGTGGAGATGGGAGAGGATCACCCCGTAACAGGGGTCTCGGAGTGGTCTGTGACAGGACCTGAAGAACCAAAAGGCGGTTGCCGAAGGGGCACACTAAGGGCTCATTACAAGGGTCGGTCGCGGCCCTTCCACGATGGGCTGGGTCTTTGCTCAATGGGCCGTCAAGCCGCCAAGGACCGAGACCCGAGGCTGGGGTCGACTGCGGCCTGTCTCCAGGGCATCTTTTGGGAGGCGTTCGCCGAATGGCTGGAACCTTTGGGCCGGGCGGGGGAGCTCCGGCTTATGGCGCAGGTTCTTTGCGGAAGGCTGGAGGACCATCCCTTTGGGTCCTTGCCGGAAACAATTCGCGCAGCATGGACGCGTCGGTTGGAGGCGGAAGGGTTTCATCCGTCCCGTCGCCCAGGGGATCGGTCATCGGCCATCGAGTTGCGTGTTCTCCTGAACGTAGCTCGGACCGCTGGGGATCCCGACTGCGAGTACCTAGAGGACATGGCGGCGATCGGAGTTAGGCTGTGCACGAATGGAGAGATCCCCCGGGTGCCTGCGGTGTACGAAGAGAAGACAAAGTGGAACCTCCCGGACCCTACAGAGGACCACTGGACCGACGAGACGGTGAGGGAGAATTACCGCTCGGCATTGGACCATATGGAGAAGGTGAAATCTCAGATCCAAAAGGATATAGAGAAGGGCGATATCCTGGAGATGTCCCTCGACGAGGCCAGGGCCCGCTTTGGCAATTCGCTAAAAGCGGCCAGTCTTGCGGCGGTGCCGAAGGACCCGGTTTGGGATCAAATCCGAGTGGTACACGATGCGACCCACGGAGTGGAGGTGAATCACCACATAAAGGTTGGCAATCGGATGCGATTTCCCCTCTTCGACGACCTAGAGGCTGCGATGGCTCAGTTTATGGCGGAGGCGGATTCCCGTCGATTGACCATGGCCTATGACTACAAAGGCGCTCACCGCCTCATTCCAATTCACCCTTCGGACTGGGGGTTGCAGGCTTTCCGATTGGACGAGACCGATAAGGTGTATGTCAACTGCGTGGGCACGTTCGGTGTGGCCTCCGCGGCGTTCTGGTGGTCGCGTTTGGCCGGCACTCTCCAGCGGGTAATGTGGCGATTCTTGCCTTGTAATGACCCGTTGTACGCACTGCTCTATGCGGACGATGGACTGGCCATGGTCTCTGGGCCCGCTTATCGGAAGATTCTTCTGGCCTTGCTCTTGTTTCTTACAGTGATGGGCGCTCCGTTATCTTGGCCGAAAACTCGGGGTGGACAGCAAGTAGAGTGGCTAAGTTATACCGTGGACGTCAAGAAGGGATTAGTGGGTATCTCTGCCAAAAAGGTGGAGTGGCTGGAGACTTGGATTGGCGAGGTACTGGACCGCAGGTCGGTCCTCGGGAGAGACATGAGGTCGGCTCTGGGGCGTATGGGGTTTCTTGCCGGACCGTTAAAACACTCCAGACCTTTCTTGGCATTGATCTACCGATGGACCTCCAAGATCGGGGCAGGAAGCTTCACGGCTATCCCCTTGGCGGCGCAGTTAACTTTGAGATTCTTCCTGGAGGCGATCAAGGCCGCTCCGCTTCGCGCACCTCGAGCAGTGCCTAGGCCCGGGGGAGAAATTTTCAGGGTTGATGCCAAGGCGGATGCAGGTGTTGTCTCTATCGGAGGATGGGAGTCCTTTTCGGGATGTCCACCAAACCGGGCTAGGTGGTTCTCTGTTGAACTAACCCGGAAAAACGCGCCTTGGATCTATGTCAAAGGGGAAGCCTTTCAAGATTATCTCTTCCCTAGAGCTGCTGGCCATCACCGTGGGCATTATGGTCTTTGGGCCTGGGGCCAAATGGAAGGATTTGGCGGGAAGGTTGGCCTTGACGGCCTATACGGACAACCAGACCAATGCATACGTGCTGGACATATTTATGTCTACGGCGTTCCCCGCCTCGGTGATCCTCATGGAGCTGGCCATGCAATTGCAGGACAGGCAGATTGATCTAGATCTCCAGTGGATTCCGCGGGAGCAAAATGTGGAAGCGGATGCTCTTACAAACGAAGACTTTACGATGTTCTCACATGAAAATCGCCTGGAGGTAGATCTGCTGAACTTGGACTTCAAAGTTCTGAATGTTCTCATGGCTCTGGCAGAGAACATCGACCGGGACATTGTCTTGAAGCGATCCTCTAAGCCAATGCCATCAAACCAGGACCCTGCCAAAAAGATGCGGCTCACTCAGCCCTGGTGACCTTCGGAGGGGAGAGGATTCACCAGAACTTCGGAGTTTCGCAGCACCCCTTGTAAAAGAGAATGCGGATTGGCAGGGCTGGGTGGGAGGCGCGTTTACGTGTTTAGAGATGAATCATTTTTTTGTCATTCGGCGGAAATTTTCTTATTTTTTTTTTGTCATTTTGGTGCAATTTTTTCAAAACTATGGAAAATATCGAAAATTGTTTGAAACATGACAAAAATGACAAAAAATGACAATGCTTCGAGAAAAATGCAATTTTTGCAACCTGCAAAATTGTCATTTTGTTTGTCTTTTTTTTGGTCATTTGTTGGAAAATTTATCATTGTTTGTCATTGTGGTGCAATTTTCTCAAAAATATAAAAAAATATGGAAAAGCGCTTGAAAAATGAGAAAAAATTACCAAAAAATGGCAATGCTTGGAGAAAAATGCACTTTTTGCAACTTGCAAAATTGTCATTTTGTTTGTCATTTTTTTGTCATTTGGTGGAAAATTTATCATTTTTTTGGTCATTGTGGTGCAATTTTCTCAGAAATATGGCCAAATATCGAAATTTGTCTGCAAAATGTCAGAAAAATCAGACAAAATGACAAACAAAACGGCAGACCAAAACCCAAATGACAAAAAAATTGACAAACAAAACAAACAAAATGTCAGACAAAATTGAAATAACAAAGAAAACAAAAAATACAACCAAAATGATAGACAAAACTGACATGTCAAAAAAAAGAGAACAAAAAAGACAAAAAAATAAAATACAAATTAAATATTTTGATTTTTTTGAACCTTTGCGTGCCTAATTTTTTTTTCAAACATTGGCGCCACGGCCTATGAGTGTAAAAACGTAACGCGCAGGAACGGGCATACCAGGGTAATGGCCTATCAGCGTAAACACAAGGATCGGCGTATCGGCATATTCGCAGCGATGGGCATAGCAGCGTATCGGGGGAAACACGGCATAACGGCGTATCGGAACAAACACAGCGCTCGGTCTCACGGCGTATCGGCGTATTTACTGCTACGGATCCACTCCCCAACGCAGTGGTTTTCTTGGGCCGTGCCTTCGTGCAGGGAACCATTATGCAGATGGAAAACCACCTCAACAGCAACACAGTCACCTGCAACAATTGTTTGCAAAATGCTGGTGCGACATTTTTTTGACACCCTTTTCAACAACAACTTTCACAATTGCAACCCCACGTGGGCATGCTCAAATTTTTCATGACTTCCCTTGGGTTGCCTTGGTTTTTTGCGTGTGTGCCTTGGCTGTGTCGAGCCGAGGTGTGGCCAACACTTCATCCCGGAAAACTTACACATGAGTGTCTGCATTGTGTTTGATGTCCAAGCTTTGCCTCAGGAGGTTTCAGACATTTTCAGACACAATGATTTTGGCAGTCCCTGTCTTTTCTTCGTTTTTGCGCGCCGAACTTTGGGAGCTTGCTTCCCCCTCGTGCATGTTGCCGGGAAAAAGTTGCCGTGCAAACGTTTTCATCATCGTCGGCAAAGCAATATATACCATGGTGTCGTGAATCAAAACACGGCTAAGTGCCAACATCACTGACAGGGATTGCGTGGTTAGCACTGTGAGGGATTGCGTGGTATTGCTTGGTATTGCGCGGTATTGAGTGATATTGCGTGATATTGCGTGTGGCCATCCTCACTCACAATTTTTTAGCAAGTTCGTTCTCGCAAAGCCATCGTTGCGAATCTGAAAATTGTTTGGCTGGCCACGTATTTCCATGCCGCTAATCAAGGGTTCCACAGGATGCTTTGCACGACTTGCCAGGGAACATGTTCTCTTTGTAAATATGCGCCCAGGAGGCATGATTTCCGCCAAGTCTTTAATTTGTTTGTTGGAGTTCTACCGAACCCCAATTGCATCAAATTCAGAATCCAGAATATCCATGGAATGAAAAATCTGGAAAATATATCGCCACAGTGCACTGGGCAAAAATCCATATAAAAACGCACAGCTCCATCCCGTGCAGAAATGTGCATCAAGGTCCTCTCGCGTATTTGTTGCAATAACTGATTATCGGTGTTGCAAGCCATTCGGCCCGGCCTCGCCTGGGAGAAACATTGTCCACATCAAGGAGAAGAGCGTTGGAAAGACCGGGTTTGCGGTACTTGTGTTGGAACGCGTCCTGTTGAAGCATTGGTTGGATTCCAAACTTGCCCCGCGCTATTCACATGCATGCTACCGCGAAGACGTAGCGTGTCCAATTTGTCCTGGGCTGCCTCCGCTCCAGTCTGGCTCAAGAACCTGGTCTCGCTACCAGCCCCGCAGCGCCTTCCGCCACAACGCGGCAGCCGTGTGGGCATCGTGGCAGGACACAGCGCCCCATTCATAGCAAAACGCCCAGTCTTTCTGTTTTCATGTCTTGTTGCCCACGCTCCAGGCCCTCCAGTGTCCCATGCACGTCTGGGTTTTCTTCCTCAACTTGCGCCCGCAGAGATGCGGCCCAAACACTTCACTCAAGTGGGAGTCGTCCTAAAACCTATGCAAAGCATGTAGCATTCAACCTATGCAAGGCATGTAGTATTCGAATGACATCTGCAGATATGGATGTGTATGTTTTGCTGCAGTGGCCAAATGCCGCGGAAAGGCGGCGTAAGGTTCGCAAAAGGTTTGAATACCACTGTTTATAAACCTGTAAACAAATGAAACCCTGATCGTAATCCCATGTCCCGATTTTGGTGGGGCGCGAAAGGGCGCGAAAAATTCGCGAAAACGCGGCGTGAAGGCAGTTTTCGGGTACCATAATTTTGGACAACCTCCAAGTAACCTACACGTTTTTAAAAAAAACTATTTATTTTTATTTATATTTTTTGATTTGGTATCGGAGGGGGTCAGGAAGCCTCCAGTCTACTCGGTTCAAGGAGCACAATGCGCTAAACAATTGAATAACATTTTTTTTTCTTGCGTTTGTGTCGCACATGGTTTTGAGAATATTTTTCTACAATTTTGTACGTTTGTATTTGTTGTGGAAAATATTTTAACTTTTGCCGGTCTTGTGCCTCGCTCCGTTTGTGTAACGGTCGGTATATGGGTTCAACCCACCTGCCTGGCTTGACTTCTCCATACTTCTCCCTTCCAACCCGGCCCGTGCCAGAGACAGAGCCAGCACCAGAAGGTCCCACAGCCAGGGGATGGCAACAACCAGCCAGCACCGCCTTGCTTAAGTCAACCCGGGCCGAGCTGCAACGCACTTTGCCACCAGCCAGCCAAGCGCTTCTCGATTCCTAAAGCGGGCCATATGCTGGCCGTGTCTTCACCACCATCCCCTATGGGCCCGAATCCACTTATTCGTCCGAACATTTTCGTTTGCTCATTCTTCGCCGGCTCCGTTTGCCATTGCCACTCTCTGCACGTACTTGTCGTTGCCGTCGCACTCTCGACCCCTTGGGCGACCATCGATCAGCATGTGCTCAGTCCGAGCGGCAGCTCGAATATGCTCTGTTTTTTCCGCGTTTTGTACAATCTAGCGTTCTCTTTGCAAGTGCGGGCGTGTCGGAGGTTTCTCCAGCTTTTTTTAGTTTGGAATAGTTTTGCTGCATCCTTTAATTCGGAACTGGCAAAAAAAAGAAAAATGTACACAACCAAGCACCCAAGAAAAATGAACAGTCTTCCGCGTTGCAGCCCCAGAGCCCATTCAGAGACCTGCGTTTTACGGGTGATCACCACAAACGTGTGGAGAGGCACTGTATACAAAACATGCTTGTCTGAGACCCTGGTCCTGGTTTCATCATTGAATATGATAAACTGCCACAATGGAAAAAACAACACAGGACTAACTGGACAAACATGATTTCGGAAAAAAAATGCCAAAAAATGAAAAAACATGCAAAATATGCAAACTGCGCTTTTGTGCTGGCATTTTTCTGGCATTTGTGATTTGCATTTTTTTTTTTGCAATGTGTTTTTGCACTTGCATTTTTTCCTTTTTGATTTGCACATTTTTTTTGCATTACGTGGCGGGTTTTTTCAAGATTGCAGGTCCCTAGAACGAGCTCACAAGGCGCCAGCACAAATGTCGAAACAAACCTTAAAACCACGAGGGGCGGACCACCTGCCGCCTAAGACGGGGAGGCGAGCGGGCCCTTCGCATGCGCAGGATCACGGAAAAATCAAAAAATTAAACCGGCCCCAAACCAACCCCCAGTAGATGTGAAACCAAACCTACATAGACCTTACGCCAACCTTGAACAGATCCTGGAACCGGTGTAGTCAACCCACAGCCAACGCCAAAGAAATTTTAAGCCAACCTTGAAGAAGTCCGAAACCACCAGATAGCTTTTCAACCGAACCACACAAATCCGTTAAACCAACCCTAAATAGACGCTAAACCAACCCAAAGAAAATTAAACCAACCCCGGATATATATATATATATATTATATAACTTACACCAACCCTAAATAGGCCGCAAACGAGGCCTAAGTAGCTCCTAAACCAACCTCAACAAATCTTAAGTCAACCGTAAATAAATCCTAAACCAAGTGCAGGTAGGACCTGAACAAATTTCAGACAAACACTAAGACCAATTTTTAAAATCAAACCAGCCAACGCGACATAGATGTGGTTAAAACACATTTACATAAACGGTACATAAAATTTAAACCAATTTCAAATGGAACCCAAATTAACCCGCTTAACCAAACTTAAGCATAGACTAGATTTCAAACCAAGCCTAAACAAATCCTAAAACAAATTCTAATCGTGCCCTTGACTTGCGAAACTTAAGCACATCATAACAACAACAATCAATAGATCTAAGCAAACCCGACCTTTAAAACAAAGAAGAAAAGAAACCCTAATAGAAAACCGAAACAAACCCTAAAACAAACCCTAAAAGAAGGCTAGTTGCAAATTACTATCTTCCAGAACAATGGGAGTGCCAAAATGTTGCAAACGCCATGGAACATGAGAATTCGAATTTAAAAATGCTGTCCGTAGCCCTAAAATGTTGCAAATAGCAAGGAAAGTGGACAGAACAGGAAATAAAAAAAAACCGGACAACAATCCAGATAAAATTGGATCCCAAATTGGGAATTGATAGGAAATTGAAGCACTTTGCAATGTCAAGGTTTCATACATGTCACAAGTTCACCATGGGTCACCAATAGGTGACGGGAACCACATGGTTAAAACATCAAGGAATGTCCTTTCCCCCTTAAGTTCCTGATAATGTTCATGTTGAGCATCATATCTGCGTGAAAGTCTATGGGAATGGAACGGGAAAATATGTTGTAGTTTTGAATTCTTTAAAAATTACAATTGGCAAATTCACTATTGGTTATTTGTAGAATAACAACAACGGGGGAACTAGCAGTCACCACAAAATCGGATCACCTGTTTTCACCTACAGCCAACTCGTGAGCGTGTAGCGGCGTAAGATCAAATGAGAAATGAAGCAAACCCAAACTAAAAACTCTGTGTTGGGCCTGCTGGTCAAAAGGCCAGCCTGATGGTCCCAATGTTCTACCACCAGCTGTGTGCGTCCACTACGATCTTGGTCAGGATGTCGGCCATTTGCGATCCTGTAGGGACCCAACCAATGTTTTCCCTTGAGGTAGGATAGGGCCCCAGTGGTCTGCTTGACCATTCGGCGTAGGGCGGCCAAATCGACCACCAGCCGCTTCTCACTTGGATGGAGTCTTTGGCTCACCCACCCGGTACACAATGTCAAGGACGGATTTGCAATCGGTCACAAGTCCATGAGGTGGTCCCTGTAAAGCCCCCCAGCGATGAAGGATCTCGAACAAAGGGCGTCCTCCCAGTCTTCCAAACTGGACATGACTTCTGCTGCCAAGGTGCTGCGACACACCCTTGGGCACGCATGAGGTTTCCAGCCCACCACCATGGCTGATGCCTCCTGGCCAGTCAAAACACGACGGCTCAGGAGTAGGATGTGTCCCAGTTGTCCAGATGCCAAGTAATCATCGTAGTCGTCGACTTCAGGGTCTAGTGATGCGTTTGCCCAGGCGGCGTCGTGATACACAAGGAGGTGCAAGTCCTCCACGAGCTCGGTGAACTTGAGCGGTTCGCCCTTCCCGGCTTGCGCCAGTTTCACCAGCTTGTTTGTGTTTTTAACATCATGGTACGTTGGTTCCTCTTGACGGCGTTGTGCCAAAGAAACTCCAGCCTGTAAATCAAGCTTCGTTTGGGAAACCAGCGAGGAGAGAGCCCGATGGTGCTCATGTTGTCCTGCTTGGTGACCTGGTTTGCCAGGTTCTCCGCCACAGCGTCCTTGGGGATGTCGACCGTCTCCAAGCGGGCATTGATGTAGGAAGTTTGGTGGAGCTCGATGGTGTCATTCTCCTGCTTGATGGTGGCACCAGCGTACTCAAAGAGGTCGGCCTCCCACTCGGCAACGGTGAAGATGCGAGAAAGTCCTTGCTGTAGTTGACCCATCTCCGAAAGAGGAGCTGCCACCAAGAGGTCGTCGACGTGGGTGACGTGGGCACCATGTAGTTTTCCCCATCTCATCACGTAAAAAAAAATAAGGGTCCAACTCATGGTGTGAGAAGGTCGAAAAGTCCACCCCCGCGTTAATCTTCAAGGCCAACAGCTCCGTGACCAGCTTATCCCACCATAGGCGTGGTGAATTTGATAGGCCGAAAACACCCCCAACGATCTCCACGAGTGAACAAGGCTTTACTCCAGGGAACCCACGGCGTTTTGGTTCAAAATAGAGGCCACCGTTGGATTCAATGCCATTGGGAAAGGCTGCCCCCACGTCGCCCGCAGCAAGCTTCCTGCTAAGAACAACAGCACGTGGAGCGACATACGCGAGGCCGTTGGTGCTTCGGTGTTGATCTCTCCTCTCTTCAGGTCGGGCTCCATATGACCACCCGCACGCAGTCTCGCCTTGGTTTGGCTGGGATGGTGCTGTCTTCGCGCCGTTTGGCCACATTTTTGCATCGGTAGGCAAAACGTGCCCTCAGGATACGTGCGCGAGGAACTGCTTGGCGCAGCCACTCAGCTTCTTGGGGTCCATGGATTCGAACAGCTCCATAGTGAAAATGTTCTGCCCACTGCTTTGCCTCAGCAGCATGATATGGATGTCGTTCCTCCTCCGGTATATCTTCCCACTTCACTTCTTTGTCACTCTGTTTGACGATGGAACGTGGGACCTGCTTCTCCACCATGAGTGCCTGAGCAGCAGGCCACCATGAGTGCCTGAGCAGCAGGCCTTGAGCTTGTTGCAGCTTCAACTTCTGTGTCCAGAAGTTCTTCCAAGTCAGAACCTGGTACCGGTGGTAGTGGCCTTGACCGATTTGGCTTGTCATCAGCGCCAGGTGGTACAGATCTTTTGTGCATGCGAACAACTCCCTGTGTTCGCACTCGTTCGGGGACGGCTTCATACGTCACCTGTCGCTTCGGGTCAATGGGGCCAGTGGCATCGGTGAAGGCATCGTCATCGCTGTTGTCCAAACGATGCACCAGACGCATAAGATCGTCCTTTACCCGTTTCATTTGGAATGAAAAATGATTGGAATGCCAAACCCAGCTCTTCAGATTCGGCAGGCCGAAGATGTTCTGCAGCACAAAGGACACACCATTCACTTGGAGATAGCCAATAGGATGAACCTTCCCTTCCAACCACCACACCTGGCGCAATCCATTCGCCGGCATTTTGGCGTTTTCTCGCCTTGCCCCCGGCGGTCTTGTGGACCCTGTAGATGTAGACATAATCGCCCTGCTCATAGACCTCGGCATTGGAGCGTGGTTGACCAAGAAGAGCACGGCGTAGTGGGGTGCCAGCCTGCGTCTGCAGGAAGGCAGCAAGTTGGATAGTTTGGCGTCGTCGCCAAATTTCGTCGGGAGAACGAAGTTCTTCCTTGTAGTAGAGGTCCTCGTCAAACATGGCATCGCCTAGGCGAGGTTCCGCACCAAATAGCCATTGGGCCGGTGAGTAGCCATGCTTCTGGCGGAGGTTGTTCTTGGCCGCCGAGACCATGGCCAAAGGTTGTTCTGGCGGAGGTTGTTCCTTCAGTGGCTCCCTGCTGCCAGTGAGCCTGGCCAGCATCGAACCTGACCGTAGAACCAACCATCTCGACGCCGTCCGCGAAGTCCTTGATGAAACCACGTTCTTGATCGCATGTCACCTTCATGGGAGGCCCTGCCAAGACCATCCAGCAATCAGTGAAGTCGGCCAACAGGTCAGTCGACTTCCGGCCATGGATCTGCTTGACCATGTGGTAACCAGAGGCCATGTCAAGCACCGACAGGACCTCCACTTGTTGTTGTCGGCATCACAGAGGTTGATCGTGTCCAAACAAACCTCCTGGTTGAACTCCAGGGGTCGCACCAATTTCGCAGGTCTCCTACTACCAGGATTGCCCAAACGTGCGCAAGTGCTGCAGCGCAGGCTGTGTGCAGCTTTGATTGCAGCTTTGCTGGCACCAGAAAATTAGTAAATCATGGTTGGCAAGGTGGCTTAAGTTCTGGTGAACACGTCGCAGGGCCTTTGCCAAATGAGCAGGCACATGTGCAACATGTGCAGGGAAATCAATACTGGTCAACTTGGGGTCTTGTACATCTTCATCAGCACCAGCGGCTTCCTCAGCGGCTAGTGCTTCCCAGGTTTGGTTAGCAGCATTATGGGTGCCCGGCGGGGCCCATATGCTACTGGACATGTTCTGGTAGCCTTCAATGACTGCCCGACAGCAGGTCTTGGTGTAAGCCCCTGCGGGCTCGGTATTGCGTCCCTCAGTAGGGGTGTGCGTGGCCCCCAGCACAAGCGCGCCTCAAACTCTGCAAAAATTTTTGGATCAGTTGATGCAATCCTCGTCATCACCTCGTTGCCATTGGCGATCTGGTTCCAAGCACATTCCACTGCAAAGTGGATGAGTCGGCGTTGTTCTGCACGAGCTCGGCGTAGGGCTTGACGTCGTCGAGCATAGTTCAAACGTTGCCATTGGGACCACTTGGTGCATGGCAAAGCGACCCAAAGCAACTTCGGCTTCTTGTAGTTGATGTCGTTGAACACGGTCTCCTGCTGCAAAGGGTCAAAAAGGTTGTGGCCCAAGAGGATGTCCCTCGGCTCGAAGACGTTGTAGCCCTTGGCCGCAAACTCCTCAGTGAGATGTGCCGAACCCGCGAAGAGTTCGGCACAGATCCTGGGCAGGCTCGACCACAGCTTCGTGTAGTTCGGCCATAACCGGTGATGCCAAGGCCACCAGGGTCGTAGTGAGGCACAAGAAAGTCTTGTGCACCCAACTCTTAACCCGTTTCTTGGCCACCCTCTTCATCCGCTTGGATGGAAGGTTACGTACCCCCTCAAAATCCTCAGGCTAGTGTAACTTGATCCTGGGATTCTTGTTCTACTTGTCCAAGTCATATTCATCAATGTCCAAGGGGTCAGTGGCGGCCGCACCTGCAAAGATCTCGTCGTTGTCCAGTTCATAGGGCTCGGCAGAGGCGTGGTTGATCCCGAGCGAGCTGACATCCTCAGTGATGTAGCAGCTCCTAGCCCCCATTGATCGAGGGAGTTTGTGAAGCTCCTCCATCTTCTTCCAATATTCCCGTTTCTTTTCCTTCGTGCGGGAGATCATGCTTGCTCCCCTTTCTTCTTGTACTCCACCTTCTTCACTGTACCTGCAGACGACTCTCCATGTCCTTGATCTGGTCCTCCACTGACTGGTCCGCCTCCAAGATCAGATCGAAACCGCTGCTCGAATCTCCCTCCATGCGGCGTCTTCTCGATGTTCTCGGTCTTCTCGGCTTGCGCCCACCTAGTTGCGCCAGGTCCGGTGAGTGCTGTGGTTGCTGCCCGCTTCCTTGGTGGCCCAGTTCTATAGGACTGGTTGATCTCCTTGTGCTAGTACCCCTTGTAGGAGCCGAAACTGATCATCTCCTCTCGAGACGGTGGCAAGTTGTCCCGGAGCAGCTTCATCAGTAGCCTTCCTCGGCGCACTTCACCTTCAGGTTGTCCAGACACATGTGGGTCAGGCCCACGGGCTTGTGGGACATACCGCCACGAGCTTCTCGAGCTTCCAGCCGTAGTTCCGGCATTGTCCATGCGTGCCGGTCTGGAATGTCCAGATGCTCCAAAGCTTCCACCAGCTCCTCGCGTCTCATCTTCCATGGCGACGGAGTTGCTGGGTCTCGAATTGGGGTGTCACAGGTTTGTGCCGTCACACGTCGGCGACGAAAACGACTGCGGCCAATCCAAGGAAAGTCAGCTCGTGGGGCTGTATCATGGTGCCATTCATGTTCAAGTCGATATGTCAGCCCGTTGCCATAGCATGGAATGCATGTTGTTTCTCTGTTCTCGTCCAAAAGTTGCAAAAGTCTAGACTTGAGAGTGTCATCTAGCTGATGTGTTCCAACGTCCAGGGTCAAAACAAGTCCGGCGAGGTGTGACATGCACTCTGGTCATGTAAGTCTCATCCCCTATCCAAAATTCACGCGTATGCACCTGTTGGTTCCACCAATGTAAAAAGGTTTCCGGGCCAAAGCATCATTTGTCAGCATTTCCAAGACATGTCCCTAAATTTTCGGGCAAAAGAGTTGACAATTGACCCCAGGAGCCGCACTCACCATGTATGCTCGAGACGTCGCAGCATGTCGTGCTAAAATGTGGACTTCCGTCACACTCCAATCCACTCCCTCGGGCCATGTTGGCACTTGGGGCGGTTCACCAAAATCCAAAGCATTGACCTTTGGGTGGCCAGATGCCGTGAAACTCAAAATCACATCCGTCAGCTTGAGCTTGGAGAAGTCCGGAACGTTCGTGTCCATCTTGTAGTTCATCCCCAATTGAGGCCAAGACCGGCCTGCTCAGCAAAAGGCGCACCTGAGCTGAGACGATGGAAATTTTGATCATGAACCATCGCCCCGCAATTCCCACAATCGCCTTCGTCGAAGGGTAGAGGCGCGGTCCACCAAACTTGAAGTGCTCCTCCTGCTCGATCATGATGTAGGGGGAGGTCGAACTTCTTCACAACCTCCAAGTACTTCTTACACCATGCCACGCCAGCCAACGTCCGGCTGCAAGCACAGTCCACCACGGTGTCCAGGTCCAAGCCGTCCGTGTAGAAAACAAGATGGGTGACATGTGGGGCACCATCGCCCGTCTTGCCCTTGTCCTTTGTGCATGCAACATCCTTATGCCAGTGTCCCTTCTTGCCGCATGCCGAGCAGAAGGAACGGGATTTAGCCTTGGCAAGGGTTTCCTCCCTAGCCTTGGCTGGGTTCGTCCCCCTTGCCTTGAGCACATCACTGTACTTGACTTTCGCATTCTGGTAGGCCACAAAGGCCTCACTGACTCAGGCCTCACTGACTCCTCCTCGCCGTAGGGCTCGATGTCGACCAACTCGTCGAGGTACTCCGGAATATATCCGGAATGTCGTCGAGCTCCGTGATGTAGGAGGCCTGCTGACTCTTCTTCTCATTTCGACCATCAGGTTTCCTTGAGTTCTCCCAGATCGGCCTATTCATCCGGTCTTGGGCCACGGCGGCCTCTTGCAACTTGGCCACGTCATACTGGTTGTTCACAGAGGAGAGAAGGTTCAGCTCGGTGGAGTTGTCCAACCGCAGCTGGTCGACGTACCACCAAGAGCTGCAAAGTCCAGGAAGAACGCAACCGACCTCCTTCAGCCTGGCCAGGTGGCGGTCGAACTCGCTGTTGTAATCCCTGATGTCCTGGTTTGGGCCCTTCTTAAACAAGTTGAAACAGTCACTCATGTACTTGCCGGCCTTCACCACCTCCTTGTCCAAGTAGCGCTGGGTGATCCATGCCACGTAGCGGTCCACGCCGTAGGGGTCGTCCAGGGCGGAGAGGTCCAAGTCTTCAGCGTCGCGCCATGCTTTGCCAGTGAGGTTGTTGTAGAGCACCAGAGCCTGCTTGTTGGCCTTCAAGCGTGTCACACGCTGCCGCCAGGCTTCGATCTTTTCCTCAAGTAGCCTATCTTCCTCACCTGAGAACTCGGGACTATCTTGTCACTCCCTCCACTGCTCATCTATTGACTCATCCCTCTGACTACCGTGTTGGCTGACGGCCCAGGGGTCCCTCCATGGTTGGCTCCATGGATCTGACTTGGTGGTACTTGACCTCCTAGTGGGGTTGGCCCCGTACTCATTGGCTGAATGCCCCTCATCAGGTCCCGTCCTTGGTGCCAACTCCATGTGCCGGCGTTCCAACGCTTCCAGTCCTCTTCAGTCCAGCGCGGAGCACCAGAGTGCGGAGCCCCATCCCCAGCAGCAGCGTCCTCGCGGCCACCACTGGACTCAGCACCAGCGTCCTCCACATCGGATGTAGGTCCTTCAGGTGGGGTAGGCATCGAACACCGTCGGCCCACACCACAACGCCGCAACAGCTGCTATGGCTCTCTTTTTCCTAGATTATCAGTCTCCAGGAAAGGCTCCGCTACCAATGTAGAACAACAACGGGGGAACTAGCAGTCACCGCAAGATCGGATCACCTGTTTTCACCTACAGCCAACTCGTGAGCGTGTAGCGGCGTAAGATCAAATGAGAAATGAAGCAAGCCCAAATGTCTAAACTGTCTAAACTGTACAATTCACAGCTACCAATTAGGTGGCGGGAACCTCGCATTTGGAACATAAAGGAACGTTTGCCTTGCTTCTGGGTTTTTGAGATTGTTCATGCTGTGCGTTTTTCAGCGTGCGAAGGGTGTGGGAATCGAAAAGTAAATTGAAATTGAAATATGTTGTAGTTCCATGGTTTTGAACATTTGACAAGTTCACCATGGGCCGCCAGTAGGTCGCAGGAACCGCACAGTAAGAACATCAAAGAATGTTTGCCTTCCCCTTGCGCAAAAAACCGGGATGGTAGTGGTCAGCATGTACTGGGCTCATCAAGTCACTAGCCCCACAAGTTCTTAGACACCACATTCCAGTGGCACCGACCGCACGGCTAGGTGCAAAAAGGGTCGTGGTCATGAGCTCATGTCATGCCATCTCTACCTTAATTGCTTTACCTAGGATCTACACTCTAGCCTACAACCCCCCAAGTAGCGGAGAGTATATTATGACTATATTGAATTACATCATGGGCAAATCACTTTAGCGCTTCTGCTTGGTGCGGGGTTTGGCTGCATACTCGGGACCGCCGAAATGCTGTCTCTCATTTACTGCCCTCACTGCAAGACTCATTCTGATATTTTTGGCTTTGAAGTGCGAGTGGAAGCAAGCAAAACCAAAGCTGATTTGGGAGGGAGCGCCTTTCCGTTTTTGTTCATGGTATGGACGCATCCTTGCTTTGCTCGCTAGACTATGTCCCATGATTGTTCTGAGAAGGGTGGAACAACGTTTCATTCCCAACCGCATGGAAGAAAAGGCGGCTACGCCAGTAAGAGGGGGTCTGGGGACTCTTGAGTCGTTTTCGTTCTTTACCCTGTAATTTGGAGTGTTGAGTGTTTCTCTGGAGCAGCCCCAGCCTGAAGTTCCAGCTCGTCACCAGCCATTCCAGTAGAAATGTTTGAGGTTGAGGGGTGGTGATTACCATGGCATATCTGAGGAGACAAGTGAAGTAAAGTCTTGTGGCCACAGATTCATGAAACGGAGCAGTTTCGGAGCACATCTAAGAAAGGGTTTGTACTTAAGGGCTTGCGAAAGGAAATGATATAAAATTAATTTCAGCGTGCGCGAACAGTATTGAAATTGTTTGCTTCGCCAATCTTCTACGTACTACAAAAATGTGCATGTTGGGTTCCTGCAAATCTAGTCCGCGTGCGCGGTACATAAATTGACGGCACGGGGGTCGCATGTGCCCCTACCTCATGTGGGGTCGTATTTGCCCCTAGGGGGTAGGGGCGAATGTGACCCTAGGGTAGGGGCGAATGTGACCCCTGCTTTTGTGTGGCAGGCGCAATAGTTTCAGAGCCTCGAAGTGATCTTTTCCACCTCAGAGAGTCATTTTCACGTGTTATGTTGGAAAATCGCTTTCAAGCAACTCCAAGATGCTGGAATTTCGTTCTAACATCCATTTCAATCAACTTGCTACGCGCTCTGGAAGTCAGTTCCTAGACGCTCTGGATGCTACGTTTGTAACATCCACTTGAATCAACTTCGAAGACGCTCTGGATGTTACGTTGCAACATAACATAACATCCATTTCAAGGAACTCCAAGACGCTGTGCATGCGACGTTCCAACTTCCATTTCAATCAACTTCCCGGCGGAACTTCCCGGACGCTCTGGATGCTATGTTCCAACATCCATTTCAATCAACTTCGAAGACGCTCTGGATGCTACGTTGCAACATCCATTTCAGGCAACTCCAAGACGCTCTGGATGCTACGTTGTAGCATCCACTTGAATCAACTTCCCAGACGCTCTGGATGTTACGTTGCAACATACATAACATCCATTTCAAGGAACTCCAAGGCGCTGTGCATGCGACCTTCCAACAGCCATTTCAATCAACTTCCCAGACGCTCTGGATGCTATGTTGTAGCATCCATTTCAATCAACCGCAAGACGCTGTGGATGCTACGTTGTAACAGCCATTTCAATCAACTTCCTGGACGCTCTGGATGCTACGTTCCAACATCCATTTCAGTCAACTTGCCAGACGCTCTAGATGCTACGTTGTAACGTCCATTTCAAGCAACTCCAAGATGCTGTGGATGCTACGTTGTAACATCCATTTTAACCTAACATCCCGTGTCCCCAGGTCTTACCCCAAAAGGTTGAGTGTCATATTCAATAGTGAGGGAAGTGACTTAATCCCCCTGAAAGTCCCGTGTCCCCAGGTTTTACCCTAAAAGGTTGAGTGACATATTTAATATTTAATAGTGAGGGAAATGACTTAAGCTACGTCACCAAGTCCCCCCCAAATGTTCCCCAGTCCCCCCTGAAAGTCCCTTGTCCTCAGGTCTTACCCTAGAAGGTTGAATGACACAGTCAATGGGAAGGATAGTGGGGTAGGGGCGAATGTGACCCCTTTTGGGGTAGGGGCGAATGTGACCCCGTCCCTAAATAGACCATGTAGAGACCAGCGCGGCAAAGCTTTCATTTTTTTTTTGTACGCATCATCTTGCGTCATCCTGATCCTGATCGTCCTCTTGCATCCTCATCCTCATCCTCATCATCATCCCAATCATGCTGCCCATGTCATCACCATCACCAACACCACCATCATCACAAGTATTTATCCTTTTCAGAATCATCGCCGCGATCTCTGTCACCATCATCATCGCTATCATCAGCAGCATCAACAATGTCACCATACCGTCGTCGTCGTCATCATCATCATCCTCCTCCTCCTCTTCATCCTCATCCTCATCCTCATCCTCACCTTCCTCCTCCTCCTCGTCCTCCTCGTCACCAATGCCTTTTCAATCACCTTCACCATCATCGTCATGATCATTTGCATCAGCATCCATGCCGCACAAAAACCCAGCGTCATTTAATTTATAGCTTCAATTATCATCATTTATCGCTACTAACTTGTGTCTTTTGTTTGAGTATCATCCATATGTACTACACGCCATTAATGTGGCACCTGCATTCCAGAAAAATGTGATGCGTCCATCTTGACATGAACCAACAGATCGTTCTCAGCACTCTGCATTTCATCGCCTGTTCTCACAACATATCACAAATATACACTTCGTCCCCCCGCTTGGCTCAAGTGCAAAATTTCAATAGATTTGGTTTTGCTTCTTCCACGGGTGTTTCTGGAAGAATGCCTGTTCGCTGCAGTCCTCATGCAACGTAGCTCGCAAAGACAGCAGCCGACGCACATGCACATATTTGCAACCATCCCCTTATCATAGCAAAACACACGAAACAAATTCGAAGAGGAACCGGATCAGGTCGCAACTTGTCTGCTCGCCGCAATGGCGGGCTAGCGCTAATTCTCACCAGGAGAAGTTCTCACCTAGCTTGAGGATGCAGGAAAATACGCGTCAGGCGCTGTTGTTGCATTCGGTCGCAACAAAGAAAATACGGGAACTATGTCTGGACAGGTATAGGCAGGCATGGTGCTAGGTGAAATATGGTGATGAAAAGTGGTCAGCGGTTGCAGGGCCTGACAATCATTCACCAAGTGGGTGCGTCCAGAGCAGGGAAAACAGTGGGGATATTGGGGTCATGTGGCATGCATTGGCCCATTCTTGGTGGATTTCCGGTTTCTCCATTGGGTAAACCAATGTCTAGGCCTCAGGCGTTCTTTGTGCTTTATTTGCTTCCTCCGCAGGCTGTGGTGGAGCAAATCCTTGAGGAGCCAATTTTGTCTGTGACTTCTGTTCCAGTTTTCTTCCCGGCGGATTACGAAAACCTAGCTGTATTTTGCGGTATGGACAAACACAGGTTCTTCCCCAGCTAGCTGGAAGCTATAGGGGTTCTTACTTCTCAAAGGTCAGGTCTTCGTTGGCGAACCTTGTGGGGAAGTCTGGCAAAGGTGCTGTGCAGGGTGCTGTGCTGTGCAGGGTGCTGTGCAGGGAGGTGGTGTGGCTGGAGCGTGGCTGCTGCTCACAGTTCGGCGGCGTGTCTGGCAAAGGTGCTGTGCAGGGTGCTCTGCAGGTTGCTGTGCAGGGGGCTGTGAGGCTGCTGCTCACAGTGCAGTGGCGAAGTCTAGCAAAAAGGTGGTGTGAGTGGGGTGGCGCTGTGCAGGTTGTGTGGGTGGTGTAAAGCAGGGTGCTGTGCAGGCTGCTGTCCAGAGTGCGGTGGCGAGGTCTGGCCGGTGTAATTTTAGATTTGCCCAAGTCGCCAAACTCCATGAGGAAGGCGCAACGACAATTATGCTTAGATCTCTCCCAGCTTCGACCACTACATCAAGTTTGATGACTATGTTGGGTCTGCCATTCGTTGGTTTCTACGACTTTCTCTATCTGCCACAGTGCTCTCGACAGCCAAATCGCATCGTGGAAATGGCATTTATCAATTTTGTTGATCAAAGCTTCGCGAGATTGGCGGTGCAGCTTTTCCAAGAAGCATCAACCATGATCCAATCTTGGTCGCGGACAAGGGTGAGTCAAGCAAGGGTTCAAGGCAGGCTTGTTTGATGTCCATTCTTGACGAAACATATCAGGAGAAGCGCAATTTTATTGAATCACTATGATGAAACCACGGTTTTCCACAACTTTGCCTACTCTGCTGTGCTTTGTTTTGAGGCCTGGCGCCCAACCTGGCATACTTCCTCCTTCGATTTGGCGAAGGAGCCATGCTGGGGCCAGACGCACCCCTGGTCTTTGTGAATGGTGTGCCTGCTTCTTTGCAAGATCAATGCGCTGCTCAAATCAACGAATATGCCATCAGATCTGCATGGTTGGTTATTCAGGAAGAAACCCAACCCAGGCAGAGAGACATGCGTTCTCAGCGACTTCCTGGCGATCGTGCAGGCGTGCGGGATAAGGTGGAACCGAACCTTGCCAAACAAAACATGGACACTTTTGAAAAGTCAATTTCAAACATTTTGTCGTTTTTTAATCTGGAGTTTTTAACAAGTAAATCGCTTTGAATACACTACAGTACCCCCTTTCGTTTCTTTTCAAATTTAAAGCACCGCGGGTCGCGGGTGGTGAGGATTTTGGTTGCGCCAAACCTGCGTGAAGATGAACTTCTTGACCTTGCACGGCGCCATGAAGAACGCTTTGGATTCGCTATTTTTAGATTATGATGGACTATGAGTTCAGAATCAATCCAGGCATTGGCATGGACGAAATTGACGGCTTTGACATGGCCAATTTTCATATATATATATATATATGTATGTATGTATGTATGTATATATGTATATGTGTTTCATCACATTTGCAATGTCCCATGGTGGCAGATCGGTATTTATATAAAGATAATTATTTACCTATATAAATGTGCAATTTAATAATCGCATAATCGCCAGGCCGTATAGCCATAGAAACGTAGAATCATATAATCATAGAAGTATAGAAGCATAGAATCATATAATCATATCACAATTGAAAAAAGTCAAAGAATCATAAAAACACATCGTCGCCAGAATCATAAAATCAAATCATAACACGTCCCTGCAATCTAAAACCACATAATATCACATAATCATGTACGAATATGGATACAGGATAGATTGATAGATAGAATAATAGAGAAGTCGATCGACCGATAGATTTTCATTCATTTGGTTTGGCAATTTGCGAAGGGCCCGGCATGACATCGCAATCCAATGTGTGTACCAGCTTGTTTTTTATCTGCAAGGTCCACTACCCCCTGCCCGGTCATGTTGGCCTGTCAGTTGTGTTGTGTCCGTGGCAAGGATTTCAGGACGTGCAGTCGAGCTGACGATTTCCGTCCCCGAAAGCCTTCAAGAAAATTTTGTGAAGAATTCATGTTCGTTTTTCCTTCTGGCCATATTAGTTGGGAGAGTCGGTGAAAGAGCCGGTGAGAAATCTATGAGCATTCTAAAAAACAAGAATGTCCATGTGAAGTGGCGAGTAATTCCGTTTTTTTTTGCATAGAAGTGATGCCCTCGAGCCGTTGGCATCGCGTCAGAGACAATGTCATCTTGTGGCACCCCGTCAAAGCCTTGGGCGTGCCTACAATGTCTGACAGTCAAAAAAGAACAGAGATGCCCTTGCAAAAATGGCAAGATGGTGAAGGTATGCATGTTGTCGCCCGTGGATCCCACCTTTGCTTCCCTATATGTATAGATATGATATGCATTGATGCCATCTGTGTCTGGTGCCCGAAAGCTGGGCATACACTCGAGCGTTTCTGATCTTGAGATGCTGCCGGGCTTAGCAGCTTCAACTGTTCAAGCCGTCTACTGTTGACGTTCCTCCAGCATATGTGAACTTCCAAATCATTCCGGAAGAAAGACTTTTTTCTCCGGGCGTCAGTTGTGCTTGGTGATTCTGCTAAAACGGAAGGCATAGGTAAAGCTTGAACAGGGGCTGGTTGTTATAAGAGCCAAGGTGAGATGAGCGTGATTCTGCTCATCTTTTCGCTGTGACGGTCTCGTGTGCAAGTCCGTGCAGCATACAGAAAGCGGTCTTAGCTTACATGTTTGTGACCAAAAGTGGTCCGTCTTTTTCAACCATCAGGTGGAGGAATGCCAGCTACGGAAACAACCAATTAATACCGATTGTTGTTAAAAAACGTAACTGGATGCAACATGTACAAGAACACATCGTCATGCAATCCTACACGCGCAAAGGCACACACACATGCACAGTCACACACAATCATGCGAAATCACAGACATGTGTACAATATATCTAGCTGCACATGTAAATGTATATGTATGTATATGCATATGTATGTGTATGAATTTGCATGTGCAGATGTGAATGCATATGTATATGTAACTGTAAATGTATATGTATGTGTATGTTTATGCATGTGTACATGTGAATCCATATGTAAATGTCTGCGTATGTGTGTGTATATGTACATGTACATGCACATGTATATGTATATGTGAATGGGTGTGTGTATGTATATGTATGTGGATACGTATCTGTAAATGTAAATGTATGTGTATGTGTATGTATATGTGCGTGTAAATGCGAATATAAATGCATATGTATATGTGCATGTTCTCGGTGCACAGGTGGAAATTCATAGCAATTTGGCTCAAGTGATGGAACTTATCTGTAGGAGCCGCCGGTGGTAACCACCTGCTAGCCTCTCAGCAATTCTCCTGTGCTTCGTTTCAGCGGCTTGAGAAAAGCCTGCGACTCAATGTGATTGCGATTGTGATTGCCCCCTTTGCACAAATATCCCATCTTTGGCCATCAAAAGATTCGATTTGTTTAGTCTGTTTGTGGGCTTTCTGGTTGGCTTGTTGATAGGCCCTTAGGCTGGACTTGCTCCGTTGGATTAGGCAGACCCGGTCTGGTTGAGGACCCGGCTTTCCCATTTGGCTGAGGACCGAGCTCAGCCAGTGAAGTGCTTTTGCCATTGACCATTTGGGCCCTTCGAGTTCACGGTCTACACCACGCAGCTCCAGCTTGGTTTTCCAGCTTGGACCAGCTTGGACACAAGAAGAAGAGGAGGACGAGGAGGAGGAGGACGACGAGGAGGAGGAGGAGGAACAGAATAAAAAAAACAACAGCCGCCAACAACCGCTAACAACAGGCAAAAACACAATCAAACAACAAGCAAACAACACACAAAAAACAAGCAACAAAAAGAAAAAAGAAAAAAGAAACAAGAAACGACGATGACGACGATGACGACGACGATGACGATGATGACGACGACGACGCCGGCGACGGCGGCGGCGATGGCGGCGGCGACGACGACAGCGACGGCGACGGCGACTGCGACGGGGAGTGCCATTGGTAGGTAACTTTTTTTTTGGTTGGAGCTTGCGGAATCATATTAATTTCACTTGCATCATAGAAAGCCTTGCCAGGTACGTTTTTCGCCTGGGCAGTCAAGTTGCTCTGGCGGTGGTGGTGAAGGGCAGAAGCGGCGGCCTAGCCTCAACACTTTGTTACGTCGGAGCTTGTCGAACTTGCTGCTGAACGGGCTTTAAGGCAACCACGGTTACTTTCGCAAAAAGTCGCGCACCTTGTAGAATGATTGTGTTCGATTTGGAAGCCGGTCTTAAAGGCAATTTTTCTAGTTTGAATGCATGGTTAGGCAAGGTCGTTCGAACGATGTTGTTTCTGTACAGTTTCGGGCCAGACAAAGCGGTCTCATTTGATTCCCAGCATGTAGCTCCTCACGCAGAGACGTAGAACAGGAGTGTGGGCGGAAGGATGCTAGCCCTCTGGGACTCCTTTAAACCGGCTTCAGGTGCGCCGCCATGGATTGCGAGCAGAGCACTTGCTTCCCAGAACGTTGAGGCAAGACCGCTTTTGGCGCAGTTCCACGAGCTCACTTCTTCGTTCTTGGGCGTGGTTGCACTTCATCTGAGTTTTGTCCCAGCAGACGAGGTTTTTTGGATTTGTACCCGGGAAAGCTGGCGTGGCGCGAGCTTTGAGCAAGCACTATCACGCATGGGTGTTGGCAGTGGACTTTTGTCATGGTGAGGGACACAGGCCTTTGAGACCCGCGGCTCCAGGACCAGTTGTTCTGCCTTATCAGAGCTGTGGGGCTTTTTGGGGTATGCGGTATAGGGGTTGCTCCTGAATCCGCACATTTTTCGCGGGCTATGAGCTGCCGGTCAGAAGCCGAGCACGCTCTGAAGGCGCTACAAAGTGGTCCTACCTTTGGAACTAACCAAGCTTGCTGGAGTCCGAGTGGGTGGGCATAGCTGTCAGCAGTTGCGGGGAGGGAGCCTCTTACATCAAGCCAGCCGGACTAAGGTGACGCAAGTTTACCCCAAGAAACTATGTTTTCAATTTGCTAGGCGTTTGAAATTTGAAAGCTTCCCGGTGGAGGCAGCTGGACATCAATGCGTTTGCTCTTTGCCAAAAGGGGTGTGTTGTGCAGGCTTCACATCCGCGGCCAGTTCTCGGGCGTCCTGGAATGTAGCACAGGTGTCTTGGCTGCGGAACTGCATGAGCCTTCAACTTTAGCTTCGCGCGATGGTACGTCAATATAGTTTGCACTGCTTTGATACTGGTGGAGCGCTCTACGAATTGCGACATCTCCTGGTTGCAGCAGGCCGGAAATTTCCTCTTTTGAAGCCTGCTTTGGGGCCGGAAATCCTTTGTAGAACCATGTCTGCCATAGCGGTTTTCAAAGGTGGAATGATGGGCAGCCACGTTGCTGTTAGGCTACGAAGGTATCGCTCGCAATGAAGAAGTTCTCAATGCCTTGCAGCGGGACCTGGTGCTGCCTTCTGACCTTTTTTGTCTGTGACTATGTTGCTGCTTCCCTGAACGTGAATAAACCAAAGAGTACAAGGCGCGGGAAGGGCCGTGTACAGCATTTGAAGATAGAAAGGCCTGAAGTGATGCATTTTTTGGAGGCAATTTTTGTGACTTGGATACTTTTTTCATTCTTTTTCCATTCCCCGCTAGTGTGCTTAGGGTGCGCGGGGATATATTGTTGATTTTTCTTGGAGGCATGCAAGCCCTCCCCGGCTTCTATTGGAGGTGGCGGGGAAAATCAAGCCTATCCAAAAGGTGAGAGTATCCAAAGCATCCTGTGGCGAATGCGCTTTGTGCCTCAGGTGACTCTCGATAGTTATCTTCCGGAACTTGCAGCTGAATCTCTTTTTTTTGCAGCTCGTTGATTCGTCTAAGGAAAGAATTAATTTTCCTTGGCTTCCTTTTTCTGCCGCTTTGAAATCAGACTAACTGCCAAACATGTACTGGTGCACGTACGTACGGTGACGGCCATGCAAAGTTGATATGCAGCTGCCGTTTCAACCTTGCTCTGTCCCTTTTACAGCTCGCAGCTTCGACGTGAGGGGGTCTGGTTGAAAAATGCTTGCTGAAGGTTTCGAATGTTTCGATCCAGACACCAGGGCTGAAAATCTTTAGGGCTTGAGCATGTGCATGTTCACCGATGCACAGGTGGAAACCTCATAGCAATTCGGGCCCAGTGCCCGCTTTCCTTGGATGTGCAGCTGCCATGTCAACCTTGCTCCGTCCCTCAGCTTGGACATGAAGGGGTCAAGTGGTTGAAGTGGCTGCTGGGGGTTTCGATCCAGACACTCAAGCACGTGCCAAAGAGGAAAATCCTTAGAGCTTGACCCTGTGCATGTATATTATTTATGTGTGTGTGTATGCATGTGCATGTGTAAATGTGAGTGTATATGTATATGCGCATGTAAATGCACATGTATTTGTATGTGTATGTATTTGATTGTATATGCATGTGCATGTGTATATGTGTATGTATATGTATAAATGTGCATGTATATGTGTATGTATATGTACTATATGTATGTATATGTGTATGTGTATGTACATGTTTGTGTACATGCGAATGTGAGTGTGAATGTATATGTATATGTTGTAGATTATCTTAATTCAAGAGCTCTGTGGGCAAGGTTTCTGTAGAGTACAGGCGGACATGATCATATACGTATATCCATGTAGACATTTGTGTGCACATTTGCAGCTGCATATGTATTACATATGCATTACATTTTTGTGTTACATATCATGTATTCAAGATTCAAGATATCGTTTTACGCAAATAAGGTCTTACGGACAAAACGTTATGTCCGTAAGATCTTATTTACACAAGATCAGATCTTACGGACATTTGCGCATATGTGAAAACATTTGTGGGGGCATATGTGACACATATTGTCCATATCTGTTGTATATAAATGCCGAAGCTATATGCATATACGTATATACCCTCTAGGCGCCCTACAGAGTATAGGTCTTGAACCAAGATAAGTTATAGATGTACACGTATATGTAAATGCATATGCATGCGCATATGTATGTATATGCATATGCATATGTATATGCATGTGTGTATGTATGTGTATGCATGAAATATTCCTGATTGTTTTTGGCCCATTCGGGCTAAACCCAGATTATCCGTTGCTCAGCGGTTGTTGCTGGCTCTGTTTGTGGAACTAACGGAGTCACTGCCATGAAGGCAGCGCAAAGCAACGCCAGAAGCCATCGAAGCAATTGGCAGTCCTCAAGCTCCTCACCCTTTCCGAAGTTCACCATTATTTGACAACAGGGGAAGCCCCAAACTTGACAGTTCTGGTAAGGGAAATGAAGTTTGAAAGCAGAAGAAAGATTAGCAATACCATATTTTCAGGTAAACGCGTTTCCCGGTGAACATCGGTAAGCTCCTCCTGCCACCTGATGTGGAGGCACTCGCAGGTTGAGGTGCAAAACCAGACGATGGATCGCCCGAGAGCGTAGAGGAGCAAATTACTCAGGTGTAAGTAAACATAAACACACAATGTAATGAATATGTAAGAAGTATGTGGTGTAAGCCGAAGAAAAGACACTGCTAGTGGGATATAGTGGTGTGTCAGTATGAAAGCTGAAAAGAGACATTAGAAACATGTGTGCTGATGCAGAATGACAGCAAGAAGATAAAAAATGCAAGGGCAAGGCTGTATGAAGGAGACAGGTTGGTAGGAAGAGAGTGAAGAACGGAAAGAAAAGGTGGAGAAGATGTAGATGTGAAGATGTAACACAGGCGCTTTTACACACAGACGCTTTGACATACAGACGCACTTACCCAGAAACGTTTTTACACACAGACGCTTTTACACACGGACGCTTTTACATACAAACACTTTTGCACACAGGCGCTGCACACAAACACTTTTACACACAGACGCTTTTACACACAGACGCTTTACACACGGACGCTTTTGAACAGACACTCTGCGTCACACAGACGCTCTTACACACATACACTTTTACACACAAAAACGCTTTTACACACAGACTCCTTTAGACACAAGCACTTTTACACAAATACGCTTTTACACACAAACACTTTTACACACAGACGCTTTTGCACACAGATGCTTTGAACACACGCTCCCGTACACACAGACACTTTTACACGCAGACGCTTTTACACACAGATGCTTTGAGCACACGCTCCTTTACACACACAGAAGCTTAGACACAGACGCTTTTACACACAGACGCCTTTACACACAGCTGCTTTTACACGCAGACGCTTTCACACACAAACGCTTTTACAGACAGACACCTTTACACACAGACGCTTGTGCACAAACAGCTTTTACACACAGACACTTTACACACAGACGCTTTTACACACAAACGCCTTTACACACAGGCGCTTTTACACACTGACTCCCTTTACACACACTTTTATACACAAACACTTTTACACAGACGCTTTTTCGCACAAACGCCTTCACACACAGACGCTTTTGCACACAGACACTTTTACAGCTTTTGCACACAGACACTTTTACACACAGGCGCCTTTACACACAACCGCTTTTACACACAGGTACTTTTAGACACAAACGCCTTTACACACAGCCGCTTTTACACACAGACGCTTTTACGCACAGACGCTTTTACACACAGACGCCTTTACACACAGACGCCTTTACACACAGACGCTTTGAACACAGACGCTTTTACACGCTGTTGCTTTTACACACAGAGACTTTCACACATATGTTTGCACACAGACGCTTTTGCAAACCACAGGCACTTTTACACGGCCGCTTTTACACACAAACGCTTTTACACACAGACGCTTTTACACACAGACGCCTTTACACACAGCCGCTTTCACACACAGACGCTTTTACACAAAGACGCTTTTACACACAGACACTTTTACACACAGACGCTTTTACACACACACACACACGCAGGGTTTTACACACAGACGCTGCACACAAACACTTTTACACACAGATGCTTAGACACAGACGCTTAGACACAGACGCTCTTACACCCAGACCCCTTTACACACAGACGCATTTATACACAAACACTTTTACACAGACACTTTTTCACACAAACGCCCTTACACACAGTTGAACACAGACGCTTTTGCACGCTGTTGCTTTTACACACAGACAGTTTCACACAGACGTTTGCACACAGACGCTTTTGCAAACCACAGACACTTTTACACACAGCCGCTTTTACACACAACGCTTTTACACACAGACACTTTTACACAGAGCCCACACAGACGCTTTTACACACAGACACTTTAACACACAGAGGCTTTTACACACAGACGCCTTGACACACAGCCGCTTTTACACGCAAACACTTTTACATACTGACGCTTTTACACAGAAGCCTTTACACACAGAAGATGCTTACATACAGACGCTTTCACACAAAGACGCTTTTACACACAACCGCTTTTACACACAGATGCTTTTACACACAGACGCCTTTACACACAGCCGCTTTTACACACAGACGATTTTACACACAGATGCTTTTACACACAGACGCCTTTACACACAGGTGCTTTTACACACAGACGCTTTTGCACAAAGTTGCTTGTACACACAAAGGCTTCTACACACACGCTTTTATACACAGAGCTTTTACACACAAACGCTTTTACACACAGACGCTTTTACACACAGACGCTTGTGCACAAAGAGCTTTTGCACACAAACGCTTTTACACATAGACGCTTTTACACAGACGCTTTTACACACGGAGGCCTTTTTTAAACACAGAGGCTTTTGCACACAGACGCTTTTGGACACAGAGACTTTTACACACAGTCGCTTTTACACACAAACGCTTTTACACAAAGACGCTTCTGCACGAAGAGCTTTTACACACAGCCGCTTTTACACACAGATGCTTTTACACACAGACGCTTTTACACACAGACGCCTTTACACACAGACGCCTTTACACACAGACGCTTTTACACACAGATGCTTTTACACACAGATGCTTTTACACACAGACGCCTTTACACGCAGACGCTTTTACACACAGACACCTTTAGACACAGATGCTTTCACGCACCAACGCTTGTACATAGACACACAGACACACACACAGGCTTTTACACACAAACTCTTCCACATACACACACACACACAAAACTGTCGCATTCTGCTTGGGAACCCGCTTCAAAACCTAGGGTTCCGCAACACAATAAGAGATTTTCACCATCAAAATCGCAATTTTACCGCAGTTTTGACGATCAACCCTCATTTCGTGCGAAACGGCTGCGGGAACCCTCAAAATCGCAAATTTTCTCTTAGTTTTTGAGGATTGGCCTTCATGTCGTGCGAAAACGTTGCGCGCGGCCCGTCAAAATTGCAATGTTTCCTCAGTTTTTGAGGATCGGCCTTCATGTCGCGCGAAAACGTTGCGCGGCCCGTCAAAATTGCAATCTTATTGCAGTTTTTGACGATCGACCCTCATTTCGCGCGAAAGGATTGCGCAAGGGCCCGTCAAAATCGCAATTTTTCTGCAGTTCTTGACGATCGGTTCTCATTTCGTGTGAAAGGGTTGCGCAGGGCCCATCAAAATCAGAATTTTTACGCAGTTTTTGAGGATCCACCATCATTTCGTGCGAAAGGATTGCGCGGTGCCCGTCAAAATCGCAATTTTTCTGCAGTTTTTGACGATCGTTTTTTTTTCGTGCGAGACTGTTGCGTTTCGCCCCCGTCTTAAGAGAGAAGAGAATGTAGCAGACGGAAGAAGAGGAAAAGAGAGAGAGAGAGAGAGAGAGAGAGAAGAGAGAAG
>Ga0126342_10001099_pt1 | contig 35914 bp, 34 predicted proteins | sample Cyp1metagenome_FD_92528 | JGI IMG/M metagenome (GOLD analysis project Ga0126342, IMG submission 92528) | Coral microbial communities from Lord Howe Island, Old Settlement Bay, Australia - Cyphastrea 1 metagenome | ecosystem: Host-associated > Invertebrates > Cnidaria > Coral ... | reverse complement strand
GGGGGGGTGGGATGTTAACGTTCATGTTAACGTTCATGTGAAGGGTGGTGATGATGATGATGATGATGATGATGATGATGATGATGATGATGATGATGATGATGATGATGTAAATGTAATGATGATTATGATGATAATGATGATAATGACCCTAATGAAACTTGCTAATTCCGCGACGAAATTTCGTCATGGAATGGACAAGTTTTACCAACCTAATTCAGGTTTGCGCGGTTCCAGAAGCGGGGACGAGGCTATATATACAGTAGATATATACGGTATTTTGATGTTTTTTGTTGTTCCTTGATTCCATCCACAAATGCTCCCCATGACTGGACTGAGCGAGTACCCTTGCAATGAGTTGATGTGCAGCTTGTGCCAAGCTGCCCCAGCACACAGGTGAGACCTGATCATTGCTCCAACAAACCTCTCCCAAGCAGCTGGGCGGAGGCACATCCAGAGCATCCATGGCCTACGGCCTGAGAGTGTTTGAGCAAGGTTTCCTGCTTCCTGCTAGCATTGAGGACTTTGTGGGGGAACATGAGGACCACCCTGAACATGGGAAGTTACAACCAAGGAATAATCTGGGCTGTAGGATTATGATTTCTTGGTGGCAGCTTAGCGGGGCTTGCTTAAGTTGAAGGACCTCCGTCCCTAAATTTCTTACCCCAACGGAATTCAGCAAATTGTGGATAGTGATGTGACCTCTTCATCGTTGCTCACAGGCGCAAGCAGCTGCAAAACGGGCAGCGGCTGGTGAAAAAGAGTGTGTGCAGGCAAGGTCTTGCAACAGAACCCGCGCAGAATAATTTGGAAATGCACACACAAACAGCTGGACTAAGATCTCAAAACTGGCCGTCGCACGTTGAACATGGGCATATCAAATATATATATATATACATACTACACTTATACGCCATTACACACCGTTTTTCTTCGTTGTCTCATGAGTCTGTGTATGCAAGACTGAAGGAATGTTCGAGAGACAGGGAGTTCTCATTCATGACCCTCACAGCGCAAAATATTGACATCACAGTGTGTTCTGACATGAATTTTAGTGATACCGTCATCCCCAGGTATGGTATGTGGTTATAAGCTATACATAACTATACTATACTTCATTCCCATCGCTTCCAGGTACCTCCCATCCCCTCAATTCCCTCCACCCACTGGGATGGCGCAGAAGGGCGCACCCGTCGGTAGGCATCCTCCATCTCGACCTCATATGCCGAGTCTGGGAACTGAGTGGACCAATGTGAATGCTGTCATCAAACACTGCTGGGCTCTTATGTGTTTGATGTACAGTATGATATGAAGAGGAAGTGTGTGTTTGTTTAGATTTTGGGGCATATGCTTATTTCCTATGCGGCAAATTCGTTATGACCCCGTCACAGCAAGGTCACAGCAATACATCAAGACAGCATGGAATCACTTGTATTTAGTTGGTTTTAGTTGATGTTACGAATCCTGCAGACATGTCCAACCCCTGCAAGCAGCGCAATTTTCCCAGTGACACCTCTGTGCTGTCTACATCTGACCCGTAGCGCGCACAGCGCAGTTGTATTTCCACGCATTCGCCCAAGCCTGTCTGCCTTTGGCAGTATCGGTTGCATTTTCGGAAGGGTCACTTCTTTTCGCAACATTGCGGCCAAGGATTAGAAAATCTGATTGTGTTCTTTTGGAACAGAGCTTCTGTTGGATCGCATTCAGCATGCAGAAACCTTCAAAGCAACAAGTTTTCAATGAAATAATCCTTAGTCACTGAGGGTATGGAAGGTTATCGGAGTCTTGTCCCCACTTGTTGCTTCTACCGTGATGTTTGATCATGTTTGATCTTTGTTGGCTGAATATAGCTGAATCATATCCAGATATATCCAGCATCCTGGCCAGTGAACCTTCCGCCAGCGCCAGAAATTTGGTCCGTGTCCCCTCTAAGCTGCCGACGAATCGCGTCTCATAACTGGCCTTTCCAACACAGGGGAGCAAAACATAGCAAAACATGACAAAGCAGTCAGCATCTCACTGGATATATCTCCATCACCTTTCAGATCTGATCGGAAAAGAAGGGTGAAGAGAGGTGAAGAGTCATCAGGAATGTCAACAATACTGTCAACAAATTGGAACATATTGGAACAAATTCCTGGTGTTCAATGGTGTTCATACATGTTCGTACCTTCTCAGCTGACGTTCCCACCCTGGAGAGTTGCAGCGCCTTGGTTTCACCGAGGGTTTGCTCTGCTTTGCCCAAAGCCTTGCAGGTGGACACTAGGTACATCTACGGCGAATCTACGGATTGTGAGCGAAGCTTAATAAAGCGGAGCCCGGACATGTTGGTCTGCTGGGTCCGCACAGTCTGCTTGGTGAGTTGAAAGGCAATGGGCGTATGACACACAACATATTTTCACATTTCCTGTATCCACTGCATCCGGTCCGCACACCATTTGGATTACATTTGGGACATTGGGGACATTTGGGATCCCTCGCTCCCTGGATCCGACCTGCTTTGACTCGCCCTGGAGACTAGTCTTCTCAACCATGAGCCTCAGGGGATTTGGCGAAAGCATGGAGCAGTGATGAACAATGTTGAACATCCTTGACACTCGCAATGGCATCTATCTCATTTTTTTTGTTCAGGAGGGCTTAGCGACAACAGTGGCAGCATTGGCATTGGATGCCAGGCACATCCCAGCATCCAACGGCAGCTTCGCCCCTATGGTGCTCCAGTTGCAGCTAGGCAGCCTTTGACAGTGCTCCTGTGCTGCTTCCAAGTCCTCACATCAGCTCAGCTCTGTCAGCTCTGGTGATTTTCAAATATTTCAAATGAAAACGGGGGAAAGAGAAGTTGTGGCCAGAACATGCTGAACCATAGTGAGCGGTTGTTGGTTGACACATGCACACAAATTACACGAACGGATGTTTGTGCATACTAGTGCATGAATCTGTAGGCCAACGAACCAGACTTCAACGCAAAAGGTGTGGACCCGAATTTAGTAACTCAAAGCAATAGATCACATGAGATGTGACATGAGATGTAACCTACCAGTGTTCAGTTTGGGTGCGATTGCGGTTGCATCAGAGTAGTTAGGGATGGATTTCCATCTCACTTTGATGGGGAACCCTTTTTTTATCCTTTTTTCATCCACATATCTAGGGGCCCACTCAAGCAATTGTTGGGGAGACCTGAACCATCCTGAACCCGACGTGAAAATCTCACCGGTCTGACCTGCAACATCCTGTAACAAAATATACCATCTGGTTATTTAACATAGCCATGGAAAATCACCATTTTTAATAGGTAAACCATCTATAAATGGGCCATTTTCCATGGCTATGTTAAATAACCAGAGGGTATGTCCTATTAAACCTATTATAGTGTGTTCTTCTTTTCGCACTTTCACTTTTTGCCAGACAGATAGGGTTCAGGACCTTCGAGAGATGCCAAGGGATGATACATGATGGTATCTCCCCCACCTGCTGAAGCTGTTGCACATGTTGCTTTTGCTCTTCAACCTGGCACCGGCGATTTCTTGGTGACGGGCCGTGGGGGATGCATGGGACTCGCACCTTGAAGGGCAACTTGGATATCGTCACATGTTCATAGTATGATCAATTGTTACATCATCATCATCATCATCATCATCATCAACAACAACAACAACTGCAGAGGCTGTTTATACCCTGCCCCCCACGCGGGGGAAATCACCACGGTGATGCGAATGAGGGGCCTTCACTTCACCCAAACTCTTGACACCCATCTTACCAACAGGTCATTTTCGCCGTCACGCCAAAAGTCACAAACGCCAACCATAGACCGCAGACTTGCGGCCATGGACCATGGCACAGCTTCGCACAAAACGGTGTCACCAGAGAAGGCCGCGAAGCTGTGTTCATGTCTCCAGATCCGGTGTGACGTTGCTATGGATCAAAACCCTGGTACCCACCAAAACAGTTGCGACATGGATGTTCATCCTCCCAAATTAGGCTGTAGATTCTGGCTTATCCCCACATTTAGATATATTTAGCACATTCAGCCGCACATGCCATGATATTGGCTCCCTGACTTGAATTGCTGCACAGAGCTGACAAGAGACCATCTTTCATCTGCAAGCATGCTTTTTATTTTTTAGCCGTGACCCTGGGCTATGACATTTTCCCAATTTACCAAAACTGCAGATGTTCTCCATGAATAATTACTGTGATTGTAGTTTCACCCGTGTGGAGGTCGATGAGAAGTTGTGCTTGAAACAGAGCACTTTTTTTTTTGGTGAATCCCGTCCCTCCCTTGAAGCATGAACACAGCAGCTCGCGAATGCCAAGTTCTACTGGGCCAAAATCAAAGACCGGGGCGCGCATCAGCATTGGATGATCCAGACATCTTGATGTGAAATGCTGGCTGAGTAGTCTGGTAATTAGGTATGATAGATTGAAGTAAGTTGTGTTTGAAGCATTCCCTGGGCTTTCTATCTTGCTGTGATGCATCAGGCTCCAGGGACATCTTGGAATCTGGTGACGATCATCCATGCAAACCACGCGACTTTACGCTCGCAGGAATCAGGTAGAAATTGTTCCCGCCGCCCCGAAAGCTAGTGCGCTATCCTCTACACAGGTGCAAGCAGTTCTTGCTCCACAAGTACGCCATGTCAAACTCTGCCACTTGTCCCACATCTAATTTATCATCACACAGCCACATCTTAACACCGAAAACCTTGGGCGGATACAATATGATACAATGTATGCCTAGCGACTTTGGTCGCTTCTTGTAATTTGGTTGGAGGGACCTGATGGAAAAGTTGTCCACGATTTCACTGCACTACATACAGCGTCACAGTTGCAGCGGACATGACAGCCAGTTCAGCACTTCAAGCTGAATACCTTGGTGTTGGCCCACTGGATTCTCACATACGCATTTCCACTGGCATTCGGCTGGGTTTCGTTCCATTCAGCCTGCTTCACATAACTTTATGTCACTTTATGTTCGACGTCATTTTGCATGGCCGTGCCAGCACGAAATAAACGTTCACCCTTGAATTAATTCATATGCGTTTGTATTGTGTTATATATTTATATATTTATATATATTTATTTATTCCTATAGCAGGTGGATCATGCTGGATCATCATCAACATTCATAAACCGCCATAGTGCAGCTCCGTCAGTTTCCAAATCACCAAGCCAGGGGGCTCTGCGCTATTCTGCGCTCACGCCATGGCCTGACCTCAGGTTTTTGTCACAGGAAGGCCAGCAAACCCCATCCCCTGACACGTTCAGTCCAAGGCGCGCAGGCTGGCCAAGAATTTGATGTCCTGTGCGGTGGGATCTCTCTGTGGGAGTTAGGTGACTAATGACCGAAACATTATATAATTATCAAACATTGTGAAACAGGCTGCTGTTTTTTGCCGCTCTTACATGCTCTTACCAATGTCCAGTAAGTTCTCGTAGATGTTCATGGCACCAGTACGCAGTACATTCAGAGGACGTCCCTCTTATGCTCAATGAGCGCATACCAGATGGCTCCTGCACTTGTACTTGTCGTAAGACTTCCAGCCGCGCGATGCAGAACTCCTTGCAGCCCGGAGAGAGGTCAACTAGCGGCGATAAGACTCAAACCTACCTTTGACCTTCCAGTATTTCATGATATTGCGTGCCAGAACTACAAGTACATATAGCAACCAAAAAAAAGATAGAAAAGTAAATCTCTTTAGAACAGTGTCAAGTTGCTTTGCTATCTTTTCTTCGGGTTGATATATATATATATATATATATGCCCACAGTGTGTGCGTGTGTACACACCGCAGTTAAACATTTTTATAATTCCATTTTGACAAAAATCACGCGCTAGATTTGGTTGTAGATGTAACAATTCGTATAGGACCCCATCTTCAGAATTAAAAGCTGCAACATCCCCGGCTGTAGCTCCTCCTCTCTCAAGGCAGCAATCAACTTCTCACGCAGCTTTCCTATCCGGACCACGCAGGGATGTCTCAGATTGGAAATGCTACTTTGATCATCTAAGAGATGATTCATTCCACAACTGGGAAGATAACAAGGGTGGGACTGAAACGAATTAATGATGGTTTTTCCAGATTTTCCAGGGAAAAAAGACGGACCCAAAGTATGCCTTGTCAAAACTGAGACCAATTAATTTAATATGGGAATGTCACCACAAAACATTTGATGTCAGCAATAGCAACGAGTCTGTCATCTCAGAATTCTCTCTCGCTTTTCTTCATTGCATGGAAACGCATGGCGGATCATGGCGGGTTGTTTTCATTTCAGGATTGGGGCCTTCACCCATCGACCTTCGATGATCTTCGATGGACAGCCCACCCATGCCGCCCTTCCCCTTTCCCACACCTGTTTCAGGTGTCACTTTGTCTTCGAATTCCCTCAACTTGACTGTCACGTCTTGGATCTGGCAGGGCAGGGTTCAACACTTCCGCAAGCGGGCAGTACCAATACATCTCGTGCCTCCTTGCTGTGGGTGGCCTTTGATGCTTCCAGCTCGGCAGCCTTGACAATGATGGGAAGATTGGGAAGGTATGGATCTCCAACGGCTAGTGATAGTGGATCCCGGAACTGGGGTGTCGATTGTTCGAGAGTTCAAAGGGTTCAAACATGTTCAAACCTTGCCAAAACAAAGGCAGAGACAAGTCAATAGAGCGTCAGCCCCATTAATTCAAAGCAACTCACTGTTATGTTACACCGTTTCAGCCCCGTGTTCCGTTGAGATATTCCCTTTGCTATCTTTGCTTTCCAACATGTTCCAACCATTTCCAACCACCATCAGCCATCCGCCAGCCCCAAACCACGCATCCCACCATATCCCACCATATCCCACCATATCCCACCATATCCCACCATATCCCACCATATCCCACCCATCCCACGTCCGCCGAAGTCTGCACCGAGCGTCGTGCTTCTGAGTGGCGTTGATTCCTCGCAGCAGCGAGGCCACTTCGACCTCCATCTGCTCCTTGTCCCCAGAGTCGATCAGGGCCTGGAGGATGCTGAGCCATGAACCACGGTTCTTAACTGTCTTAACCGGGTGACAATTTGACAATATTTAAGATAGTTAAGTTGCGACTGCAAAATGGACCTGATCAACAGTTGTCGAAAGAACATCTAAGATTTCGAAGGGAATGCAGTATCTACATGACACTCTGCATCATGAATATACCATCGACATCGACTCGACCTCATTTGGACGCAGAAAAGTATGCCGCAGTATGCCCAGTTTAGGCCCTGCCATGGGCTTCCAAGGCTCACAAGATTCCCTGCCACACCTGGATCCGTGAATGGAATCGAAAAGCCTCCCTGGCACGTTCCAAGACCTCAGATCAAGATCCATTCAGATCCATTCAGATGTGTCATCTCCTGTCCTGTTGTCCTCTGATGTTCCAAGCCACATGGCCGATGCGGGGATTCGTTTTGGATTCTTTGGAAAAGAGATGAAAAGAGTGTCTGTCTGGACATGTCTGGACTTGAGTTTCTCCTTCTTGAACATTCCACATACATCCAAATACCTATATCAAGCTTGGTTGGCCAAGAGTGCAATTGTTGTCATTCTGGTGGATTCGCTCCAAGACCAAGCGTCGGCTATGAGCTTCACATTCAGGGCTTGCCTTGGTTCGAACCACTCAGCTTCCCTCTATAGATAAGGACCTCGGGCAAAGAAAAATCGTCTATTTCTGATTGACAAATGCCGCCATAGAAGCAAAACATAATAAGATATAATAAGCCTATGGGGTGTTTCCATCAGCTTTTCCAGCTCCTGATTTCAGCAATCAGGGGTCGCTCTGTGGTTGGCGCATTCGGTTTTCCGCTGTAGCCAAATCAAATTCTGGTGTCCCGGGGTTCCCAGTTTCACTCATTTCAGATTTTGTTTCAAAAAATTGCACTTCCGAAGTGAAACAATATGAAACAATCATGGTGAAAGACATTATATAATTAAACGTCATTACAACCATGCGGTTTTCATCATGTTCATCATTTTGTCCATCTTTTGGGGCGGTTCTAAGAGGCTTCTGTTGCCGCCCGAGGCACTGGATCCGGTAGCGTGTGAGCTGCGCGTTCTTCCGGCGCGCTTCGTAGAGCCCAGAGATCCTCAGCCGGTAGGGGATGGTGAGTCGGAAATCCTGCTGAGAGAGATCGGTTTTTCTTGGCAGGTTTTTTCCAAGGGATTTGAAGCATTTTGAAGCACGTTCATGTCATGGGAAATCACAGGAAAATCTGGAGAAAAAAATGAAAAAACTGGGCAACATCCGCAGGATTCCCAAACCCGTGGGCAAATCCCCTGAGTTGTCCTGGGCCCAAAGGCGAGACTACCCTCAGCAATCAACTGATCAAACCAGCCTTGTCTACTCCTGTTTACTTTTTTGCGTCCTCCAGATGGATTTGCCATCATAGATGGTAAAATGTCTTCAATATTCTTGAATGTATTGGATCTATTCATGTATAGGGGTCGGGATCCCCCTAGCGCGAGTATTTAATATGATCGGGGGAGGGGGTTAACAGCAAGTAACAAGCCAACATGATCGGGAAGGTTTCAACAACCATGCGACTAAAACCATAAACAATACTATCAATACTGTGAACTCTAACAACATCAACAATAAAGCATGAATGATTCTAATACAAACATAACATAACCCATCAACAATCAAACACATCTAGAACATCATCGAATGTGAATAGAATCCATACATACATCTGGTATCGATTTATAATAGACAATCCAAAAAATCAAGCGAGATTTGGGTGTGTCTGAAAATAGGCTATATAGCATGTTTGCATGCTATAGCCCCTTTCCCATAGCCATAGGGTCAATGATTCTTAAACATTGCTTAACCGTTGGTTAAGCATATTGGTTAAGCATCGGTTAACCATTGGGTTCCACCCATTGGGTTCCACCGTTCCACCGTTCCACCGTTCCAGCAAGGGACAGGTTGAAGCGCAGGGTCTCCGCCTCGTGGTCTGCCTTGCCGCGCCGCGCGCGCAGCGACAGCTCGACGCTGCGCACGCGGCCCACCTGGGGATGGCCAGGGACGCTGCCATGGAGGTTAAAACCAACAAGAATCATTTAAAAACAACGGAAGTTGAACATAGTTAACAGCAAAAATTAATGGAGATGTTGCCCTTACAAAAAAGAAAAGTTCATGATAGTTCATGATAGTTCATGAGTTTACTTGAAGAAATGGAAAGATTGACCATCAGGAATTGGGCATTGGGATTTTTCATAAACCAAATTGAATGTGGATGCTATGGGCTATTGATCAACAACTGGTTGATTTGAGGTACTAGAAGTAACTGTACTAGATGAAGCGTAATGATCCACAATACCAGGGTTGTGAATCGTCGTTCGCCCTCCTAGCCTTGTTGTTGCAGTTGTAAACAGTGTCTGATATACCTGGTGGGGGTCCACCATCGCAGTTGACACCAGCATCTTATGTACGAAGCTGTGCTGCAAGGATCTGCACCACCCCCTGCCATGGTTCTCACTTTCAGTTGAGTTGGCCATGGGGTGTGGCAGCCCTTCTATTGCTATTCACATTGGGGTTTCCCATCCGACGAACGAATCTAGGAAACCGATCAACCAAACGAGCACCATTCAATGGCGTTCAAAGCCCCACTATTGCTGATCTCTGCCAACGAAATCAAGAAAAATGGGTTTGTCTGAAAACGGGCTACTTCCAATTCCAACGGTTATCATACGGTTTTTGCGGTCAAAATTGCTATATCGGGGCATACCCTCAAATAAAATTGTGTCATGGGGCCACCGTGTCCAGCTCCTTCTTCGCTGCAGCAATGCTTTTGGAAAACCTGCAGCTAATCTCACTGCTGGTGGTCACAGTAGGGAAACGTCTACGTAACTATGGTCGTACATCCATGTACAAGTGGAACTGCAACCCCGAAGTAGGGGAGGAAACATCATCACTACCAATCTTTTTCCGGCAGAGCGGCAGCCCCCTTCCGTAACTGTACAAAATTCAAAGTATCCTGAAAAAGGTGTCAGAGAGAAAGCCAGGTTATCATGATCTCAAAGGTCATTTGGGAAAAATTGTCGGCCATGCGGGCCATGGGCTCTTGATACAGGGTTTGCCGTGGTTTACCCATGTGCCCATGATCTGTCCCAAATTTGGGATGGTCCACCATGTTAGCACTGCCATCCAAATCAGCACAGCCAAGGCTCGAATCAAACTCGTCACTCAACCGATTCGCGGCATTGTCCAGGGAAGCCTGAGACCATCTGAGACGCCCCACGCTGGATCCTTTACAGCTGCCTCCCCATCCTGCAGCTAAGACACAGCGAGAGGTCCGTCCTGCAGGGACCGGTGCATGAATTCCATCTGTGTTTGTGCCACTATTTTTACGGCAACAAATCTGGAAATATAATGAAATACTGTAATATGAAATATATATGAGGATCAGACATGATCAATGATCAAACCCAAGTCTCAAGTCATATCATCAATCAACTAGAATCAAATGGAATCAAATACAATCAAGCTTCTGAGATCTTCATACAACCCCACAACCAACCGACCTCACTGTCCTCGGGTACCGCCTCGCCCCTACCAATCTGCTCATAGATGTCCTTCGAGAGCTGCATCACCTGCGCATGGCCCTAAATGCTGGGATGTTGGTGGTCTAAACATTGTCTAAACATCATACCCAGACAGACTTGTTTTGGTCTAAACATGTGTCTAAGAGTCTAAATGATCATTCTGAAGCTATAATTGAACCGACCAGTGTGGTATTCAGGTATTCATGATTCACTTCATGTGTAATGTCTCCTGATGGCTACATGTTCCATTTCCGTTGGTATTGCAGTGAGGGTGAAACCTTATGAACCCATGATTTGTCATGGCCCCCGTCCCAAAATTGTCCCACTTGGGGCGCACAGCGCCTCCTCGTTCTTCTGAACGGTGACCATCTGCCGCTTCAGCGCTCCAATGCTCAAGTAGTTCCTAGGGAGCAGAATTACAGGGTCCTCATATTGAGCTGCTACTCTCTGCCCAATTATTGTTGAACCTTGGCAAATCCAGCATGCACATACTTGGGAGACCAGCATGGGGACTCACTCATTCCAGAACGTTGGTGCATCATTTTCAGAGTGGCAACTGGGGATTGGCCTGGAGACCTCTCTGCACCAAGCTGCTGAATTTGAGAACTCCTCAACTCGCCCACATTCTGATCCAAATCCTCGATCTTCTCCAAGGTTTCTGCCATGTGATCTGAGCAGCCATCATTGAGTGCTGGGGAACCACAATATCACCATAGTGAGGCACCTTTGAGTGCAGCAACCCCAAGCAACAAGCTACTATTGTAAGAAACTGGCTATGATTGGCCAATGGCGCCAATCGGGTCTGGTCTGTGAAATGTATTACAGGCGGTTGCGCATTTGATGGCCATTCATTGCATCACCCCCTTACATCGTCTTGCGGCGAAAGGTCCACTGAACAAAACTCCAAGATGTTGTGACAACACAACAAGCTGGGTCTTCATGGCCTATGCCCCGAGCGAATCAACTGGTTGGTGGTTCCAACCCGTCACAAAGCTATGCCCGTCCATCTTCCCAAATAATGAACCAATATGAACCAACAAGAATGGGGTTTTAATGGACAATGATCATCATGATGGTTGAGGGGAAGCCGTCGTCGGTGAAGCGCATGAATTTGTTGGCAATTCATTGAACATAGAATTGTGACAACATGTCCTTCAGTCAGGCATCTTTAATCTGCAGAAGTCCAACTCCTATCCCGGCAACGGGCAATTCCTTATTTAAGATATTTAAGATGAATGTCCTGCTATGAGATTGCAGGTTGAACCAATCCGAGCAGTGTTGAAACCCCTCAATTTATCATCCGTCGGCATACTGGTTGGTTGATAAGGCTTCCCATGGGTCACAATTTCCCATCATGCCTGCTGGTCCATCATCATCTCAAATGAACCAGCCAGTATGATCAGTATAACTATAACATATTAACATTGTATAACCTAACCCCAGTGGGAATAACCTAATCAACCCTATAACCGTTGGTTATTGCTGGCTAACCCCTGCTGAATGCTGCTGAAAGACTCGGATCCTGGCCTCCTTGGTGAATGGCCTAATTGAGCGATTTGCTGAAAATTGGGATTGCTGAAGCATAAAACGTGATGGAACGTGCCAAGAAAAAATGTTTTAATATGGTTTAACAATTATGTTCTAATATGTTCTAATTGTTTTTTTGAGCCATATGGATCGCATTGTCTGAATGTTTACGCCAAACCCACTCTTTTCATCTCTTTTCACAGAATTATAGATCGCGAACTTCAGTCACATTGAGCCCATTCCTGTTTGGCATAAGAATGCAACAACAAGCACGCCGGCTACATGCAATTACCGTTGGAAAGTACAGCAGCAGGCTGATCTCAAAATAGGCACCGATAGCCGATGAATCAGATGTAACCATAGCTCCCAAGACACCATGGGAATCCATAGGATAGCACCATATATCACCGATATCACCATGCCATGCCCAGCATTGCCCAGCTGTCAAGTGGCAGCTATCAGCTCTGAGCTCTCAGAGACGAGCTTCGTCCGGGAGACGTTCAATTCATCCACCTCGAGTGGACCAATATATTGGCGACTAACAGGACACACGATATCATTAACCAATATTTACACAGCATACGCACGTAGCTTAATCAATGTTTAATCATGTTAAATCACATCTAATTCCGAATACCCGTGATTGCCTTACAGTAGTTCGGGTGCAACTAAACCATACTAAACCATACTAAACCTACTAGTTGCATGCATATCCTTGTGGTGCAGCTTCAGACATCTCATGCCATCATGGATGCAGAGACTGTTTTCCGAGGCGTTTGTTCCAGCTGAAAAACTCCCGTTGTCTTGGACTGTGATTACGGGCCGGTGTTCGCCGTGTTCGCTTCTGATGTTTTCCTGGAGAAAAGGTGCTTGAAACCTATTGACACGATTGTTCATCGCAGTCAAACCCAAGCCTTTGCCAGGATCTTGTCATTCTCAGCACGCAAACGGTCCATTTCTTCCAACAGCTGGGCGTACCTAGCACGCAAATCCAACTCTGGAGCGTCCGTAAAATTTGGGGGATAGAAATCGAGGGGATGACTAAATCCCCAGAATCAAAAATCCATTGTGGGGGATAGAAAGCCTATGGCCTATGAAAGCCTTGGAATCCCACAATCAAAATAAATCAAAATAAAGCAAAATACGACGAGACATGACGAGACGAGCTGCAAAGGGCCGTCCCTGCGGATGGGTCGTCCACTTGCACTTTTGGCCTCGACTTTCGCGACCAATCCCTGACAGGTCAGCGGGTGGCCCTCTGGCAATGGAACTTGGCAGAAAATCCCCATGCTTTCCATGTTTCATCATTTTTCCCTATAAAATTGGGGATGTTCCAATGCCAGGTTAGATGGCAGCGAGGTAAATTTGTGTCCTTTCCCTGAACCCTTTTGTGGCAATCTCTGAGCAGCCAGGTGTACATACCTCTGCCCCCTCAACATAGGCAGAAGACCGGAGACAAATTCTGTAACGTATGCCAATACGTTCCGAAATGTACATCATTAGAGCGATTCATGAGTCACCTAACTCCGGCAGGTCCGGCAAAACCCGGTTGGCCTCCAAAATTGGCACCCCAAATTTGAAGGAATGAAAAAGAATAGTCAAACATGATCAAGCAATGTCAAACGTGCAGATATCAATTGCTGTAACCCCCCTAACAAACAGGCAGGTTTAGAAAACAAAGCTGGCAAATCGCGCCAACAAGAATCGGAAGGAGTTGCGATCATATGGGGCAATTATTATCCAATAACTTGATAATAACCGCTAAGATGAAGATTGCAAATCCATCAGTCACAACCTTGATAGCGGGAAGATTAGGATGGAAACAACGGGTGGAATATATAATTACGTGTCTTTTATTTGTCTTACATATAGGCTTCCTCAAAATTATTATCTTCTGATATGGCTTGGTTCACAATGCAAAGATGATGAATATAAGATGAGGAAACGCAATGAAGAATTTAATCCTAGAAAAGAGAAAATTCAATGTTGATGCGTCAAGATCATACCGCCTGCCAAGATTGAGACAAATGGCTGGTAAGCATATCACATAGAAGATTTAGATGCAAATGATCAATACAATATGGGATAATATGGGATTCTCTATGATATTCTCCATCAAAAAATGCGGTATACCCTCCCCAAGTGGCCAGCCCAATGCCGTGCTTCCCATCAGCTGGGCCTGCGCCTCAGCGCTACCGAAGTGTCGGCTCCCAAAGCGGGCCAGGTGGGTGGCTGCGCCGAGCGTCTTCAGCGTGCCTGACATGGATGGACCCAAATGGATTGTCAAAACTTGGTCAAAACCCTGGGTTTTCTGGATGTTTACCCTCTGGTAAATTAACATAGCTATTGAAAATGGCCATTTATAGTGGTTTTTCCCATTAAATATGGTGATTTTCCATAGTTATGTTAGTTTACCAGAGGGTAATGGATGGCCATTCTCCCTAGGGTCCCTAGGCCCTATATAAATGGTGGGTATATTGCGGTATATTCAATATCCCAAATGGATGCCAGCTGGTTTCTGTAGATGTTTGCCCTTACTTATTGTATACATCTGTATACATTCCCGCACGTGTGTGCTATATCAGTTATATTTATATGAATATTAAATTATATACTCCTATTTATTCGCGCTGTCTATGCACATTTAGATCTCTCTCCCCTCTCTCTGCGATGATATTAGTAGTGTCGTTTTGATCTTTGTCTTTCCCTCTGCCTCTCCATCGCTTTCAGACCAATGTCATCAAAGCTGTGGCCCATTGGGGATTGTGGACCTCCATTTTGAAATGAAACCATCCAACTTGGGGCAGAAGCGATGTTCTCATGTGCCTCCTATATTATCTATATTACATGATTTACATAGGTCCCATATGGTCCCATCATATCAAATAAGCCTACAATGGATGGCCACCATCGAACTCCTGTGCGCCAACGCTCCATGGATTCCCATCCAAACCTGTGGCACGTATTCGCGGCAAAAGAGCTTGCATCCTCGGTGCCCCATGGTCCCCATGGTCCCCAATGGTGCCTGGAAGATCCTGGAAGTACCATTGGGTACCCTTTACTTCCTGCAAAAAACATGCTTAAAATATGTATCTTTGAACATGACCTTACTATATCTTACTGTGTGTCATTGTCTCAGGTGCCGCGATCATCACATATCGTGACCCACTGGCTACCCACGGTCACTGCAACCAAGGGGCCGCCAAGCCATTTCCGGGTGCCGAAAGATGCTGGGAAGTCTGAAATGCTGATGTTATGACATGCTGTGATGATTGATGCTCTTTGGCTCACACTAAATCCTGTGTCAGTGTCTGGGAACGGTGGTTTCCTGGTTTCCTTGAACTCTTCCACATCTTGAGAATTTCATATGCTACATATTGTGAACTGTTCCATCTAACGAATGCACTTTGGCTAAGGCCAGGTGGGAAGGAAATCAATGATTGGCATCTTGTCAATTGAAGCCCGCAATGGGAAGTCCCAACTTTATCTTATTGGAAATGTAAAAAATATAGTGGAATCATCTATATACAACAAATGGAGGATTTTCCAGTGCCATGTTGGCTTATCAAAGGGTGTTCGCAAACACCTTTGTAACTATGTCATATCTGCTTCGGCTGCAAGATGAAACCCCGAAACTGTTGAATTGGAGTTGTAAGGGTTGCAACTCCGTCCAATGACAAGTGATAGCTCAAGGAGGCAAATTGATCACCCAATGCGTTCCCTGAGACATTGTGTATTTCCAACCCATGAAGAAACCTGAAGAAACCTCCTCCAAACTTATCTGGATGAGGCTGAACATCTGGCACATCTTGCCACTCTACAGCCGCTTCCCCAAGAATGCCAACTGGGTGACGTTGATACTCCCCCTGCCTTCTGTCGAAACTCTTCCTCCCTGCTCTTGGTTTGCTCCTCAACAAGCCTGCACTGGATGGAATGATCTGCTGCCCAAACATCTTTGCAACCCCAACGGCACCTTTCCACCTCGCTTTTATCAGCCAGGTGTTGCTCCTGCGCGAGGACCATTGGGCTACAGAACGTCCTAAGAATTGGGAACGTGGGAGGCCCGAAATCCGTGAACTGGAGTTGAATTATACTGTTTCAAGCGAAGGGTGCACAAACAGGAGCAGTAGTACGGTAGTACCAATACATACTTGTATCATCTTATATCAACTGCGTTCGAATGGTGCACGTGTATAAAAAATCGCAACATGCTCATGTTTGATCATGTTTGTAGATTCGCAGGTGTCGTCTTGATATGAGCTGCAGTCTGGCTTTCGCCCTCATCTTCAAAACACAAGCATGTGAGAGCCAATACAAGATAAAGGTATATACCAAAAGAACTGAAGGACAAATGTCCTCCTGCTGCCATGCTCAGCTGAATCAGACAAATTCCAGAACGGCAAAATGAATCAAATTGATGCAATTCCTCTGCTCACAAAAAGTTAAATTCTTGTGGCTGAGAAATGTTATATAAGCGTTTATGATAGATGCACACAGTAGCAGCATACATATCCAATCATATCCATGTCCATCCGTGTCCATTTCAGGTACATACGCCTAGCATCCACAATGTATAGTCCTGGAAACATGTCGCAGGAACTGTCGGTGCAGAAGACAGAAATAGTATGAAAATCTATGAAATACTTAGCATGACGGAATATCATGGAATATCAATCTATTTTGTTGCATGTTGTTGCGTTTTGTGTAACAAGATGCACGCGTATTTCGAAGAGAGATTGAACCGCAGCGGATTTCGGCAGCTCCTTCAGCTGCATCACCTGTGACAGGTTTCCAATGGTGCACCAAGCTGCCAGGGGAGGAATGTGACTGAAAAGGAGAGAGAGAGAGAGAGAGTGGGAACAATCACGAACAATCATTCAACAAACAAGGTGGAAGAGCTGCTTTGACTGTGTTCTCAATGTATTTCCCAATTTCCCAAAGAAATGCTTGAGAATATGGATGAATATGGGATAGCTCATGCTTCTATCGGCTTCTCCAGCCACCCCAGCCGCCAGCTGACTTTTTTGCTGGCCGAGTGGTCTGTCCTATGGCCACCAGCATCAGCTTGGCTCGCACATTTTGCCACAGCTGTGGCAAAGGCCACGACGGCGGTACCGCGGCTACCAATCATTCAAACGTCAGAGGATTCCTCAGCAGCCAGCGCAGCTAAAAGTGGTCCATGAAATGAAGAAGAGTACCATGGAAACCCATGGACACCATATTGGAACTCTCTCTCTCTCTCCATCGCCATCTCAGGGAAACCAGCAGTCAAGCTGAAGGCGAGCTAAAAAGGCCACTTGGCAGGTCAGCATCAATTCTGAATTGGACCCGACATGTTTACACAGTTTGTTTATCCGATTATCCGATTAGATTGCACGAAATTGCCCCAAGGGCCCTGCTCTTGACTGTTTGGCCATTCTTGGTCATTCCCGTGAGCCACCTGTGTCTTTTTTGCAGGGGAGGTTCCAACCACGCATATTCGAAGGTGAAGTCCTGCTTTACTCCTCAGCAGCCCAGGTCCACATTACATGACCATGGCATATCAAGGCAGATCGCATGTAAAAAGATCAAACTGACATGAAACGACATGAACAACTACAGTTGTGTATTGCCGCGTCTTTTCTCATGTCTTGCTCCCCTGCTATACCTAAGATTCCCACCCCTTTCTACATCAGGACCAGGGGCTCTGCATCCATTGGGTTTCGAAATCGAAGAAAACATAGGCGCCACGCTCATAGTCGGGGGCAGTGAAACGTGGCTCTTCGTGGCGCTGAAACCACGTGAGGTACTTCGTGTGATACCTCTCAGCTTGACAGTGGCAGAGTGGCAGGTTGGGCGGTTTGGGAATGATTAGTTCACACCTGGGGCTGGTGTAATGTGCTCCAATCATCTCCTTTTGTCTCGTAGTGGATGCTACAAGGTAGGTGACAAAAGGATACAGAAGGTGCCTCCATGCGAGTTTCTTCAGTTCCTTGGCCGCCAGGTACTGCTGGTAGGTGCCCTGCTGGAAGTAGAAGATGAAGAACAAGGTGTCCGGCTCAGCGTGGCGGAAGTGAGCGGCGAAATTCTTGACCCTAATCCTACCAACTGAGTACTGTAACTGCTGGGCTTAAAAAAGAAACGAATGGAATCTCCAGCATGACTAGACGAGCCAAACTCCTATGGAACCAACTGTGTTCCTGGAAACATGCTAGGTGCAGTGCAACATTGCATATTAACTCAAAGACATCGCCGCCTATTGTCAACCTAAACAATCATGAAGTGGAAAATTGCTTGAAGGTGCTGGAAGATGGTGTCCTATTCATTAAATGGAGAGGTTCCTCTTCCATCTGTTCAACTTGGGGTTCACCTTCCCGGCCAAGCCACGTCATAACGCTCAAAGACTCCTGGATCTTCAAAGGACCTTGACGGCTCCTGCAGGATTTTTCCAACTCGGGGCCCAAACAACATGTCTTTCTTCCGGTTCATGAATAGGCCTGGCCTAGCAGCTAGAATCAGCTAGAACCCCCCGAATTCAACAGCAATCCAACTGCGAATGCACTGCTCAAGTCTGAGAAATCACCTGCAGCTCCTCTGGATACAAAGGTCGGCCCGCCGCATCCGTATGGATGTAGGGGATCATCTGCGAATATCTCCTTGGTCTCCTCTGGTCACCTGGGCAAGAAAAAAGGAGGCTTGGGTGGTCTGATAAGCCAAGCAATGGTGATGGCCACTGGAAGTTTGAATCTGGATATCTTGGGTAGCCTCAGCATCTCTAGTATTGAATTGATCAAACCACCAACTAATGGCACTAATCCGCAGGCTTGCAAACCTCCAAACACGTCGAGCTACCATGCGCACTCTGCTCAATACTGCCGAGCCACTGGGCAAGGGCAAAAATCGTCCTGATGCCTCGAACAGGGCATGATTCTTTTCCTGCTCTGCCGTCAGAGGGGGGATGTCTGCATAGGCCAGCTGTGGTTCGGCAGGTCCTGGCAAGGCTGTGCAGCATGCTGGGGAGAAGTCACCAATCTAACATGCAAGAATAGGATGTGATTTGCGAGGAGGCGTTGATGTGATACACCTGTGACCCCCCTATAGAGTAATTATACAACCACTGATCATAGTTGAAAAATGTTGAAAAATCAGAACATATGTTGTGCATACATGTGCGTACTGTATACCTGTGACACGTAGACATCATGCATGCACGATCTTGCACGTATCTGTTTGTGCGTAAGCGAGGTCCGGATTCCAAATCCCAAATCCCAGTGCGTCCTTCTGCCACCACCGCCTCTTGCACTCGAGGAACTGGCGGAGCCTCATTGGGAGGCGGTGGAGGGCCAGCAGGCCGCTGCGCCACACCAACCGCCGGCTGCTTCTTCGGAGCCGGTGGCGGGGCGTTGCTGGGAGGCGGTGGTGGTGGCTGAGCTGGTGGTCCCTCGTGTGCATGGATGGCATCTGGCGCCGGGGGCGGCTTGGAGGGTGGTGGCACTGTGGGCACATTACCAGCATCCCCTGGCCCCATGCCGTGCACTGGGCGTTGTGGAGGCGCCTGTGGTGGTGGAGCTGGGGTCGGTGGTTGCTGCTTCGGTACCGGCTGTGAGGGCAGGAGTGCAGCAGCAGGAGCTACGGCAGCCGCTGCAACAGCTGCTGCAACGGGGCTTGGCGCAGCGTGCGATGTCACCTGGAAAGCTCGCAGGGCAGGAGTCGCAGGAACAGGAACAAGAGCTGGAATCATGTCACAGTCCTGTCCAAAGTATTCCAACAAAGTAATCTGAGCTTATCAATATTATCTGAATTTGTGTAAAACATTGTAAAACTATGTCCGGCAAAGCAACGAGACATTGGGACAAGCCGCCTGGCTCGGTCCTGGCTGAGCAGGCGGCTGCGCCGGTACTCTCGTTGCAATCTGCTTGGGTACCGCGGCCTTCCTTAGCGAAGGGAATGGCAGGGCACCACGGGTCTATGCAAGGACTATGACTATCAATGAAGGCTTTGCATGTCTGAGAATGCATGGCCTTTAGCTCGTGTGCTGATCTTAGAACCATGCAGAAGCTTGTATGGCAGGATCATGCCATCCTGGTTAATGTGGTTACCCTATGAATGATGCATACCTGATCTTACCATGATTTCCCATGCACCATTTACCATTTGTAATCATTTGTACCCAATTGGGGCCTATTTCATTTCCAAAGAAACTTATATATCTCTAACATAATATCATTGCCACCCAAAGACATCTAGTTTAGTACTGGCCCTATTCATTTTAGAGCCATATGGGGGGTCTATTATCAGGTGATATTCCATATTTTAGATCAACTGGCAAGCCCCAAAAGAATAGAGAAAAGCAATTTACGTACTGCAATTGAACCATAACCTATCGCTAGTCGGAATTTGCTGTTCCATACTTTTCTATACTTTTCTATCTTCAGGGGTTGACCCAATTCGATTCCAAGTCTCTCCACCGGCTTCTCCTCAGGCCTTGGGTGCACGGAGATACTGGGTGCCTTGTGTTTGGCCGGCTCTTTGGGCTTTGGCTCCTCCTGTGCCCGGATGCCCTGCAAGTGGTGGAAGTCATTTTTGGGCTTGGACGATTTGGGGACGATTTGGGAACGATTTTGGATGATTTTTGGGATGATTTTGGAACAATTTGGGCAACAGCTGCCATCTTCGCTTCTACCTCTGGTGTTCATGTCAGGCTGTCAGGACATGTGAAGCCGGTGTCTTCTATATCTTCTATGATAATATGGTTCGTTGCTTGGGGGGTGAGTCAACATAGTCAACTGAGTCCCCATGCTAAAATATGGTGGGTGCTTTTTCTTCACCAGCATGCTGGATTGGCCAGCCCCTTTGGAAATGCAATCACATCATGAACAACTGCTCAATACATTACTATACATTACTATACAATCTATACATGACTTATCTCACACATGGTTTGTCTTATGCACGATGTCATTCGCTGCATGGTCTGGCTGGCTCCTTCTTGACAACAACTTCTTCCTTCTCTTCCTCATCATCCTTTTCTTTGCCCGTCGCCAAATAGTCTTCCACCTCTTCCAGCTTGAAGTCATCGTAGACGTCGTCGTAATCCATGAACCTCAGTACCACGCACCCGCTGAAAAGAAGCCTATGGACCTGGGGTAGAAATGTGCAACAAGATCTCAGCATCAGCAGCAGCATCGTCAACATCACCCACCACCTAGGGTCCTAGGGTTGGAAAAGGTTTGAAAATGGCCACAGAGACAAGCATTCTTGTTTGGAGACCCTAGATCCAATGAACAAGTCAAGATGTTGCCTTGCGACATGTGGCTGATGAAAATTAAGCAATTGTTCATGCCTAACTTTCCTCCAATTTCTCTGCGTTGGCCCCGGCCATGCCACAGCCCACAGAACATGCCCTGCTTGGCGGTCCGACGTCTCAGCGGTCCGCTGGTTCACTTCCTCGTTCATGTAGAGTATGAGGCTTTCCTTCAAGGCATCCAAGCTCTCCACATCGACATCTTCCTCAATCACAGTAGGGTCAGTAGCATGTGCTCCAGAAATGTCCAGAAATAAACAAAGAAAGCAATTGCTACCTTTGCATCCCACCCATCAAACAATGTCGCTCATTCGCAGTCTGTACAGGGTACAGACCTACAACATTTCAGAATTGGTGAAGAGCCAGTGAAGAGCGTCCAAGTATGTCAAGTACGATCTCCAAAAACACACCCCTGGAATGGTTTAGACCCATTGCTTTAGCATCTTTAGCACCATGGACCTTCAGGGACCACCAGGCCCACGCAGGCCATGCCGAGTCTCGTTGTTAAGCTTCCTCTGAAGCCGTTCCAACTTGTTTATGTGCCACCGATGGGCATCCAGGACTCTCTTGTTGAAAGTCAAATTTGCCTTCAACGAAAACAGGCCAGTCAGAAAGGATAAGCTATAAGCATCGATAAGGCGTGTTTGACTCATCCGCTAATTATATAATCGGTAAAAAAGCAATAACAAAAAACTACCAGTACTGGGGCCATCTGAGCCCACAGGTACCCCAGGCCCTGTGGCTGAGTCCTGGCCAAGGTGCCTCTTCTTTGGAGTTCTTGGATGGCTTTTTGGACATCAATTGTTGGTCCTCTGCTGTCAGCTCATCAAATTCCTGGCACCCACCAGTTTCCGTGAGATGGAGATACATACCTCGTGATCGGATTGGATTGCACCAGCCAAACCTCATTATATATCAATAATATAAATATCATATAAATATAAATACTGTATATATTATTATATATTACATAGCGGGTGAATGAATGACATTGCATTCAGCAAAATGTATCTGCATTTTTCCTGACATGCGCGCGGACTCATTTGCTTATATATCTATATGCATATATATATATAGTATCTATATGTATCTATGGATAGTTTAGTTGCTTGCATTGATACATGCTATGAGTGTGATTCCACCATATTAAACCCTTCAAAATGATTCAAAATGGTCAAACCAGGCGTTTCAGATGGTTCCACCAGGAAACACACCCAGCTACTGGCCTTCTCCAGATTGCTGAGCATATCTTGGATCCAGGAGATCATCTCACGACGTTTCTGTTCTTCTGGATCTGCTCGATCTTCCTTGTTCAGACCCACCTGCAGGGTGACCCCGGTGACCCCAGTGACCCCCAGTGCCTTGTTTCAACGATGCTTCGCGATCTTCCAAGAGCTACGCTGAAGATGAGTTCCTTCACTGACCATTGAAATAATTTGAACTAGCTGGCCCCTTTCCATGGATTCCCGAGCCTGTGAGAATCGTTTTGTCTTGGACTCACGCTCAAAGTCCTTGAAATGATCCATGAGACCCTCGATCTTGTTCTTGCCTTCGCAACGATTCAAGGGCACGGGTCAACAATAGGGACCAATTTAAACCATGCCCTTTGCTCTGGGGCGACTCCAACAAACCTTGATTATCTTGATTGGTATGCCTTCCTCCCAACCAGAGATATCAGAGATGCCGTAAATTGATGAATTTGATGATCTGCCCAAAGGATCCCAAAGGACCATCATCTGATTATCTCACCATTCTTGCAGATTCTTGCAGAAGCAAGCGCCACTTTGACCCTTGGACCCGACCCAAGACCGCCTGCTATCAAAGGACCTTTGTCCTTTACCTGCTTGTCGGCAATCCTTGGCGTCCGGCGGAATCCCTGGGTCACAAAAAAAGCCACAAATACCCACAGTCTCATCCTTTGGCAAACCGCCCCCTGCAGGCATTGATGCCGGCTGCCTACTGTAATACGGGAAAATACACATTGTAATTACACGTTTACCACCAGGAGTCATACGTGCTCTCTGCGCAAACGTCTGCTTCCATGATCTCTCAAACATGTAGCACTTATGTGACTTATGTGCAATGGTGTGATGCAAAGCACATCGCCCGCATTCAACGAGCCTGCATCCTTTCAAACTCCCCCCAAGTCACAATAAGTATGTCAAGCATCCAGGTGGAAAGTTGATTTCGATCCCTCTGGAGCTTCTTGATCTGGGCCTTTAGACTCTCCTCCAGTTTCTCTTTCCTTCGCCACGACAACCAACGCCGCGGCAATCAGTTGAGAGGTGCAAATATCTTTTCCGTCTGAAAGATGTTGAAGCTCTCGCCACCCATACCCCACATTCCCCAGCATCATTTAAATTCCTCGACAATTCATGAAATTTCACATCATGGATATTCATGGATCATCATGGCATGTTTTCTCGTTTAGTTTAAGTGATTCTCAATGACTTAAGATGATTCTCAACCCTACCGACACCGCCCTGCCAGGTCTACCTGTCTAGCCCTTTGCCAAGGCACTGGTTGGGCTGGGAGGCACGGTGATGCGCATCCTTGAGTCGATTGTACTCGTCCACACCTGAGGGTTCCCGTGTCCTTTGAACCGCTGGGAGGCTGAGAAATCTCAAGATTTTTCGGATTTTTGGGTAGATGCTCTTGAAATGGAAGATTTCTGCTGAAAGCGCCAAACAAGCAATTTCACGCATATTTATTTAAAAACTCGAAGCGCCCTACGCCAAGTTCAACATTCAACACGCTCCTGAAATTGTGCATGAAAGGAGTTCCATCCATTCCGGTCATATCTGGTCCGTCATCCTTATCTGCGCAACAGGATCAACAGGGCCTTCATCAACTTTCTTCAATCCTTTGTCAATCTCGGATTGCAACTTCTTCAGTTGCGCCATGGCTCTGGAAACCTGGGCCCGTGATTTCCACGGCCTCCTTCGGCCTCGGCCTGTTCGGCCTGCTCCCCTGCAAGAGTTGAGCCAATAAAAGCTATAAAAGCGAGTTCCACTCGCACCAGCAACCAGCCGCGATCAAAAGCCAGGACCAACGTGATCCGAAACGAGGACCTGTGTTGAAGCAGGTACCCTTTTGAGGACCTCTGCTAAGTTTCATCTCAGGATCATCATGGATCATCGAACCTAATTTGACTAATCTTTGCGATTCTGCAGCCAGGACTCTGTCTGACTTCATAATCATCCAGTATCGAATCATTCTTCAACAAAGTTACATAAAGCATCATAAAGCTACGAACAACATTCGAATGATCTTTAGGGTGGAACTGTGTTGTGCTATTGGATACTGGCTGCAGGCACCTCCGCCTCCTTCTCCAATAGGCCTTGGAGCAAGTGGACAAGAAAATCTGGTTGCAAGAACTATCTGGCACATTCTGGGATAGAACCTGGAATTCTATTACTACCCAGGATCTTCTAAAGATTCTAAAAGGATAAAAAATATGATACCATTGATACCATATCAATCCAAATCTATGTCTTTTAGGGTGATAACTAGTGATATCGTGATATCACTGGAGTGTGGGAGATCCAAGGAGGTGGCGTTTCTTCTGCTCCTCTTGGGCCTCCTCCAACCTGCAACGCATGAGGCGAGGAAAAGTCCTGATCAGTTCCGAATCCAATTCAGGAGACTTCACGAGACTTGACTTCATGACACGTACCTAGTGCAAAAACGCATGGCTCCAAATCCCTCTCTCCAACATTATCTGAAATATATACTTCTCGTTAAATTGCTCATGTCATGTTTGTTATTAGAATTGCGCTTACTATGATTGCTAATGGCATTGTTCTTGAAAATTCCCGTCATCAAGTCATCAACATGATCATCATCATCACTATGATTATCATTGTTGCGAGTACCATCATCATTGTCACTATGACGAGTATTATCAGCATCATTGTTATCATCATTGTCAACATTATCAGTATGACGAAACTTGTAATTATTATGAACATTATATTATAATTCCGACATTGATCTATAACTAAATCATATGAGGGTGTCAATTATTATTGTCGTTCTTTTACTTTCTACATGTATCACTTCTTCTACATCGTTCACCTCGCCTTTTCTGGGCTGCCTCAAGAGCTTCCTGCATACTGGCATGGTCCTCACATAGAATCCACGGCGTCAAAGCCATAAAAGAAACGCCAATGGAATCCCAATGGATGAATCATCGAAATGTCAAACAAATCCATGAACTACTGGGAAGAAATGGATTGTATATGTTGCCGCATTTTCGATCATCATCATCATCATCATCATCATCATCGTCATCATCGTCGTCATCATCATCATCGTCGTCATCATCATCGTCATCATCATCGTCATCGTCGTCATCATCGTCGTCATCATCATCGTCATCATCGTCATCATCATCATCATCATCATCATCGTCATCATCATCGTCGTCATCATCGTCATCATCATCGTCATCGTCATCGTCATCATCATCGTCATCATCATCGTCATCATCATCGTCATCATCATCGTCATCATCGTCATCATCCTCATCATCGTCATCATCATCATCATCATCGTCATCATCATCATCATCATCGTCATCATCGTCATCATCATCATCATCGTCATCATCGTCATCATCGTCATCATCCTCATCATCGTCATCATCATCATCATCATCATCATCGTATTCATATTCATATTCATGTATATATAGTTGGGGAATGAATGTCATTACGGTGACTGAACATAGGATTTCTATCGTATCTAGTCTGGAATGGACATTAATTGGGTGAGCATCATTTTTATCAGCACATTCTCGAACAATTGATTGCAATAAAATTGTGGTATTCCACCATTTTTAGATTGAGTCGCTTGATTCCTGGAAGATAATGGACTTATCCGTTGAATTATAAAATGTTATCCATAGAATTCAACGGATACACCACCCCGACTTACCGACTTACGACTGTCACTGACTTCAAGAACTGATCCGATCAACCAAAACAAATGGAGATGATTGGAGATCTTTGATTCTGGAACTGGTTGCTGAGTAATGTTCCGATGCGCGTCAACCTGAGTGTAAGTGGCAGGATGCAACATGCAAATATGAATCACGGGAAGAAATTGACCCACTGCCGGAGCTGTCTGCTGTCCTGCTTGTACTCTTCTTGGAGTTGGCTCATCTCAGACAAACCGGTAAATGCAGGTGCTGAAGCTGTGAAGACAAGGACAACTTTGCTCTCGTCCCAGTCAGTGTCATTAGCAGCCATTAGCACCTTCAAAAGGATGAGTTTCCTGTTACTTCCTGGGTTGGCATTGAAATTTTACCTTTATCCTTTCGAATCAGTTTCCCTCTATCTCTCTGGCATTCCCTTTGAATAATTGCGTGTGCATATCTATATTTATATCTATCTATCTATCTATCTATCTACCTACCTATCTATCTGTCGATCTATCGATCTATCTATCGATCTATCTACCTACCTACCTACCTACCTGTCTGTCTATCTGTCGATCTGTCGATCTGTCGATTTATCTATCTATCTATCTATCTAGCTAGCTAGCTAGCTAGCTATCTACCTAATTACCTACCTACCTAATATTAATTATATGCAAATAAATATACATATATATATATCATATATATTATATATATATATTATTATATATATTATATATATTATATATATATAAATATCCGCGACCATCCTCTCTCTCCCTTTCTCTTTACCTGTCTACCAAGCCAAGGCCCAAGCAAAGCATGCCAAATCTAGCGGCATACGGTCGCAAAAGCCAGCTAATTCTACGATGAGACGCAAAAAAAAATCCCTTGCACCAAGGGTGGGACGGACCAGTTGTGCTCTTCCTCCTGTGTCGAGAGCCTCTGCTCATAGACGACCTGAAGGGAGTCGTATGGCTCAAAAATTGGAACTATTAACCCCCGCGGCTAGTTAATTGGCATTTAGCATTTGTTGTTGGTTGTCTTATTAATTCTAATTATTGCGTATCGTTACAATATATCAATATCAAGTTGTTTCCCTACAATGGAAAAAACATCTCCAGAGCCCAGCTGCACCTCGCTGTCCGAGAGCTTGGAGACCAGTTGTTGCCTCTCCTTTCACCATGCTGGGTGGATTTGGGTTGCTACCGCCACACAAACAATAGATACCAATAGGATAGACTATGTGAATCTCCACCAAGCATCCAAGTATATCCAAGTGTGCTGTCGTTTAAGATATTTTTTTGAGATGTTTGAAGTTTGAAGTTCCGCACATTTGGCACGGGTACTAACCCCATGTGTGGGCAATCCAACCCCATTTGCGGGGCTGGACACGCCAATCGTGCAGAATTAAGACGGCAACATAAGGCCAAAGAATGGTTGGACCCTTAAATCGAAAACTGGAGTCGCCGGCTTAAATCCATATCCTTACATATCCCAACTGTCACTGAAGGCTTTGGCCCGTAAGCAATCAAGGGCCAAAAGTTTGTAAATGCCTATCTCGCCATTCTTGGCAGGTTTGAAGCGGGTACTTTACATCTTCTGATCCACCAGTTTTTCGGTTTCTGGGTGTTTCTGGATTGCATCAAATCGCATTTTGAAAGATGGTCACTGCCAGTGGCAGAGCCCCAGCGTCCTTCTCCCACTGTGCCATCTTCTCGGTCATCTGTTCATTCAACTTCTCAGCCTACCAGAAGCTGCACCCCATGACGTGAATAGCTTGCCTGCTAAAGTCAAGAAGCTCTAGACGCAAGTGCATCTTTTTCCATCTGCGAGTTCTCATCCCGCGGGTATGGCAGAACGTTCAAACATGTGCATAACTTTATGATTATGCATATATAATATACTATACTATACTATACTATACGATACGATACGATACGATACTATACTATACTATACTACGCTACACTACTCAACACGACACGACACTATACTATACTATACTATACGATACGATACGATACGATACTATACTATACTATACTACGCTACACTACACAACACGACACGACACTATACTACTGTATACTATACTATACTATACTATACTTGTATATGCAAAATATCATTGTATATCACTGTATATCATTGAATTATATGCAGTACTTGCTCCTACCATACCTCCTACCGCCTCTAGGTGGGTCGCCAACTCCAGCCTCCGACGAAGCCTTCTGTTGAGTCTCTGCCACTCTGCGATCCTGGGACCGGCGACCATCAGCTTAGCTGGCGGTTGCAACTGCTGCAACCTATGACCTATGTAATTAATTTCCATCTGTCCAGCAGAGCCAAGGAGATCAAAGGGGCACTAGGCAAAGCAGACAGCGACGTAGCCCCTAGCTTGAGAACCCGGGCGGAGTCTTCACGCAGCTGGGTCAGTTGACCTCGTTTGGCTCCATTGCACGACATGGCCTTTGATGTGGAAACACACCATCTCCAATTTTCCAGACGTGGGTGATGGGTGGTATGAACCATCCCCGGACATAGGCTTTATTATTGGGTTCACCACCTGGCAAGCTTTCCAACCATTGTGTAGTGGAGCAAGGTGCCACAATCTCTGCTAGACTGCTAGACTTGGGAAGATGGTTCCAGCATCCACAACCCCGGCTGAGGCTACAGCTGGTCATGCGCATTTGCTCCTAACATCCAGGGCATCAGAGTTGCACCAGATCTTTGACGGATGACCGTCACGCGGTCTGGACTCAGTGGTGGGTTCAGCAAAGCAATGTCAGTGCAAAGGGGTGAAACTGGCAAGCTGAAAGAGTGAGATTAGGTTTTTTTAAACTAATCATTGCCAATCCGGTGAACCCAGTTTTGCACTTCCTTGGTTTCACACCAACACGGCTGACATCTCCAACCAGCCTCTTCAAGCTTCTGCTCGAGATCTGCACGTGCTGCCTTCCCAGCGCGACTGGGGCATACTTTGGCCAACATATCTAACTTTGAGATGCACCAACCCACAAGCGCTCGATTGAAATGATCACATGTTCAATCTCAAAGAATCATTAAAGAAAAGACGATGACATGGCGGTCAATACACCCAGCTAAACACATACTGATTTATCCTGCACATACCGTATCTCGTTACACGTCTTGTGTTGTTTTGAACGTGTGGAGGCGTTGACCAGGATGCTGCCCCGCAGGTCAGCTCTGCTCCTCGCCTGTTCATTTTCCAAGTCATAGCGGAGGCGCTGCTGAGTCTCAGTGCCCTGCGGGAAGGGTGGGGTCCGTCAGGTCCATCAGGTCCGTCCCAGGAAAGCAACGTCCATGGCGTGGCCAATGGGGCACCTCTTGAAGCTTCTGAAGCAGGTCATCCTTCTCCGTTTGGAGGACAGCAGCCTTCAGCGCGTTGGATTCAACCCAAATCTCAGCAGGAGTCGCATTCATGCAGCTTGCAGTTGCAGCACACGTGTAAAGATACCATGAGATACCCGTTGTTCGACAAAAGTTTGGAACCTCATCTTCCACAACCATCTGTGGTGTGATCCATAGTGTTTCTCTCCAACTTTTCCATAATTTCCTTATTCATATTTGTTAAGGACTGACAATGGTCATCCGTCCCAATCTGGCACCTCCTCATTGGATTTTTGCTTTTCAGCATTGAGGTCATTAAGTTGGCCTTGGAGCAGGAGCGAACGTCCAATCATCAAGATTGCATGTGGTGACCTTGAGTGGGAAGATTCCATGAAAAGCTCATGGGATCTGATGGGCGTTGGTGGAACATTGAAGTAAATGGAGTTCTCTCTGATTCTATCTGATCTGGATGCACAACAAGAGTCATATGCGCAGGCCACAAACGCATCGTCCATCTATTTTTTTGGAATAAACCGGCTCTTTGAAAGGTGCTACCTTTGAAGTGGATGATGACCGTGGTGGTGAAGGTGATGGTAATGAAGGTGGCAGTGATGATGGTGGTGATGGGCTTCTCACCACCATAACCATCATCATCGAATCATGGCAATGATTATGATGATTATGAAGAAAAACTTGACAAGAAGTGTAGCAGCATGTAGCAGCATGTAACGGCTATACGTAGGAGCGGTCGCAAGAAACATAAGAAACATAAGAAACATAAGAAAATGACAATTGTTCAATATAATTCATAATATATAGCTCAAGTGGCTGTTATGAAGCCCCTCCATTTCGATTCGTTGCCTCTCAGCCTCCTGGATTGGTGGGGTCCAAGGATGGACTCGGACGGGCGTCTTTGAAATAGCGAACGCTTCCAGCAAGTGGCTCCAAGAGCTTCACCATATCGCAGGATCAACGATGGAAATGGATGGAAAATGATGGAAATGAGGGGAAATTATATAACTGAAGGATTGCCAGGATTGATGATAAATATGATAAACATTGATCAACCACACCTGAATATCCTGAATGGAACTGCCTCTACACTGATGACAGATGTCCACCGTGTCCACCCAACCAGGCTTCTCCACTCGCCTCACTCCCTTCTTCACCTATCAGATGCCATTCGATACCTATCCCCAACGTGACTGCCGAAGTCTCCTCTCGTTCTTTCTCCTTTTCCTGCTGCAAGGTCTCCAGTTGCTTCTGCAGCCCGCCAAGCCTCATGGTTTGAACACGATTGCTCATAATTATCATGATTGTTCTAAGCCTCAAAGCATCAAGTTTGTGCATGGCTTAACTTACCAGTGCGTCAATATACTAGGATGCACATAAGCTGTCACATAGGGCCGCCGTTGAAACTTCCAACCTGCCCAAATGATGCCTCAACAGTAACGATCCAAAACCTGTGCAAATCCGTGCCAGAAATAGATAGAAATGGTTCCAAACTCCCGCCTGTCTTCAGAGTTTGCCTTTTCCTGCTGCAATCTTTGGGCAATCTTTTCCGATTCTTCAGCTTGTGCGGCCATGCCTGTCATGCTACTGGTTGCCCAGTGCAACTGCCACATGCCTTGCTCCAAGATTTTTATTCTAGTCATGGCTACTCCATTTTTTGCTAGGGCTACTCTCCATTTTTTGCTACGGCTTCCAGAGGGTTTACACGATGCCGTGTCCACAGCTTAGCTCAGGACAACGGCAAGTTGTCAATAGCGCTTTCGCATGTGAGGTGAGACAACACCTGCCTGCATACAAAACTAAAGTGCCGCAGCTTGTGCATCCGTTCTTCAAGATTTACGACAAGCAGCCGAGCTATAAAAAAAACTTGCACTGACAATGGCTTCGAAGGGGCCTGGCCTGCATAAGCACTTCATAAGCTTGTTCAGTGAAGGTCCGGAGGACATGTACCCTATCTGCCTCCTTGGCTTGCAGGGCTTGACGTATGATATTCCTCAAGTTCTGCTCTGCATGCTCGCCCGCAAGGACACTACACCAAACGTTGTTATCATAGTTGCGAGGCTCTGGCTGGGAAATTGTCTAGGGCCTGGCATGGACCGTCAGACTCCAGCCTTTCAGGATGGAGGGATGGCGCTCAAGGATGGGGTTGTTTTTCTCTGTGCCACGGGCGTTCTGGAAGAAGGCTTTCGACACAACGATCTCTGGTAAAACTGCAGGACCGTTCTTCCTGGGTTCAGCGAAGGGTTCCTTGGTCTGAGTGCCAGCCTCAATAGTCTGTTGATGTTCCTTTTGCAAATCGAGCACCTCCTTCATCAGCTCAGACAGCTGCGCAGCCACAGCATGCAATTGTTTCAATTGCAGCCTTCTGGCGGCTCGGCAGGAGCATGCGAGATTTGGGTCCATGATAAACAAAAATGGCGAATGACTGTCACACCTCAGGTCTGAAAGGCCTGGGAATCTCGAGCCAATGGCTTAAGCCAAAATGGCAGCCATGCGGCTGCAAATAGGGCACCTGAAATCTATTCAACAAACCAATGGTATTGGACGAAAGCTAGGGCCTAGGGTTGATGAGGAAAGAAGGCAATGGAAGTCATCACAGCAAGGGAAGGTCCCTCCCGTTTGAACACTTGGCTGCTGTATCACGTGGTGGGGAAGCCACGGTATGCCACGGTGAGGCAATGTCATGACATGATCATGGCATGTCACAACATTTCAGAAAGCCGGGGGGCATCAGCTACTGCAGCTACTGTATGTAGGCAGGGCAACAAGCTACCGTGAAACTCAACGGTTATGTGTCTCTTTATGGTTCACTTCCTGGACAGGAGGTTTTGTATCGATGCAAAATTCACGTGGGATATGGGACAGTATGCGCGGTACATGTGGTGCTGCCATTCCTTGATAAACACTTCCTGCGCTTGCAAACCTTTACAACGCAAGAGCTAACTCCAGCCAGCAAAAGCTAGCTCCCATGAAAACTATTTGCGGTTCCACCATGGACATATATGATCATTTACATGGACATTATATTCCTCCAAACCAATGTCAAACCAAAGTGCACCTAACACAACATACCAACCCCGCGTCAAAGTAACCCACCGTATGCGTGTCTGACAATGCTCGGATCTTTAACTTTCGAAGCCTATCGGATCCTTTTGGTATATATATTCTGTATATACGTACATTTCATGTAACCAAATTTCTCTCTGCGCTTCCACCTGATGTAATCAAATGATCCACTTTGGTGGTGCTTACAGCAAGACCGCACGGCCAATTTGATGGCAAGTTGCTGCGGCGAAGTCCTTCTATCTCAGTGCTTTGTCTCTCAGCCTCCTGAGAACGGTCTGTTGTCAAGTCGGGCAAACACATGGCAAAGATCGCAAGCACGACCGACATGACACGCAAGCACGACCGACATGACCACCCCAAGAATCCCAAGAATGTTCCAAGGCGACATTTCGCCTGGGATCTTCAGGAAATCAGAATAAGCTCATCTCTCGTAAAAACCCGTCGCATCCTTACACATCATTGTAATTCATTGTAAAACTTAGAGGGATAAACAGAAATCAGTGGAGATGGGTGAATCATGGTGAATCCTGAATCCTTGATGAATATTGGCCGATTGGTCCCCTTTCACCCCTTTCCAACATGACTCTGAGTTGAACAGGCTCCTCTCGTTCCTTCTGCTGTTGCTGCTGCAGCACCTCCAGTTGCTTTTGCAGCTCAGCCAGCCTCACAGTTGGATTTTGTTCAGCTGCACGACTTTGCGTTGTGGATTCAGACATCATGTAGCTTTGACAATTTGACAATGGTTTGACATGCTTGTTGAACTTCCCAGGACATAAACCTCGTGATTTCTGATGATTTCAAGGCCTAATACACTGGCAAGTGTTAACCGGGTTAACCGCTCATCAAAAAGATCCTGCTATGCTCATGTTTGCCATGGACAGCTCGCCACGGACCGCCTTTCTTTCGAATCGGCGTTCTCCTCCTCCAGTCGTTGCACATCCTTCTCGGACTTTTCCGCTTTTTGGGCCATGCCTGGAATTGTTGGCTGCATTGGGCATGGACCTCCCATGACCTCCCACTTCAGAGTTCCCAAGCGTGCCCCATCTATACACCAGCATATGCTGCAAGAAGTCCAGTGCTGAAATTTGCTTATATACCATTGCTGGGCTGCTGCCTAAATGTCAAAGGCGAACGCCCACCCGTCAAAGAATGCTGTCAAGCAACCATGGATTATGTTCACTAAACTGAACAATGTAGAATAATGGATCACCATGTCACTGGCAATAACAAAGACAAACCTCCTCCTCCTCATCATCATCATCATCATGATGGAGATGGAGATGGTGACCCAACAATGACTAGGACGATGACCAGGCCCAGGTCGAGGACGAGGACGAAGACGATGAGAAGGAAGAGCAAGAGTAAGGGGAGGAGCAGGAGAAGGAGGGCGACGACGGCAACTGAATGTGGCTGTTAATAGTATTAAAAATATATACACTATAGTATAAAGAGTTATAAGTTATGAACATGTAAAAAATGTTTATAAAATGTTTATAAAATGTTTATAAAATGTTTATAAAATGTTTATAAAATGTCACACATCAATGATCGATTGCCAAATCTGTGGCCAAGTTGCTCTGGCGACGTCCTTCGATCTCCAGCCATCGTTTCTCCGCCTCCTGGTGCCAGGCCGATGCCACCAGGATCCACCGGGGCCATGGAAGGTGCGTCAGTCTTTTAAATTCTAAATGCGACCTTAAGAATTCCTAAGATACCTTAAGTCTATTTTAGGAATAGGTACTGTAAATAGATGTAAATAGGAATATGTATGAATATGTACAATTATGTGATGATACAACCAACAAGACCGCCAGCTTAGAAGAGCTTTTCGAGCTACTGATTGCATGGAAAACAATATGCGGTTCAAACAGAAAAGGAACTGTGCAGTCCGAACATGCTGGAGCACTCCAGTGGCACCAAAGCAAAGTCACCATGGTTCCCAGCAGCTCCTCTCGTTCCCGGAGGCTTTCCTGCTCCAAAGCCTCCTTCTGCTTCTGCAATGCTGCCATCCTTGTCGCAGGGTCGACAAGTTCAGGAGCTTTGACTTGTCCAGGTTCACATGTCATCACACATTCGGCCAAGCTTATGCAAATCCAAGCTAATATAAGTTGGGCACTTACAACCAAGCTATCCACCATGCATTCATACAGAGCGCAGACTAGCCAAAGTGATCTAGCCTTAACGATTAACGTGTCTCAACCATTCTCCAAAGCAAGTAGTTCCACTCGAGCTCCTTTCGGATTTCTGTGTCGCAGAGAGTGAACCATGGGATAGATTTCACATGTGCACTAGTTCGTGTGGGGGATGTGAAACCTGAATCAGCAGTGAATCAGCAGAGCCCAGAACCGGGAGCCTCCACTATATAATTCTAATAACCGATTGCATCACAGCAGCATGGACACTTGAGACGAGGTGCTTCTCCAGCCGTTGAACCTGCTCGGCCACTTTTTCGGCCATGCCTTGCTTGGCAGCCAGCAGGGTGGAAAACTCAGCCTCAATGGACGATTTGGCCAGTTGCACCTGCGGCCGTGGTGGCCAAGAGCTGGTTGCTTCGGCAGCCATGTTCTCTCCAATGTATATTCGAACACAGAAAGTCAAACTTGGTCTTGAATGGGCATCATCTAGGATTAGGGTCGATCCGGCTCTTCTGCATGCCGCATGCTGCAACATCCAAGGGTTCGGCTTGGCACCTTAGGACCTATTGACACCTGTTTTGAAATTCACCTAAAATCGCCGGCAACAACAAATCCAGATCAAAAGCGGTTGCACCTCCTTCAATTCGGTCTGGGTCTGATCAAGCTGTTCCTGGTCACACAAGGGTTTTTTGGACCCACGGTCACGGATGTTCCAAAGAGGCGGACAAGCAGGAGAATAGGACAGTGAAAAAACAACGACAAATAAGTCACAAGGAAAACGCAAAACAAACAGTTTATTCCAACCAGTTTGAGGAAAAAAAACGGTGCTATTGTAGGACTCTTGACCCTTGGCCCAACATTTTGGATGCGAAGTCATGCCATAGGACACGTTCCCAAAAGTCAGCAGCCTTTGGCGAGTTCAAACTGGTACCCCAAATCTCTCCGGATTTTAGGGGGCACCCCACATGTTCATCGGGGAAACTAGGTTTCTTATGGTTTCTTGCAATTTTCCCCTTTGCACCTTGTTGTTGTTGTTGTTGTTGTTGTTGTTGTTG
>Ga0126342_10001098_pt1 | contig 35937 bp, 38 predicted proteins | sample Cyp1metagenome_FD_92528 | JGI IMG/M metagenome (GOLD analysis project Ga0126342, IMG submission 92528) | Coral microbial communities from Lord Howe Island, Old Settlement Bay, Australia - Cyphastrea 1 metagenome | ecosystem: Host-associated > Invertebrates > Cnidaria > Coral ... | reverse complement strand
TATAATATATGATATATTATATGATATAATATATGATATATTATATGATATAATATACGATATATTATATTGTATTATATTATATGATATTATATTATATTATGTTATATTATATTATATTATATTATATTTTTTGTTCTTTGTTGTTTATATATTGTATTGTATACATTATAGTATATATGATGCATGATATATGATATGATACATGATATATGATAGAAGCCACCAAGATATTTGGGATTTCAAATCAACAAGACACAGGGAGTCGGTTGCCCTGATGCCACGCCTCAGGAGCTCTCGTGGTACCTGAGGACACGTCGGAAGTCGCCGCTGCACCGGGGGAGTCGCCGTTGCTGCAGCTGTGCTGTACGCCATGTCAAGAGAAAGCCTTGCGAGCCATTCTGGAGGCAGTGTCCAGTAAAAGCTCCGGCTGCCACCTGGCTGTACACAAAACATCTGTCTTTGCCTTTGATTTTTTTTTTTGAGTGGTTCCCACACAAAGCTCATACAAAAAAAAAAGGTAACGAAAAAGCTTTGCGGGCTGTTGTCATTTAAGTCACCATTCACTCTATGGTCTCCATGTGGGTTTGTGTCAAATTGGGCACAATTTTGATGCTTTATCATCATTTCTACATAGAGCATTATAGCAATTTTTAACGGTTTATCACCCATCATCTATCAAACCAATTTGGCATTCACCTATAATGATACTATACCATCAGGCAATTCGACATATTCATTTTATACACATTTGTATTTTGAGACCAAGCCATGTCCAGATCCTAATTTTTGATGATTAACTCATTAACTCCCCATTTTGCACGGTGAATATCACATATTCTTGTTGGTTACATCACTATTCTTCATGGCGAAGATCCAATTCGTCACCTTCTTCTTGTTTAAATGGGTGAAATCCATATTTTCCATGGTGAACTCCATATTTTCCATGGGTTTTTCATCCTTTGTTGAACCGCCACATTGGCTTCACAGGTCAGCGCGTGCTGTCTCTGAGCGGCCGCCGCGGACGCGGCAAATCCTCGGTGGCGGGCTTGGGGTTGGTGGCAGCGCTGCAGCGGCAAAGGTCGGTGGTGGTGACCGGGCCGGGATGCAACAGATGCTGGGACTCAAGGGGAGACTATGGGCGACTATGGATATGAATCGGATATGATTGGAATATGAATTAATGGGATATCAACATATATTGAGTCTATAGACTCGAGAAATATTACGGTGATGGGATATTTTTTATTGGATATGAATGGACCACATTATTTACACAAACCATTGTTTCACCATCAAAATTGGTGATTGCATGGGATATGAATGGTTGAAAAGTAAACACCTATAATTAATGAGTAATCCTCCTCCGAGCCTTATCAAGCACCCCCGCAGAAGGTTTGGGACCATCTTGGTGGTGTTTAAGATGAACGGGGGATGGGGGATGATTATATAGATATCAATTGGATATTCAATGGGATATTGTTGGTTAAACGTGGGAAATTAATGGGATATTGTTGGGATATCAATGGGATTGGAAGATAGGCTTGATACCTGAAACTTTAGGGGATTCAACCATTGAATATCCATCATCTAGTGGATATAAACAACATCATAAGACTCCATTTGGGTAACAGTGGAGACGTAGTGACCACCACTGCGGCCCCAACTAACATCGTTTTTTTTTTGGTTTAGGAACCTCCCCAAGGATAGTTGTTGAAAATACACTCACATATCATCACCATAAACCCTAATACGGCTTCGTCACGGTGATAGTTTCTCCCTCCTGAAACATACTGAAACCACCAAAGGGCATCTATTTTTGATGGGTTGGGGGTGTAGCAACATATTTTTTGGGAACTGGCAGTCTAGCAAAAAAGTGAGAGTTGCATGAAATCATTTCAGCGCGTCGGCCTATTTTCTAGGGAACTTCCAACTGGACTTGCCAGTTTTTTCAAACCCATTCTCCAATCCCATTAATATCCCATTAATATCCCAATAATATCCTATTAATTTCCCATTAGTTTCCCATTTATATCCCGTTTAATATCCCGTTTAATATTCCCAACAATATCCCAACCATATCCATTAGATATCCCAACAATATCCATTAAATATCCCAATAAGTGCAAGTTTTCATGCCATTTGGTTCTGCCTCCAGGCGTTCAAGGCATGTTTCGCTTTGCTGCGAATGTGCTGAAGGAGGCCATCGGCTTGTGTTTGGAATTGGGATACCCTCTGGTCAACATAGCTATTGCAAATGGCAATTTATAGTCAAAATAAGTTAATATACCTATGAAACATGATGATTTTCCATAGCCTATTTAACCACGTTTTCTAGCTGAGTGATATGAATCAGTATGTTCATCACGTTTTAAGCCTAGTCCGCCGGGGTCCGTTTTTATTCCGAGCGTGACATCAGATTCATCCATGGATTCAGTCACAGGCAGATCTGCCGGATGGCCCGTTGCAAAGCTTGATGTTTGGCAGAGCCCGCTTTCTCCACGCGGAGCTCACGGGATGGTGATGGCTGGTGGTTGGAGCTTCATGTCCACCTATGGCCCTATGGTTTTTGAAGGGCTCAGGGAGAAATCTGCAAGATTGCACACAATGCTGGGCTGTATTTTCCTTTCCCTTCTACGGAGTTTTGGGATCCGGCGAAGTTTGAGACAGACCTTCATGTTTTGGGATTTGGGAGAGACGTGTGATCACATGATATATTTCTTCCCATTCTTGGTTGGCCAAAACCATTCTCCAGGAGACCGTGCCCGGCTATGTGGCAGCATTGTCAGCGGTTGGCGATGCACCCGTCTCCAGCTTAATCACTGACAAACACAGGAGGCACAACAGCCAACAAAGTGGTCAGACCACGGACTACGTGGGTTGATTCCTGTCACCCTCTGGGTCACTCACTTAGAAGTCATATTCATGAACCCTCCACTTTTTTTTTAAATTTCAGTGTCTTTTTCTTGTGAAGGAACATACTGCTTTTTCAACTCTTGGCGAGAGGTTTGGGGTTCCGGGTTAGCTCCAAGATCTGGAGCCTTCCGGGTTTTTCGATGGCAACATGGGCATTGCTCAGGTGCTCATCGTAGATGAAATGGCCTCCTTAGCCATTCCCACCCTGCACCAGTTGCTCTCGGCCCCAGTACCGTTGATCCTTTTGCTCGGCACCCTGTTGGGTGCTGAAGGTACAGGTGGGATGTGGGCCAAAAGTTGGAGGGGAACAAAACCAAAGGATTTGGTTATAGTTGGGGTTGTACTATGTAATCCCGGTACCTAGTGAATTATGGTGGATCAGCCTGCCATTTTGCAGGTGCAGCTATTCAAGAGAAGGTCTTCAAGGAATTGACCGCGGATTCGGCTGAAGCCTGTCATCATGCCACTCTGCCACCTGGTGTCACGAAGCGCGACTTCGTGAAGCTTTCGCTTCATCAGGCAGTCCGGTATAAGCCACTGGACCCCGTGGAGAGCTGGTTGGATTCGCTGCTGTTTCTGGATGTGCCAGCTCCTCCCAGCGATCCCAAAGCCTATGGAACTTTGAAGGCTGCGGAATTTTTGGAGATCGACACGACGTCCAATTCGCAGTTGCTCTCCGAGGTCATGGGCCTGTTGCGTGGTCACTACCGCACCTCGCCCAACGATTTGGCGCGCTTGGTCAGCGACTCTCACATCCGCACCTTCGCCTTGGTCGGCAACGGAGGGGCAGGACCACCTGCCGTGGCAGTGGTGGCGATTGAGGAGACGCCGGAAAGACTGGGGAAATCGGGAGCAAAGGTGCACCAAACGCATTTGTTGGCGAACGGTGCCTGGCAGCTTCTTAGATTTCGTTGTTCTGAATTTGGGGTACACAAGAGTGGTAAACAAGAGTTGGATGGTTCATGCTTTACGGGCTAGTAAAACAAAAAGTAACTTCGAAATTTGTGGATCCCTTTCTTGCTCTGGCTTGCAGACTCCATCCCTTAGAGGTTACCTTGGGAACCCAAAGAATCCCATGGTTCATCGTCATTTTTCCTTTCAGAGGCCCATCCCTCATTTTGAGACACACACGGCCCAAATATAGTCTTTTTTTTTCATCTTCTAGAAATATCTCCCATGATATCTGCATTTCATATATTTCATCCTCCAACTTTGAAGCAGAAACGCCACAACGCCCAAGGCATTGAGAAGGAATACCCCCACCTGGCCCTGGCGCGGCTATCTGGCTTGCGTCCCTGGCGCGTGGTGGCCTCTCCAGCCTTGCGGGGACGTGGCTTCGGGCAGAAGGCGCTGGAGCTCTTGGAGCGCCACGTGAGGTGCCATGACCTTGACGGAACAAGGTTGAAATTCCCCGAAATTGGTGGAAGATGGTTAACATCTAACAAGGTTCTCTCATGTTCTCTCCATTTTGAAGGGTCCTATAGTAACTATAGTATTTCCCATTTTTTTTGGCTCTACTTTTGATACTTTGGCAGTGAAAGTGGTTTAATACACTAAAAACTGATATATATATAATATATATATGGGCTGAAGAGTTGATTTTTGTTGGTTTAAAGACATGTTACATCCATCTTTCTCGTGGGTTGAAGAAGTTGAAACCCATCTTGGATCCCTGTTGTTTGAAATCGCGTTTTTCCCCCAAGTTCAGAAGGCGTTCCATTGAGGATTTTGGCTCCCAGGAGTTTCCGGGCTGGGTCTGACTGACAGGCAGCCTTCCAAAGATGGTACTCCCGCATTTGACTGGTTGGGCGTTTCCTTTGGTCTTACGGCCCCGCTCTTTCGCTTCTGGTCTCGTGCTGGCTATCGCCCGGTAGTGATGTCAAACACGCCCAACGATCAGACGGGGGAGATGTCCATCAAGATGCTTCTTCCAGTCAGCGTGGCTTGAAGAAAAGTGATGGTGTGATCTCCTGGGAAATTTGGGTGTGGGCTATCTAGTGGTTTCGATATCTTTGAATGGAAACATTGAACATTTTTGTTGGGTCCCCCCATCGTGAGGCAGCTCTTGAGCGAGCGCTTCCTGCCATTACGCCCCTCTTTGGCACATCCTTCTACCGTCGACTTGCCACCTGCTTTCGCACCTTGGGCGTTTGGTGATGGTTTGTTTTAGGGGGAAAAACCTGGATGTTCTCAAATACTAGTAGCTAGAGAGAGGGAAACATGATAACATGCAGTTTTCTGGTGTATCCTTCTTGGTAAAATCCAGGGCACTTTGGGTAGTTTTTTGGTTTGTCCCATCTGGTAGAAATGTCCTCAGTGTTGAGGACCCATGTTTGATCCCAACCTAAACATGTTCCAGCCGTGACGGCAATGATCTATATTGAGAAGCTCCAATTTTGATCGAGTTTGAACTCCACTGCTCCTTGGATCCCTTTGGTAGTGGAATTTTACTGTACTAGTAACTAGTACGTACTAGCATCTAAGTTATTGCTGGTAAACTGTTGATGGCTGCTAGTTTTGTTGTTAGGAGTGGCGGGAAGTTTTCCTGCAAGAATAGAGTGAGAATAATTGCCTGATTGTGGATAGGAGTCAACCATTTGCGAATGACTTACTTGCCTGGACCCGCAAATTCCTAAAAGTGCTCCAAAGCCTTTGGTTTTCTTCCTTCCAGACCCTTCAAGATCCCTGAAGAATTCCATGTTCCTGGTACTTTGCCCCCAACCCCCTTTGTGGACCTTGCCGATTTGGGTACCTGTCAAAACTGGCAGTCCAAAACTCCCCCAGTTTATCATCCTTCGGTCCCCCATTAGACGCCGAGGTGATTTGGACCCCTGCCTGGTAGTGGAGATTTTCGCTTCCAGCACTCTTCCGAAAAGCGAAAGTGCCTGGCAGGCTTCGTCTTTGGAGGCTGCACGCTTGGCCTCTTGGCACCTTATTGACACCCTGGGGGAATCCAAGCTGCCCATTTGAAATGCCTAGGCAATGGAGATATTTTTTTGATATTTTTTGGAGGATGGCCTTGGATGATGTTCCATTGCCAGGTTTGATTGCCATGGGGGACTTGATCTTATACACGATGATGTTGGCCGGTCCTTTTCCAGCGATTTTTGATGATTTTTGCCATTCGGCTTGGAAGATTGCTGGTCCACCCGACAGGAAGAGTTGATGAATATTCTTCAAAAAGAGACTTTCTTCAAAGATCAGTAAGAGGAGTGCACCGCAGTGGACTTGACCCCTCCGTCTTGTCGTGGGCTTAATGATAGGCCAGTCACCGCTGGCGGGTAAGGAACAGCTGGCCAGAGCACGGCGGCCTGTGGAAGAAGTAGCCAGGAACTATGTGGCTTGGCCGCCTGAAATTGCTCCCCCCCGCCAGCAGGTTCGGGATCAAAAATGCTGCTAACTGGAATTACGCCAGTGAAATGAAAGTTTATTTCACTGCAATTTCCCTGCAAGCGACCCAAATTTCTGCTATCCTGAGGACATGTTCCATTGCTTGGCTTCTGCATATTTCTTGGGTTCCTTGGAGGGCATGCGCTTTTCGAAGGCAGAAGAATCTGCGCTCTGTGCGCCGGGCTCAGTTATTTGATGATGACTGAAATGACTGAAATGGCAATGAACATTGGGGAACTCCAAATGCCCTATTTTGGGAAAAGTGGATCAATTGGACTTGATATGAGCCACTTGCCAGTTGCAACACCCAATTTAACATCTTGTTTTATCAGCGGAGATGTCTAAATACGCTGCGGCAATATGACCTGGCAATGGAAAAATCTTAAAGCTCCCCACATTAAAGATATTTAAGTGGCAAGGGCAAGTCACCAGACTGGCAATTCAAAATATAGTCCCATTTATTCTATCCATTCAAAATTTTAAATGATATCATCACTCCATTTCTTCAAATCGTTCCCCATCAGGAATCACATGATGGGAACTCACCTTGATCTATATCTATACCCTATATCCCGTATCCCATGCAAAAAGAGACTATATAATGTATATATTTCCCAAGAATTTGAGAACAAACAACATCAACAACTCAAAGTATGAGAACCATATTCCCAACCACCACATTAAGCCCATGTTGAATATTTCCATCAACAAAAATGTCAAGCTCGGATTTGGAGGGTATTGGAAAACAATCACACAATTATGGATTTGCTTATATTCAAAAAAAGCATTGGGAATCTTGTCATCGTAAAATACAATTGATTTCCTATGAACAAACATGAGTTTTCACCCCCAAATACCCCGTTGTACAAGCCCATGTTCCTCGTAAAATAATCCAAACACCCAATCCAAAAACAATCCCAAACCAACCCTAATTCAGCCTAATTCATAATTTCTTGAATTTTCATCAAAGAAATCACCAATTGGAATTGGAAGCTATAAAACAAGGTTTTGTTTTGTTTATAATTCCCATTCCCATCCCTGTAATTTTAACCCTCCAATCTAGTTTCATCCCGTGCATCCACCATGGATCGGGGGATTGGATTCATCATGGTTGGTGAAGTAAACCCAGTGCCATAGAGCATCCCATTCCACCAGCCACATGGGGGCTCTTTTACATCATCCCATATTTTGGTCAAACCCCACAAAAATTCAATTTTAATTCCCCTGCCCCTATTTCAGTGAAACCACACAAAAATATACAACAAATTCAACTTTAATTCCAATTTTTTGGTGAAATCCCATGTAATCATAGACATCCCATATAAATCATAGAAATCCCATATAAATCACATATAAATCCTATACATTGTTCACAATTCCATTCAAAAAACCCAAGGGATTTTTCCCCAAACAATTCACCCGAAATTCTTTCAAGGCCGTGGGCGCGCAGACACTGAGTCTGGAGGCGGCCGCTGAACGCCTGGGCCGCGGGAGCAAGGCGGGAGATCGGCAGAACGACGTGGCGGCCAGGCTTCGCTGCGTGGCCAAGGAGAGGACAAGGGGCTGACAGCTGACACAAATCCATAGAACATGCCAGTTTTTTTTTGATATCTATATACCATTTTCCTCTAAAACATAGAGATCTAGAGAAAATTGATGGAACAGGTCTTTTGTGGGACATCCCCATCCCCAACCTTGGATAGGTAGTTTAATCCTTTAGTATTTTGCTTTAGATAGAAAATAACCATAAACAGCAACAAATGATTTTTTGGGGACTACCAAAGATTTACCATGTCTATACAATATTCCTATTAAATAGACAAAGATCTAGAGAAAATTGATAGACCATGTTTGTTCCCAGGGATTTTTGCCTGTAAACATCTAGGTAAAATTGATAGAACATGGATGAACATGGTCGAAGGAAGTTTAGAAGTCAAACTTTCGACAATATGGACAGATGGAAAAGCAGAGGTGGGAAGAGTCAGAGAAGAGAAGAGAAGAAGAGAGAAGATCAGAGAAGAGAAAGAGCCAGAAGAAAGAAGATGCAGGTGCGGGAAAAGGTAGCAAAGTCGCGATTCACTGTGCTTTTCCAATGATTTGTGGCTCCGGAGGGTCGAAAAGTAGGCTCGCTAAGGCGGCGGGTGCGGAGCCATGTTGCCAGATGAGAGAAGAACAATTGCACGCCGTTGTGGCGCGAAGCACATTTCCAAGTCAAAATGCACAAGAAACACACAAGGATCAGACCACTTTCGGACAAGCACATTTCCAAGTCAAAACGTACAAAGCACACCATTCTCGGACCACTTTTGGAAGTTGAGATATCGAGAAAGTGCACGCCGTTGTGCGAAGCGCATTTCGAAGTCAAATGTGCAAAAAACACCACATTCTCGGACCAGTTTTGAAGGTTGAGATGTGGTTTTGCGTGGCAGGGGCAAGGGATTCCGCACATTGCCAAAAGTGAGCAAAACGTGAGGGTTTTGTAGCATTTCCAAAAACGATGGCAGGCGTGGGACATTTGAAGAGGGTCTGGAAAGATGCATTTCGCGTGGCAGGGGCAGTACAAGAGACATGTTCATCAGAGATGTTAGGAGGTCAGGGCGCTGATTTCCTGAGAGAGGTTGCATTTTGGAGCATCAGATCTTCTGGTTTGCTAAGATGACTTTGCCCGACAGGTGCAGCACTTCGTATGACCTGGCATCACTTTTTCGATGCCGTCAGCTCTGCACTCAACTTTCCATTTTTGAAGGAAGTCTCGCGGAATTGCTTCGTTTTTGACGTTCTCAACTTCGAACAGTGAGGAAGTCTCGCAGAATCGCTGCCTTGTTGATGTTGTCAAGTTCAGATCGATGGATAGATAAACAGAGAGACAAATACATATAGATAGACCGATAGACAGACAACTGCAACTGCACTACACCACGCTACAACTACAACTTCAACTACAACTACACTACCGCTACAACTACAACTTCAACTACACTTCAACTAGACTTCAACTACACTTCAACTACACTTCAACTACAAGAACTACAGCTACAACCACAACTACAACTTCAGCTACACTTCAACTACAGCTACAACCTCAACTACGATTACTACAACTACAACTACAATTACAAGTGCCACTACAACTACAACTACAACTACAACTGCAACAACTACTACAACTACACTACAACTGCGACTGCAACTACAGCTGCAACTACAACTGCAACTACAACTGCAACTACAACTTCAGCTACACTACAACTACACTTCAACTACACTACTACAACAACAATTCCCACGACACTACGCTACAACTACAGCTGCAACTACAACTACAACTACACCACAGCTACAACTACACTACAACTACAACTACAGTTACAACTACAACTCGTACAACTATTGCAACTACTAAAGTTAGTACAATTAAGATAGTTACAACTTCAACTACACTTCAACTACAGTACAACTACAGCTAGAACTACGACAACCACAACTACAACATTACAACTTCAACAACATCAGCCCGACTACAGCTACAACTACAAGTACAAGCACAACTACAGCTACAACTACTGCACTACACCACACTACATCCAGGAGTTGTGAGTGAGGTGACCACTGCAACCATTGCAACCGCTCCAAAAAGCACAGCTCCAACAACCTTTCGGTCCATCAGTGGATTCGCTCTGCCATCCATGCATCACAACAACTCACCTCTCCTATAGTGTCCAGTCCTATCCTTGAAACTTCCGCCACCGCCTTGTGCGGCACCACTGGTATAACCAAAATGAACAAATACTATGATATACCGGTAAGCTTCACCTTCAAAAGTGGTATAAACAATGAGAAAAACACCCGTAATCATTGTATTAAAAAAATGTTGGGCATGTGGGGCTGGACCAGCTTCGGCCGACCGTGAAGTTGGGATGGGTCACATTTCAGAGTTGTTCAAGTAGTTTTTTATTTATTTGGGAAATTACCGATTGTCTAGAGGCTCAGAGATCCAAACTTTGACCCGCCCCCATTTATTTTCCAACGCGTTATTTCTGTTCCCACTTGCACACCATTGCGGAATCGTTTTTGTAAATGGAGGCCATGTTTTGTAACATTTCTGGCGAGCTGGTAAAAAGGGGTGGGCGTATTACTTTTCGGTTTATTTTTGGGATTAACCACATCACTAACCAGCAGTAATGGGTGCTTCATGAGGATCTAACCATAAAATGATGGATATCAATGAGAAAAAATATGGAGTTTAAGGATGGCCAAAACATTTCAAACATGGTGCTCGCCACTTATGTTGTTGGCTTATAACCTGATCTAAGCAAAAAATCCATATTTATCCCATATTTATCAATATTGGGATATTCAAGATCTATGATCACACTCGCAACTTATTTATAGTTGACCCATATTTATCCATAATTTTCCCCTAAGCGCGGCGGGTGTTTTGGACAGGAGGTCGCCCTCCACATCGGAGCTTTGGACGTAGAGTGCTTGCTCACGATCGCGCCTCGAGAGCAGGCAGGGAGCTGAGCAATGATGTGCTGGATACATGACAACATATGTGTTTATACAATATAGTATAGTACAATAGATACACATATGATATATGTAATTACACATGTATGTATGTACCACATGTAACAATGTATATGTGACAGCGCCACTGGTTCGACCACGAAGACTTCGTGTTCCGGCGTTCTGCGACCCTTGGCGCTTTCCAGGTGCTATTGGAGCGAAGTCAGTCCCAGTTTGTGGCACAGCTCTGGCTCCCTCCGCTGTTGGACTTGCGCGGGGAGGCGGAATCGGCTAAGATTCTAAGATGGAACCCATTGGGACCCATGGCTTTTGGAAGTTTTTTCAAGTTTGGTTTCCTACTGCAGTGTTTTGTGGTGGTTTGTGGCAAGAGGGGTTTGATGGAAGGGAATGGGACTCAGGGCATTTTGCGGCTGGGAAGGATTTTGGTCGGCTGGCATTGCTAACCTTGCGTTGAGGCTTAATCTTGTCAGCCTGCCATTCAGGTCTTTATCCAAGTCCCAGAGGGAACTCGTGATGTAGAGGACAACCTTGAAGTACCCTGACTGCAAAAAGCAGGTGTGCAGCAGCGGTGACACATTAGTCCCCCACACATCCCCAAATTAAGATGATGTACTTTAGTGAAGAGATGGTTATGCCTCTATCTATAGGTCTTGATTTACCGAAGACGAATCTGTGAGTGCAAAAAAAAGGATTGTGAAAGGACCAATGCCCGGCACAATGGGCCCCCACCACCTACAAACGGGGGCCATTCCATCCCAATCGGTGCCCCTATCAAACCCACAGGGACATCGGTAGTTCTGACCCCATCTAAAAAGAATGTGTTTTTTTCAAGCATTATACAAATAGTATACCCATCTCCACTCCCAGATTGTTTGGTACTTATTAGTTAAACCTCCGCACATATCTGGACTCCGTGCCCGTCAGTCTGAGGAGTTGGCCAATTACGCCATTCACGACCTTCATGTGTAGCTTGGAAGAGACAGCCAGGAGGGCCAGTTGGGTGCCAGGACTTTGTTAGAACATGCGGCGATGAATCAAGTTACTCAGAATTAGTATGAATTAGTACCATAGTTTGGGGGACGAACAGCTTTGAACAGAAGGATGGGGTTTTGACCCATGGCCCACTTACTTCATGGATGCTCAGCTGCGAGCCGCGCGAGGCAAGAACCCCACTTCAGCATGCTGGTCAGTGGTGAAGCTCGACTCAAGGAATGGACTTTTTCAGGTCCTGGAAAGGACGATCGATGTTCCCGACTTTGATCTGCAAAGCCTTCAGGAGCATGGAATATAAATGATATAATTGTTGTTACTATTGTTGCTATTATCAACATTGTTATCATTACTATCACCACACTCATTACTCGTATTATAGTTCATTACTATTGTTGCTCTTATCAATATTATTATCATTACTATCATCACAATCATTACTACTGTAGTGTTATAGTTTATTACTATTGTTGCTCTTATCAACATTATTATTATCATTAATAAACAACACCATTATTACTATTGTTATAGTTATTGGTCATGATCTATTCTTTCTTATTCGTTGTTGTTTCACTAAGCTGTACCCCCAGACTGTAGCGATCTCCGAGGCCAAACGCATTGAACTGCGCTTGGCCAAGAAATGCTTCAGTTGCATCGAAGCCAAGAGTTATTTCCGCCTGCAGCGCGTCTCACTTCCTCAGTCTGCCATGTTGCTGGGTCTGCCAGGGGACTGGATGGTAGAACAACACAGGATCAAAAAGAGGGGATTGAAATGAGCCAAGCTGGGGATGAAGCAGCAAAAGCTGCGGAAATCTTCCACAGATTTGGATGCTAAGTGGACTTGAAGAATGATCACAGTTTTTCCCGATTTTGCGATTTCCTTGATGAGACCCCCTAGAAGCCGTGCCCAGGTTCAAAATCCTGCGAGTCAGTCATTACCAGTCCTTAGAGGAGGCTCTGCGCACTGAAGGTGTTGAGGAGATCTTGCCAGGCACCACTTCTTTGAGCGCAGGCTGGCTGTAGGTAATGCAGATATCCCGGGCCGAAGAACTTCGCGAAGATCTGAAAAGGTTGCAGGTTATGCAGTCTATAGATGCTTATAGAACAAAGTTCCCTTTTGACACCAGTGGAGCCGAACAAGTTATGAGCAGAAGCCAAGATCCGGTCCAATCCGGTCCAATCAGGTGATGTGGAAAAATGTGGAAAATCTCGGTGGCAGGTCTCAATACCTTTCAACAGCTGTATGGTGGAGCAGCAACACCGGAGGTCCAAGGCTTGATGCTGGTGATGAATTGATGATTTGGGGATGGGTCAAGACCCTGGTACCTAGTGAACCCCAAGTCATAGCTGGGATTTATGGATGTTCATCCCACTAAAAATGTATCGTATAGGTATTGACCCATACCCATTTGATGGTTTTTGGGGATGGAAATCAGTCAGTGGCTTATTGTTGACGATCGGAAACTCATAATTTGTCAATGTCTGGAAAAGTGGGGGTAAAAGCGACAACCCAAGAACCGCACTGCGGGATAGAGCCAATACAGTGAACGCTAATGATGGCGGTCATGTTGTCGGTGGTAAACCACAGATTTTTGATTTTCATCCCTACTTGGGCTATCTTGGGCTGAAGATCCAAAGTTGCCCGATATTCTGAGGTTGAAACCACCAACCAGTCATGAACCTTTCATTGCTAGTTGGGCGTGGAATATCCCACATGCTTCGTCAATATTCATCGGACGGGGCTTGAAGCTCCAAAAGATCCAAAAAATACACCCTCCAAGAAAATTTTCATGTTCATGAGCGGAGACATGACACATCCACCATTTATAGATGATTTCCTAAATTTCTTCCAATGTCTTTTTTCCAGACCATGTTGATCTACTGGATACCCAATCCTGGCCCCAGGTGTTGTGGCCTTTGAGATCGAACTGGCCACTAAGGCGAAGAGGATGTGGATGTTTATTTTGGAACAAAAACATCGGACTTTTCCTGGCCACCATGAGAACTTTAGAAATGTTAACTGGGGATATTTGGAATTTCACATTACTTTCATGGATATAATGTGGGTAAAACAATAATAAACCACCCATTTGGGAATGTTATTTAGACCACCTACAAAAATGATCAAAAATGGGGGATGGTTTATGGCATTGTTTTACCCACAGTATTTATAATAGATTTGGATCTTCCCAGCAGAAGTTGGGGTGCCCACAGGCTCCCAAGACTCCTGCGGCGCTGCCCATTCTGAGCGTTTCCGCGGCTCCGCCCTCCACGCGAACGGATCAGCTTCAGATTGATTGCGCCTGGCGGTATCCAACCAACGTCAAGGACAGGGAGATCTGTAAAAATGGCAGCCAACTGGTGATACAAAGAATTAAAAAGTGGGGGGAAAAACATCCATCACTATCAGAAATCTATGAAGTAGTTTTGATCTCAAGGTGTCAGGGTTTTGATAGCCAAACTGTTTCCCAAAGTTGAAAAGCGGACTCTTCGGCCAACGCAACCACTAACGCGACCAACGCGACCAACGATCCGGGTTTTCAGAGAGTTTGCGGAAAGCAATCCTTTTTTGGGCCACATCTTGAGCCGTGGCCCACCTTTTGCGTGGATGATCAGTTTCATTTACAGTATTTTCTGCAACTATTGCAAGCCATAGGTTCAGACTCCCTTACTTGCCTCATGAATATTTGATTCGACTCATTGGGATTTGCAGCCAGAGAACCTGAGAACCGTACAAAATGGCGAGGTGGACTGATGCCTGCATGGTGGTTCCAAACATGTTCCAACCACACATGACATGTGTTCTTTTGCATTAGTCTATCCCACTTGCCTGTTAATGTGGTAAACCCAATAAACCATCCCTAAAATCACCATAGTATAAACAATCCCCAAATGGTAGGTTCAGCAGTTGATCTATATCCCCGGGTGTGTTGCTTTTAACCTCCACTTGTGGCCAATTTCCCTTGTTGTCAATTCTTGGCCGGTTCAACCAACTCAAGAATCATCCATTCTTGGGTCGCAGTTGCGCCATAAAAAATGCCCCTGGGCCCCTGCGTTATGAACCGACCTGGTTTATAACCCATGACTCAGTTGGGTTCAAAGCCAGATAACTTGACCTTTCGAAACATGGCCCAACCATGCCCCAGCTGTCAGGGCTCGGGTGAACTGAAGCTGACGCCGCGCTGGGACAGCTTCGCAGGAGAGGTGGGACCCAGCTGGTGTCTGGGCACCGTTGGCATCTCACTGGTGAAAAGTCGCAAAAACGGGTTCCATTTGGAAAGCTTGGTAGGGTAGAGCCAGTGAAAGTGAAGTTAGCTGGAACCCAGCTCAACCGAGGTGCTTAGAAGCCACCGCTTTCTGCGTTCTGGGCGAGCAGACTTGTTCATTGCCTTGTCACAAGGACATTGCCAGCCCGGGGATGTAACCAGAAATTTGGGGACTTGTGCCCGGATAGGAAGAATGGGGAGTGAAGCACAGAGGAGATTATAAGCTTAGCAACTGGTTGGTGGTTTGATATATCAAACAAACATGGGGCCTCGTCCTGAAGGTTCTCACATCTTTTGTTTCCACATGTTTCGTAACCCCTAGAAAGACAGAACAGTATTTCCAGGATGGTATAGATGCGTTTTTTTTCTGATCATTTCCGGCATCTTTTTGGGGGTTGCTATCTTGGCCATCCCATTTGAAGGGCTTCTGGCAACTCTAGGAGTTGGACTTCATCTTGGACCTTGGCGATTCCAAACCTCGTTGGAGTCAGGCACTGCCCAATGATCGGAAACAGCTCCACCAAAGAAGCTCCCAACATGGTGACCCCCAATCATCAAAAAAAACGATGTTTGTTGGGGTGTTTATGAGTATTAGTCGGGGATGTAGGGGGAATGGAGTTCTAAATTTGCATGATAAAAATCATCCTTTGGCCCTTTGGCTGGAAAAAAGCCGCCGCAAGCCGACTTTTCAGGTGAAGGTTCTCCTGACTGTCTGGGACGAAGTGGTGCTGCGGGTCTGTCGCAGTGCATTCTTTGGTCAAGCATGGTTACCTCCGATCACTGTCCTTGCCGAGGGGAAGTTGGAACTTCCACTGCTGCACCAAGGGGAAGTGGGTGAACTCTTGTTGGAGGCCAGCTGGAAATATCCCGCAGGTCCGGAGTCCAATTTGGAGTCTCAGGGATCTTTGACCCTGAAAAACTTGGTGGTGCGGGGTGTGAACGGTCCAGCGTATTTGGAAGTTCGGGTGCTGCATCAATGTGGCAGAGGGGTGGAAGGTGCTGGCGATCACCAGTTGCTGCTTTGCAGTTTGGAAGGTGTCTTCAATATTTTGGATATTTCCTCCCAGCAAAAGAACATGTTGGAATTTCCGCCATCAACCAGCAGAACTGGGGATCTTACCCCGCAACAGTTGGGATTTTCATGTATTTCATCACCAAAACCAGGGATTTACACCCCAAAAAATCAGGGTTGAACGTCAGCCACCAGGTTGATTTTGCCAATCAGCGTTCCAAAGGCTGGAACTCAACCGGGAACGAACCCAGCACGGCTGAAGCCGGCAGATGCCATGGCTCCGGTGTTGAAGGTGGCGACTCCACGTCCCAGGAGACCAAGTGGGGGGGCGACCGGGCTGGGAAGTCTGGTTGGCGCAAAAATGGGGGATGTCCACCAACTATCACGGGGATTTTTCATGGGATATTTCATGGAATATAACCAACAACTTGGAATATGTGGGGTCTCAAAATGGGGGATCAATGTGTGGTCATCTTGATGTGGACAATTATGACTAAGCATGGATTTTTGGGCTTTCACAGTTTGAGACAAAGCCAACATGTATCCTATTTGCATTTACATATGACATATGCCCGTCGGACTCTTCCCACTGTTTGGTCCCAATTGAGATGAATCGTGGGTGACATCCCTTGATGCCAGTTATGTGGGTTTGATTCAGCCATATTCACCCATTTAACTTACCAGTCGTGGCCATTTGGAGCCATGAAGCCAGCAGTTCCGACTAGCCCATGTACAAACCAGTTTGATACCAGTTCTCGCAGGATTTGGAGGACTGTACTTTACCACCCCCCATGGCAGGGTCCCGCCATTCATAGGGCTCAATGGAGCCATTCTTTTTGGAATCCTTGGTGGGAGGACCAGAGGGTTCGATGACCCCACTTGACCATAGCACATCCAAATCCAATTTCCATCCGAACCCCACAACAATTAACAACTTCTCCATGAATCTCCAGTACAGTTGGTGAAATTCCAATTTTTGGCTTCTTGAAACATCTCGATTTTGCTTCATGACTCCCATTGAATCCCCCTATCTTTGTTGGTTATCCATGGTTAATCCCTCATCCCCAGGAGCGCCGGGCCGCGTTTCGTCGCGCCTGGGAGCCTGGTGAAGTTGGGCCGCCGCCTGCGTTTCCTCGGCTTCGACGTGCGCCTGGTGGAGAGCGTGGCGGAGGCTGCGGCCGTGGCGGAGAACGAGCAACGACGCTTGGTGGCGGAAATCCATGGAAAACATATGGTTTTATATGGGGTTTAAGGGAAAATTTACAGGACACCAAAATATTTAATGGAAAAATCCATGGTTTCCTGTAGATTTTCGCTTAAACCAATCCATTGAATATGGGTTTTATATGGGGAATCATCCCCAAATGGCATGAAATTGCCTTATTTCAACTATTTTCAGGTTAGTGAATTAGGATATACTATGTATATGATGGTTGTTTAACATCGACCCATTTTGAATATCATGTATGATCTACGGTATATACCCAACATTTCATGAATGGCTATATAAACACATACAATATATATGTATATATATATATATATATGTATATATGTATGTGTGTATATATATGTATATATATATATATATATGTATATATGTATGTATGTATGTATGTATGTATGTATGTATTTATACATATGGGGATATAGAATGATATAGATAAAATTACCTTACCATCTTATCTTACCGGTGCTAAACGTGGGGAATGAGGGAATGGGATGATTGTCAATAGTTATTATGGATCATTCCCCCATTCCTACCGAAGCACAAGTAAGTTATGATAGTTGGGATAATAATGGGATATTCGAAATAGGATAGTATAATAGGCTTATATATAAATGGCATATGATTATGTACAGTATATATAATGGATATGCCCGGTGATTGTTTGACACGGACCCTGAAAATGAACAGTTTTTAGTGGCAACTAATTTTGTCGACCCCCTATTTGGCAGGGTCTGTGTTAATTTTTTGGAGGGTAGCCCAGCCTTTTGAATGGGTAGAATGGGTATGCTTACTTCAACTTGTTTTGAGCCAACAATATGACATCATGCCTCATTTTTTAAAGTAGTGAACGGGGATTGATATATATATATAAAATCAACACGAAAGGGTGACTCAAATATCTTACATGGACTTCATCAACACACGTAGAGATAAAAACAAAAGGAGCTTCTCCAGTTTCTTGGGGATGCTAAGCAACCATAATGTGGATGCCGGAAGGGAAAGCCTGCAGGAAACCAACCAAGCATGAGGATATATCCATCCATATTGGGAGAATGGTGTACATCAAAAACTAAAGAAATTCCTCAACAAAAATGAGGATGTCTACCGACTATAATAGGGATATCATGGGACGGAATTCAATATACCCAACACTGAGGCATGTACTGGTCTGTCTGAAAGTGGTGGGGACTGCATTTTAGGGACAAATTGGTTGACAAAAATGATGCTGTGAACATATGCGATTCTGGGGGTATGGACAAAGCCATGCCATAAGTTGCCGCACGACGACGACTCTACGCTTCTTTGCCGCCAGGACAGCTGCTTCTTCTACAAGGCTCTCGGATCCGAGGCTCTTCTACAGCGTGTGCAGTACCCAGAAGTTCCCTGGAGGAGCAGCTTCAATTTACCTTGGATCACTTGGGCATTCTGCTGGATCCTGCCCTGATGGCTTCACGCTGCGCGGAATGCAACGCAGACAAGTTTCGCTTGGCCAGTGCTGAAGAGGTGTCCAGCGAACTGCATGCCAGCACCATCGAGCGCTACTCGGTCTCTCTGCTGCAGGTTGTACCTGAAAGTGCCTGAAAGTGTCGACCCACTTCACTGTAGATTGGTGATGGTCTGGCTGTGAGGGGGGTGGATGGATTCGGGTGCCTGAAGGATCTTGTTGTTCCACCAGAAGTATCATGCCACCTGTCAGTGTCAACGAGGAATCCACCTGCAACTGGCACCTGTGGGTGGCTATGTCCACTTTGGGTTCAAGAATTGTCATTCATCGCATGCTCACACATGTTATAGTGGCTGCCTGGTTCACAGATCTTTTTGGTTTGGACATGTTGGAATGAAGATTTGAATCACCAAAAACAATCATTTCTATTCATTTCTCACAATTCTACGATCCAAGGAGTTCTGGCGTTGTTGCAGCTGCCGGAAACTCTACTGGGAAGGTGGTGCCTGGTGTCGTTCCATGCGCGCGGCTGGTGCTGCCTGGACTGGGGGTCCCACCGACGAAGAAAAGTGTGTGGCTGGTGCTACCTGGAAGGGCCACCGGGTGGTATTGGATGGCTGTGATGTGCTGTGCCAAATTGGGAATGGTCACCAATCCATTGGAGGGATATATTGTATATATATATATATATCCATTATACATACCATCTTTTGACCATGGCACATATGGTATGCCCTGAGAGGCATGGGTGTTTTTTCAAGCATGGAGACACCAATTTCCGGACTTTAACCTTGATCACAGCCTGTTTGTAGACAAACGATACGACGTTACGACACTCTTGGGGTATGAACATCCATTTACCACCTGTTTCGTTGCGAAAACCGGTGTCATTCGCTGGGTTTTGATCCATGCCCATCAGACAACCTCACGTGAGCATCCATCGCACCCTGCCAGGAGCTGCCGGCCTTTCTCAAGGCGAGGATAGGAGCGGTTGGAGGTTAGTAAGACCCCAGAACTGAGGTTATTGCTGCTGCTGGTTATTTGAGGTGAACCAACCCCTACAATGCTCTGGGGTTTATATTTGTTTGTTGGTTAAACATTCCGGTCTAAGGAAAGTGGGTCACTGAGGAAAGAAGCAACGCTGGAATGGTAGATAATCAGCTCCCTACGGCGCCAACACACGCCCATCTGTGTAACAATTGGGACTATGAAGCGAGACCCAGAACTTTGTTGGAATTCAGGATAAAAAAACCCAGAAATTGGGTCAGTCGGAGGATTGCCAAAGAAATGGTCAGGGAAAAGGAGCCGAAGCCCCGAAGAAAAGCATCGAAATTTGGTCAGTCTGAAGATCATCCCAATACCCATCAGGTGTCTGTGAAGCCAGCCTCATTAGCAGAACCGGAGGAGCTTGACGAGGCGAGATAGCGAGAGAGATTCACCATGTGGGGTATGGGCGTGAATTGGATGCAATGGAAGATCACCAACACGTGTTGGGATATGTTGGGATATGTTGGCATGTCTGAAAATAGGCTATACTCAAATTGCAATTTCTCCAAGGGAGCATGATTGATCAAGCATGCGATCTTGCGGGGACCTGATGATTTTTGGACACACCCGAATCTCTGGCATTTGAAAATTTGATGTTTATAGTTTGATATAGACATCACATTCACATGTTATCCTTTGAATGTTGGGCTCTCAGATTGGATGGTTCTATCTTATATAATGCATATAAACATATATACACATTGTATGTGCGTAGTCTTGGATATCTTCGATATGTGAGGTTTGGTCTTGTGAGATAAGTGAGAGAACTCACCTTGTTTGGTGCATCAACCAGGGGGACCATTTTTAGCAGGGAAAACCTTGGAGTTTAATCCAAGGTTATACTGGTTATCGTTATGGAGAATTCTTAAAGGATATGATATACACACACACATATATATACTTATGTATGCATGTCTGTATATATGTATATTATACATATATAATCCTTGGAGAGCTAGAGTATTATGTGTACTGTAGTCTTAGGCCACAACTTTTTGAAGCAGCCAACATCGAGGATGTTTTTTTGGGGCCACGCATCGTGAAAACGAAATCCTCAGAGAAGTCCAAAATCAAGGAAACACATTAACGACACAAAAACACACTCAAACAAATGGAAAATAAATTGGCCCTGCTCAAAAGCGGCAGGAATTGCGGGTCGTCTCTCACAAGTTGTTTCCCCTGAATCTCCTGTTGGGCACTGATTATCCTTGTTGTTTTTTTTTTCCCAGGTAATCCACAAGCCCAAATCTCAAGTTGGGGAGTCTATCCTCAGCAATCTTTTTCATCCTTTTCTAGGTGCCCCCACATCGTGTCAATGGATTGGCGGATTGGTTTCAAGGAAAATCTGCAGGACACTCTGTGGATTTCGGGACCCTCGGCTCTGGAGGTCGCTGTCCTTGCCCAGGCTGAACCAAGGCCTGCTCCCTTGGCGCCGATGGCGTCGCACTTTGTGGAGGGCATCGGGGACCAGGACATTCAGATGGTGGGAGGTGTGATTTTGTTTTGCTTCATGGAACTGCAGAGTTCGTTGTTTTTTTCTGTCGATGTTTGAAGTGATTTGAAGAATTTTCATAGTTGGATCACAGATGAACATCCTGCAACCTGAACGCAAAAGGAAGTACAACAGTGACCCCCCAAAATTGGACCACCTGGGAATGCCCCCTGTGATCAATTAGTAGCTGCATGGGGTACCCTCTGGTGAATCAGACATGGTTTGCTGGACAATCATCCTGGATGAGGATGATTTTCCACACTAAAAACCTCCATTTCTAGTGGATTCCCCCCTTGCCCTGTTTGATGACCATAGGATATATGTCTTTAAAACTGGGTTCAAGCCCCATCTCCACTACTGGCAGGAAACACTTCTCCGGCAGCCGGAGCAAGCGGTTGACTCCATCGGTGACGCCTCTGAGCCGGGGGCCACTGGTTCTGCAGGTGGTGACTTTGCAGTTCCAATTGGGATGAGCCCAGGGGACTTCTGCCAGGGCTGGGAGGCGCGTTCAGGAGACATCATATATATATATATATACTACTACTACTACTACTACTAATAATAATAATAATAATAATAACAACAATCAATAATAATCAGAAAATACATACATGTCCTTTTCATTACTTTTTTCGCGGCTTGGTTGAAGAAAAGGGTATGCCAGTCACCGACCCTGACATATTTCTCCTGGTTCCAGCATGGTCAAATCTCCTATGAATTGTTCGCTTCATATCCCCATTTGGCTGTCTGGAAATCACCAGGGTTTTAGTATACGCCACAAAGTCTCATCCAAGGCACTTCCATCCCAAACTGACCCCAAAAGCCTTCGCTTCTTTATCCCAAATCTGTGTGCTAAATTGACTACCCACATTTTCTAGTCATGGGAATTTCTGGGATGATACTTGAGAAAATCACCTTGTTTAAGGAGTTATCATGGAACTATATAAATGAACCATAGCCTCCATAGCTATAGGGTACTTAATGACTCACCGCCAGAGGCTTCCTTTGGAGCCTCAAAGTGTGGAGTTGGAGCCTACCCTGCCTGCCCAAAAGTGGGGAACTTGAGCCACAACAATGTCCCAAGATTTCAGGAAAATGTTGACTAAAGAATCAACATTTTGGGGGTTCCCTAGTTTCAGACAAGTTTCAGACAAACCCAGATATATGGGAAAAGCGTGGAAAAAGGCCCCAACTGGTGGATGTGGTTTGTTGATGATGCCCTGGGGTCTCCGACTGAAACCGGGGACACTATTCCTCGTGAAGGGCAGCTGTAGACTCCGTCCTCCAAAGTTCTGTTTCGGAAACTGCCCAGATGCGCAGGTGCGTCACTTCCCCAGCCAAAACCACTGATTCTTGGCCATTTTCTTGGCCTCTAAGGAGCCCAGTTGCGCCTGAACTGCCAGTGCCGGATGCCGAGAATCCACAGGGTGGATCACCAGCCATGATATTTGGGAATGGTTCCAAATTTTGGACCAGGGGACCGTAGATCTTGGTCATTTTCAGTGCCAACCATTTATTTTGTACCCGACTTTGACCCATCCCAGTTTGGAAGATTTTTGGAGTGATCAATTGGACCAGGGTGCTGATCGAATGTCATGGGGTGGACTGCCGCAAGGCGATTCCTATGGCAAAGGGTAAGCACTCCTTAACTGTTTGAGGTGTTTTCAGGACCCTGGACTCTGGACTGTCATGCAAGTATGCCATTGTTCCATAGTTACACAGTTTGCATGAGGATAGATCTGGTGTCACTGAGGAAAATCAACGAGCACTTCACAGCAAATCGGAGTCAGTAGGGCATACGCAAAAGAATATTCTTTGCCTTACCTATCACGGACTATGGGAACTACATGACGATTGTTGTTTCGTGGGTACTGATATCCCATAAAGCCTCATCTTCATTTGTACAATTGGTATCTCCCATATCCATCATGATGCTACTCGAACTTATTCTGATCTATATCCCTTCAAATGCGCCAGACATAGGAATCCCTCTATGTACGTATATTAAAAAACATACATACATATGTATACACACACATACATATATATATATATATATAAACATACACACCTCATACTCATGTATAGACCCGATCCCCCATCATTTCCATCCTCCAGATGTTCATCCCCCAATCGACAGGCAACCCCCGTCACCAAAGTCGCCATTGCTGTCCCCTTCGGCATCGCCGTCGCCAAAATCGCCCTCGGCGTCCCCATCTTCCACCGGCCAAGCACTGCCCGGACAAGTGGAAAGGCACTGGGACGGAACTCGTCTGGTTGGTTTGGACCCAGCTGAAATGGGTATTATCAAGGAGATATACAACACAACTGGTGACACACTTGGAGTTTGACGTGCCAAGATTAGACAGGAAATCTGGAGACTTGGAGGGTAACATGGTTATTCTCCAGATTTTCCCTTAACCAATTGTGGGTCTCCAGTGACACATGTGATAGATTCCTTCAAGTGTAGAGTGGGCCCCACTCCCCAAGTCGGCAGATGATCTGCCAGGGATGCAGCTACATCGCCCAGCGGCAACGAAGAAACTACGGATCCTGGTAGCCCAACAGAAAGGCCAGGTGGGCGGCTGCAAGTTGACAACGTTGGCATCTGAAAATTGGGATCCGAATTTAAGGGATGCCCCCAATTCCAAATTATCATCCTTTTCTCCATGAAAATGGTCAATTTTGGGGTACACCGAATTTTGAACCATACTCATTTGCTTATACAATGATGTTCACTTTTTGACCGTTGGTCTCGTGTGCTAGCATTCCATTTTTTTTTAACTACATGGAAGGTGAGGTCTCTCATGGTGACTACAGGTTGGAAGCACCGGTGCCTAAAAAGCAAAGCAAGCCGCGCTCTCTGTCAAGCTTTGCCGCCTTTGACCACGAACTAATGCCACAGGCCCTTATGTTTTTGCTTCTACCGGCAATTCCAAGGAACACTTCCATAGAGACTGCCTGGCGATATGTTCGACTGGCTTTTCCTTCCCCTTGCCCAACCCGTGAAAGGAAATCCAGATCAACTTGTGAGAGAGACTCCAATAAGTGGCTAGGAAATCAACAGAGAAACTTTACGTCCAGGTGTTTCACCCATCGGTGGGTGTGGCTTTTGTACCCTGACATCTGCTACCAAATTTTCAATTTTACCTCAATAGCAATGGCTGAACACCATTTTTATACTCGCATGTCCATTTTTGGTGATGATATTTCATTCTTACACCGTCAATCATTCATGATTCTATCCTGGAGTTGCTATGTTTGATTTCTCAAGCATTTTTGATGGTCAAATCATTAAAAACACCCATGGCGCAGCGCACGTTTCCTTGATTTTTCAGGGCTATGTCTTGATTCTTGACGATAGAAAGCGATGGCCAATCCTCATTTCAGGATGATTTCATGCATTTTTGAGGGCAAATCTGCACGAATTCCCACATTTTCAGGGTTAGATCCCAATTTTTTTCAGATCACTTTTCCTGAATTTTGGGTCCCAAAACCATCGCTGAGGCCCAAGGCCAAGAAGCGCACTGGTGGTGCAGGGAAACCGCCTCCACCTCCGCCCAAGGCCCATCATACAGGGATGGATACGGGTTATATAGACGACCTAGTCATAGACGGACTACAGTCAGCCATGAATTGGGAACGATCAACGATGGTTCAAGCAACAAAGGAGGGATCTGGGCGAACTGCGTTTTTTTTTTGCCGGCTAAGCCCCAGAAAATGAAGGTTTGGAAATCGGAAGCATCCTGTAAATAAGCGACCATTTTTAGCTAAAGATGATCACTTACACAGAATGGTAGATGATGAGGATAAGGAGAGGCTGCGAATGATCATCGGCTGGCTAGAGATGTGGTTAAGAAGGCATAGGCTACAGGCTACATGGATTGGGGATAAAGGTACCATGTGCTGGGCAAACGGATCGTTTGGTTTGTCAAGGAGTTAACTCCTAGCCCTTCTCATGGGGCAAGGCTTTTCATACCCTACGTGGATAGATAGATCACCTTTTTGAGAGGCATTCAGGCTCAAGCACTCGAAGCATACGCAGACTTACCCTCTGGTAATCAAGCATGCCCCTCTATTTATATAGTTCGACGTTTTCCCAGCCATAAACCTCCATTTATAGTGGTTTCTCCCATATTTTCCTATGAATTGACACCGGAGCTCCCAGTTCATCCCTTTTCCACACGCACCTCGTGTCAGGTGCCAGAGCCACCCCCCTTAGTTCCCAAAAAGGACGCGCAGCGTGCCGGAGCTGGAAGGTTCCTGGAAGGGCTTTCTTGCGCGGTTTTAGCACTTTCCTAATCATCCACACTTTCCACACACTTTCCAGGTTTTAGGAATGGTTTTAGTGGCTTCATGTAGGTTTGTAAGATCTACCCCAATTTGCTTGGTTTCCACCTGAGTCCCCCAACCACGATACTTATGGCCTACGACTTGGCCATGTTGCTTGACCCAGGAGCTCAATGAATACGAGGATGAGGCAACGGGGCTGCGATTCGCATGTGGAAGTTCCTCAGGCATCAACCTCTGCAACGGAAAACCCGATGAGAAGACAAGACACCGGATACAGTTTTTCTTGGTGATTCATGTCGTATCCCCAGCTCAACAGAAAAACCTCCGTATTTTTTATGCGTAAATGTTCAATCTCCGTAATTTTTGGGATGGCTTATGATATTTGTTGTTGAATGTGGGTACAACAATGCCATAAACCACCCATTTGGGAATGGTTTATACAACCTATAAAAATGGTGATGTGGGGGGATGGTTTATGATAGTTTTACCATGTTTTACCCACATTACCAGATGATCCTTTTTCTGTGCACCTCTTCCAGGTGGTGAGTGCGATCGACCTTTTGTGTCGACAGAAACGACCCTTGAGGCGAACGGAGAGGACGCTATGTCAACATGGCGACTGAAGGAACTTCCCGATGGATTTTCGTTATATTAGTTAGCGTAGCCCCAAAAAAGATCGATTCTAGATGATTTCGTTGATTTGTTGTTTTTATTTATTCGAGTAGAATTGTTTTTGCGATTTTTTCAGGGTTCCTTTGTAGGCCCTTCATTAGCTACATTGTGACCATGACAAAGTGGCCAAACATAGCTGTATAAGGAGTTGTGGTTAAACATTTGGGTCTATATAGTGAAACCTGGCTGATTCATTCAAGGGTCTCAGCCCCAAAAAGAGAAACATTACCATTTGGAACCAATTTATAAAGGGGTTTCAAAATGCTGGGCCATCCACGTATTGGAGTGCAAGTCCAAGTATGTCATAATATCTATACGTGTTGATCTGCTTGTCCCATCTCTTGGGAATGGCCGTAGGTCAAACTCCGCTATCAAATGGATGATCAATGCGAGTGATTAGAAAATGGTGATTCCCATTCCTGATGGTTCTCAAATTTTTAAATACTCTGGTAAACTAACACAATTAACATAGATGTGGAAAACGCACCGTTTGTAGTTTGTAGGTCATTTTTCTACAAAAACCTAAAGAAACATGGGTTTTCTACATCTACGTTAGCCTAGGGGGCCCATACCCATAATTTGCCCACGATATTTGTATTTTGGCCAGTGAAGCACCCATGACATGCCCATTGTGAAGCCCTTTATGCATTTTGCCAATTGCTGGTTGAACTTTTCATGCTTGTTGTTTGGGTCCCCATTTTGACTGCTTAAATCCGAATATTCGTTGCCTAACTTCATTTTTTTTGTTGATCAACCCATTCCAATTGTTGGTGATTTCATATGATTTCATGAGATCCCCAAAATTTGATGCTTGATACAGCCAATATTGCCAATCTGGCTGTATCAACCGGCTGTATCTTACCATCTTTGCCGGTTGATACAGCCAATTGTTGGTGATTTTCGTACCAGGCACCGTGCCAGGCAATCCTTGGAGGAGGCACTGGATCTACGGCAGAGCCTTGTGGATGCGGATGCAGATGATGAAGGCGCCTGGAATGCCGAGATCGCGATCTCCCCCAATGAAACATTGGGATTTAGCTATGAAACATTGATATTTTTTATTTAGTAATATTACTGTAATTAATTTAGCTAAATATTGATGATTGATCATAGTCTTACCGTAACATCAATACCAATCAAGGATTCAATCCATATTTTTTGTTTTACCATCAAACAGGCAGTGACAAAAAAGCGTCAGGCAGTGGGATTAAACCATGACACATGGATTATATGGGGATGGCCCATTGCCTATAATGCCTATAATGAGGGGCGAATGAACATCCATTTTTCCATCCAATGTGCCGTATTATGGCTGATGTTAGGCCAATAAAAACTCCTGCCCAACTCACCTGGGACTTCTGAAATCTCATGGGTTTTCTGGTCTCTGGGAATGTGAGAAATCGGGGGACACCCAAAAAGTGACATCCTTGGCCAACGATGACATCCTTCCAGGCAAACTTTCATCCTTTGGAGTGCAAGCTGATGAAGGGTCAGGCCCTGAGCTGGGGTCCATCTGCTTCTTGCCTGTTATTGAACTCCGCTATTGTTGGTTGATGAAATCCCCATGTCTTGCTTCAATCCGTTCAATCCCAAGTTTTGCTGCTTCAATGCCACAAAGATCCCGACTTATCCCATGTCTTGTTGCTTGGCTCTGCACCCCTTGGCAAGCCCCTTTCTTGTGGCATCGCACGAGCCGACTCGAGGCCCAAGTCCTTTGGACAGGTCCTGGCCCAGGTTCAAACCTGGCTGTGACATCCCCATGAAAAGTCACAGGAAAATATGGGAACATCCACTAAAAATGGAGGTGATGAGCGGAAAAATCATCCATCAATGGATAATCGATGGGAATTTCATGGAATTTCATGGGACAATCGTGGATTTTCCATAGGACTTACATGGGGATCCCCATCATGGACCATGGGATTTCTCGGGATGATGGTTGTACAAGAGCTGATTGGGGATAGCTAATTTTCCGATTGTTTTTGGGATGCCATTCATTATCAACCAACCAGTATATGGGATAGGGCTAGTTTTCATGTGGCTGTGGCTTGGCACAGACTGAAAAATGTCAATGAATTGGTGTGTTTGGGAAAGTCTACAGAAAACCCATGGGCTTTGCCAATCCCATGAGCACACACACAAACACAAATTTTTGCAGTTGATAAACACAAACACATAGAGCGGTTCCCCAAGAATAGAAGCGTCAATCTCTATTATTTTCAGTATTTTATTGATTTCTTTATTTCCTTTTCTTTTGTGATACCCTTGCATACCAATATCTACATACATACAGATTGGCTACATATCCGATGAAAGTGGGTGCAACCAGCAACTTGTTGCTCCATTTTCGGGGCAACAAGACAAGACCAAAAGCACCACAGATATCATTACAGATCCACGTTTGTCTGTACGTTTGCTAGGTATATCATGGTATATCTATATATACAATTGCATGGATCGATTCATACCACACATTTGTAAATATGTATCCTTATTTATATGATAAATAAATCAATAAATCAGTTAATCAATAATTAATAACATAATATATATATATATATATCATAATATTTTATGGCTCTGGTCCGCAAGAGAAGTGGTGTGGCCTGATTTCAGGTCAGTGAGTTATGATGATTTACCTATATATATATTATATATATTTATACACATACTATCCATACATACGCACACACACACACAACCCCCCATGAAACAGGGACATATTGTCATGACTCACCTTGGAGGCTTGGACTGGCAATGCAGGTGCTTCAGTTAGATCCGCGCTTCGTCAACCAGAGGGAGAGTTCACCGATGGCTAGTGCAAATGGTGAGTCAACCCATTGGAGTTAATCAAGCTGGGGGAGGTCACCAACATCACAGGCTGCACTTTTTTTGAGCTGTGGCGCGTCTCAGGCCGATCGCCCGCGCCTGTAGCGCATGTGCTCCCTTGGCCGTCACAGGAGGTACGGATCTGGGGGTCAAGTGCCTATCCCATGGATGGTTTCGAGTTTAGAATTCTCTCTATAGTGCATGGTGCCCCAGTTCGGAATCTTTAAGTTGGTTTATGTCACTAGTAAAAAGAACTGTTGGGTTTATGGTAGATACTTGCGAAGACTAGCCTCTGGTAATCAAGGGTGGCTGGAAGATTCCCGATGAATCAATGGAGGTTTAGTTCGCTGGGAAAAGCTTCAAGCCAAATGGTGGATTTTCCAGCAAGCCATGCTTGACTACAAGGTATCCAGGTATTCCATAAAGATGGGAGGTCAGGATCTAAGTTCAGATTTTGACTGAACATGTTGAGAAAACCGCCCAAAATCGGTTAAGATCATGTTCCCAATTGTTGAATGACCGTAAATGGGGTCAATCCCAAAACTTGAACAACAAATAAAGTTGGTTGTAAGTTATATCCTGTTCATATCCCTCAGACATAGCCATTAATATTCCGTTATGTAAATATATATATATATATACACACCACATTATATCCCCATTCTGCTTGGCCGAAAAGATTGTCCCCGGCACCTGAATCCAGGTCACACACCGAGAAGTGCCTGGCTTGCGGGGCTTGGGGAAGCCATTGGCCGCGCGCTTGCGTGGGCTGCTTTTACACCTGGAACGAGCTGTGGCTGAGTTGCAGATAGGGGGAAGATGGGGGTTTCCATAAATGGGGGTACCCCTAAATCATCCATTTCAATAGGATTTCCCTTATAAACCATCCATTTTGGGGTACCAGCATTTATGGAACCCCCCAGATGCTTCCAACATGAACTGCTGATTTGAATCATAGCTTTGAGGTTGAACATGAACCCAGATGTGTCATCAATTCGAAGCTTTCACAGCAAACCAAATGGTGTGTCACCTGCAAGAAGGTGAATATGAACCTACCATCGCCAATTTTGCCCGAAATGGGTTGAACAACATATCCCAGGTTGGAGATTGAGTTTGGCGTTTATCAAATCATTTCATATAACATGTTGTACAGTAACATACCATTATTTGCTATACTATAGCATTAGAAAACAGGTCTTTTCTGGCCCAGCCCAGCTAGCAATAGGAAGTACCGTAGGTTGATAGATCTCATGGTCTGGCAATTTGGTCGGGATGTAGAAACTGGTACCAGTTGCCTCTACTGGGTTTGGATTTGTTTGGGATATGCATAGAATCTATATATATATATAATATAATATATATATATATATATATATATACACACTTATTCACACATATACATACAGCATAGTTAGTTTATAGCTAGTATACGTATATATATATGTATATTAGATGAACTCTATAATAGTGTGTGGTAGATATAGCATACATATACAGAAGTTTATGATCCCCGAGGACGTGCACCACGTGTTGGGATTTTCCCCAAGGTTGCATTGGATCCAGAGATCTCTGCATCAGACCTCTTGCAGCAAGATCTGATCACCGAGGCGGCGAAATTACCTGTTGAAGTCATTGGGGGGAAGTTGATAATGCTGGTTACCCTCTGGTAAGCCCCTGTAAATGGAGGCTTTTTTTCTGGAACATGTCTATAAATGGGGGGATTTTCCCATGTTTGATTGCCGGAGGGTACGAAACCTTCGGTTTTGGAGGGTTATATAATAGATTTATATAGATTTCAAAATCACCCATTTGTGGCACACACACACACGCACTTACTTGGGGAAACATCACATGACTGCAAAAAAAATGGTTCGTAAATCGTGTTTTGTAAATAGTAGTATTTACATGGTAAATGGTACATCGAGGGAGCATTTACCATTGGTATTTTCACTATATAGTTAGTAAAACCTGTTTACCATCATTGTTGACCCTGGTTGCTGGAAATCTCTCCCTCAATGATGGTTTTAATTCTTGGTGGTTCACCCACCACTCGAACCACAGAAACGGGATGATGATCTTTCCAATGACTAGATAGAATCTTTTTTTTTAAAACAGGGGTTGAAGCCACCAACCAGTAAGAAATGTCTGTTTGCAGACATTTTCTCCATCTATTCTTAAATAGCATACCCAGAATTTGTGGTTCAGCACGACGCTTGATGAAAGACGAGCGAAACTCGCTGCGCACATACTTAGATCTTCGGACAATGACCCAATGAGGCAGGTAACCTATAAGCCTGGCAGTGCAGATGCAGTCGAAGTTGGTACAGTAAACGTCGTATCGGAAGACCTAGGCAGCATTGGACTTTCCATTCCAACCAACTTATCCACAACCTAATATCTCATACTGATTATCATGCTTACGACTTCCAAAATGAAAACATCCTTGCAGCTGCACGCCAGCGTCGAATCTAAAACCATGTTCCGTCCTACGCCCTGGTGCCCAAGCACCTCTTTTGTTTTTGCTGTGGATGTCAGCAACGGGGGCATGGCGAAAGAAAAAAAAAGAATTTGTGGTTGCATTCTGACAAACTTCTGTTTTTGGTTGTCATTCACCGAACGTTTTGATGAGCATTTTTTATGGTCGAATTTCATGGATTCTTGTGGGGCTTGAACTGTGGTGCATTGGGTTGCTGCCCTTGTCTGATTTGGTGAGGCCGGAAAGCCCGAAGTCAATCTGCAGGCACATGGCTTTTGGGGTTTTGATTCCTGGTCCACCAAAATTGGCCCATGATTCCATAGGTCAATTGGATCCAGCTGCTAGCTGTTTTTGAAATGACTTCGGAGACCATGAAGATCTTTGGAAATAAATCGGCAGTATCTTGTTGGTGCATCATTTGCAGTCGGTGCTGCTTGCTTGCTCTGGTTGAACCCCCGAAATCCCAGTGGTTTATCATTTTCCAGATGAACACAGCTAGGCTTCCGGGCTTGGCAAGTTCCCACCACCTCTGATGGTGGCTGGAAACGTGGAGCTCCAGTCCCAGAATTCTTGGATGCTTTGGCACTAGACACGATCGCTTCTTGACTATTCTTGGATCAACACCATGGAAATCCCAAGAACATGTGTGTGTATATATACATATATATGTATATATATATATATATATGTACAGGGGTTTCCTATCGCAACAAATTCCTGACAGCAATTCTCAGATTGGAGAATTTGCCATTCTCAACTGAACCGCCCCCATGGCGTTAGGACCTTTTGGTCAGCACTTTCCGGTGAATGCCAAGGCCCATGCCGTTGACTTTGACTGCGGGCCTCTCAGGGTCGACTTGGAAATTGCCTTGGATTTGTATGTGTATATGTATATATATTATATGTATATATATATATGTATGGTATTATATATATACAAATTATTCACATTTACATATATATATATATATGTATATGGTATTATATATATATACAAATTATTCACATTTACATATATATATATATATACACAGTATATATATATCTATATATCTATATACATTCATATTCATGTGTACACACATAAACATAGACATGCATGTATATTTCTGCTATGAATATGTAGATGTACATGGGCCAGTCCCTAGGCCGATGCTTGCCTTATCCCGAATGCCCAGCCCCTTGCGACGGCTGGCCTGCTAGCCAGCCTGCAGACACACACGCACAGTATCGGCCCAGATGTACGCAAACACACATGCACAAAAACAACAATACAATGTGTACATGTAGATATGTTTATTACATAACATACATACATACATACATACATATATATATATACATACATGTGTATGCATATATATATGTGTATATATATAGATACTGTATAGGTATAGATATAGACAGACATAGATAGATAGGTATATAGGTGCTAACGCCATGGCCAGGGGACTGTTGGTGGCGGGCTATTTTATGCTGTCTGACATAGACATGATGCTACGTTCGGGGTAGGTAGGTACATAGGTACGTAAGCAGATAGCTAAATAGGTAGATACGTAGATAGGCAGATAGGTAGAAGGTGGATAGGTACATAGGTAGATATGTAAATAGGCAAATATATGTAGATGGATGGATGGATGGATGGATGGGTGGGTGGGTGGGTGGGTGGATGGATGGATGGATGGATGGATGGATGGATAGATAGATTAGATAGATTAGATAGATTAGATAGAATAGATTAGATAGATTAGATAGATTAGATAGAAAGATAGATAGATGGACAGATGGATAGATGGATGGACGGATAGATAGATAGTTTGATATATATATTTATGTATCGATTGATTGATATATATATATAGACAGATAGACAGATAGACTGATAGATTGATTGAGTAATAGAGATATAGGATCGATAGGACAGATAGGATACAGGATCGGTAGGATCGATAGGCAGATAAGAGAGGTAGGAGATACAGGATAGAGAGGATAGAAAGGATAGATGGGATAGATAAGATAGATAGAAGGGATAGGAGAGATAGATCGATTCTCCGATAGATAGGATGGATAGGATAGATAGCATAGATAGGATAGATAGGAGAGATAGGAGATGTAGGATAGATAGATAGGTAGACAAGATAGATAGGATAGATCAGATAGGATGTAATGGATAGATTGATAGATGGTTGGATGGATGTATGCGTGGATGAATACAGTAGATGCGTCGATGGACAGATTGATAGATTGATAGACAGAGATATAGGTACAGACATAGGTATAAATATAAGTGTAAGTACAAGTATTAGTATTAGTATACAATAAGTACAAGTATATATATATATATATATATCAGCTATAAGTATAGATATATGATCCCGGTTGGTGGTTTGGAACATGAAATTTATTTTTCCATAATGTATGGGAATGTCATCATCCCAACTGGTCCGAACTCCATCATTTTTCAGAGGGGTAGGTCAACCACCAACCAGATGTTCCTGGCCCACAACTACCCCGCATCATCGGCTGCTCCAGTAGTTCCATGGTCAAGGCACTTTCTTCTGACGAAGAGGACAGCCGGACAGCCTGTTCGGCACCTTTGATTGACGAACTGACAGTTCATTCTTAGTGAGTCTTAGTGATATTGTAGTAACTCGCGCAAATATCGGTTCCAAGCACCAAAATGAAAGGATCATTTCACCCATCGTTCTTTTTTTGGTGCAAGATTGCCATTTCGGTATGGTTGGGTAAACAGTTTGAGGCATTGGCATGTCTCAGACAAGACCATGGTGACCATGGTGGATACTGTTCCTGAGCCGCAGCATCTTGACGAAACCACACACTCCGCAACCACTCATCGGCTCAGTTGCTTTTATGAAAACACGGGCAGGACATGCAACACAGACCAACTTCAATCGGGACGGGACACTTTCATGTAGCAACGTGGGAGTCTTGCAGAATTGACCCTTTGAAAAAGTCACCGAACGTTATTATTATTTGCCATGATCGGAATGCTTTCACGAGCGCGGTCCCCGGTTGCACTTGATGGCACAAATTTGTGCATTGAGTGAACACTTGGAGAGCGTCAATTTGTGGCATCGAACGATTAATGTAGCTGAGTCTGTCATGCAGGAGTAGATTGAATGACTCAAATCGCGGATCAGTTGAACCTCAGCTTTGGTATTCCTAAAAATGAACACATGATATTCATGATATCAGGTCTCTGCAGTTTTATACCTCGCATGTTTCAATTATATTCATTGATCCATGCATATGTTTCCTGTATACATCCCTGTATTTGTCGCTTATTTCCCTGTTTATGCACAGTCGAACTTATTTCCCTGTTTATGCAAATGCACAGTGCAAATGGCATGCAAAGTAAAGTACTGTAGTTCAATGCAGTTAAAGAAGACGGAAGGTAACGCGATGCCATGCGTTGTATTTCGACCATGCCATTTTCTTTCATTTAATTATATATACATAGACCTGTTCATTGGTGCAGATAGATATGGATACACCATGTCTCGCAAAAAACAAATAGATCATGATAGATCCATTTCCATTTCCTCTATTTTTCATGGTTCAGATCCTATCCGAAAAGGGTACGGGTCCACCTCCTTGAGGTTCATGCACAGGTGAGGAGGTTTAATGATCCTCCGCAACCTGTAACAATCATAAGCCTGATTGTTGGGGTTTCACGTAACATGAAAGATTAGAATTGCTTATGTGCTGTGCATGATTATGATATGTGCACCAATGGCATAAACGGCCCATCATGCTAGCCCCATCGTACCTTAGGACCATTGTTGGCTTGTATAAATTGGATTAATCCTTATTAATACTCATGAGTATAGAAGTCATTATACCATTGTTATCTGTTGGATGATTATAACTATAGCTATAACTATAACTATGACTATGATGATTATGATAATGATAGTCATATAATATCATATAATCATAACAATACAATCCTCCCTTCTTTCTTGGTTGCTCCAAGCCCAGAATTTCGGAGGTCTTGAAGTTCCTGAGCTTCGCTGGCTTTGTCAGCTCAGCATCAGTGGAAGCCTCAGCTGGGTGGTTCAACCCAAGATGCTGGGTATATCCCAATGGTGTAAGATCTTATAAGGATAATAATAACAATAATAGCAAATAATAATCATAATAGTAATATTTAGATATATTTAGAATATGTATATATATATATAATAATATATATATATCTATACATATATATATTAAAGGGCTACGCCCTCTGCCGCCGACCCCTGGACACTGGAGGGTCATGCCTGCCTCTGTGTCGTAAGCATGAAATGAACCCTAAAGAAACCAGAAACTGACCTAAACAAACC
>Ga0126342_10001097_pt1 | contig 35951 bp, 19 predicted proteins | sample Cyp1metagenome_FD_92528 | JGI IMG/M metagenome (GOLD analysis project Ga0126342, IMG submission 92528) | Coral microbial communities from Lord Howe Island, Old Settlement Bay, Australia - Cyphastrea 1 metagenome | ecosystem: Host-associated > Invertebrates > Cnidaria > Coral ... | reverse complement strand
GGCTAGTCTTCTCGGTTCCTCAGCAGCTACAAGCTTCCTAAGCTCTTCCATGAGGAGGTCAGACCATCATCTGAACAACTTGGTTGAGCAGCTTGAAGTTGCCAAAAAGGTGTGCACACAGTCCGCCTATACTGGCTGGCCTGAGAGAGGAGCTATCCGCTCAAAGCGCAGCCCACAGCTGCATGAACGCTTGCCTAAACAGGAGCTCTTGGCGCCAGGGTAGCCAACAAGCAGGGTTCAAACATGTCGGAGAACTGTTTGATTCGTCTTCGAGCTTCAGCAGGCAGTTCAGACAAAAGCGTCGCTGCTGCGACTTCTTGCACATAGCTTTCTAGCGTAGTAAGTGACTTCAACCTCATCCTCCAACAAAGTTTGCTAAGGTCTATTCCAGCATGGTATGCAGCAACAGCACCGCCGCCTCGAAGAGAGCCCGGGGTGAGTTTGACGCTTGCAGAGATGCCTAGAAGCCTGAGGATGAAGTCCCAACGTCGCCGAAAACTTCCATGTGAGATTGGGTACAGCAGCTCGGCTAAAGGTATATGTCCAAAAACAGCAGCTGCAAAGCGAACTACCAACTCGTTGTGAATGGAAGCATGCTGAACTCGCCCTTTCCCTCGCCGGCGTGGCTTAGGTTCCCCGACTCGGAGGTAAGCCACCGTTTGTTCTTCAAGCAGCAAGTCTTCTGGAAGCACAAGATCTTTTCTAACTGCCCTAAGCACTTCGCCAGGTCGTGTGATCCCGTAGAAAGACAAGCAAAGCGCTGTCCCAAAGCGATGCCACCGCAGGAGCACAGCAGCAGCGACCATGGCTCGCAGGACGCTGCTGGGGATTGGAACCCTATGTGTTGGGGGTTCTAACATCTCCCACCTGGCGACCATGTCCCAGTTAAGGGACATGAAGGGCTTGGCCTCAAGCACAGTTTTCTGCACATAGACGATCAAGTGCCTGTAGACATGAAGTGACTTCCCTTGGGAGAAGAGGTAGTTGCCGAACTCTTTCAAGAGCACGCAGAGCAAATATGGTTTCTGGCAAAGAACTCCGAAAGCTTCTCGACTGAGACCGCCACAAGCCCAGTCTTCAAACCACTTCCAGTACTTACTCTGCATGGCTAGAGTCTTAGCTTCAACCAAGGGGATATTTTCTAACAAAAGGTTCCGACCCCGGCCTGCAGGTCCAGGGTTCGTAGCTTCTCCTATCCGGCAGCCTGAGCACCTCGCGCACTCCGCTGGGTCAAACTTCTCCCTTTCCACCAAACCGCTCGAAATTGCCAGACCGGTCGCAAGGGCTCTGCAGAGTCCCCTGGGGTAGGGCTGAGCAACCAAAGTCCAGCTTTTCCTGTGCCAGGCAGAGCGACCCCGGAGAGTCTGGTGAACATGTCCTCCCAAACAGAGGGTCTTTTGGTTTTTGAGTACTGTGGTTGTGAGGATCCGTGTACGTTTTCTCCACTTTTTGCCGAACCGACAAAAATCTGTCCGCCAAAAACCAAGCTTTTCCCAGTGCTTCAAAACAAACTTCTTCCAACACGGTAAACGAAAAAGCCAACTCAAGTCGGGGTTTTCCAGCCAGAATTGAATAGATGAATCCAGAGAAATTTGCATCAAACGCAGGAGCCACTTAGCTGACTTGTTGCCTTGGAGGATTTTCTTCTTGGTCTTATCGCTTACTTCAGCTATACCATAAGGTCTCAAGACTGTTCGAATGGGTGGTGTGACAGCTACAGAAAAACTGCAACACACTGGTGCTGCACCCCAGCCCAATATTGCCCCAAGTGAAATAAGCCTCTCAATACGTCTTTGTAAAAACCCTGACAGCAAGTCTTCTGAAGGATCATGTAAAATATCGAAAGTGGCAACCCATCGTCCAGTGAGCTTGTTAAGCTCTCGCGCTGCTCCACATTCTCCAGAAAATAAATCTAAAAAACCAGCTTCACTTGGTGGCCATTGTTCGTTCGTGCCGAGAAAAATCTGATCTTTGCGGAAACACTGCAGGGTTTCGATTACTTCCCGGGCTGCTTTTCTGCCAAGCCACCCGTGGACACCTTTGAACTGCCAAGGTCCTCCAGCTTCGTCCGCATCTCTAGCCAAAGTACCTGAACAGACGGTTGCATCGGGAGAGTCATGGTCATGCTGTATGTTTGAGCTTCCATCACATGTATCAATAACGAGTTCTCCAACATCTTCAAAACCAGAATCAGCTGTGATGTGTGAACCATCCAACCCCATCGTTGAGGAAGAGCTTTGAGAAGAGAAAAAATGATTGCTAGGATCTCCATGGAGTAGTTCAGAAACCGGGGGCAAACCAGTCATATCATAGTCACTAATATTGTGAGAAGCCAACCATTCGTCCAATGGGCCAAAACGGCCTTGCATCGCTTCCAGCAAAAACTCTGGAACATCCATGGAAGGGCTCCGCAAGTCTTGTCCTCTCGTTGGATCATCAGCAGGATTCTCAGCACTTGGAAAGTAAATACATTCAGAGTAGGAGTCATTGAAAAGGAGAAGTCCCAAGTGTCTGGAGAGCTCTTGATTAAGAGCTTCAGATGCTGACCTGCCTTTGCAAATAGCACCAAGTGCTACCTGTGAGTCCAAACAGAAAATGTGCCGAGTGCTAGGTTCGCGAGTGCCTAAAATTTGTTCTGCCTTCAAAAACCCTCTCAGTTCCCCGATATTTATATGCCTTCGTCCAGTAGTTCCCTTTTTGAAAAAAAGACGAAACTGTAAACATCTTGCAAGAACAACCCAAAGTGGGTTTGCTGTGAACGCGTCTTCTTCTCCTGGTAGCTCTTCTTCGACTCTCAGCTTCCCATGGGAGCGAAGCCACGCCTGCGCAGGAGCAAGTAATCTGGTCCAAACTGATTTGCGAAGAGTGTGTCGATATAGTTCATGTGATAGTGCTGTCGGTACCATGCTTGTGACTGCAGCTTCACCCCAATCCGAAGCATCTGTGGCTGTCAGAGTGGAACTTACAGGTGCTCGTAAATTGGTTGCAGCAAGAGGGAGAAGAACAACACAGAGAAGGAGTTCGCTAATAAGCCGTCCGCTAAGCTTGATGATGCTAGTAGGTTCTCGATCTCGAACTGCAATAAATACTGAATCCAGAAGTACCAACATCCGCCGTCGAAATAAAAACAATGACACCAATGAACCACTAATCGTCTGCAATAATTCTGTTGTACAATGACCAAGTTTGACAATACGCAAAACCAACCATGCTAAAGGAATGCTGCGTTTTAGGGAACCACGGATCCTGCCGTCTTCACCATTGAAATCACTTCCCCAAAAACTGCTCTTCAACAAGTCCCTGAAGCCCTTCTCGGTGTGGGGAATAAGTCCTACCTCTCTGTAAATGTGATCTAGTTCATCCGCTAGTGCGGCTCCAGCTGAGACCTCAGTAGTCCCCGCCTGCACTTCTGAAAGGGTCACAAAGTCATCTATGATGACCCCCACCTTCACTTTACTCCTGGGCAGAGGGCCGGACAAGGTGAGCAGTTGATCAACACTCATCTTACCAGACTGTAGGCACATTCCCACATGGCAGGTTTGCGCTAGAGAAACTGCGTTTGTATCTCCCATGGCCAAAGTTTTGAGCGTTCCGTATAGTGGTTCGCCATTGTCCAAACTCTCACTATAACAGTTTAAATGTCGTACTTCATCGGCTCGCACAGCACCAGCAAGCACATTACGTCGACTGCGCTCTTCATTAACAGCAAAAAGATAATAAAAATCTCGAAGGTCATTACCAGACGTTGCTATGTTGAAACCAGCTGGAATAACATACCTGCACAAACTTTCTGCTGACGCTAGAGAGCCAAGCCAATCCACCGCTGCTCCCCTTGCTCTAGGAGATTTGCTGGCCGAGAGTCAAGAATTAACCTATCCAGAGATAAAGACTTGACCACTGAGAATAGGCCGCTAGCAAAATTCTTCCTAATGTCAGATTCACGCTGAAGTCCCAGTCTATTGCAAGAGTCAAGGAGAGAAAACAGCTTCATCTTCTCATCTCGCGAACAGTGTACTTGTACAAAAGGGATACTACCAGAAAAACTGTCGGGGTCTAAACTGAATTGAAGAGGGTTTTGATACACGTCTGCACTCTGCTTGTCCAAAAAAGGCACTGGATTGAAACTCGGAACACCAACAAACTTCAGTCTATCAGCCTCCACAGGTTTGAAAGTACTGAAAGGACAACTATCCAGTTTTCCAACAACTTCACCTCGACCTCGCATCAAGAGAGGTCCCTGCTTACCATCGTGAGTTTCAGGGAAGTATCTGCAGGAAGTTGAAGTGCGAAGCTCATGCGCAATGGACTCAAGTTGTTTCAAAACATCCTCCATGGATTCTACTTTAGGAGCAACTCTTCCCATCTCTTCAGGTCCAAACACATCACTTGAAACCCAATCATCCAAGAAGCCCTCAAAACGCTTCACTGCAGCCCACTGAGGTTTGTTTAATTTTCTCCCCAGCCTACAATCCGCAGGCCAAGTCGTGCTTCGGCCAAGGTGCAAATAGTTCAGGCAGATGACGATGCAGTTCACCAGCTTCTTCCGAGCGCGAACTTCACCATCTTCACCACTACCTCTAACTTCTGCACAGCAAGCCTCAGGGTAGGGCAAAGGCATCGGCAGTGTGTGCGATTGAGATCCAGCTTCTGTATAGCTCTGGTCAGAGCTGAAACGGCCAAAGAGCGACCTAGCAAAAAGCCCAAGTCCGCATCGAGCTTGAAGGAGATGACGTAGTAACCCGTCACCCAGCTGTTTGCCGCTGTACTTTCCAGCTCGAGACCCAGGAACTCGCACTGAATTCGGAGCAGGCACTTCGGCTTGCTTCAAGGCCCCTTCACGAGGCCGCATGCGACATTTCAGTTGGTTGGCTGTGAGGCCTCTGTTTCGGCCTCCTTCTGACTTCCCTTTCCTTTTCCTTTCCCCTTGCTCTTCGCTTTTGCCTTTGCTATCTTCTCGTCGTCGCCGCGGCTTGCAGCTCCCGCCTGAACGGTCGGCTTCGATAGCTTCCGCTTGGTCTCCTGATAGGAATCCATCTCCTTCACATGGGACAGGAAAAGCTCCATCCAGCGTGGATCTAAGAGAGCGGAGTGCTGCAACTCTTGATGCCCAGGGCTTTGATGAGCAGCAAAGGTGTGAAAAGGGGGAGCAGGCTCCAACAGGGCCACACCTGATAGGAGCCAAGAGCCGGCGTCGATCGACGTCTGATCGGCTGCTGCTATGAGGACAGCGCATCGGGCCCGCGCTTCTTTGATGTTGCCCAGTATCAGGGCATCCCATATGGCTCCAACTGCCCAAGCCCACCGAACATGAGCCTGGTGGTTGGTGATCCTGGATCTCGTTTCGAGCCACCCACGCACGGATCCTCCTTGTAGAGGTTCTCCAGGTCTGGCTGCTCTGCTCTGAAAGTCTTGCGCCATCGCACCCTCTATGGTCTGATAGATGTACTCCGGCTGCTCCAGAAGGCACTTCTTCAACGCTCTCAGGGCAGTAGCATTCTTTCTGGCTCCGACTGACCCAGATCCTTCTGCTCCTCCTGTCAGGCCCGTGTTGTCCAGAATCTGCTCGATGTTGCTTCCTCGCTTCATCTGAGGCTTTGCTAACGCTTGACATACTTTGGTGAGCTGAAGAATGGCTTTCTCCACTGGGCCTCCGGAATCCCCTTCCTCCTCCAACGGTTCTCCATCTATCTCTTCTTCGTCTCCAGATTCGTCCAGAGGTCCCGCATGTCGGAGCCCTGCTGGCGCTCGAGGGACATCTTCCATCCGCTGAGGGTGCTTGCTCATCAGGTTCGCCATTTCTCGCAGGTGTGCTTCTGAGACCCCGGAGTCCAGCGCTGAGCGAACGACTTGAGGGTCCAAGCCGGCAAAGTCTTCTCGCACGAGCCCTGGTGGTGGCCCAATTGCACTGACCGGAACCGGCCGAACTCCTGAAGCCTTTGGTCGAGCGCCTAGGGAGGGTGGACTGCCGGCTTTCTTCTCCAAAAGCTTCTGCAAGTTTTCCTGCATGTTCAGCATAGTGGCTTCGAGCTGAGCCATTCTGTCTGACTCTGCTCTTTCCCCAGGGGCATCTCGCGCCCCTGGTGGATCTCCTCCAGTTGAATCTGCAGTGTGGAAGATGTTGAACCGCTCGTTGAAGACTTCGGCTAAAGCCTCCGCATCTGGGACTAAGGGTTCCCCAAGGCCTCCAACTCCAAAACTGTGGTCGGGTTCTACATCCCGGCCATAGGTGATGCCAGCTTCCAAGGCAGGGCTCAAAAGGCCTAGCCATCCTCGCACTGAAACGTCTCCTGCAATTCGCTCCCTGCTTTCTTCGTCGCAGGCAGCTAAAGAACATGCAATGGGCTTCGTCAGTCCGCCTTGAGGTGCTAGCAGACGGTTTGCAACTCTTCGGTTCCAAACAGCCAAAGGCAGGCAGACAACTAGCTTTGAGTCTAATTCAGCAACTGCTATAATGGAACTGTAGGACGTCCCTCCGGCCACTGGGATCTGGCCGAGCTCAAAATGGGTGTCCAATGTGGCCCCTCGAATGACCACGTTGTCGCGAGCTGACCCAATAGGATCAACTACTTCCTCCTCTTCGGCCATCTATTTAGAAGGAGGCAGGCCAGCCAAAGCCGGCCGTCTCACACACTGCTCGCCCTTCACGTTGGGAAGGCAGGCCAACAAAGATGGAATCTCCCCAGTTGTTGCCCACTGAGCAAAGCTCCTTGACCTCTGAGAACTTTGAAACCACCCGCACGGGGCGAGTGGTAACAGTGCCACTAAAATCTCTGACCACCAAATACAGCCTGCTGGCCAATTTCAACTTGTCCCTGCCACTGTTTCCCCGGTGCCCACCTGCAAGCGCTCGAGTGAGGAAATTGCCGATCTCCTCGCAGATCCGCTCACGTTCAGCCCAACTCTGACCTGCGGCGGCAGCAGCAGGGGAGGAGCTAATTGGAGCAGGTGCTGTTGCAGAAAGCTCAGGTGAGCCGCCTGTTTCTTGCCCCACCAGTTCAAAACTGGAAACACTAGAATTTTCAAAGTGCCCCACAACCAGTTCCAGCAAACGATCCAACTTCCGATTGACCACCCGCAAATCCTCGCGGAGGCCCTCCACCTCAACAGCCAATCCAGCAAGGGTAGAGGAGCTCATGCAAGGACCTTATAGAGAGGTCGAGCAGTGCTGCTTGGAATCCCAAGCAATTGCCCAGCCACAAAGCGCCTCCACCGCTCTCGAGCAATGAGGCAAAGGTCCAGTAAAGCCCCAGAGCAGATCCCAATGCCAACCCCAACCAGTAAATATAGCCAACGAGGTTGTACCAGAGGATCGAAATCAGGTAAATCAGGAAGGTCAGGGCAAAAGCAGGGTGTTTCAGGTACAATAGGTTCAGGGAAAGGTATCCGATATTGGTGATTGAACAGAACTTGACTGACAAGTCCAAGGATAGCAGTTCCCAAGGTACCCCCAGCAGCGCCAATAGCTAAGGGGTAAGGTTGGTTCATGCAGCTGACGAGCCCAAATTCTTAGGTCCAGAGCAAAGTGAGTCATGTGGGACATGTGGATATATATATATATACTATATGTATACATTATTTGTTTGCACATGTCGCTATCTTAATCAGTAGCTATGGTGTGTGCACGGCGATCCGGAGATCCAAGAGGTTGATCCACCTCAATGGCGGTTGCTTTCCAAGAAATATACACCCATTTCTTGAGGCTTTTCGGAGGTTCCCAATTGTTCGAATAAATATCATAAATATATATATAATTAATTAATTATTAACTATGATAAATTATATAATATATATATATACACTAGCGTAAACTGATGTGCCTAGGTAGTTTCCCATCATGGATGCCTGTAACTTGGCAAAAAAAACTCATTGATGTTCAGTTGTGAATCAAAGTACGACCCAAAACATGAAAACACCTCGGAAACTCCACACTATTGGGATGTGTTAAAACTGAAAGACCCGCCTCAAGCAGCGACCTTTTCATATCTGCAGGGGCATCAGGATGCAACCAGCAGGGCATCTAAGTCATCCAATGACTCTGGTAAAATCCAACTACTGGCTCTTCAAAATGAAAGCATTGTGGGAGGTTGGACCTTTCATGGAAGAAGATTTTCCATCAGTTGTTCTATTTAAAGGGAAGCCGTGTGATTCTGGCTTCCGTAAATCCAAGGAATTCTGCGGCCAAGTGGTTGTGAAAAGACCACTCCTGTGGAAAGACCAATGTAAAAAAAGGTTCCTTCATGTTGCTTCCAATTGGAGCAAGGAACAGAGGGATAGAAAGGGACAGAAAGGGTATATCGGTTTTACAGCTTTTGCAGCACCATCATTACTTGGTCAGAGACTCATGGCAACCAATGAACCAACTAACCATCTTGTCATTGGATCCTTGGAAGTCGTGCCACCTAAGGCAAGGCGGTTGGACTCACTTTGGTCCATCCGGACGCGGTCCTCCCTGCCGACGGTTCGCGCGGACAAGAGTATGGCAAGTGGCTGCTTCTAAAGTACCAGACTGCAGACATTTCGGAGCAAGCTGACCATGCTGCTCCAGCTCGTCAAGCTGGATGGTCCAGGGGTTGCGGGAATGACTCCATCACTGAATTTTTACTCTGGGTGAGTACTGAAATGTAGTGAACCAATCAACGTGGAAGGTTTGAACCAACAACAGTGAATGCCTAGCCATAGAACATTGGATCTTCATGACGTTCGCAGGAAGAGCAGACATGGCTATTTCACCTTTAGTTGGTTCATCACCAAAAGTGAGTCATACAGTCCTGATGTCCGAAGAAGAAGAAGAAGAAGAACAACAACAACAACAAAAGCTTTTATCTAATCCCCTAAAACCAGGAGCCAAAAAAAACGAACAGGTCTCAACTTCACCCACCCAAGGATTAAGTTCAACCAGAACCTTTTGTCACTTTGCAACTGCTGCATGAGTCCATGCTCGGTCATTGCCTGCCATGCATCATTGGTTGTGAAAGTCAGGCTGCACAATTGACTCATTCACAAACTCACTGCCTTCTAATTGCTGCAGTTCTGTTGGCAGTTGATCATGTTCGCTGTGCATGTGACGATCAACCAAAAACCCAGTAACTGCAGCTGCTAAAGCAGCGTTCATCGCCTTCGGGTATATCTTCGCCCGGGCGGTATTGAAGCTGCCATCGCAATTAATTCCTTGCAAAGGGGTATGCCCAAGACGGTGCGAACATCTGCCTCCACATCCTCGCAGCAGTGTAATGTCACGGAAGTCATTGAGTCTCAGTAAGAGCAGTGTTGTTGGCTTCTTGGCATCTAATCCATACACGCATTGGTCAAAGGAACAAATGCTGAAGCAGGCCAGTCTTGCCAAGATTCGGATCACCTTGGTGGCCCATATTGATGAAGGGCGGCAGAGTGGAAACTGTGGATGTTCGAGGAAGCCGCACAGGCCGTACTGAGCTGCCACCACCAATAAGTCCACCAAGAACTGAATGAGTTTCGTGCCCGTCAACACTTGTTTCCACTGATGAGAACTCAATCCCTCAATACCCCAAGGCTTGTCATATGATCTAAGCGGCTTGGGGCCCGGTGAAGCAAAGCGCGCGGCTGACCAAGTCTCACAACTTGGTCCTCCACCAAGTCCAATCACCTGTCCTGCTTTGATTCGGCTGATCCAAAAGGACTTCGTATCAGCGTCTGTGAGGTCGGAATGTGCCCGGGCTAAGCATAGGTCCACCGACACACTGAGCAATTGACCTCCGTTGACTGCTTGTTGTCCTTCAATGCAATGCTGAAGGTCATTGCACCTCCTAAATCCGCTGAAGAAGTGGACAAATATGAACCAGCGTATGTGTAATCTTGCCGTCTCTGCAGCAAGACCAAACTGTTGAAAAACGCCTGCATGACCTTCTTCACGACCTCCATTTGTCTGCATCACGAAGGGCAGGATCTCAACTGCAGGTTCAATATCTGCGGAAACATCATCGCAAAAACCGTCAAGGCCTTCATAGGCTCTACCGGACGTCGCAATGCGCAATCTCCATTTGTCTTTCATGGCTGCAGCTCCTTCCGAGCCAGCCTGAGGCAAAAGGGGCCCCTGCACAATTGTGACCGGGAGGAAGGCCTTTGTTGGGCGCCATCCTTGTGCTTTAAGAAGCTGGTTGTTCTCTCTCTCCTTGTCTTCAATTTCATCAATCTCCTGTTCCGGCGCAGGCACAAAGCAATCAATGTATGCCTCTCGGCATGAATTTTTTGCATTCACATGTGCCAGTAGTCTCTGCCTGTGGAAGAATTTCTTGCCACATGCAAGACACTCATCACCCAGAACATAGTATTTGAGGATTGTGCGATATTGATGTTTGTGCCTGGCATGCACTGCCAGAGCCTTTTTTGAAGCAAAACTATCATCACATGGGTTGCACTTCCACGAAAAACTCTCCTTGGGGCTTATGAGAACTGGCAGATTTGAAAGACCTGAGACATGCTTTTCGACTCTCAATGTCCATAGCTTTCCCTCCGCATCAGCTCTACGAAACTGCAAACAAGCTTTAATGGCAGACCGCACTCGCCCATACCACTTCTCATCAATGGCAATGAATGAGAGCAACTGTCCTGGGTGCACAGTCTGCACCGGCAATCCACCAGGTAGGTGAGTGTCGATCCATTGACATGAGTCAACAAACCGTGCAATCCAAGAGTGTACGCCATTGTTTTCATGGATAAGAGACCAAAGTGCAGCTGGAGCTTTGCTGATGGCTCTTTTGACGTATCTCAATCTGTTGGCATGTAACGTGTCCTGGGGGCTGTTGATACCACTCAGGGCACACAGCTCCGCTGTTGAGAACTGAAAAGGCGGAATCGGCCGTATCTTGTTGACCGCTATGGCCGCGACCTGGGCCCTGATTCCGTTTTCCCAGGTTTCAATGTCATGTCGGGAAACCCAAGCCCATGTGTGTGCATTGTAAGCATGACGTGACAAAACCAGGGCCGAAAACACTGATGCCTTTGTGGTGTCATTAACGTTTCTCTTTCTGTAGAATGGACGGCTGATCTGTCCAAAGGCTTTCTTGGCTTGCGAGATTCTATACCGAATGTCTTTCTGTGTTATAGCATAGTCTTGCACGTAGGATCCCAAATGCTTGTAGGAATGAACCAATTGCAAAGACTGCACTCCATGCTCAGTGACTATCGGAAGTTTGCCTCGCATTTCATGCCAAATTTTGTGTCTGAGAGCTTTGGCTCCTGGGCCTGCAACACGCACTACGGCCTCTGTTTTTCCAGCTGCGTAGTTGATGGTGAGCCCCCTGTCTGATGCGGCATCATGAAGACATGAAGCAATGACCTGTAACGATGGAACCAGATCCTCCGCTGCACTAGTGTGCAGGGTATATGCAATGTCATCCACGAATGTAATCTCTGCAAAACCAGAAGCAGGCATCCCTGCACTCTTTGTCACATCACCGGCAGGTGAAGGATGCCCAAAGCATGATAGAGTAGCAGACTCACTGATTCTTTGCCTTGCATCCAACACAACCAATCTGAAAGCCATATTGAACAATATGTCAGCCACCGGATCTCCCGGTCGCGTTCCCCGCGTTGTGGCTGTACAACCCGGCAGCTCATGCATGACAAAATGAGTGCCAGTGAACATGTCCTTCAAAATTCCTTCACTGTGGGAATCAATCCCTTTGGTAGCATCATCTGCTTCAACTTGTCGGCGAATCTCTTGCCACTCATGCGGTTTGATGCCCAACTGGTTCATAGCATGGCAAATCTGATCATCATGATAAGCACCTGTGAAAATCGAAGAGCGCAGAATGGAGTAAAAAGCCGACTGCAGGTCAACAAACAGTACTGCACAAGATCGATTCACATGTCTGGCCCAAGAGATGTGTGCATGTAGCATATGATGAGCAACATCAGTGGAGCATCCTTTGCGTCCTCCGAGTTGAATCAACTGATTGTCCTGTTGCCATACACTTGCAAGAGAATTGCGTACTCCTGCATGATGCACTTTCGCACACACATCTGACAGAAAAATGGATCTGTAAGCCATGGGCTGACATGGTGAGCCCTTGCCCTTAAATAGGGGGATCAAGAGGCCTCCCTTCCATGACAATGGTTCATGCATATGCCATGATGCCTTTGTGATGAGAGGAGCCAAAATTTGAGCCATTGCAATGCCTCCGCTCTTGACAACATCAACTGGTAATTGACCTGGGCCAGGAACCTTGCCATTTTTGAACTTACGAATGATTGAAAGTATTTCTGTGGGCGTGGGGCATCCATCTGACGAACTGCTATCGTGTACCTGTTGGGACAAATGCATCTGGGCAAGCTGAAGGTCGTTAACTTCAACTCCAGCCTCAATGCGAGCAAATTGCTTTTGCCATATCTGCTGACAATCGACAAACGTCTTGGCACATTCTCCATCCTCTGTACGCAACTGCGGCAGAGGTCTTGGACCTTTGTTGATATCCTTTTTGCGTTTGCCCAATCTTTGCAACTTTTTGAAGACTTGGGCTGAGTCATTTCGCTCATGCGCTTCATTGATACCATCAAGCCAATCCGCATACCAATCTTTCTGATCCTGAATCACCATCGGTCGGACTAACTTTTCAATCTCTTTTAGCTCTTGGACCAATTGTGGATCTTCAAAGGCGCAGGATCTCGCCATATCTAGAGCCTGTCGTTTGAGACCAATTCCATTGATTGTGGACTCCTGGAGCATTGGACGTGTCTTTGCTCTCCTTGGATTACCAAAGTGTTGCTGTGCTAACTGCAGAATATTGGTTTCAAGGATGGCAGAGTGATCGTCAACCGAAATCGTCCAAGACGGTAACGGCAGTGTGGCAATGGCATCTTGAAACCTTTTTTGTGCATCTGCTTGTTGCATTTTTTGATAGTCCCATCTCAGCCTATGCTTCGTCGGACTAATTCGCATCGACCCTCGAAGTTCAATCATGGCGGGAGAATGATCAACATGCCCAAAGCCACCATCGAAGTCTGTCATTACACGCGATTGTGCAACCATGGTGCGAAAAAACTCACTGGTAATAACATAATCACGTCGCATGTGCTGACCTCGTGGATGACGCCATGTTGCGGCTATGCCGAGGTGCTCTTCAAAGGTGCTTGGGACAAAAAGTCTGTGGGCAATCAAAAAGTCTTGGAAAATGAGACCTTGGGGATTGACCTCTTCCGCTTGGTGAGTGCCAAAGAACTCCGTGGCATGATCGGCAAGTGGAGCATTGGCATCGATCATAAGGAGCATATTATCACCCTGCTGACTCTTGATGACCTCAGCAAGGTTCTCCCACCATTGTCGAACAGAATCAAGAGGTCTCTCTGCAGATACACATGGAGCGTGTGCTGCAACCGCAACGAAATTGATGGGCCCCTCAATAGACAACACCAGCAGACGAGTCTCTGCTCGTCTAACAGTGACTTTGCAGTCATGGAGGCAAACTTTCTTGCCGCAAGGAAGTGTGCAAAAAGGGAGGGATTTGTGAATCCAGATCTCGCATCCAAAGTGCTTGGCTCTTCCTGATTGTTGAAAGCCCGAAGAAAAAATCCTGTAATGATCAGAAACTCTCATCCCTTCAGCCGTTCGAGCTTCCTGGATGCCTATGAGGCCTAGACCTTGTCCATCAAACTGCTTGTCGAGGCGGGCAGTACGTGTGCCTGGTAACCAGCTTGTGCCTGCATCATCATTGAGTGCAAGAGCATTATATGTGGCAACCTTGAATTGAACTTGCAAATCTTGTATTGCACAGTTTTCACCATTCACCACGTTTGCAATTCTTTTGTTGGATGGCGTGGGCTGCCATACCGCATCACCATAAAGCCTTGGCATGGTGGCTTTCATAGAGTCAGCTGAGTGTCTTAGCCATTCCCATCTGAGATTAGATGGAGAAGTAGCAAGTTCATGAATCTGTTTCCAAGGCACATTTCCCACACTTTTGCGGGTCAAAGTGACCCATTTGGCAATCGAGTCAGCTAATTCATTCCAAGGATCACCGCGATGTGCTCTGACTTCCGACACCGCGATTCCTTTGGGCAACATTTGTCCCAGAGAATGCAGAACCCTTGCGACTGTGCTGTCGTGCTGTGTCACGCAATCCAGTGCAAGAAATTTGTTGCTTAACGCCAAGTCCGGCCGGATGACGCAGGGTATATCATTGGCTCCGAAAAAGGCAAAAGCAGTGGCAATGATCATCGCTGACAGTTCAGCATCAATGTTTGTGTGAGAAGCTGCACCAATCCAGTTGGGGGCTTCAGCATTGATTTCCGTCAGGCCCGCGATGCATCCACACAGACGTGAACCATTTGCAGCAACAGCTACTGCAACGACTGCCCATGCCGAGCACCCATCGGCCGTGGCACCGTCTACAAATAGCTCAACGGTGTCTGGTTGGACTTGCTCAATCTCGTGTTGAACATGCAATGCCTCAAATGTAGACCTGTGCAAGTTGACGCCTTCCGGGATAGGACAAAACTGCCATACATCGGCTTGGGTCAACGCATGTGCAATGTCCGGAAGAGGCAAGATCTCAATGGCATCTTTATTTTCATCAAATTCTGCAGTCACACGATCAATGCTTGCTTCTAAACAGATCTGAACTTTGCTGCTGTTTCTGCAAAAGACAAACTTGTCACCTTTGTCTGCTGCATGATATTCAATGGTGTCTCCGTGCTGAAGGTGCACAACACCACTCACACTTTTTCCATTTACCCTGACCTTGGATCCATGTTTAATGTGCAGGCATGATCTAATAACACTGCTGTCACATTGACTTGGGAGAGTGGCGACACGGTTTGTGGCTCCCTCTGGTCGATACTCGACACATGCAACAATTGCTTGATCATGTCCAGGCGCAACAAAAGATCCAATCAACCAACTACCTGCGGAAATGTTCCATGAGAGTCGCTGGAAACGAACAGGAAAAATGTCAGAGCATGGTTGAATGAGCTGATGTCGTGATCTGAAAGCGTCAGCTGCTACTTGCCGTGAGAATTCCTCTCTAGGAAGAAACGAGAAGTCAGTTTGTTCATGATGTAATTCCCATGCACAAATGACGACATCTTGGCCTATAGCATGGCTTTGTTCAGCAATCAGCGACAAAGTAAAAGGAATGCTTTCAATATCTTCTGTAGGATCTGCAAGCACGTGTTCCAAGCATATGACGCAGGGCTTCTCAGTCTCATCACTGGCAACCCCCACATCTCGATCAGGACTGTGTGGCACTTCGTACCTGGCCTCTTTCTTATTTGCGAAAACCTGCAGCAAGACGGCTCCTTCATCAACTGGTTGCGGCATAACTGGGGGAGGAGCCCAAATTGGCACAGGATTCCGATGAACAGTGATATCAATCGCATCTCCGTCTGCACTGTGAAACTGATCATGGACAGCAAACCATGCATTTCGTACCTTGAACTGACAATGTGCATGATGTGTGCACTCAGCAAGATAACCAATCCTAATCAGAACATCCCTCATGAGGCCATTTCTTTCAATAGATTGAGCCATGTCAAAGGGCATTCCTTGATTCAGAGTAGGATCATGAACGGATATCAGAACTGACGACCATTCATCAATGCTGTGCTGTGTCAAAATGATGTGCCCTGCAATACCTGGCTCGGTGTGATCTGGCGATGGAGATACAAGTGCTAAATCAAAATCAGCGTGGATTTGCATCTCATCTCTCCACAATTGTCTCAGCTGCTCACGCCAAGCCCAGAAATCAGCTCGTAGTGCAGCTCTTCGACTGTGCTGGCAATGTGTCCTTCCGATGCCAGGCGCAATGTACCAAGTGAGGAAGTGGGCAACTCGTGCTTCACCCTCCCACGCAAATGCATTGATGTCCCAGACATGATATATGTCTTCGATAACCCTGGCCCACTCGGGAAGAGGTTGAGCATTCGGAACAAATGCGACTGCCTGAGGATTGAAATCAAAGCTCAACCTTTCAGTGTTGGCCTCGTCTGCAATGCCCAGGGCACACTCCGAGGCTTGTGTATCTGTTCTCGCTGCTTCTCGATTGACACTTCCAACAGTTTTTTGCAGGATTTGCATCATCTGAACATCATCAATGTCTTCATCATGGGTCATTCCATCAGACTGGTCAATGTCAATGAGAACACTATCCCCTGACTTCAGTTCGACAGTACGGTCCCTTGGAAAGACAATGGTTCCACGTTGAACAGTGACTGAGTCTGCATCAAGTTGGGCATGCTGTGTGAGTCCAACTATATCATTGACGGCGGAATACCTGTTTGTTACCACCGCTTCTTGCAATCGTCTGTCATTTCGGCCTCGACGAACAGTGCATGTGGTCAAGACTGCAACATGGTCCTCATCTAGGCTCTGAGACAAGATGACATGAGCAGCGTGTGATTGCCAGGTCTCTTGAGGAGGATGAGGGTTTACAACGTGAAGATCAACTGTTGCTCCTCTGCTGATGCCATCTCTCCACGGAAATTGAAGTTCACTTCTCCACCATCCACTGTCACCATCGAGCCTGGCAACTCGCGGGTCACTATTTGTCCACCGATTATGACCATTGACAAACCACACAAGCACATACAGAACTGGTCCTTCGTCATCATTTTCAGTAATTGCGCAGTTTTCAAATATCTCTTGCAACTGACCAGACCAGGCAGGCAGGTCATTGTCACTGCTAGATGCAGGCAGATGGGAGTGAGTCGGATTGTTGTTGGCAAATGCATCTGCTGGCAAACCTTCAACATTCGGTCTCCTATAGACTTCTCCCCAAATGGCTGATTGAAGTTCTTCACGCAACTGACTGTCGGAAAAAGAGAGAAGCTGCTGCAAGCTAATTCTGATTCCACGCTTCACATATAAACGAAATGCATTACCAGTTCTGACATTCACTATTTGATCTCTTCGTATTGCAGTGTTTCCCATCCAAAGACTGCATTCGTTTTGTGGTCTCTCAGGAGGGCAGTGATAAGAGAGGCCAATCATGTTCACAACACCTGTGATGTCCATTCGATCAGAAACAACTACTGCTAGGGAGTGTGGAAGCCCACTTCTTCCAGTGTCATATACTGTGACGACAACTGATTTTGAGAACGGTTCAGGCTGCTGTTCAATAATCAGCTGTGCCACTGCATTCTGATTGGCATCCTCTGGCAATGGAAACACCACAGCATAATGCGTTGGCAATGATGGATTCGTACGATCAAACCAGACTGCCAAAAGTTCACGTTCCCAGTTGAGAAAATTCGGGGATAAATCAGCGATGCGTGAACTTTCGCATCTTTGCCACCCTCTGGGATTAGTGAGCCATGTTTCAACAGGTATCACAGCTGGCTGATCCCTTGTGTTTGCTGTAGTTGTGCTTATCCATTTTTCCCAAATGTCTTGCACCCATTCAGGCTGAGACAATAAAACTTCAGCTTGAACATCCGGAACATTTGGCGGAACGTCTGCGCTGCTAACAGCATTAACGTACCTAAGGAACTCATCCGTCAGGCTGCCCTCAGGCTGTGAGTCAAAACCAGGCACTAGATAGGCTGAAGGAGAAGAAACTGCACTACACGCTGACACGCAGTGAGCATTAGATGCCTTCATCTCTGGCTGACTTGGTGATTGAGGCAAACTTTCTGCGGGATGAGGCAGCAGACTGTGGACTTGCATGGCAACCTGCATGGCCTCAAATGCATCACCAACGTCTTCATCTTGGTCTACAGCTAATGCCCTGACCTCCGTGTCACTAAGTAGACTAGGAGAATATCCTGAGACTACTTCGTCTTCAAGAACATGTTGCAAGATTTCCTCTTCGGTCAATCCTCGTTGTCTCATTTCAACCAAAGAGAGAGTGTCACATGGCACAGAATCGGATGGTGGCACTGCTATCCGAAAATAGTCACCATGTGCAACTACTCTTGGGTCAGCATCGTAATCCAGCCATCTGACATTGTTGTGGAAAACGATACACCTTCCTTGCTCATTGTGACAGTGCCTCTGAACATTAGCCAATTGCAACAAGGTTTGTCTGACAATTGGATTTGGGACACGCATGACCTGGCGTGACACATCTGGACCAGTTTGAAAATTGTGTTGACTGCGGTGAGCATGAAAGTCAGTGTCGCACAGTACAAGAATCGCATTTTGCCCTATAGGCACATCACCTGCGAGATGCACTACTATTGGCACAACATTCTCACCAGCACCACGCATGTCAGCAACAACTTCGTATGCGTCAACAACATCTCTCCTGTTTCGTGAATAATGATTTGCAATTTCAGAAATCATTTCTTCATATGATGACCACAAAAGAAAGACTCGAAATGGTGGATGCATGAGTTGGTACAAAATGACCTCCTGTCGATCTTCCGAACCTTGTGGTGCATGCACATGCGAGGAGGAACTGCCATCACCGGACATTTGACCATCATCTTCCGGTGTGCCTGGACTTCCATCTCCTTCAGGGCTATCAGCACGCTCTCCTGTATGGCCCTGAGCAAACCCTTGCAAAATGAGTTCCTGCTGCACATCATGTGGTGAGTTTTTACATTGCATGTGCGGCTTCAATGCTCTTTGCATAAAGAAGGCAAGATCATCACTTCCTTGATGTACATCAAAGACATCATGTGAAGGAGTAACTTGTGTCATAGTATTTGAAGAGTCCTCAGGGCGGATCAACACGGCCTTTGCAGACAGCGGATACCTGCTCCTGGAACAACTTGCCTCTGGGATACATTGATCGTCTTCACGCAATTCAGGCAGGGTTTGATAAAACAGCTCCCTGCATTGCCATTCGTGGACAATAGCGGTCTCTACAGTCTCATCAAAGGTTACCGTCTTCGCAGCCACTTTCGAAAAACTGGAGCAACGCTTCATAATGCCTCTATTTTGGATTGTGTTCACTATCGATGTAGAAGAAACAAGTCTCACTGAGTCATGCCAAGACTTTTGGATGACTTGTCCTCTCAATTCAATCGCTTTGTGGAGTGCTTGAAATGGCTCAAGGAAATCATGCTCCCATTGGAAGGAATGCAGAATCGAATGTATCGAAACTACTGAAAAAGGTCCATGCTGAGAGCTGATGCATGCTGCACAGCTACAGTCAATGTCTCCATAGGCATCAGCATCATGCCCCCAACCATGGATCACTGTTTGTGGCGCACGGTCAGCGTTCCGCAGACACCCTTGCCCGTCGCCAAATCTCACGATGACATGGATTGCATGCCACCACCACCAAACTCCACGTTTGCAGGCTCTGGTCGCTCGACTGAGCGAGGCCTTTTGGCTGGTGGATCTTTCATCTCCGCCTCTGCAATGTCGAAATCCTCTTCCTTGTCTTCGATGATCAAGGCGGCCTTCGCACATCTCTGCAAAACTTCCTGAACTTGCGCCATCATGGAATTGCATTCTATGGCTTTGGAATTCTCCTGTGTCAGATCCACCACTTGAGTCTCGGGGAGAGACGTCATAGGAACTTCCGTACCACCTGCACGTAGATTCAGTTGATGAATTTCTTGACGTGCAGCTTGTAATTCCGCCTGAACTTGCGCAATCGTGTCCTTGAAAGTCTGCTGCTGATCTGTGTATGATTTCATCTGGGCTTCCCATGAGGTCAAGGCCTCCTTGAGGTGAACCACCCAGGCATTTCGGTGTCTTGTTTGCGATTCCTTGAGCTCTGAAATCCTTTTGGAAGATTGACTGACCTTGGTACTGGCTCGATGCAAAGCCTTGGCCAGGTTCTTTGTGTTCTGTTTCTCCGTCTTTTCCACCAACCCTCTGATATGATCTGGAGCTGTAGACATGTCCGGGTAAGACTTCTTTGCAGCTTCGACCCATTCCACATTCATGGCGTCTGACTGAGCTGTCACTTGAGTCACTGCCGGAGACGGAATACTGAATGGATTGCTCGACAAGGTCGTAGACGAAGCACCAAATGTGTTTTCCGAAGATGGCCATGGTGTAGAATGCAGAGGTTGGAAAGGCGACTGCTGAGAGTCTTTCTTTTTTCCCTTCGGCTTTTTGGTCTGTTGCCGTGGGGTTCCATTCCCTTTGCGCGGGGTATCCCCTCCATACCCACCACGTGGAGTGTTTCCCCCATAGCTCTTTCTGCTTCTGCTGCCATCTCTGCAATTCCACTCTGATGATTCTGTCCATTGTTCCTTGTCCTCTCCTGTATAGTGGCGTTGTCCCTTTGTCCAGTGAGCACCACACATTGGACATCGGACATGTGTTTTCTTGTTGAGACGAAGACAAACACACTTCCAGGGATATGAATCTCCTAGATTCGCCATGTTTCTGACAGTGTGGCGTTGTGCAATGGTCTTGTTGAAGAAAGGTCCACTGGAGTGGTGATTCAACAAACGACCCAGAAACGTACCACTCTGCTGTTTGCTCAAATAGATCAAGCCCCTTTTCTGCAGCCACAAATGCTTGCGAGCTGATGCTCGTTGTCTGCGCAACCTCCTTCTGGTTGATGGATTGATGATTCCCACAACACCAAAACACTGCCAGAAGCCAGCACAAAAGCATAAATATGCGTACTGCAGCTACCAAAGCCACACCGGAGTTCGGCACTCCCAGAGCCAGTCAAAAATGAGCAAAACGGAAATGTCCAGCAATGACAAATAGATTGTCCAAAACCAGAATAATGTGTGAAAAAGCACCTGTCCCCGATCCAATGGGCAAAGTTAATTGCAGCCAGTGTAAAAAACCGAGGAGCAAGGCAAATCAGCAATCACAATTGCTAAATGCCCGCGGGCGGCGACGAATGCCCGCTAGACAGAATGGCAACTCGGGAAACGTGGGGCACCCCGACGGAGCCAAATGTCTTGTTCAACCAGAACCAGGGTAACCAGCTAGCTACGCGAAGTTACAAATGTCGGATCATCTGTGAACATCTTCGCGAGCCTCACCTGTGTGCCATGCAAACATCACTGATGCCACCTGGCCGTCGCCAGAAAAAAACACCAAGCCACGGCAGCCAGGGCTGGATTTTTTACCGGGGCGGACGTAGGTCACCCAGTAACCCATGGCTTTTTGTAAACTCTTTATTAATAGGAATCATGGGTAATTTAATGGGATAATCTAGGATAATAATGGGATAATATTTACAAAGACCCAATTCTTGCATATTCTTGTGTTGATAAGGAGCCCATGGCTGGAAAAAAAACTCACACACAAAAAAATGTGCCCCTCCCAAACAAGAAATTTGGTCAAGCTTCGGAAGTCATGGCGCATGACCGACCATAGAGTGTCATGAGACGAAACTGGTTTTCGTCTGATCCGTACGCATTCAATAATCCTCGAAAGATAATTGCCCATTAGAAAATGGAAAGCGGTGATCATTTGAACGTATATCAAAAACCTCTCACTAGATTTGGAAAAATCAAATATGTACTCTTTATAAATGGTTCAAACAAAACCAATGTATCATAATTATTATCACATCAATTCACATCATATCATATCATATCTTAATTTGGCTCGTAGCACTTCCCCTGTTGTCCCAGTTGCCAGCGTGAGTCCCAAGACAGTGCTCCGAATCTGCGGCGTGATGGCGCCCAGAGGAAGCAGCAGGGCACAGCAGCAGAGTGCCGAGAAGTGCATGGTGTAGCTCCTGATGGTTTAAGGGAACACCATGGAGCAACTCAACCGGAATATCTGAACAGGAAACCATGGGTTTTTCCTATGAAATCTATGAAGTATGGGGGGTTCAACTGTGCCCTTCAACCGATCCAATGAGATGGGGACTGATGCCAACGAAGTTTGTAACATGGGATCTTAACCACCAACTGACCAACTAAAACTGGTGCCTGAAAATGATCTGTGAAGTTGAGCCCACGAAACGGCTATGAGTTGGCGCAAGTGTGAGATCAACGCTTCAAGAGTGAGGTGCAATTTATGCCATGCAATTTGCAACTCTTCAGACGGTTTTTATATAAAACCAGCGGATATGAATCGCAGGTGAGTATGGATCAATACCTATTAATACCATTTTTAATGGGATGAACATCCATAAATCCCAGCTATTTTGATGTTCACTACAGCGGAAAGCCATGGCTCCTGGCGTCATAGAAATCCTTCAGCAAGGTGCGCACGGTTTCTCCGGAAGGGTCACTGACCGCCAGGGCCTGTAGAGCGAAGATCAGTGACCATGCAGAAAAATACGCAGGTTCCCCTCAACAAAAAATGAAAGAAGCTAAATAGATAGATTTAAAAATAATAATAATAAATAAATAAGTAAATAGATAGATATATAAGAAAGAAAGAAAGAAAGAAAGAAAGATAGATAGATAAGATAAGATAAGATAAGATAAGATAAGATAGATAGATAGATAGGTAGATAGATAGATAGGTAGATAGATAGATATTAATCAATTAATTAGTTTGTTAAAATATGTTAAAATATGTTAAAATATATAATTCATTCAATAAATGATATAAATAAGGTGGTTCCAACCACTGCACCAGTGCCTTGGCCAGTTTGGGCGGCGTGCGCTTCAGCAGAGCCTTAGCCACCTGCCACTTCCGCTGCTGCCGTTGCTGGGTGCTGTTGCTGCGCCTGTGGCCACAGTTGTTAAGGGTCCTAGGGGGAAAATTCCCATGTCCAAACCATTGGAAAACTGGTTTTCTTGGAACAACCCCCACCTTTGAGGAAAAAAACTGTTTAGTTTTTGGAAGTTGGAGGGTCTGTACAGCCAGTTGGGAAGATGGCTTACAATGGCTTTAAGTCTTTAACCTTTTTGGATTCCAGCACAAGAAAACTTTATCACCTTCACCCCTGCTGCATCACGTTCTAGCCATCTTATCAACCTCCCACTTTGGGTTTGTCCAAAATCAGGTACAGTATACCCTAATTTATGCCAGTTTCAGAGAAATGATGGCTTGGATTTTAATGGTACCACCATTTTTGGACCAATCCAGTTGTTTCAACCTGTTTCAACTGCCCCAAATCGACGTCTCAAAGTCTCAAACACACCTGACACCGGCATCGCCGCCGGCATCGCGCGCTGAGCTGGTCTCGCGACGTCCGCAGAAGGCTTCCAGCCTCATAAGCGAGAACAGGGAGAGCCATTTTCTCCCAGCAACCCATCTGCGTATGGTACTCCCTTCGCTACAAATTCTCTTCATTCTCTATAACTTCATTCTCTATAACTATTGAAATGGGGCTGACTTTGGATATGGGGTTGTCAAAAAAATGTCATGCTTCATCCTATTGTTGGCCATTTGAATTGAGAAAAACATCACCATCTGGATGTCTCCCAATTTTGGTTCACCATCTTTTCCGGGCATGCCCAAGGTATTGAACCACTGCCAACTTGGAGGAGTGGCTGCCGTGGAGGTGTGCGGAACCACAGCAGGGCATCCAGGTAGCCTTCCAGCACGCAGGGGGAACTTTCACCCTGGTTGTATGATGTACATTGATGTAGAAGTATGATTCAGTATGATATGTATGTTGTTATAGATAGCCAGTCACTACAGATCAGGGTTCAAGGTATGATTACGGCATTACCAAAGCATCTTCTGATTCAGCCAGGTGGATGGGGTGTCAGGGCCTTGCCAATAGAGGCCACGCAATACTCGCACTGGCGGAGGAAGGATACACCACCAGGGTGGGATCAAAGGAGGTCGGATATCCGACCTCGCAGCTCAGACCGGTCGAATGATCACAACAGGTGCACATCTGCACATCCATCATCCATCATCATCCATCATCATCCATCATACATCGCTCCAGTTTGAGGCCAGCACACCAAGCAAATCAGGACTTGGGATGACTTGGGTACCACTGGATCCACATCTCCTGTGGATCTCCACCTTTTGCCAAGCCACATCACTCCTCCAATACCTCAGAGTTTGACAAAGATCACAAGGCCAAAACAAAAGGATCAAGTTGATCCAATGAGTAGCCAGGTAGACCCAACACACCTACCCATACAAAGATGGACTTCATGAACTGAGCAGCCAACCAAATCAACCAAATCAACCAATGATTTGAAATGCTGCGCAAGAAGTCCCATCATCGTCCCAGCCACCAGACACTTTGACGATGTGATCCTCCTTGGCGCCGCGCCATGGCACGAAGAGCGAGCTCCACATCATGCCATCATAGTAGCGCCTTAACCATCCCGCAGCAGTGTGATGAAGTGAAACTTGGTCACCCCGCTGTGCCACAAATAAACAGCCCCTTCCCAACAGCCATTTCATGCCCTTTGCCACATTGCGAATCATTTTCTTTGCCAAGAATCCAATCAGCAAGGATCACCAAGATTCAAACCCATTCAAAACCAACATCTTCAACTGGGATTTCCATACTAAACCACAACGAGATCAGATAGAACCCCCAAGTCACCATGTTTCACGCCGAAGCCGCTGCGCCAAGCGACTTGCCCTTCACCACTTTGGGGAAGACACCGCAGATGCCGGGGATGTGACAGGAGGCCATCAGCAGTTCGATGGCTGTTTCGTTGTCCGGAAACTCATCCACCACCTCACCTGACCAGTTGAGATATGTTGAGATCCTTTAGAAATACTGTTGGGCCTGTTGGGTTGCAATGGTTCCAACTCGATTGACGGAAGAAACTCAAACTTTCACAACCTGTGCCATGAGGTTCATGAGGTATTTGCGGAAACGGGCCCTGGGCCCCGGCCCCTGGCCCCTGGCCCCCGACCCATAAAGAATGGCGGCTTCAGCAGCGCGCGCGTCATCAGGATGCGTAGCCTGGAATGATGAATGATGCAGGGTGGTCCAATGCTTGGGGTGACCTACCCAATGATTGCAATGTTCTTCCAACTTATGATGTGCAACACTATCTTGGAAATGCGGCGTAAATACAGAAGCTCCCCTTCATTGACATGGGATTCCATTGCCAAATTAAAAGAATGAGCCATTTCCAAATGGTTCAGGAATTGTTCAGAAGCCCCTTTCGGATCCCAAAGCGCAGCCCTTCCCAACCTCCCGGCGATCACCTTGAAAGCACCCGGAAACTGATACCTGAAGCACGATGCAGTTTCTCGGGTGTCGGAATGTGTTCCATGAGGTGGATGCTTGGCAGCAGAGTGATGCTTGGTAACTAGTAACCAACAGTATATTGTAACTTAGGGTAACCATAGATTATTTGTTATTCATTATAACTTGTAACATTTATATTATATATAACTTATATAACCCATATAATATATTGGAATATTATAACAATAACATAGAATGATAGGAAGAAACATCATCTTCTCCTTTCTCCATCTCCCTTGCGGCAAGGCACTTTCGAAGCGCCTCCTCGGCACAAATGGGCATCTTCCAAGGTTGCCGTCGGCACACCTTGTACCTGCGGCTGCAGCTGAAGCCATAGCAACACACCAAACATCAGCATAGCACACGGGTAATTGACAACCTCAGTCTCCAAGCATTCCAAGCATCGGATGATCAGTGATCCTCCAAAATCATGGTGTTTGGTTCATACAAAACATGAAAAAGCCAATGGTGTTCGTAGATTTTCTCATTCCCTATTTGTGGTGCTTGAACCCACCGAGGTACTGAGCCAACACATGCTCGAAGACATCCGGCACCGAAGTCCCCGAGGCCAGTAATGAGGCGGTTAAGGCCCCGGCACTCCTGGGATCCAAGGGAAATCCCAGGTTACCCAGGTTACCTTTGTTGAAAAATGGAGGTGAAACATGATATAACTGATATAATGGAAACATCCAAGCCCCAAGAAAGATGTGGATGATGTGGAGAAAGTACACGATCATATTCAATTTCATTATAGGGTGTGCAGTCCAAAACATACTGTGAATCACCACTGAACGGCCAAGTGTCGACCCACTGAAGCCCAAACCACTGGGATAGTGGCTTGGGTCGCGACCCTTTGCATCACCATTGGGCGGCATCAAGTGTTCCTTGCATCCAGCTGACACTGGTAGCTCAGAGGATGCTTTGGAAAACGGTTTGGAGATGCAATGGGACACAAGGAAAGAATGGGCTGGGAGATCCTACCTGAACATCTAGAGATTCCTGTTCCATCCTCTTCCTCTCAATTGAAGTAATACACTGGTGGGGACCCAATATGAGGCCAGCTCAAGTCCCAATCGTTCCTCAACGGATCCAAGGCTCTTGAAGAAACGCGGCAACCCCGAACCTCGGTATTTCGTACGCCGCTTCAGCCTTCCATTGGGACGGTCGGACGGATCACGGGTAAATCCTACATGTCGCAGCTACGGCCTGAATTTCAATGAATCATGTGCCATCCAAAACACGAATGATGAATACTAAAGTGATGAAACTCTTGGCTCTGACTGAAATCTTAAATGGTCTTATAGCATCCAGCGCTAAATCTGAGTGTCTCAACCCCTGGAGTCCCTAGAGTTGCTGCTCTCATTTTCCAACACTGCACATCTGCCGAATCAACGAGCAAAGCAAAAACCAATTCTGAAGCCATGCATATCAATAGCATCTCAATTGCATATCAATACCACATGTGCCAGCCACATCTTCCAATCCTCCAATCTTCCAGCTATGCCAAGCTGCTGGTAGACGTAGAGCCATCCGGCAGAATCAAAGGAGAAGGTCACCCGCTCCACTCCGGGCTTTCCCGGCGTCTTATCCTCGCCACGACCAGAACCACATGCTACCAATTACCAAGGTTTTGCGCATCGAGAGCTTGTTACATGCTGTTTGGGGATGGCAGAAGAGCCACCATGCATAACTTCAGGTTGTACTGATGTTGAAGATGGGCCCAGAATTCATGGGCACGGGACCCAGAGAGCATATAAATATGCATAGACTGCATAGATGGTCCTTCTTTGCAAACCTTGAAGATCTGATTCAGAGGGTCTACACTTCGCCAGCCCATATCCTGCTGATGATGTCAACCTGCCCCGTACCTTCCCTGTCATGGTGTGGATGGTGGCGCAACCCATCTAGGCCGAGCAGCTCGCAGGGGATGGCTCTCTCTGAAGTGAAAATCCTGCGGGGAAATCCCAAAACCTCCCAAAACCAGGTATTTCCAAAAAGTTGCTGTGATGGCTTTCGAAAAAATCTTCCGGCACAATTGCAGCAGCTTGAGGATGCTTGAGGAGATATGAAGCCTTTCAGCCATGCCTCACCCACCCCCGGCCAGACCGTGTAGAGCACCACGCCATTGAAAAACACCTAAGGGCACTTTAAGCAAGAAGTACAACACAGGCAACACATCGTGCATCGTGTCAGTTGCCGATTTCTTTGAGGCTGTGAGGATGATAACACAACCAGCTGCTAAAAGCAAAATCACCCCATTGATTCATTCTGAATCTCTGAAGATCGTAGAAAGGGTCGCAAAGCGCAATAAACCAACCCCAGTCCAAATGATCGAAAATCCGTGCACAAACAACTGTCAAGGCTTGATTCGATGCTGCAAATGCTGGAAATGGATGTAAAGTATCTTCGCTTGGTGTAGGCATCACCCAGGGTCATCTCCAAGGCGCAAAGGCATGGAGCATGGCCAAGCCCAAAGGCAGCCGCCCGCTTACAGCCATGAACCTCAGATTGCCAAATAATGCAGTCTGAAGCTTCAGAATCTGCCCAGATCCCAGTTTTTTCGCCCGAACTCAAGGTCATCATCATTCTCCCACCAGCCACCCTCAGGTCATCAACCCAGCCACAGGTTGGATAGCATGCACAGCACGGCACAGGCGATTTGCAGCTCCGCAAGTGGCGCCTGGGAACCCCCAGGATCCTCCGAAAGAATCACCCTCCCCAGCACTCCACAGTGGCCTTGCGGAAGACCGGCAGCTTCCGGAATCCAAACAAGGCCAGGCTAAAGGACATATACCTGAAGACTGTCAAAGCTGCCGCGTGGTAAATCATCACCAGATCTCCCAATTTTCGCAGTGGTCCATTGGATATGGTTGGAAAGTGGGCTCCAAAAAGGGACCGGAGACTGCCTAAAGACTCTGGATGGGACTTGCCGACATCAATCCTTGTTTTCAAAGGTCAATCCTGAGCCACATGCCTTGCCATGCCTTGCCCCGCCAAGGAACTGAAAGGCTTGAGCCACCGAGGTGACCAAGGCCGGCACCAAGGTGGGTCCCACGCACGCATAGTGGAAGCCGAAGAACCAGCCCCACCTCGACGTGGAAAAGGGAGAAACATTTCTGAAAATCACCGGATCAAACGAATTACCCCAACTTGGGAACCTGGTAACCTGGAGAACCACTAAATCCGCATTGTCCAACCTGTTGAAGTCTAAAGTCCAAGAGGTAGAGAAGGTTCAGCAGAATCAAGTCTTTGTCCCTGGAAAACCTGAACCCCAATCCTTTCGTTGTGAAGACCAGCCGCATATTCAGAACTCGGTAGTACATGTGGAAGAAGGAGACATCGTCGAACTTCTTCCGCAAGACCAAGAAAAACCTTGCTGAGTCATGAAACTTCTCGTGGCTGATGCCACAATCGTGACCATTGCTGCACCCCACAAGTCCATGCTGATATGTTCCACATTTCTGCGTCCCCGTCCCAAGATTCCAATCCAAATATCCATGTCCCACCCATTCCCTCCACGAGTTGTGCCGTCCAGAATGGACCTTGTGTTGAGGGAAAATTGGGATTCCCATGCACAGGTATCCTCTCCATGCTCTCACATGTCAAATCAATTCAAATCACACCAATGCTATGCCCCAACAGAAAAGTGAAGAAGAGATAAAAAGAGTACAATGAGTGTCACAGTATCATGTCTAATAATTAAACTTTAGTTAAACACTCATTTCCAATCGCCCCCAAATCTTCAGTCCTTCGGGCCCAGGAACGTATCCAGAAGTTCCATCTGCCTACAGTGGTATTGCAACCAAATCAATGGCTCCGCGACGTTCTTCGGCCTGGGATGCCGATGCGCCAAAAAACTGGGACAACCGTCACCTGGCAATAGCAATGAGGTCGAGAAATGAGGTCACCACATGATATGCATAGTACAATACTGTGTATGTATTTGTGTAGTATATATATATAATATTATATATATATATATATCATTATACATCTATATATATATAAGCATCTGCACAGATCTCAAGTCACCTGGCCACAAAGCTAAGACCCCGACAATGTGTCCAAGTGAAAGTCCGACGACACCATGTCGTAGAAAATGGCACAGACTTCGTAGACGTTCAGCAAGACTTGGGTGGAGTTGTACACTGCCATGATCTCAAAAATAATCACCTCAGGATTTGACACACTGCCATGGGGGAAAAAGATGGAAAAGGTAAAGAGTGGTGAACTCTTGGGGCTTGGGTTCCGCAGACACTGGTCCAAGCCTTTCATCATTAAAATCCCACAGCATGGAACAGCCATAGTTTCAAGTCCTAGTGACAGACCGCACTGGGCTCCTCCGTTCCATCCAGCGGACGAAGACAAAAACCAAGAAGCAATAGCCGAAGGTGACCAATACCTTAGGACACAAGGATCCGCCAGCTACCCCCTGGTCATCGAACCTGCTATGGAGAGCCGTAAAAGAGGTAAATCGATCTAAAATGATCTAAAAATCATCTCCTATAAATGCCTATAAATGGGGGATTGTTTACTGCCACGTTTCATTGTTGGATAGAGGATTCACAATTTTGACTTATTGAAGGCTGTCTTGCATCTTGGGGATAACCCAGATGGATAATCCTTGCAACTGTAGAGATACAGACCAAATTCTTCAATCTGACTTCTTTGATCCGCAAGGTCCCAAAAAAAATGACAAATGATTTACCAGTTTACTGTGGTTTACCATCTGAGCATTGCGACTTTCACTACCCCAAAGCCACAGGATCGTCTGTTTGTACCCACCACACTCGCCAACCCCTGAGGTTCAGACAGCGCTGCCCCACCTAAGCTGCCAAGGAGAAGCTTCCATCTTTGGAGAGCCACAGGATTTAGTCTGCCATGCTTTGGCAGAGAGTCCAGAATCCAGTGCCATCTTGGTAAGGACCTAAAAATGCAGAAAGATAAACACAGCATCTTGCCATCAAATGATGACATATACAGTAACAGATATGGTTCCTTCCTCCCTTCATATCTCGGGAACCACCTAAGTGAAACTGCAGCACCGCTTGTTTTATCCACTTCCCAGGCCATCAGCCCATGCAAACGTTCCAGGCAGATGTGGAAGAAGCAGCTAGTCCTTTTGCCCTTTCCTTGCAACCTAGATTTCACACTACAAATGAGCTCAATATACAATCTTGAAGTCTCTTAAAATATCTTTAATATCTTAAGCTGTGGTGCACTTTTCTCAGACCCAACAACTTAGCACACCACTGGATTCTGAATACCTCCCCATAAGCCAACTGAGGTTCCAGGTCACGCCAAGTCGCTGGATATCTGCAAGGCCCCGGGTGCCCAGTTCAAAGGGGGCTGCCGGGCGCTGCGGTGCATCGCCCACCACACGGCTCATCTGCGACATGATCCACAGCACATAGCCCAAGTACCTGGGAATCTCGCCACCCAAAAGCATCCAAAATAGCTTAAACCATCTTAAACCTATACCAAATTGCTTCCCTAATTTCTTGCCTGTGTTTCTTTCTTTCCTGTTTTCTAGTTTTCTTCCCTAGTTTCCTTCGTATTCCTTTCCCTGCCAATCCTTCCTGTTTCACTTCACCCCTACTTTCACTCACTATGACACTGAACCAGGCCAGGCTACACAGCAGCCAACAACACCGCCACAGACAAGAAGTTGCCAGGTGCCAGTCCTGCTGGCGACTCAGCCAACAAACTCACCTGTGCCAGCAGATGGCCAAAGGTTGAGTCGGATGTGTCTCAAACATGGGAATCTATAGAAATCTGAGATGGTTTCGGAACCAAATTAGACCATCACTTGGTGGTTTCTGAGGGTGGCCAATTTCAGGATATACCCAAGTAGCAGTTGAAGGTTTGGGTGAAGACTGGCTCAATTAGAGTGGTTCGCGTCACATATGCTTGGTCATTCAGCCAAACATCACATCCATGGGCACAGGTCGAAGTTTGGGACTTGAAAAGTTGAATATCTTGTCATTTCCCGCCCTTAAAAGCTAGCATGAAAGGCCATTTTCACATGTAGTGCCTGCTGGATCCTGCTGATACCCCAGTGAATCCCTGCGGCAAGGCGCCTGGGACAGCTGTCGCCGACGCAAGTCCTGGGTGTGTTTCGATGTGTTTCGGTGCTGGCTGGAGGGACTTGCCATCGACGGTAGCCTCTGGAAATCAAAGCTGACCATGGAACAACCACCATTTTCAGTAGGAAAACAACTGATCGATGGGATAGTTACGGATAGTTGATGATAGTTGGATAGTGCGCAAATCCAGAACCCATCCGAAACACCATCTCTTCACTCGATGGTCACGGTATGCGCATATAGCAGCTACTTTATCGCCCAATCCACGGTTGATTTCTTCACCATTTATCCTCGATGTCCAACAATCCGGGAATCCAGGTCCGTAGCATTCCGTAGCCAGCCAAGACTCTGTGAACTTCTCTTCAAACATGTGGGCGAACCTGTGCTTCGACCCCTTCGACCGTGGGTATCCGTGGGTACTGGTTGGATCGGACCTGACATTTTTTCAGTGCACTCTACAGCAAGATGAATGACATGTCCACCTGGTCCACCTGCTGTGAGAGCACTCTCTCTGTCTATCCAATTACACCTTGCCCACACTCACGCCATTCTGGCAAGCACCTTGCTTTCAGTGAACTACAGCCACATACTTACAAAATAAATCAGTCCCAAAAGAAAGAGTAAAGGTAAAACAATGCAAAACAAAACAAATTGGGAGATACTAGGGTACCCTATGGTGCTCTTATACCATTGTCTTATAGCATTGTCACCCCCCGGTCCGTACGGGCTCCCATCCAAGGCACATCTCCGGAGGTGCCGCCTGAGAATGTCCCAGCAGAAGGTAAACCGGTAAAGCCTTTACCTTGTCCCTGCTTACGGAATATGAAAAAATTAATTAATTTGAAATCATTTGATACACTTTGTAAAAGTCCTGAAAGTCCGGACCTCCTGAAACCTCCGGAAACCTCCTGAAATGAAATGACCGGGCGGTTTTTCCCCATCGCAACTCCCAGGCCCTGCACCTGTACAGGCACCTCTGGTGGAATGGGCCATGACGCATCGTCATCACCGCGCTCCATGCCGCTGTCAGCTAGCCATGGCAGGGCATCAGTTGCTAGGCACAGATTCAATGGGTGTCATCTGATGTCATGCTACAGGATGCATCTCCAACAGTCCTTTTCAATCGTATGAAACACTTCTGATCTGTTGGTTGTTCTTGCACAATGGACATCTTTGGTGGTGTGCAGTTCATTGTCCATTGTAAAACACCATCCACTTTCAAGTCCGATCAAATCAAGAAGATCATTGGAGGTTCCCGTTCGCGAACTTGGCAGTCAAATGTTTTTCGGAACTGTATGCTGTTTTTGGTTCGGGCATCTGCTCAGCCTTTTCATCTATGGCTCCTTGCCAGATTTCGATGCTGGAGAGTGGCCAGTCAATCCTGAGGTTCATGCTATCCCACTAATTTTGAAACGTATTTCAAGTTTCAATGGGGCCATCTGTTTTGACGCAAGGAAAAAGGAAACGGTTGGGACATCTCCGGTTTTGCCTATGGCAGCCTCTAGCTAGATACTACAAAATGCTACAAGATACTACAAGATGCTACAAGATGTATATAATAAATGATATCTATGTATATATATATATATAGTACATATTTATATAATTGCAAATTATATATCAATACATGCCAAAACCCTCTCTTTGTTGAAAGACACATTTGTGATGTGTACGGCTTGGAGGTGTAGATTGGAAGACCCATGGCAAAGTTGTCGGCCCAGCAAGTCTCCTCCCATGCAAACCAGCAGCACCTTTTTTTTGTATTTTTTCTTTGCTAGAATGCACGACGGCGGATGGATTATTTAGATCCTGAATTGCGAATCTATTCGCTTCACTGACGACATCAGATTTTCTTTCTATCGGTTCGATAGAAAACATCTATATTTCCCTTTTTGGTTGGCCGGCTTTGTGTTTCCTCGACGGCAGGTCTCTGCTCAATTTCACGCAAGCGTACCAGGATTGCTTCCAGGTGCTCGCTCTTATACAGCTCTTTGCTCTTCAGGTCGTGTGGATTCACATTTCCGAACTCGTTTCGTAGTTGTCGATGCAGTTCTTGCTCTATTCGAATTGCTCGCCTTGGGGTCTGATACAGATGAATTGCCTCGACCTTTTTCAGAGCCATTGGCGCGAAGTCCCTTCTATATCTTTTCACTGTACCGGTCTTACCGAAAAGCTGATGAGGGTATGTGCTGCATCCGACCTTGATCGCTGTTGTAGTTCGTGATTTCAAATGCAAAACATGCACAACACCACAAAATCCCTCAGATGCATCAAAGTTGTTTGCTTTGAGTTCCTCGTCAATTTTGGAAATTAATACGTTCATTGCCCAAGACATTTGGAAGTGGTCTTCGTAATGAAGGATGGCACTGTGTAGGCTTGATCTCAACGAGACTACTTTGCGAGGGTTGATTTGGCCTGGCTTTGGATGCGAAGGAGCCAGGCGACGATCATAGTTCAGCACCTGTCATTGAAAAAATAAAAATGTTTATACATGATGTTATTATGTTTTCATGTATTTTGGTGACAACATTTTTTTAAGAAAGAAAACAAATATTATTCCAAGGCACCGCTTGTAATAGTTCTTGGGTGGACAAACTCCACCAGTCCAATGCTTCTGGCGTGGGGCCTTTGAAAGGCCATAACTTTTTATATATTTTTATCATATTTTGCCAGTCTGAATCTGAATAGCCAGTGCTCCCGGGAGTGAAATGGCGTATTTCCTTGTCGAACTGTTCCATTCTCTTTCGACCTTCTACACTCATGCCTTCCTTGTCAAGATTTCTAGCTCTCCTCCATGGAGTAAGTTCTTGCTTCAAATGCATACCTGCGGCTTCGATTTTGAATAGAATATGACACATCACCACAAAACATTTCCACGAGGTATGGAATTGGCATTGGCAATTATCATCTAGCGATAAGGAGATCGAAGCCGCAATCGAGGGCCGCTGATCCGTAGCATACGCTGTTGAGGCCACAATACTATGCATCTCTTGTCGTAGTTCCTCTTTGGCCATTTCAAGCCGTGTTTCCCATAGCTGACTGACTGCTGTTCGAGAAGCCTCTTCGGCCTGGCGGAGCCTTTCCTCCAATTCTCTAGTTTTCTCATTGGCGTGTGATAGATCGAGCTGTTGATTTTTGATTGTATAGTCCCTTTCAATCAGCTGTGCTAGATGCATGTTCTCTCTATCCTTCGCTTCTGTGAGCTGTGCTGCCTGTAGTTCTGTCATTTTCTTGTGACCTTCCATTGCAGCCGTGACAGAACACAAGCTGGAAGCCAATGAATCGAGCGTACCTGACAATGCTCCACCCGCATGTGCATCTGGTTCTTCCAAGGGGACTAAGGCGTCTGATTCACTTTGGGCCACTGTACTGCGCATGCCCGCGCGACAGAGATCCCGCAACTGTCCACGCGAGCGCGAGCGCTCATAATCTACTTCTGCAGACGCGCTTGGCAAACTAGAACCACGCTGATGCACGCTTTCCGGTGAGGATGTGATCTCAATGAATTGGCTATTTTGGACAGGACTGCTTGGTGTAGCGTCTCTGCCCTCAGCAACAATAGCATAGTTGGAACTGGATGCGACCGCGTGAGTCATGAAAGAGATGTCAATCCTTGGCTGCTCACCTTCACTGTCAGAATTCATTCTGCTGTAATGTTCAACAGAATGTGCTTCCTGTGCCCGAAAGAGAAGCGGAAGTTTGGAAAATACGCGTTGGAAAAGTGCCCGAGGGGCAACAAAGTATCACTACCAATGTCGAGCCAAAACGCATGACATTAAATTGTGTGTAGATTGTGGTATGTCCTAGGATCTCACTGCTTCCTGTAAATGCCTATGACGCTCCTGCATCTGCCTACTCTGTGGAAGAGGATTTTTCAATTAGGATATTCTCCTTTCCTACAAATTCCTATGACGATCTTCAGCTGTCCATTCTTTAGGAGATGAGTTTTCAATTAGGATCTATTCCTTTTCTACAAATTCCTATGACGATCTGCATCTGCCTAGTCTTTGAGAAGAGGAGTTTTCAATTAGGATCTATTCCTTTCCTACAAATTCCTATGACGATCTGCATCTGTCTAGTCTTTGGAAGAGGAAGTTTTCAATTAGGATCTGCTCCTTTCCTACAAATCCCTATGACGATCTGCATCTGCTTATTCTTTGAGAAGAGGAAGTTTTCAATTAGGATCTGCTCCTTTCCTACAAATTCCTATGAGGATCTGCACTTGCCTACTCTTTGAGAAGAGGAGTTTTCAATGAGGATCTACTCCTTTCCTATAAATTCCTATGACGATCTGCATCTGCCTAGTCTTTGAGAAGAGGAGTTTTCAATTAGGATCTATTCCTTTCCTACAAATTCCTATGACGATCTGCATCTGCCTAGTTTTTTCGAAGAGGAGTTTTCAATTAGGATCTACTCTTTTCCTACAATTCCTATGACGATCTGCATCTGCCTAGTCTTTGAAAAGAGGAATTTTCAATTAGGATCTATTCCTTTCCTACAAATTCCTATGACGATCTGCACCTGGCGACTCTCTGAAAGAGGAGTTTTCAATTAGGATCTATTCCTTTCCTACAAAATCCTATGACGATCTGCATCTGCCTAGTCTTTGGAAGAGGAGTTTTCAATTAGGATCTACTCTTTTCCTACAGATTCCTATGACGATCTGCATCTGCCTACTCCTTGGAAGAGGATTTTTTCAATTAGGATCTACTCCTTTCTTATAAATTCCTATGACGATCTGCATCTTCTTATTGTTTTGAAAAGAAGTTTTCAATTGGGGTCTATTCTTTTCCTACAAATTCCTATGACGATCTGCATCTGCCTACTCTTTGGCGGCGGAGTTTTCAATTAGGATCTACTCCTCTTCCTACAAATTCCTATGACGATC
>Ga0126342_10001096_pt1 | contig 35956 bp, 30 predicted proteins | sample Cyp1metagenome_FD_92528 | JGI IMG/M metagenome (GOLD analysis project Ga0126342, IMG submission 92528) | Coral microbial communities from Lord Howe Island, Old Settlement Bay, Australia - Cyphastrea 1 metagenome | ecosystem: Host-associated > Invertebrates > Cnidaria > Coral ... | reverse complement strand
TCTACTTCTACTTCTACTTCTACTTCTACTTCTACTTCTACTTCTACTTCTACTACTTACTACTAAGCCTACTACTATTACAACAACAACCGCTACTACTACTACAACCATGTACCAGACTAATTACCTTAGTATCAATATATATCTATATATGTATATATATATATATATTTATATCTATCTATATATATATATAAAATATTATAAAATTATTTATTTATATATACATACATATAGTTAAGAAATACATCTGTATCTATATATATATATATCTATATATATAATTATATATATAATTATATATATATGCATACATATATAGTTAAGAAATACATATGTATATATATATATTGTCGGTATATAGTTAATTGTTTTTGTAGACACAACTTTGATTTGGGGGTCACCTTGGCATAGCGGTTGCATTAGAAGTAAAAAAAGAGGCGGAACTTGATAAAATCTTAGAAAGATTGGGATTGCACAAGAACAGAACAACATATTTGAAGAGAAATCAGAAGGCATCGAGCGCAATGCTTGAAGGTTTATCCCAGCGCGAAAGAATATCCAGTCCGTTCAAGGCATCGTGTGAAAATGATGGAAGAAAAAAATAATCGGTGTATCATCATTTTACTAGTTTTTGAAGTTAGAATGACGGAAACCCGACCATTAAACATATTTCAGTCCGTAACGATATGGGGTTTTAGTATGGTTTTACATATGGTTTTAGTATCTAAGATTCAACCATGATATGGAATGTAAATGCCTTTCATGTGGGTTTTAGTATGGTTTTAGTGGTTTTGTGTTTTATAAATGGCCACTAACAATCATGAACATTCAATGAATCCTCTTTGCTGGGTCAACCGACTGGTTGGAGACGAACTAGTACTTGAACCTTTTGCGATTTCAATGGTATAATTAGTCCTGACCAGCAACCAATTATCTGGTATGATAAGGGATGGATAATTAGTGTAAATCTGGGGTGATGGCCAGTGATAAGGGGATGGATTACCATATATATTATATACATATATAATATGTATTATATCTGGTTGGTGGTTTGGAACATGAATGGATTATGACTTTTCATTCAGTTGGGAACGTCATAATCCCAACTGAGGAACTCCATCATTTTTCAGAGGGGTAGGTATACCACCAACCATATATATATATATTTCATGACAGGTATCTTAGTGGGTGTGTTCTTTTGAAATACGGAGTTGAATCCCATTCATTCCGATCTATGGATGTAGAGACAACATACTGTAAGACAACTTGGTGTAGCCATCTATTATGGGTAACTACTTGTATAATAAAATGGTTGCAATGGAAAATATATCTTGTTAAATCGATTTAAATTGCATATAAAGGAAATAGCTTAACCTAACGTCAAGGAACGATGATAAATAAAAAACGTACACTGGGATGTAGTGGGATATAATAGTGTATGAATTCCGGATACTATGGCCATTGACTTGATCATTGGATAATTTAGTGAGTTAACTGGATATACCCTCTGCTAATTTAACGGTTTGCTATTGAAAATTGCCCAGTCGAAATAGTGGATTTTCCCATGAACAATGGTGATTTTCCATAGTTATGTAAACGTTTACCAAAGGGTAAACCTCCAATTTCCTATGGTTTTCCCATTGTTTTCCTGTGATTTCCCATGAAAACCTCAGTTACCCCAGAGGGTAATTGACATTGATGTGGGGCTATGGGAAATGGTGAAAAATTGAATCATTTTTCACGGGAACATCCCACTGACAACAGGGGTGTACAGGAACCATCTATAAATGGTGTTCATGATAACATCTAAAATGTTTATAGTAAGATACATATATACATACAAACATACACACATACATACATACATACATACATACATACATACATACAACATACATACATACATACATACATACATACATACATACATATATATATACATGTATATTAGCGCTTGATACAGTATCTGGATTGAACGCCGCCGGCCTTTCAATTAGTCCTTGGTTCGAGAAAAAAATCGGTCACATCCCAACACAGATTTCACCCTGATTTCAGCTGTTCGATGGGGGGCCAAATGGCGATTTAGTTCGTTGATTTACCCATTAAAAACTGTGATTTTCCATAGCTATGTCAGTTTTCCAGAGGCTGGAAATTCCAAACACAAAGGATGGATGGTATCATCCAAATATGATTGGAATACCCTCTCGTGATTATCCAGTTCGCAAACTGTTAAAATTTACCAGAGGGTAGTTTCAAACCGATGTAAAAATTGGTCAATTCCCAAGATTTCTTCGCGGTTCGGCTAAGGAGTTTTGCAAGCAGCGTGCGCACACCGAAGAAGGGACCGGAAGGCCTGCAATCCTTTTGGAGATCAAGACATTGGGGATACAATATATAGGATGTAATATGGGATATAGCTAATATACAAGGTATATATGTATATATCTCATCTTCATATTGATTTCCCCCTTGTCGGTTACAAGATATGGTACGGTAGCCAGTTTAAATCCAAGGTTCACTATTTCATTCTTGATTCACTTTAGAAATTCTTATTTGTTGTATGTAAATTAATACACCTATAGTTCCTCTTCTCGGTTTTGCAAAAAAATTGGCGAATTAACGGACGGCTTACTTCAGCCTGAACTATTTCCCGATGCCCAGGTGTCATCAGCTCCATTTAGCTAGCGAACGTGAACGTTGATTCTCCATCAGCGGATTTGCGAAACATCCATGGTATTTAGCACACAAGGGGATTTTCCAGCTATCTCCTCTCCCATAGGATCCATGGTGCTGGTATATATGCTAACATTGGGGGGTATATGGATGGTAAATGTTACCATATATAACATACATGGATCCTATGGGTCTGGGAATTTTGGATGTTTTTGGGTGTTCGTAAAACTGCAACCACGAACCACAAGATTTGGGATCATATTCAGAGCGATTACGAGCCAGGCAGGGCAGGCCCTACGCTTTTTCATTGTTCGTATACGAATTGATTTGTTAAGTCCCTATATATTTACTGAATAAAGGATCACAATTAGTTTCAGTGCTTAAGTCCCTATATATTTACTGGTTTAAGTCACCATCTTTACTGAAATCTAGTCAATTACACTTCAAATCACCATGTTGGTTGCCTTCTAAACTCCCATTTTCATCCATTTTTCACATGGGTTTTACAAAAAATCTCATCTTTGGCTTCGTTGGTTCCCCAGAGCTCCGTTGTTCAGGCATGCCCAGCCCCACACCGGGCTCGGCAGTGGCAGTGCCACCCACCACGCCCACACGCCGCGCGGGGGTGGGGCTGCGATCTCCCTGGAGACGTGTCGTAACTCGGCGATGATTTGTCGGCTGCCAACCCTGATGAGTTCAGCATCGAAATCATCTAATAGATGGATTTAACCATCAAGAACCATCAATCATCAAAAACGATGGTTCATCGAAATCATCAATCATGGTTAATCTCACTGATGAGTTGTTTAACCATCAAACATCATCAATTTAGCTGGAGATAGTTTTTCTGACATTTGATGATGATGTTTTTTTGATCTGAACTATCAACAGATGGGGATATATATAATTAATGAATGATGGTTGGTTGATGATTCTAATTTATAATCATCTAATAGGGGTCTTAACCATCAAAAGATGGAGAGCTAATAGTTGATCATTGATGATTGGTTGAGTATGATTTTGAGGATATTACGTGAGAGAACTCGAACATACTGAGGCTACGCATCAAACATATGGGAGATAGTTTCAGATGGTCAATGATTTGATGGTATGTAGGTTAGATTACCAGACGTGAATCAAGCTGCCGATTTCGATGGATATCGTATGATATAGACTATCATATAGTTCCATGGCGAATGATTAGTTAAATTGGACGTCAATGCGTTTAATTAGTGGGTCACTGGGTTTATTCAACGGAACCATTTTTTTGTTTGCTGAGAGTTGCGCCGTTCACAGGGGATTCTTCTACAACGCAGTTCGTTTTGCTAGGCTTCTGAAATGTTCAACAACTGAGTGAAGCTCATTTTCTTGGAACTCAGGTGGTGGATACGCCTTTGGAAGGAGCACAGTTCTGTCAGTTCTGTGTGGGTCGAACTTTGATACCTCTCAAGACTCTCAAATATATCTATACATGGAATGGGTGCTTGGTGTGCTTGGTTCATCCTACTTAGCAGCTGGTGCCCAGTGAAACCTTGTGACATCAGTGGATGAACCCCTTGAGTTGATCCGCAGATCAGTGCGAGATGTTCCATGGAATCCTTGGGATTGTCTAGGTTGCATCTTTGATTTTGGAATATTGAACCAATTCAGATTTAAAATGTTGGAATGTTGGAATTGGAATGTTGGAATTTTGATTTTGGACCAATTTTGATTTTGTAAATTTATTCAGAGAACTCCAGAAGATGGTGCCATCTTCACTGAGATATTTTTTTTCAGCATGAAGTCGTTGTCTGTTTGCTGCATGAAAATTCAGGCTGTATTCCGCTATATAATTCACATAGTTGCATTCAATTCATAGTATTTTTTTCTCTGGCAACTGGAATTCCCATTTTATTTTTGTTAAAACGCTTCACATTTGAACTTGCCGATGGCTTCAAATGTAGCTCCTATTTTGGGCATGATGATCACATACCCTCCGGTGATCAAACATGGCTTGCTGGAAATTCACGACTTTGATGATTTCCCAGGTAGAAAGGCTAGACATGTGTGATTATCAGATTGTATTGACTAGTATTCCATTGATAATCCCTTATTATGCCATTATTCTCCCATTAATCTGGGTAAATTATAACAACCTCACTGCGACCTCACTGGAATCATGGTTAATAAGGGAAATGGCCTTAATTCAGGTTAGTGAAATATCATAATTTACCCAGATTAATGGATTATTAGTCCCCATGAAATCCCTCTCTTATATATAATCCCTACTCTTGATGCTTACATCCTGTGATTCTAGGGTACAGTCATCATGTGCCACTGATATTCCATTCATATTCCAATGATAGTACATTAATATTCCACAAATTAAATCCCATTATTATAGGTTTAAGTCACATTTTTTCACTAATATTATAATATTCCAGTGAGATTCCAATGATAGTGCACTAATATTCCATTCATCGGTTAAATCCCTATAATCCATTAGTATTTCTATAAATCCCTATAATCATTAGTATCCCTATGATCAGTTAAATTCCTATTAAATCCCTATAATACTATAGTATACTATAGTTATCATCCCTACTTAAGTAATATAGTTATATTTATATTAAATCCCTATCAAATCCCTATTAAATCCCTATATACTATAGCTATTATTATCCCTATAACTATAACTATATATAGTATTATTATTATAGGACTATAACTATACTATTATCCTATACTATATTATCCCTATATATTATTATTATTATTATACTATAGTCTTTATACTTCATTCTCCTATTCTTCTCCCAGCATTTCTGACGAATCGTCGACGCTCATCAGGAGACCGTCTCGGGGTGAATTTGACGGAGGTGGCGTGGTTTTGCGCGCCGCTAGCGCCGGGATGATCGATGTCATGACATGTGGCAAAACTATGATGAAACCTGGTAAACGTTTACATAACTATGGAAAATCATAGGAAAAAAATGGGAAAACCATAGGAAATTGGAGGTTTACCCTAGCTGGTGAGTATAGTATCCCATCTGCAGCTTATATTCCACATATCACTGGGTTATTTTAGATGGTTATTAAATACTAATGTTATTTCCCACTGACTTACCCTCTGGTAAACTAACATAATTATGGAAAATCACCATGCTATTAATGGGAAAATCAATTATTTCGACTTGGCCATTTTCAATAGCGAACTGTTAAATTACCAGAGGGTAGGTAACACCTGTTTTTTTTGAATGGGATGATGATGGAATATTCATGGGATATTACGTAATTAGATATAGTAACAAAAAATCATGGGATATAGTTACTACACTTCGTATACAATCTCGTCATTAACTTAACTGGGATTGGAACATGACCTAAAAGGGATGATCATCAAACAATTGGGATTGCGGAGTCAACAAACACGTTACATGTTGATTTGACTAACGGAAAATTTGGATGTAACAAACATATAGTAGGACGAAAACAAGTTTGTCATATGGTTTAAAGCCCACATATATATATACGTACATACATATCACATGATTATACATAAGTGGGGATATTATATATATATATTTTGTATATATATTATTTTTATCTAGTATATGTTGTAGCTCAATCCAGTATATATAATTCTCCGCCATGGCTATTCTGGTCTTCAATCGCCAGGATACACTGATTATCATTGACTACACCGATCCACGTGCTGAGAGTTTGGGCTTCAAGGCAGGAAATCCGAGCCGAAATGTTCGGTGTTAGTAATGGATTTGGGGTTGAGTTTGGGGGCGCATTTCAACTGGTGACTATAGTATCCCATCTGCAGCTTATATTCCACATATCACTGGGTTATTTTACTAATGTTCCACATATCACTGGGTTATTTTACTAATGTTCCACATATCACTGGGTTATTTTAGATGGTTATATTACTAATCTTATTTCCCACTGACTTAGGATGTACACGCGTTCGTATTTTGGGTTCTAATGACCCGATGGATTTTTTCTGGAGGTCCAGGGCTTTCAGTTGCAGAGGATAGCCTCTGCCAAACATGGCAAGCTGGGAAATCCACGAACTAAAATGAACTACATGGGCATTTAAATGGGGAAATCATCTATCAATGGGGGATTGTCCTAATATGTTTGATTACTAGAGGAATTTTATGAGATTGATGTTCTCCATCAAAGCCAATTCGGCAAGTGAATACCCTCTGGTAATTTAACATAGCTATTGAAAATGGCCATTGAAATAGTGAGTTTTCCCATTAAAAATGGTGATTTTCAATAGTTTTTTGTATGTTTACCAGAGGGTATATCGTACGATTGAAGCGAAGCTGTACACAGATTTTTCCCGTTCAATTCGCCTTGAAGCTGCGGATTTCAGGCGAGGATTGAAGTCAGAAATCAGCAAGCCTTCCGAACTTGCCCTCGCTATGCTTGATGAAGCCAACTACTCTCTATGCTATGTTAATAGTGAATTAATGGTGGTTAATGGAGGTTAATGGAGTTTATTAATGGCAAATAGTGAATTAATGGTGGTTTACCCTCTGGTAATGACTAACAGTTCGCTATTGAACATGGCCATAGAAATAGTTGATTTACCCACTAAAAATGGTCATTTTCTACAGCTATGTTAGTTTACCAGAGGGTACTTGTATGTAACTACGCAATAACTATGCAATAGTCCAATTTGCAGAGTGGTTTTCGTTCATGCTTTGCATACCTTTGTTGCATTTGAATGATTTGAATGATTCTTGATTCGCTGAGTGGTTTGTCATATAATTTTGGTTCATGTTTATCCGGGCGTAATAAGACGATAATAAGTAACGACTTACATTATTCAGTTCTCAGTGAAACGTGCCCATTCAAATGAAAATCCAACAGTTATTGGAGTTAGATTCTTCAACCAAAAGAAATCATGAGTCTTTAAATAACTATAAATACAGTATCAACCTCAATCCGCATTTTGACTGATGATCTCCAATTTTTGGTGACCAAATCCAAATTTCCACTCTTACATCATTGAAATCCACCGTGATTTTTTTCGTGTTTTTCCCCGATGTTCAGTTTGCAAAAAATCCCCGCAGACGCGGCTTGCCAGGTGGGAGAGCGTGTGGTTCATATCAATGGGGTGCCAGCAGCTTTTCAGCAGGATGATGGCCAAGGTTGAAGCACACAATGAATTTGCGGTGTTTTTTTAATGGGGAAAAGTATGGGGATATAACCTGGGATATAAACTGGATATATAATGGTTACCTTATGTTATTGATATGGTTCATGACATTAGGAATGACAACCAATATTAAGAACATTTTCCGTTTTTTTTATTATTACCCTTTGGTTATTTAACGTAGCGAACTGGAGAATCACCATTTTCAATAGGTCAATCATCCAAAAACATCTATAAATGGGTCATTTTCCATAGCTATGTTATGTTAAATAACCAGAGGGTATTTGGCCATGAAAAATCGGATTTTCGTTAAAGACACATCAATAAGTTAAGCTAAATCAAATTATTGAAATTATATTGAGACACAGCAAAAATTGGGATTTCATTATATTTGGCCATCAACAGTTGATGATATATCCAGAAGTTAAGCTTAATCATCAAACCGTAGAAGTTGGCCGACTGAGCAGTGTTTAAAACCTTGGTTGATGACTGGCAAACTCCCAAGTTTTGTTGGTAAAAAATCACCGTTTGGGAGAGTCGCAATGGGATCTCATGTGTGGTGATATGGGTAAAATCCTGCCAATAAAATAATGGTAAATGTAGACTTAACTAGGACAAATGGTGATATAATGGGATGAGAATATACCACCAATATGGAACATGATGAACATGGGGACCTGAACAAGGGGGTGTTTTCACCCACACTTTATGGCAAAAAAAAACTTGATTTGCTCAGCCAGTGGATGGACTGGGATAGATTTTTTTTCAATCAAGTCCCACTATTCATAGCTTTGATCCCTATTTCTGATGGTAAAATCCCCGTGAATTGGTTGGTTTTAGCCCCATTCAAAGCCCAATTGTTGATGTTAAATCCCATTAGAATCCAGTTGTGGATGGTTACCCTCTGGTAATTTGACAGTTCGCTATTGAAAATGGCCATAGTTGAGCCATGAACAATTCGGATGTTTTTCCATGGCTATGTTAGTTTACCAGAGGGTAAATCATATAAAATCATATAAAATCCTATGAGAATCATATAAAATCATATAAAATCCTATGAGAATCATATAAAATCCTATGAGAATCATATAAAATCATATAAAATCCTATGAGAATCATATAAAATCATATAAAATCCTATGAGAATCATATAAAATCATATAAAATCCTATGAAAATCATATAAAATCATATAAAATCCCCAAACAAATCCCTTCAAAAAGTCCCAAGTCGCTCCCGAGTCCCAAGTCAATGCTCCCGCTTCGCCACTCGTGGCTCCGAGTTCCGACTGAGGTCTTCCAACAGCTCGATTTCCAAAAGGTCCTGTCAGGAGAAGTGGCTGGAGATCTTGGTGGCGTTCTGCTGGAGATTTCACATGGGGCTGGATAGGTTTATGGGATATTCATTTCGATGATAATGGGATAATAAATTTGGATGGATGATCATGCATATCCCATTCACTGATTTTTTGATCATGATAGTAAATTGGATGATAATAATGGATGATAATGGGATATAATGGGATAATAACGGATGATAATAATTTGGATGATTTACCCAATTTCGGTATCTATCACTGGATTGGTTTACGGGACAATTTCAACCGGAACCCCCCATGTTTATCCATATATTTAATGGTAAAAACCATGGTTTCCGGTTAAGATATTCCCAACAAAACCAATCCAATGAGATTTAAAGACTAGGGATCATAAGTGTGATGGAGATCTAACATCAATTGCAGGGATAGTAACGGGATATTAATTAGTGGTCCTCATGGACTGTTTAACCCGCAGATTCTGTTGTGGGCCAAAAAAAATGGCCTGGAACAAAGCGGCATCACATTGAACGAGAAAGTGCATTTCACCCTAATTGGAACTATTTCGAACTATTTTGAACTAGTCCCAAACGATTTTGGGGGTTGATTTATAAATGGTTCGGAAGCGTTCGGAACCGTTCTGAAGCGTTCGGAACTATGACTGGAAGTCAGTGTGTTTTTTTGATACGAAATAATCGCAGGAAATCCCGTTCTGAGTTGACATCAGCTTTTTGTAATTCAAGCTGGCCTGGCTCCAACTTCCAATAGGTCACTGGAAATCATCGTACCAACTAGGCATGTTTCTTTGCCAAGGGTGGGGAGTGCACCATAAATAATTGGTGGCTGGTTTGGTGGTTGTGATGTAGACCTAGTGCTTCAATTAAGATTATGAACCAATTCAATATATATTATATAATTATATATAGAGGTTTCCTAAAATAGGGCTACCCCCAAATCATCCATTTTAATAGGATTTTCAATTACAAAACCGTCCGTTTTGGGGTACCCCCATTTAAGGAAACCCCCGTATCTGGATATATCTGGATGAATTATAACGACCTGACAGTAGATGATCGGTAGGGGTAACTATCTCCAAATGGCATTGGCGTCTAATTGTTCACTACACCCTCTATATTAACATGGAAGTCAAACCATTTCCATATCCCATAGAACTAGCCTTTGGATGCCTTTGGTAATCAAACATGGCAATGGAAAACCACTATTTATAGACGGAACTTCTATAAAAACCTCCATTTCGTGCAGGGACCATGGATTTCCCATCCATGTTTGCCACCGTAGGTTAGTTCACCGCAATCATAAGTGGATTACCCCTACAAAAGTCCCACCAAACTACTTACGATTTGTGGGATGAATCAAGTCTTTATGGAAAAAACCCATAGAAATCCCCCAAACATCATTTTTTTTGCTAGTTGAGAATTAAAAATATATATATATATATAATTCTTATTCTAATCCCACACAATTCCCAAAACAGAAAACAAAAACAACAACAAAGACGACGACGACAACAACAACAGCAACAGCAACAACAACAACAAAAATAATCAATTTCCCAGATCTCTTTGTCTTCCGCAGGAGCCTTCCGTGAGTTTCACCGTGCTAGGCAGCCCATTGTCATCAGCACCGTCGAACCTGCGTGGGGGTTCCCCAGTTTCGCCAGGACAGTTCGACGGAACGGTCGCCTCACTGGAATCATGGTTTTTATAGGGGAATCATCCCCAAACGGCCTCAAGATTCAGGTTGGTGAAATATTATAATTTACCCAGATATATGTGGGTTTCTCAGAACAGTGGATGGAGGTACTTGTCCTTCCATTTTAGGAAACCTCCGTATGGTGACGATGAATATCCCTACACTGCAGGTGGTATAGCCAAAGCTCCGGACCTGACAGCCTCTCCATTCTACGATGGGAACTACATATCTCTGAGAAGAAGAATGGAGGGGAGGAACCCTCATGCTGTAGCAACCATCGACATAGAGAAGTTTTACGACAGAAATCTGATGGACCGTGATGAGTACACCTTCATACTCTCTATCGCTGTCAAAGATCAGGGACAACGTCACTGTGTTTCACAACTGCAATGCTAACCCCAAGGACATTATAGATGACGGTGTGACCATTCGATGCCAATCTCTACATTAGGCTGGTGCTACAAGGATTGTCACATAAAAAGTGGCCTGCAGTTTGACATCCTACAGCATGACCTGGATCACCTGGCGAAGGAGCTCCGTAAGATTTTGATAGCACGTCTTGGGATATCTCTATGTGTTTTTTCCTATTTATATAAACCAAAGCAGTGCCATCAAACTGATTTAGCTTGCAAAAATGGTGCTATCATGGGATATAGCCTAATAGCGGTGGAGATAACCCCAATGTGTATTACAGTATACAGTATACATGTGTACAGTTATGGAACAGTATGTATAGCGCAAGTGTATATATGTATATATAATATAATATATAATTACAGATATAGTGCAACATATATTTACTCCGTGAAGGCCATGAGTGACTATTGATGTAGTCATCCTAGAGTAGAATATCAAATTTAAACATCCATAGACTAAAAGTATGGACATATGTTTGAACATACCATACTCTATTTACCCTCTGGTAAACGTTTACATAACTATGGAAAGATCCACCCATTTTTCATGGGAAAATCCACTATTTCAATAGCCATGTTCAATAGCTATGTTTGACATAACCAGGCCGGGTACTTCAGGATGAAAATCGGCCAAGATGTTGTTGGGGGCAGGGAATATCCCCAGAAAATATGGCCTAAAATATGGTACTAACGTACCTCCATCTGTTGGATCCTGAAGATCTCCCATTGATACAATGTGGGCTTTTCCAGTGATGTGAATGTTGGTTAACAAAAACCCTATGAATACTATAGTTGGTCATGGAATGTCATGGAAAATCACCACAACCAGCAAAAGATGACCATTTTGTGTGGACGACCAACGATTGACCATGAAATCAGAACCTCTTCAGCGTGGCTGTTTTCAGAGCCCTCTTGACTCGTCACCTTCAACAAGAATGGTTCCCTACACATGCACGGCAAATGACAAGATTCCTAGCCTACACATACTTAAACGCAGTTATGACTGTAAAGTTAATTTAAACATACTATACGTTTAATTCCTAGTCAATGAATAGTTTAACATATTTAAACTGTTGATGGGGGGAACCTCTTATTTGCATAGAATCATCAAACCAATTTGATGAATTGGTAGTTATAGTGTGTATTTGCACCACTCCAGCCATGGATATTTTGAGATGCTGCAGGATGGGGCCCCCAATTGATAGCGTTCAGTTGCCGAACATAAGTGGTTTAACTATGGTTTATAGTAGATATAAATATCATGATATAACTATAGTTAATGAGGGTTATTTCATGGTTTATAAACCACCCCAGTCTTGAAACATCTTTAAACATCGCCCAAGCTGGTCCCGGATACCCACGGATTTCCGTGTGGATTACGGACGGCCCAATTTCAGGTCCAGCTATCCGAACAACCTGAACTTATTGCCCGAGATGGAAGATGCCACTGAGCTGCAGAGTCGACGAATCGGGTTGGTCAGGGCGGTGAATATCTTGGGGTTCCTGAAATGGTACCCCCAATTGGATGGTTTACAATGGAACATCTTATTCAAGTGGATGATGACTGGGGGTACCCTCATTTCAGGAAACCTCCATATTTTTTTGGGGGTATCTATAGCTGGGCTTGGATGATTCGGCTTGTTTTCCCAATGGAAAATCAACCATTTGGGGAATCTATATATAGGGCATATGGATGCGTATGGTTTAATTTTATAGGGACCCTTTAATCCAAGTATACTACCCCCGAAAAAAAGACCCCGAAAAGATCCGAATGATAGTTCGAAGTTCGATGATGTTTTCCTCATAGTTTCCATTTGCCCAACTTTTGGGCATTCATTTTTTTTTGCTATGTGTACATATGATTCCAGTATATATTAATGTATATAAATTTATGTATATCCTCATGAACCCCCATTAAGTTTGGGTGTCTCCCCAAACTTTTAATGTGCCGATTCTTGTCCAGGTGACGGGACTTTTTTTCAACCCCCAAAAGAGGATAGATCAAACAACAAAAAGAAACGAGTTCTGGTTGGTGGTTTGGAACATGAATGGATTATTTTTCACATCATATTGGGAATTTCATCATCCCAAATGTTACTCACTCCATCATTTTTCAGAGGGGTAGGGCGAAAAACCACCAACCAGAGTTTGTGGGACCCTTGGTGCCCCAATTTTGACCGTCCAGAGCAGTCCGATGCAGCAGATTTAAGCGTGAATCACCTTAAAGGATGGTCCTTGGTAAAGTAACATGACGACTCTGGCAACCATCTTTTTGTAGGGGGTCGGTTTCAGGGTCTATGTTGGTTTCAGGGTCTATGTAATAAATGTATCTCTAATTTTCGGCTGGAAGAACTCAAGTCTATTCACAATCAACCTGCAAAAAACCATAAAAAACCCGCTCTCTCAGTCGCCCACACGTCCCATCCGCAGATTTGTGGACGTTGGCAAATGACCAATGGCGAGGTCTTCGTGATCAGCGCCATGGCTGGAAGATCAACGGTATTTTTGCACGAAAGGATCGGTTAAAATCATTGAACAACATGGAGATGTTCCATGGGTTTTAATATGGTCCGAAGGTGTTTTCCCATGGTTTATTTATGATTGTTTATGCAAATATGGAGGTTTCAATGCTGGTACCCCCAGTCATCCAGTCGTCAGAGCATTTTAGTATTGACAACAATCATGGTGACGACTGATATGACTGGCCATCGGAGCCATCCATTTACCCTCCGGGAAACTATGGGTTTTGCAGATCTATGTTGTTTACCCTGGGGGTACCTACATTAGCCTACATTCAAACGTTGTGTGTTGTCCAAAGATATACCCTCTGGTAAACGTTTACAGTTTGCTATTGAACATGGCCATAGAAATAGTGGATTTACCCATTAAAAATATATAGTGATTTTCCATAGTTATGTTAGTTTACTAGAGGGTAAGTCCATATAAAATCATATAAAATCACATCCCAGATTTCCATCATTGAAAAAATCACATCCCAGATTTCCATCATTGAAAGCCCCATTTCTCCCATGATTTATCCACCATTTGTTGGGTGAGATCCTTGGAGAATTTTGAATTTTGGATTCCCAGGGACTGGGCTGACATAGATGGCTAGGAGTCTAGGGGACCCCAAGATTTCATTTATCCATGTTTATCCTGGTCAAACAACCTCATTTTTATATGTTTTTCCACATTCGCCAGCTTTTTTTTCGAAGTTGCTTTGATCCAACTGTTGGCAGCCCCTTGCCTTGATAGGGATGGTGTCCAAGAAACGGAGGGAGACAGCCAGGATTTCGTTAAACACGCAGCGTGACCATTGTTTCTCAGTGGAAATGTTGCTCATGACTTGCCAAAATGGTTTCCGACGGATTGCAGCCCGGTTCAGAGATGTCCAGTCATAGAATTCCTGTTGGCGTTCGCCGAAATTGGATCCAAAAAGGTGCCTCTAAGAGGTGGCCGAAAAAACTGCACTATCAACTAATCTATGGTCCCAAACGACCAACAAAATCTTCGCACAACGACCAAGATCATCCGCAGTGTTCAGTGGCCATAGACCTATATTCTGATGTTCCGAAGGAACTTTCCACATTTTTTCCGGTGCAGTCACCATTTCTTTGCCGCTTCACTCCCGAATTTCGCCAGTTCCTTCTTGGAGAAGTCACAAACTCTTTCGAGTGCAAAAGTCACCATCTGAGGATTTGTTGAAGTGATTTAAGTGGTTTGTTCGTGATTTGTTCGTGATTTCTCGTGATGTTTGGGGATTTGGTGATGTCATCGAGATGTTTGGGTTTTCGGGATATTTCGGGATACTCATCAGCATTTTGATGGGCCTTCCAGGTCGTCTACCTGGGCTCCAATATCTGCTGATGACCATGTTGGCAGGTGGTCAACCCTCCGCCTCAGGCGCCGGCCGGGCCGGCCGGGCCGGCCGGGCCTGAGCCGCAAGGGAGAAGTTCTTCAAATTTCACATCCCAATGCAGAAAAACACGGATGATGATTGATACAGCGCCATGAAACTGGTGATTTTTCTTCTTGGCTTACGATTTATAAAGATTGATGAGTGGGTGTACTATGAGTTTACCTCTAGATTTAGGGGTCTTCCATGGTTTTGCCCCAGTTTTCAGAGGCCTATGCGGCAGCAGATTTGGGGACCAAAGTTCTGACCATTTCAACGTAAAGATATCTGCACCATATGTGAACGACTTGGATGTTGTAAGTGTGAATCAGTACTCCTCAAATAGTCATTTCATCTACTTCAATGGTACCCTCCCAATTAAACAGCCTAGGGGTTTATTAATCCAGGGTTGACATTATGAACGACTTGGATTTTGTAAGTGTGAATCAGTGTGCATATAAATAAAATTTGAACTAGATATTGCTGCAACAACAACGGGGATTTATGATCAAATGGTAGATAAGATTGACAAGTCGTTTGAAATCATATGAACTAGGCTAACGATTGGACTTATCATAGCTATACAGTTATATAGATGGGGTATAAACATTCACAAATATTCATGTAGGGGAGCCCCGCTTCTCAGGTTTGATGATGGTGCACAGTGCTGAGGACAGGAGTTGTTTCAAGATCGGAACTGAGCGAAGGGCATCAGGTGGGGCCGGAAAGACAATGATCCGATCAGAATACTTGATGATGATTGACCTGGCTTTGCTGAAGATTACAGTATTCTTTCTTTTCCCAAGTTGGGGGAATCTATAGGTTTATCTTTTAAGGACCCATATTAAGCAAACAAAGTCTAGATATTGCAAAATGATGTCCTTTACATTTTTCAACATCTTCCCATCACATCCCCAAGTTTCCTTGTTCCTGCTTCCTACCAAAGATTAATGCGCGTCTTCTGTCCAATTTCCAAACCAGCTTTTACAGATGATATATGTTTTTTTTACTACCAATGTAAACATGCAAAACAACCTTAGCCCGCTTGAAACCTAAGTCCCCACGCAGCCATAGCAGCCCCCAACAAAGATAGATTACTAAGTGCTGTTGAAGGGACCCCTGTAGTACTTCTTATTGGGCCCGCTTTCAACTTTTCTACCAACAATCGGAACTACAGATTCCATCTTAGTCTTCACAAAAAGGTCTTTTTCAGCCTTGTGAAACCGGTTGACTGGGTTGACAGCTACCACAATCTTTAGTTTTCGCAGGTTAAATACCCATTATCCTCTTCATTGTTCGTTTCATAATGTTTCATATCCCATAAAAGTCCAAGATCTGAATGCTTCTTAGTAACTGGGAAGCATGGAAAAATCAAACCATCGAATCAGGAAATAACAACAAACATACACAAGAACTTTTAGGGAAAACATAGGAAAACCATAGGAAAATGGTGATTTAACCAGCAACAATGGAGATTTATAGAATTCTGGTTGGTGGTTTGGAACATGTTTTATTTTTCCATTCAGTTGGGAAGAATCATCCCAACCGACGAACTCCATCATTTTTCAAAGGGGTAGGTATACCACCAACCAGATTATTAATCAAAATTTACAATCATTAACCATCATTAACCATCATTAGCCACAATCACCATTAACCACCATTAACCACCAACCAGATCATGTTTCACTTAGCACTGGATGATCTTTTTCATGCCAGTTGATCATGTGAAACATCCCCAGCGTAGCTCCTGGTGCCTGAAAACCACCAGGAGCTCCGTTGCCAACTTCTTCGTACCGATGGCAGCAACTTGGGAGACGTGCGCATCTGTCGGGCAGCCCAAAAAAAAGAGCTATGGCAGCTATTTTTCGCTGAAGAAGTTGGCTTTTTCTTCATGAAAAGTGGGAGTTAGCCATAGTTACCCTAGGGTAAACAGTAACGTAGAGGACGATTTTCCTATAGGGAAACCATAGGGTTTTCCACATCTTTTTACCAAAACCCCCAGGGTTTTTCTGTGAAAACTCTGGGATTGAACTGGGAAAATTTGTTGGGGGTTAAACGTCTAAAATCCACGAAAATAATATATATATATATGGGTAAATTTGATCACGACCTCACTGCGACCTCACTGGAAATCATGGTTAATAAGGGAAATCATCCCCAAATGGCCTTAATTCAGGTTAGTGAAATATTATAATTTACCCAGATATATAACCATCATTTTGCTGGGAAGGGTATGGGTTTCCCTACTTAGCTAAATTGGATGAGGATAGAATGGGCCAAGCAAAATGGATATAGACGATACAAATTTACACAACAAATAGACAGCAACAATCAATAAAACATTATTTCAATCAAGGATCAGCATGAGTCAACATGAATCAACATGAATCATAAATGATAAAATGCGTGGTTGTATTGACATGAATCAATAACAATCAACAAAACATTGTTTATAAAATATGTCAATGTACACTTACGTATGTGTGTATACTGTGTATATATATATTATATATATATGCATGTATATATATATAAAATCATACACATTGAGCTAATAAAAGCTTTGAACTTGGGTCTATAGCCTCTGGTAATCAGACCCATCTTTGAAGAACTGTCATTGTTGCACCTCATGCTACGGGGTTTCGGTTGCCAACCATTTAGATGTATACACAACTACATGCACATGATACTGTACGTTATATATACATGAATTAAACTGAATTACATATATTTGCATATATACATATATTATTATATATATATATATATTCAATGGGAAATCCAGGATCCTCAAATCGAGGTACTGTACCATATAAGGCCATATTCTAGGGGGACATCCCCTTACATAGCCCTTATATAAGCCTTATCCGGGGTTGACATTATAGATATATATATATGTAGGTGAGATGCACGGGGATACCAGTTGCGAAGGATAGCTTGCCAGCTCTGCCAATTTGTTGCATTGGAGCAGAAGATGGTAACATCATCAACCGATATGGCTATTAACTCAGCTATCGACGGAAACATCACAGATATGTTGCGACTGTCCTTCGGACGGCAAGAAGGAAAAATCAAATTGTTGATACTTGGTGGCTCATCCCACTGAGTAAGTATGTTCTATCCCCCTGTAAGTGGGATGAGAAGGGTTAGTCCACTTACAACTGGGTTCATAATCTGACTGAGTGGGATGAACCACCAAGTAGGACCAAGAAGGAAAAACAGAAAATTTACCCTCTGGTAATTTAACATAGCTATGGAAAATCACCATTTTTAATGGGAAAACTCACTATAAATGGCCATTTTCAATAGCAAACCGTTAGTCATTACCAGAGGGTATATCGATGTCAATGGCTCTACCTGGAGAATCTTCCATGGTGAAACTACCAGCCTGGGATAGTAACATTACGCGCTGGCAAGCACCCCGTTTCGCCCACACTCTGACTTTGGGACGATCAATAAGGGTAGTAGTGGGGAATATATAAGCCCCACCCCCACGGCACTTTACATTCAATTGGGAAGATCAACAAAGGTATTAGGGAATATAAAAGTCCCAGCCCCGTTTAAATTTTGCATTCAGTTGGGTCATGTTACAGCCAAACACATCCAAACACCTTGCCCGCGCAAAAGAAGGCCCGCCTTCTTCGTTAACTTGATGTTCTAGATCAGAGCGCACAGCATAGGGACCTGTGCGGCTTCCTTCCGCATCATCATGATCATCATCAGCAACTTCATCATGATCATGATCATGATCATGATCATGATCATGATCATCATCATCATCATAATCATAATCATCATCATCATCATCAACTAACATGATCATCATGATTCATCATCATCATCATCATCATCACTACCTTTGTTGATCTTCCAAATTGAATGTAAAGTTTAACGGGGGTGTGCTTATTGTATTCCCTAATACCTTTGTTGATCTTCCCAACTGAATGTAAAATTTAAACGGGGCTGGGACTTTTATATTCCCCAATACCTTTGTTGATCTTCCCATATGGTGAACAGTTGAAAACCTGGAATCATATGGTGAACATATCAATACATCTCATCCCACCATCCTGGAAACAGTGTTTTTTCAACATTTTTGTGGGTTACTACTTTAGTGAGTTTTTCAGGCCATGGCACTTTGCGGTGCCCAGTTTTAACACATCACCATGACTACTTTCTAGTTAAATATTAAACATCAATTTTCAAAGGTGATACGATGGATGGTTACGAAATCCTGCACCAGTTGGGAACTATTAGGTACCTTTTTTTTAAAGACTGTAAAATTTGGGAAAAACCATCTACCTGGTGCAGGAATTCTTCCACAGTATCATCACTTTTGATGGTCAAATCACCTTTGCCAGCCATCCCATTGTTTGGGAGAGATTTGGGTGTGGGGAAAGCATTGTTGGCATTCTTTCCACTGGGATTTTCCCTTAAAAAAGTACTCTATGAATTTCAATCAACATAGAGTACATAAGTATTAATATACTCAAAAAATGTATGGTCAGGTAGATGCACTTTTTTAAAATATGGTTTATATTCGAGAGGTGCCAAAACTGCTATAGACTTAGAATATACTTAAAAACCATATTTGTTTAAAACATATTCTAAGTGCTGGTCCATAACTGTAAATATGTAAAAATTATGCTTTAAGTCCACTGGGACCGTCACTTTTTTTTAATGGATGCATTTTCTCCTTGTGTTTTTTTGTGTCAACACCGATCAAAAACACCTCCAAAAAAACACTCGGCTACAGTATCTGATGGTAAATTCATGTATATACCCATGTTTAATTCATGTATATATGAATTCACAACCTTTGAATTCATGTATATACCCTGGTTTACCATCTATTTGGCAACATAGATGCCGAACACCCAGCATGTGATCCGATCGTTTTCCCCTTCGGGCCATGCGCTGAGGTTACAGGGAGAATATGATGGAAGTGACCTTCAGTTCTGCTCAGGGGGGTACCTGGGGTCAACCCTTAGCAGCCTGGCGTGCCACAGGCGGGACGGGACGACGGGACGGCCGTCCAAGAAACTGAACGGGCAATTTTTAGTCTCTAAATTTTACTGGTTAATAATGGTTAATAATGGTTAATAATGGTTAATAATCTATAATAGGGATATTTTCCTGGTGATTTAATGGTGATTAAGCCTTTGGTAATGGAATATTCATAGAAAACTGATTGATGGTTTGGAACATTTTTTTATTTTTCCATATATTGGGAAGAATAATCCCAACAGACTCATATTTTTCAGAGGGGTTGAAACCACCAACCAGATTTATATGATTGAAATATCTTCTGCAACTATGGTTTATACCTCTTCATTCATCGGCAACTTGCCGCTTTGTAAATTGGGAGCAAACCTGTTTCTGGTTTCGTATACAAAATCCCTTGGGTTTATCCCCCCATGCCAGCGGATAGTTCGAAGGGGTGACATGCGGGGGGTGTTCAAACCGAAGGTATTAGTTAACACACAGCCACAAGTTTATGGTTGATAATAGTTGATGATAGTTGATGATAGTTGATGACAATTGATGATAGTTGATGATAATTGATGATAGTTGATAATAGTTGTTAATAGTTGATGATAGTCGATGCTAGTCGATGATAGTTGCTGGTAGTTACCTGGTAGTTGATGAGCATCCAAACAGAATGGCAATGCTTTTTGTGTGTGAACTATATATATATATCGGTTTTTATAGGGGAATAATCCCCATTCATGGCCTTAATTCAGGTTGGTGAAATATTATTTCATTTACCCATATATATATATATACACATATATATTTATATATTTAGGGGTAACAAGGATACGGTACGGCTTTAGTTTCGAGACGAGATTCGCGTCTTTTTTTGGATGAGCTTCTCATTTTGTCAAGTTTCTGGGTTCTACCCTCTGGTAATTTAACGGTTAGCTATTGAAAATGGCCATAGAAATAGTGGATTTTCCCATTGATAGCATGATGATTTTCCATAGTTATGTAAACGTTTACCAGAGGGTAAATCCTCTACAGAAAAGATGTCAAAGTATGAAGCCATGAGAACAGGACAACAATCTCTCAGAATTTGAGTTATTGGGAGCCCGAAGCCCAAGAGATGTGCCAATGGCCCCACTTGATGGTCTACTTTGCTTTGGTGGTTTATCCTATGTGGAAAGTAGGCGCTCAATTGACACTACTGATGGTGATGCAGCCCCCAGGATGTGCTTTGGTTCTGTGTTACTGGTTTGGATCCCCTATGAACCTGCTTTCATCCTGCTTTCACTCATTTTCAATTCTGGGATTCTCTGGTCAAGTTGCACTGAAAACCTTTTGGGAGCTTTAATTCCTGAAATGGGCCCTAAATCATCCATTCTAATGGGATCTTCCATTGTAAACCATCCATTTGGGGGTACAGTACCCTATTTGGGGATCATGAAATTGGACCCCCACCCATCCGTTGACACCGTTGACAGGGGATGCACCGTCGCCACAACAAACGGGTGTGTCGCTCCCGAGACGCTCGGTTTCGATTTACGTTTTGGGGGGACCCCGTTTACGAAAGTAAGGAAACTATAGGAAAATGGTGACTAAAGCAACAGAACATGGGATTTCATGGGATTAATGATGATATATGTCTGACTTATGATAGTTGAGTTGGTGCACATAACTTCTATAACTATGGTTTAAAATACCTGGGGTTGTTGTTAACCGATTGATAACCGGGGGGCCCCACATTTTATGCATCTGTAATGTTATTGGAATATCATTGGAATATTATTGGAATATTATCAACCTAAGATTATTCCAATAATTATAGATTATCTTTTGGAATATTGTATGACATTATTGGAATATTCTGTTATAGAATGGGGAATTGTCATGCTTACATTCGTAGGAGTTAAACAGAGCGTCCCCAGGCGACTGCCAGTCGTGGCTGAATCCTTGAGTAAATAACCAGCCAAGCAGCGATGAGCATTTTTTGTGGCCTACCAACGATTGACTATGGAAAAATATCGGGATTATGATTTTTAGCATCAAACAGTTTTAGGGAATGAAAGGTAAGGCTGATACCAAGAGAACTGAGTGTGTTTAGCAGTTGAGCAATTTTCATAGGTTCTTTAAGGGTCAATGTGGCTGCTTGCATGTTTTTTTCCATAGAAATGGCTGGAAATTCAGCCCTGGGAGCACTCCAGAAGCTGGGAGAAGGGGCCCCTACAACTCTGGTTATACAATGGTTATACTATGGATATAGAACTATGGTTATTACCATTTGGTTATTTAACATAGCCATGGAAAATGGCTCATCTATAGATGATTTTCCCAGCTAGAAACCTCCATTTATAAGGAATTTTCCATGGCTATGTTAAATAAGCAGATGGTATACAATTATTTTATACCATTTAGAAGTGTACCTGCAGTCCCAAGGATGGTGACCTGACAGTGTCAGTGGACCAAGCTTAACCGCTTCTGTGTGTCTATTCTCACCCCACATCTCAGTTGATATGTGGTTGAGAACATGATAAACATCTATGCTTATACTATAATTACTATACTTGTACTTATGTGATTTATGTAATATATATATACTGTACTAAAAAAACTATACTTATACTATGCTTATATTATACTTATAATTATGGGATTTCACAGATTGTGTAGCCGATGTTCAGCCCATAAACGATGTCCCATCCCATGGTTGAGCGAGCTGGTTGAGCTGAGGACCAACGGTGCAATCCTCCCCACCAGAATCCTTGCCACCCAGCACCCTGCACTGAAATAATATGAGAAAGTCCGCAGTTAGTTGTTGTGCCGATGACGGCAGCCTGACATGCCCCAATTTTGTGGCCAAACCTGTGACAGAAAAAACGGCTGGTAGCACGATGTGTGTTGTTCGGACATGTTTGGTGATTAAAACGACAAAGCGACAAACTTAAGACCGATCGTCAGAAAGTGAACTAGTCCAGGTAAAGACAATGATCAGATACTATGGTTATCTTACCACTGGTTTAAGAATGGCTTCCAGTCGCATCCTAAGCTGGGCTTTCAACACTTGACGTGTCGCTCCATGCTGTGGAGAGACCTCGCCGGCATCCAACGGCCAACGGGCTGTGAAGCGGAGGGACGAAGAGATGTGGTGAAATGATGCTATGATATTATAGTGATTGAAAAAACATCAAATATATTCAAATATGTTGGTTTAACCATCAAAACATGACATCAAAGCCTATGTTTGATGGTTTAAGCATCCAATTTGAAAAGATTTGGTAGACATATAGTAGTTTGATGAAGTTTAACCATGTTTAACCATCAAAAGAAGGGAACTCATGATTGGGGTACCCCATGCTGAGATACACCCATATGATTGATGAATAATCCATATCGGAACTCAGTGCTATATAATTAAGGGATATTAAATCAATCGCCTTCATGTACCTAAATCGGAGGTACCTAGGGCTGGGTAAGGTCATATACACCCAATTTCTATGGCTTTAAATGGTACTAACGTACCTCCATTTTAGGATCCTGGAGATCTCCCATTGATTAACGGAGACTAATCCTTGCTAAGCACTTGCTGGCGATGCGGGAATCCTCAGTGCCACCAATCAGCAATCACCAATGATGAAGGGGGAAACACTCCAGATCCCTATTCAGTCAGATCAACCCTAAATCCATGAGTTTGAATCATATTTGATCATCATGTTCGGTGTTGAACCACCCATTTACCCTCTGGTAATGACTAACATAGCTATTGAAAATGGTCATTTATAGTGGATGTTCATTGGATTTTCCCATTAAAAATGGTGATTTTCCATAGTTTTTTGTACGTTTACCAGAGGGTAAGTCATCCGTTTAAACAATTTTCGATGGTGAAATCGCCATGTTCCGCCTGCTTCAAAACCAAAAACGCTCCTGGCCTCGGCTCTGTGACAAACATCGGTCATCGGTCCGCCCCTCAGTGACACATGGCCTACGACATCGCTATAAGTAAAATGAATATATATCCCACTAGTTACTACTTATTATCATGGAACCGCGTTAGAATTGCTCAACTTATAGTAGAATTGCTAGTAGAATTATATACCATTCTCATTCTCTAAGTCATCTAATTTATGGAATGATAAGCCCTAATTTATAACCATTGGTAAAGGGCTTTGTAGATCTTTTTGGCAGCCACATTCTTCCGTGCAGGGGCCATAGATAGCCTCTGGTAGACGAAGCCATTATCACCATATGACTGGAGGAATAAACATCCATTGACCATTTTTTTTATAAGGATTTATAAGCTACCTAGGGCCTCCTAGGGTACCAGGGTTTTGACTGCCACATAGATGTATATTCTCGGGTAAATTAACATAGCTATGGAAAATCATAATTTTTAATGGGTAAACAAACCATGTCTATGGCCATTTTCGAGTTCGTAAACTGTTAGTCATTACCAGAGGGTACTTATATGTACTTATTGTGGTCGGTTGACACTTGGCTGCTGATGATCATAGACAGCATACTTAGATGGGGAGACCCACGAATTGCATGATTACTCCAACCTATTGTATTGTAATCCTAAGTAAATCCCAAGTTTTCATAGTACAATTCCTATATTAGCTCCTATAGATCCTATTGTAATCCCAATCTTCGTGGCAGAATCAGTAAGCTCACCATTCAAATCCATGTTTGTTGGTAAAGTCATTATTTTTGAGGGTTACTCCAGTTAATTATATTATTTTTGATGCTTTTTCCAATTATATACTTATATAACACCAGTAAAATCTGATCTCCGCATTATTTTGGGAAGCCTGGGTTGACCTGCGTACAATCAGGGCTGCTTTGGCCTATCAAACATGATCACAAACATTTAGGGAAAATAGGGCCGGATTCATGGGATTACTCATGGCTGTAGGTTCACCGATTTGAGTGTGTCTGAAAATGGGGGATGCACCCCAAAAAACGGCAAACTATTTTTTTTCTGTTAGGGAAACTATGATGAATTTCTAGTGGATCGGACGGACAATTTCAGGGCACCCTAGTTTCAGACACAACCCATATTGTGGCCCCTCGGGCCCCTCGGGTATCCTTACATGTCCGTCACCTGTGATTTACATGGCCCATTTTTGAGCTGTAAATGGCCCCATATGACTGGGTGGTCATTATCATACAGGTAGATTGCTGGTTTGTTGGAGATAGGATGGATTATGACAATAACATGACATGTGTTTGTGTTTTCTTTTTTGGGGGGACTTGATTTTATGATGTTTAGATATTTTTTAGTTCTCTTTGGGCTCAGACAGTATGGATGATGTTTTGATTTATTGGTGATAAATGCACCACGAAAATCTAGACTATCAGCATGGGATCAACTGAGAAGGGGCCCCGGATGACACCAAGCTCCGCATTTTGCGGACAGCGCACGTTCAAATGATGTGCTCCTGAAACTAGGTTGTGCGAAAAAGAAGGGCTGGGCCTGGGCGAAGCCTGTGATTCAGGTTGAGTCCTGCACACCAAAGGCGTTTGGTAATGTTTGACATGCATTGCTTTGTCTGAAAATGGTGTATCCGAAAATCCCTATTGTTTATCATCATGTTTGCCATTAGACGATTCATATTGGGGTTTATGGAAACCCCAAAGCCAGGTATATGGGAAAGCCAAGGCCCCACTACCTTGGTGAACATACCTGCATTTTTCCATAGTTTCTATAAAAGGTGTTTAACTGGTTTTCAAGCATGCCTTTTATTTTCCATTTTATATTTTGGGAATGTCATCATCCCAACTGACGAACTCATATTTTTCCAGGGGTAGGTATACCACCAACCAGTGTTTACCCTCTGGTAAACATACAAAAAACTATGGAAAATCACCATTTTTAATCGGAAAATCCACTATTCATGGCCATTTTCAATAGCTAGGTTAGTCATTACCAGAGGGTAAAATGAACGGTGGAAGGGGTAAAATTGTGTCTCCAATTTTCGGGATGTCGTAGCCATATGTTTAAAAACCTTTGACCCAGTTATATCAATGGGAGATCTCCAGGATCCGATTTAATGGAGGTACGCTAGTACCATATAAGGCCATATTTTCTGGGATATTTACTTACATAGGCCTGAAAAATGGGCCTTTCATCTATGGTAGGTACCTCCATTTTAGGATCCTGTTGCATGGCCATTGATGCAAATTCCTTTGTTCATGGGAAGATCCCCATCAATGTTCACCAGTTTTGCTGTGGCTTATATTACATACTGTGTATACTAATGATAACAATGACATACAATAACACTGTTAATATTGCAATATATATATATATATGTACATATAACATAATATATATATAAATACATATGACATATGACATAAGATATTAAATCCCACTGACATCCCCATTATATCATGATTAACAAAAATATATTTCATCATTTTAACCAATTCTCTCTCCATCTCTCTCTCTATCTATATATATATGTATATATATGTATATATATATATATTATATAAGTACATAGATAAATACACATAAATAGATAACAATATATCATTTAACCAAAGGTTCATGGTAATATCCCATTATATGCCAATGATGAAAACTGGTGCCTCTCTAGGAGTGGAAACAGCGCGCCATGGCGGCCTTGGAAAGGAGTCACTTGGAGAAAAAATGCTGGGAAAACATGCTGATTTTATGGGAAAAGATGGTGAAGAACTCCTGATTTTATGGGAAAACCGGTGGAAACAAAGGTGATTCTATGGTGATTGTATTTCATAGGGGATTTTTTATGGCAATAAATGTGAACAGTTTTTCGTTTTTCTAGGGATTTGATAAGATGAATCTATGGAATTGATGGATTACAGTAAATATGATTACCATGGGATTATAATACGATGAATATTGCATTTTTATACTGTTTTTTTGATTATTTTATGGTGATATAATCAACAATAGGAAGAATTTATGGTGGTTTGTTTTGAGATGGGATATAGGATGATCTGCTGAAACAAGGGGGGACAAATTGGGAAAACATGTGGGAAATTATGGCTGAACAACCGTGATAGCATCTGGGTAAATTATAACGACCTCACTGCGACCTCACTGGAAATCATAGTTAGTAAGGGGAATCATCCCAAAATGGCCTTAATTCAGGTTAGTGAAATATTATAATTTACCCAGATAGCATGTGATAGCGGTGAACAACTCTGGCACAATGGTGAAACATATGGGAACGATTGTTGGCAATAGTGAGAAACTCAAACCAGGCCAACCAGGATTTATGGTGAATATATTTGAGAATTTTATAGAGTTGACTATTCTTTATTTATTCACCACAAATATAATTATATATATATAGTACCTATATCCACCTGATATTCGCCAACTATTGATTACATATATATATATATATCTATATATATATATCTATATGTATATATATATATATATATATTTATTTTTATTTTTTTCCGGCTGGGATTTGGTGTGGATCACTGGCCCAATGGAACCTTGGAGGCCTATCTTAAGTTGGTGGCGATGAAAAAGTTATGTCAGTTGTATCCCAATTTACTAGGCTTGGAACCATGGTTCTACCATTATACCATATTATACCATTATTTTTCCACCCCAACCGTGGTGAAACTCCATCTTTATTCCATTAGAATCGCATTAGCCTCTGGTAAACTAACATAGCTATTGAAAATGGCACATTTATAATTTATTTCCCTATGAAACATTGTGATTTTCCAGTTCGCAAACTCTTAGTTTACCAGAGGGTATCTCGTTAAAATTCATTTTTTGAACGGTACACTCGACCTAAGCGTCGTGCCAGGTAGGAAGAGCCAAGAAGAGATGGTCACTTGGATACACGACAGTTGATGATTTTCAGATGATTTCCGTTGTTTTTTTTTTTGCATCATTTATAAGTTGAAGGTTCCATGGAAAAATACCATCTGGATATACCATCTATTATAGGATATTTTAGGATCTATGAAAAATTAATCTCTATAAGGATCTGATATTTTTTTGGATATACCATCTGGTTATCTAACAGTTCGCCATGGAAAGATCCACCATGCAAAAAAAAGAACGGTGTTTACCATCTATTTCGATTAGGGCCATCGAAATCCCATGGCGAACTGTTAGTCAGAACCAGGTGGGGTAACTAGAACGATTGGTTATTGGTGCAGTGATGAAAGATAGGGCGTTTTTGTTCACCATCAAACTATGAGGAGACAAGTGATACCCTCTGGTAGACTAACGGTTTGCGAACTGGAAAATGGCCCAGTCGAAATCGTGGGTTTACCCATTAAAAATTGTGATTTTCCATAGCTATGTTAGTTTACCAGAGGGTAAATGATGGCTGGTTGATGATTTTTTCTTGGATTGTACTACCCTTCACATCTCGGGAATTCTCAGATCATAATTGGTGAACTGGTGAACTGGGAATGCCATGGAATGCCCCTGCCGAGAAACCAGGCAGTATCAAGGGACGATGTCTGTAAATGGTCTGTGATTTCAGGCCTGTTCGCATTCATCATGCCACAAGCTTTAATGCATAATGACCGTGGTTGCCAGTTGTCAAGATTGGTCCATCTGGCTCTTCTTCGATATGGTATACTGTATGTACAATGGGCAACGTCAAAGCATGGCCACCCATTTACAATTTAATATATATATATATATTTAATATGTTTTAATTCTTTTAATACACATCTGGAGGAATCAGCCAACCAAGCAAACTAACCTGGTTGGTGGTTTGGAACATTTTTTATTTTTCCACATATTGGGAATAATCATCCCAACTGACTAATATTTTTCAGATGGGTAGGTATACCACCAACCAGTAGTTGATGATTACCCTCTGGTTATGACTAACAGTTAGCCATGGAAGCCATGGCCCATTTATAGATGGTTTATCTATTAAAAATGGTGATTTTCCATGGCGAACTGTTAGTCATAACCAGGTGGTATATCCAAAAATATCAGATCCTCATATTTTTCATGGATATAATGGATACCTGGCTGGTTACCCACAGACAAATTCTTCCCATAGCTGGTTACCTTCATCTCCAGGCCGGAGTCAAGGCGGACGCCGAGGTCACAAAGCCCGAGAGCCCTGCGGAGTTGATGAATTTTTTGAATGCATTGAGAATCCATTGGTTCATGTAAGGGGTATCCATGTTCAGACAAATATATATATATATATATATATATATTGTGTGTATATATAATTATATATATAATTATATAATTATATATATATAATTATTTAATTATCTATATACAGTACATATATACATACACATATGGTCACCCCCCCATAGATATTTCATACGTATGTTTGACGAAAGTCAACTAGAAATCAGATATGATGGGAATGGGATGTATAGAACGACCCCGGTGATGAAATCTATCATCTGACGGTATTTTCAGATAGGGAAATTGGTACCATTTTCAGATATCAGGTATTTTCATTTCAGGGTGGATAAATCAACCAGAGCTGGACATAGAGACATGAACTGATAAATCGAGCTCGCCAGCAACTTGCAGTCCGAAGATTTTTGGAAAATACCCAGGAAGGTCATTGAAAACATATTTTTGTTCGTGTCAGGTTGGATGAAACACACGAAAAACATCATTTTGATATAGTATTTTCCCCCTATACTTTCCAACTTTTCGAAGAATTCCTATAATCAGAGTCCGAAAACAGTCTGAAAATCCCTAATTTTTGGAGATATTCCCATGAAATTTCCATGATATCCCCATGAAAATTCCTATATTCCTAATGTGAAAATTCCCCAAAAAGGTCCTCAATTCCATTCTGAACGCCACAGCCGCGACATAGCCACGGTTCACCGTGTCTCCGAGGGCGCAGCATGCCGAGCAGGTGGCCGCTTTGGAGGCGGAGAAATGTCAGGGTTTTTGGGGAAAACCTGGAGTTTTTTGGGGACGATGCTTGGAATTTCAAGATTTACAATGGCTTTCTGTTGTTTTTGAATAGATTCTGGGGAATATGATGAATATATGGAATTGACTTAAGTTAAGTTTTTTGACCTATATTTTTTTACAATGGCTTTCGTTTTTGAGGTGTTTTTGGTTGATTTGATGAACTCGACTAGCCACTGAGGCCGGTGACTAAAATTTTGGCCTCCTGCGTCGAGGTTTGTGATCCAATGTCGACCTGAACAATAGTTCCGGTGAATACAGTACGTTGATATACGTTGATATTATTTCAAGAATATCCACCAATATTCACCAATTGTGGATAATTATCTGGTTGGTGGTTTCAAACATGAATTTTATTTTCCATTTCATATATGGGATAATCCTTCCCATTCACTAATATTTTTCGGAGGGGTTGAAACCACCAACCAGTATTGTTCTGGCTAAATTATAGTAACCAGTATAGTAACCCTGCAATCGTGACCGAAGGGAATCACGGTGAAGGTATAGAGGTTTCCTAAAATGTGGGTACCCCTAAATCATTCATTTTCGATTGGGATTTTCCATTATACACCATCCATTTTGGGATCCCCATTTATGGAAACTCCTATATTATATATATACACATAATTATAATATTGTTGGTATTACTGTAAATATCAAGATATCATTCAAGATTGTTGATAATTCCACTTAATTCAACAAAGTTTGATATATTTGTCCCAGATTGTTGGTATGCTTGATATTGTGAACAGAGGCAAACATGACCTATTGTTGAGAAAAAATGTCAGGGCGGTGTATCTGACTCAGAGTTGATCAAGTTGATCAAGGTGGGCATCCCATCAATTCTCTACCCTCTGGTAATGACTAACAGTTCGCTATTGAAAAAGGCCCATAGAAATAGTGAATTTTACCATTAAACATGGTGATTTCCCATATATAGTTATCTTAGTTGGTAAATAAACATGGACCCTGAAAATCACCAATTTTTAATGGAAACTAGTCTTCCAACCCCTATCTGCCAGGGTCTACGTTAGTTTACCAGAGGGTAATTCACACGATTCACGCCCACAGACATCCTATGTAGAACCCCATACAGTACTTCGCTAAGTGGGCAGTACAAAGTCCTGGGATCCCCAGCGGAGGAGGAAAAACGAAATAAATACGTACTGTGTGCCATCCACCGTTTGATCTCCGGCAACCAAACATTGATGGCTAGAAGCCATGGCCCATTTACCATCTGGTTATGACATTCACAGTTCGCCATGGGATTTCGATGGCCCTAATCGAAATAGATGGTAAACACCGTTCTTAATAGCATGGTGGATCTTTCCATGGCGAACTGTTAGTCATAACCAGATGGTAGATCCAATTTCCCAATGATTTTCCCATGAAAAGCTGCGTTTTTTAAAGTTTTTTCTCCAGCCATCATTGAAATTCGATGAAGCCCCATGAAATCCCGCGAAATTAAATCCTATTATGTCCCCGTGGAATGGTTGGTTCATTGATGATTACCCAAATATCATCAAATAGCAAATCAAGTTGGTTAGTTGTAAGAGTTATATCATGTTATATCCGATTACAACCCCCATGATTTCTACAATGTCTACAATGTATCACCATCATTCATGATATTTATAGATATTTATAGAATATATGAGGGTTTCCTAAAAGGGGGGTACCACATGGTACCACCAATCCAAATCAAACCACTTTTAGTATTTACTGTAAACCTAGACTTGGGGCCCATTTAAGAAACCACCATATCATCCCTGTAATTCATTCATATTCACGAAATATCTATATATATATATATGAATATATCATCCCTATTGTCTCTATAAACATATCCCCGTTAGAATGACGCTGCTGTCACGTTCCAAACATTGCGGGGGCACTGGCTGAAATCGACGCCAGGCAAAGTTGAAAGCTGAAGCCGGGACGACGCAGTGCGACACCGAGCCGGGCAACGGTTGGAGACCTTTGTTGGTGGGATTTACCCTCTGGTAAACATACAAAAAACTATGGAAAATCACCATTTTTGATGGGAAAACTCACTATTTCTATGGCCATTTTCAATAGCAAACCGTTAGTCATTACCAGAGGGTACCAGGAAAATCCCATGAAAGATGGAAGGGTAACCAGGAAATACCAGGAGGAATGGGCTCCAATGAAGGTCCTGTCATGACGCAGTGCAGAACCGAGGGGTAATTCGGATTCACTTTCACCGCCAGGGACGATTTCAGGATATCAATCAGGTGTTGAGGCACGCGTCATCTCAACTGGTGCCACGCGCCTTTCCTTCTGCGTTTTGGGGTGTGCCTCCACACCACTCGGTCGATTGAGCCTCAATTGCACATTCGCTGAAAGTACGGTTGTCCTTGAGCAAGAATGCAATCAGGAACTTCAAGCTCACTCAATTTGTCAAGCTCTTCTAGTGGTAATCAACAGATGGTGGTCTAGTGCCAATGCCGAAGCTGAGATGTAATGTCAAATCAGATGCACGGGCCAGCGTGCAAAGGAAACCCGGGTATTGCCCATCAAATTGCAGATAGCTCGATGAGGATAGTGAAGATGCTCGCAATTGAAGAGCTGATGGACGGCGAACTAGCCACGAATTGTACCAGTAGGTGGGATATCCCTGGTTGTGTTAGTGGGATTGTTGTAAGATTGATCCAGTTCAAAGTGGGATTACAAGCTACTTACTAAGTAGGATGAACCGTCGAGTGCAGATGGATCTGAAGCGAACAGTGAGGACTTAGCAAGGGACTTTAGGATTTAAGCAGCTGCAAGATTGAATTATCTGGAGATTAAGGGACAAGACTTATAATTCAATCAAGAATAATGGGGGTTTGAGCAAAAGGACACATTATATAAGAGGGGCCAGTGATGGGTGTTTTTCAGCAATACAAAAGGGACTACTTTGTACCTGCAAGATGGGGCCATCAGAATTTAGAGCCTACGAACAAAAGGCTCACAGCACTTGAAAACAAAAGCCAGGAGAGGTTCTAGAACAAGCTCCCCAACCATACATCCATCATTACATCCCTTCCCCGGGGATTTTTTTCCTCGATCATCCTTTCACAATGAAGGCAGCAGGCAAGCAAGCCAGGCAGGCAGGTAGGCAGGCAGGCCAAGCAAGCCAGCCAGCTAGCAAGCAAGCAAGCCAGGCAAGGAAGCAAGCAAGCAACTGAGCAACTTAGCAACCGAGCAAGGCAGCGAGCAAGCGAGCAAGCAAGCAAGCAAGGAAGCAAGCAGGCAGGCAAGGCAGGCAAGGCAGGCAGGCAGGCACGCCAGCCAGCCAGCCAAGCCAGCCAAGCCAGCTAAGCCAGCCAAGCCAGCCAAGCCAGCCAAGCCAGCCAACCAGCAAGCAAGGAAGCAAGCCAGCCAGCAAGCAAGGGGGAAAGGGGGCAAGCAAGCCAGCCAGCAAGCAAGCAAGCCAGCCATGCAGGTAAGCCAAAGCAAGCAACCACTTTGCATGCAGGCAATCAAGCCAGCAAGGCAGCAAGCAAGCAAGTGAGGAAGCAAGTAAGGAAGTAAGCAAGCGAGCCAGCCAGCCAGCCAACCAGCAAGCAAGCAAGCCAGCCAGCCACCATAAGTAAAATGTTGAGCCAATCGTAGATAAACCTTTGAGCCAGTCCTTCTGAAAAACTATAAACCAACTTTCAATAAAACAAAGCAACCCTGAACCAACCCTAAATAAAGTTCTGAACCAACTGCAACCCAAATCCAACCTTACTTATCCAAACCCTAAGCGAATTTTTAACTGTAAGCTAATTGGCAATAAACAGTGAATAAAGCTTTAAACCAATCTTTGACCAACCCTAAAGAAAATTCAAAATGCAAACAACACCAAAGCTTAGATCTATTTTTCACCAACCATAAATAAATGTTGAACCAACTCTAAAGAAAAACCTTGACCAATCTGAAATAGAATGATAAACTGACCCTTAGTAAAGCACCAACAATTTTGAAATACAACCTGAAACCACCCCAAATAAACTTTCATTAAACCTTGAATCAATCCTCAATAAGCCACAATTCAACCCTAAATAGATCTCTAACCAGCCCCAAACAAATTCTAAACCGAACCGTAGACGAATTTAAAACATAAAGTGCACCGGCACTACATTGACCCTAAACCAGCTTGAACTAGCCATTATTACAACTTTAACAAAACCCTCAACAACCTCAAATAAATTTCCGAACTACATTCAATAAAATTTTAAACCAAAATTCTATAGTCCCCAAACCAGCTCTTATCAAACCTTAAACCAACCTCAAATCAATCCTAAACCAACCTTAAACCGATTATAAAGAACCCCTTAATCCAACCCCAAAGAAAACCTCAAAGCAAACTATAGATTTTAAAGAAATCCTAAAACCCTCACGAAGGAAACTGCACGCGCACCTTAAAGTCAACCCCCAAGCCAACTTTAAATTTTCAACCAACCTCAAACAAACCTTGAAACAAATGCCAAATAAAGGGTTAACCCAACCCAAAACAAACCCAAATCCAGACCTAAAAGACAAACGAATTTTCGACAAATTCCGAATCAAACCCTGAACCGATTTTAGATAAAACTTTGTACCAACCTTAAGCCAACCAGCAATAAACCACTACTGACCTAACCCTGAATCAACCCTAAACCAAACCGAAAGAAAACTTAAAGACATCTTAAACCAAACACTAAGCACGCTAGAAATAAAATCTGAAAAAAATGCTAAATAAGCGTTACGCCAACATTAAATAAACCCAGAGTAAACTTTAAGCTAACACTAAGCCCGCCCAAATTAAACCCTACATCAATTTTAACTACAATTTCAAAGCGGCCTGGAACACAATCCTAATCCAAATCTAAACAAAACCTTACACCAAACCTAAACCAACCCTGAACATATCTTAAAAGATCAGAACATTCCAAAATACCTTCACCCAAGCCGAAACAAATCCTACAGCAACCCTAATACCATGCTCTTTGAACCAACCCTAAAACTAAGCGGACTCCTAGCTAAACTGCAAACTAACCCTAAACAACATATTGCCAAACAGGCGCTACACAAACACCATTTCTAAACCAACTTTAAACTGGAATAACTAACCCAACCCGGGATACCAATACCTTTAACCAACCCCAAGCACACACCACAGCAGCCTCAACAACACTTCTAGATACTTCTAGCGGAACCAGCCCCAGATTGCTGCTAGCTCCAAAAAATTCCGATTCCGGCAGAAATAGGAGTTTCTGGCTCCAAAAATGCTGCAATTACAGTAGAAGTGGTTCCAAAATGTTGCAAATATTATTGGGAAAAAAATCCCCGGGAATGGCCAAAAAAAATCCTTGGGGCAAACCGGTTCCTCCAACTTTAAGGTAATTGCAATCCAGTGAATGCCAATCCTTCCAGGATCTTCCAAGTACTTTTTCTTTTCAAAAGACAACTATACAGCTAGACATCTTTATCTCAGCATTTCGAGGGATATCCCAAATGCGAAATGGCGAAATATTGCGAAATGGGATTTTTACGATTGTCGCAATCATAAGCACAATAACACATTGGGAAAGAAATAACAAGACAAAATGACGATGTATCAAACCGATCGAGACCTTCGTTTAGTCTTCGATTTCTTCATGACTTGGGAGCCCATGGGTGTTTAAGATGAGGTTAGACTCGGTTAGACATTAAAATCAACAGTACTCTTTTTGGAAAAACAATGTCATACACCACCAAAAAGGGGAATGGTGTGCCCACATTAAACAAGGACACGCCGCCCGCAATGACCCCGCGCAATTTCACCTTTTTTCCAGCAGCTCAGTCTTCAGTTTTGCAACCCTTCCAGGGTTTTGTGACATTCGCATTTTGACATGACTTGCATT
>Ga0126342_10001095_pt1 | contig 35963 bp, 26 predicted proteins | sample Cyp1metagenome_FD_92528 | JGI IMG/M metagenome (GOLD analysis project Ga0126342, IMG submission 92528) | Coral microbial communities from Lord Howe Island, Old Settlement Bay, Australia - Cyphastrea 1 metagenome | ecosystem: Host-associated > Invertebrates > Cnidaria > Coral ... | reverse complement strand
CTCCGCTACCACTAAACAAGTGGGCAAAACCCAGAGCGCAAAAGCTCTGTTTTACTCCTGAGCCACAACTCAAGGCGCCTGCGGACAGCGCATCTGTCTCATGGATTCTATGTAACTTTCTCAGCCTGATTTGGGATGATGAAAAAGGCATTTTGGGATGATTCGATGATTCCGACTGCCGTCGGGACCGGTGACCTTTAAGTTCAGCAAGGCTTTCTCAACCACCAATAGCCACTAATGAGGGTTTATTTAGCTTTATTTAGAATCTATTATCGTAATGAAGTGTCAATCTGATTTCACCCGTTAATGGACCTTTGGTGATTCTGATAATGATACAGCATTCATTTCCGACAAATGCAACCGGGATCGGGGCCAATGTCTGCACCAAAGACTTGTTCACCTTGGATAGATTACTTAAAAAAACGAAAATGAATTGAAATCTTCACATAAGTTGCATCAAACCATTCCGTGAAAGGCTCAACAACCACAAAAATTGAAAAACATGCAGAATGAATAACGGTTCGGCAGGCTGTGTAGTTCCGCTGCTACCACGCAAGGACTGCAGCAGACTTTCACTTGGGTTTTTGGCAACCCAGATGATTCCAGGCCCAACGGGGCACGACCTTCACCATACCACAATAGAAGGGAGGGGTGAACCCCACTTTTGTCAGCATTTTTAGGGCTAAATACGAAGATAAACACAAGGTTTCAAACTACAAAAATCACTTAATTGTACATGGTATAACATGATATAACTAATCATAAGTAGTCAATACCATCTGACTCACCGTTTCGACAACCTCTAGAACGATACATCTTTTGGGACTTTGGTGTCATCTTTCCCATGAAAGCTGCCATACTTTGGTCATTGCAGTGGTTTAAGGGAAAAAAATTGCAGGCAACCGTTCTTGCATTGAAAAACAAACATGGTTTCCGGCTTTCCGGCGTTAACATTTCCATTCAACCAATTGATTGGGGGTTTCTGGGCAAATTTGAAATAGTCTTGCTCTCTTTAGAATAAACTAACATAGATGTGGAAATCCCATGAAATCCCATGGTTTCCCGAAGAAGATGAGCTGCATTTCTGGTGGGTTTTCCGGATCTTTTTTGTATGTTCACAGGGGGATACAGTTGAGATTCCATGTGATCCACGTGATGCACATGTTGAATGAGCGCCCGTGGGGCCGGTGAAACCACTAGATCCGTGAGACACGCCGTGATTTTGGGCGAGAAACTTGGGCATGTCTGTGGTAAGGCCTCCCATAGGCATTAGGGCCCTACATGTGTATAGCACACCCATAAAAGGATCATTAGAAGAGTCATGAAAATCCAGATTCTTATACAGAAACATGTGCATTGCCCGCACGAGGCAGGTGCCGGAAATTTCCAGCAGCCAGGAATGTGACAAGTTTTGCCTATACGCGTGCGAGTGAAGCCTCACATTTTCTCAACTCTGTTCTGTGAATTCGTCATCATCTTGCTTCAGTCCTTTTCAACTGTGGCCACCACTTCTCAGCTCCTCGCAGCTCCTCTCAGGTCTCAGCTCTTTTCAATTCTTCTCACAACTCGTCTCAGCTGTTCTCAACGATTCTCACCTTTGCATACCTTTGCGCACATCTTCTCAACCCGTTTCAACTGCTCTCAACCTTTCTCAGCTGAACTCTTTTGACCTCTTCCCACCTCTTCTCAACTCTTCTCGCCACTTCTCACCTCTTCTCAACTCTTGTCGATAATGTTCACCTCTGCCCACCTCATATCAACTCTTGTCAACTGGCTGAACTCTTCTCACCTCTACTAAACTCTTGTGAGAATCGTCACCTCTGCTGAACTCATTTCAACTGCCAACTGTTTCAACTCTAATTATTATCCTTCTTTATCAACCCATGTGACTTGTTCAACTTGCGTCTTCTTTATTTCCTGGCAACTCAAGTCAACCAATTTCGACTTTTCTCAGCTCTTTTTACATCGTTTTCAACTATGCGCAACTCTCCTGTCTTCTTCTCCAAAAGAAATTTAGTTGCAAACCGCAATAAAACCACACGCAGCGGATCGCAGCGGCAGCAAAAACTGCAGCTCCAAAACCGGATTTTGGCGCCAAAGCGAAAGAAACCGATGCTGAGGCGCTGTTTAAAAGGCATTTTAAACGGAAAATCATCAGCGCCAAAGTAGAAAAAACTGCTGCAGAATCACCATCGCAACCTTGATGCAGCCACTCTAATACGATTTTTACGACTCTCAGCTGCACTAATAAAGTTTACGGACTCAGCCGCAGCAGCGAGGAACCTTGACGCAGCCATTCCACTTCGATCTGCAGAAACTTAGTTGCAAAACACAATAGAACTCTACTCTACTCTACTCTACTCCACTCTCCCCTGCTTTCAGGAACATGCCAGCTGGACTTAATGATCTTTTGAGCTACTTCTCTACTTCAGGAACATGCCAACTGGACACACTGATCTTTGGGCTCATGAGAATATGAAAGTCCGTAGCTCGGAGCGTCTCTGCGAAACTTCCTTTGATAATACATAATAATATATTACACAGTATTTCTACTCAATATTAATATTCATCAATGTCTTTTACATCATGAGCCGCTCGAAGTGTTTTACATCACCAAGGAACCTACGCCCTGGTAGCCATGGATGGCCATCATGGAATGGGACACACCCACTTCACAGATCTCTGAAGACGACGACAGCTTGACCTATGATCAATGAAACCGGAATCATAAAACCAATGATCAATACAGGTAGTCATGGTATAATAGATACATCATCAATGGCCACCAATAATATCAATAATTCATAAACCATAGATCAATTTAAAAATAAAAGAAAACAATAATAATAAATCACTATTGCCTGGTTTTGAGCCTCCCTGAATGTCCCTGATTTGAAGTTTCCCTATGGATCCAAGTTCCAAGTTTCAATAAACTGAGGGAGTATGTGGGGTCTCAGCAAGGAGAGTTAGCCTTAAACTTCTAAGTATTTGCATCCATATGGCTACTTTAAGGGAAACATCATGATAAATCACGGGACTTGATTGTGTGTTTTCCCTTCAAAATCATGGTATGTTAAAATTTTGTCTGTTTCCCCTTCAGCTTTTCATCCAACCCCACCCGGTGCAAGTCGTCCTTCGCACTTCAGAGCGAAAAGAGCTACGCAGCACGCAGCTCAGACCAAGTCGGCCTGGGCGCAGTGGATGTAATATAATGTAATATACATGTTTATGGATACAAGTTAGCTGCACCATGGTTATATCATGTGTATATAGATATATATACACAGCTACTATCATTATATCGTCTTGTTGGTGGTTTCAACCCCTCTGAAAAATATTAGTCAGTTGGGATGATTATTCCCAAAATATGGAAAACGTGTTCCAAACCACCAACCAGTCATGTATATATATATATACATACATACATACATACATACACGGATACTATCATTATAATGGTTGCTATCGTCACCATGGTGAATATGGTCAATATATACATATATATACATATATATGTATCATATGATTACTTATGGTTCATAATGGTGGACAAGATCATTGAATATTACCTATAATTATAATGTTCATACTGATTACTAGTTACTACATAGATTCCCCAAATGCTGGAACTCCCAATGGGACTTTTCAAAAACGCCTTCAGCAAAACCAGGTTCATTCAGGATATCAGGGGATAAGATCACTGAATATCTCTGGTAAAATCCATTGAAGTGAAAATTCGATGAAATTTATATGGCTGTAAGATGTGCTGTGATATTCAACAAACATGAGAATACAACTCGGTATTTGTGGAATTCGTTTGCCAAAATACCGAACAGATCCGTATGCTTCATGTCCATTCATGTCCCACGTTTCGTGGCGCTCGAATTCGCAAACCAAGCAATTTCGAGGGAGTCAAACCCCCAGAAAAAAACACATGCCTCTTCTCGCAAGTACTCTCCAACCTTGAGCGCTGGCGTGTGGCTTGCATAGGAAGGTCACGGCCAAAATAGATAGATTATGATAGATTGCTATGTTGCTGGTTGAGACCTTCGCACCACAAAGGACACCTTTGCTGGTTGATGCATAGGCGGAGGCAACATCATGGCTATACAGTATAGAGCGAAAAAAAAAGAAAACCTCGAAGAACAAGGATCTGTGCAAAAATGAGGGTTCCCCCCAAAGCGCCCGTTTTGTTCGGGAAAATGAACATCGTGATATTTTGCAATACCGTATTTTCAAACAATATTTATGTTGGAAACCATTGAACAGCTTCAAACATCACTGCCCATTTCTGCTGGGTAGTTGGCACATTCAAACTGATTTGACTGTTGAACACATGTATTCTATGGTTCTCTCACATATAGCTATGCTATGCCCTCAAAGCAACAAAAAACCTGAATAAGGACCAAGGATATACTAGCCCTACTATGCTTTAATACTGTATGTTTCTGAATGCGTGTGCCATCAAGAGTATCCAGATTGAAACCCAAACTGTTGCGCATTTTTGGGGGAATCCAAAACTTTGCAGTAGCAGAAAAAACTGACATTTGTTAAAAATTCTGGTACCCCTGTCCACGCTCTAGATAGGTCGTTCCACGCTCTAGGTAGGTCTTTCCACGGTTTGTCCACCGTCAGGGCAGAATTTGTTATTCTTGGGATGTTTCTCTTCAAAAAATTGTAAACATAATGAATAACTGGTTGGTGGTTTCAACCCCTCTGAAAAAATATTAGTCAGTTGGGGTTCTTGTTCCCAATATATGGAAACATAAGCAATGTTCCAAACCACCAACCAGTGGTACAGTTGTTTATGGCATTGGGAAACCCCCACCCAAAATAATTCATCATCATTTTTCGAATTAGAATGGCCAGAAATTGGGATAATATTATATGATATACAATACACTGATATACTGTGTATATATATATAGATAGATAGATAGATACACACACACACATATATATATATATACCCCGCATGACAGAATCCCACTGTCTGCATCTTCCCAGGGCTACCTTAAGATCCTTAAGCAACAACTGGTGTATAGTTTTCCCACGATCCTCGAAACAAACCTATTAGAATCCAGAAACATTTTGCTGTTAAACCCATGCAGAATTGACACCAAAACCCTCAAAAAACGGCCGTGGTCCAACTATTCTGTTTCAACTTCCGTGGCAAACAAACACTAAAACATGTTATGTCATGTTGTATGCGGAAATCGTTGTTAAGTTATATCCGGAAATGGATATGTGTGTGTGCAGTTTTAGAATCCATTCCCGGATATAATTTAACAACGATTTCCGGATACAACATGACATGATATGAACATCGCCGCAGCTCGGCACCCGGACATCTGCTTGGTGGTAGACCACCAAGGCCTGGCAACGCTGCAAGGGATCAATGGCAACTTTATACGAAAAACGTTGCATTCATGCTCAGTGCAGCATCATATATATATACATAAATTATACATATACGTATATACATAAGTTATACATACATGTATGATAACTGATATGTGTAACCATGTGCATAATATGCACTCATATGCAATCTATATACCTAGACTTATCATGAATTATCATCACGTTGTCATCATGTGGGTATAGATCAAAACCCTCCCTTTCGCCCTTTCCTCAGAAGCTCCTGCTGGGCGGATCAGAGTCAGGTGCTCGCCCGTGTGAAAACGGAAACAAAAGGGTCATCGCTCCCATCCTGGCACCAATGTAGAAAGGTGTTGTACCTGACGCACAGGGAGCGTCCACGCATGAAGTCTGATGTGATTGTGCACCGCAAGAATTCTCCCGTGAGAGAGGCCAACTTGGACATGCCCACGCCAAAATTTCGTCTCTGTTGAATTTCTGGAGAAAAGGAAATTGTTTTGGCTAAGTTGGTGATGTATTGTGCAAACCATTTCACCCGCTGAGGATGGTTATAGTGCTCAGGCTCGCTGCTAATCCAGTTTTGTCCATCGCTGCAGGGCCCGGATTGGCCTGAAAAAAAATGAAGGTCAAGTAAAAGCTGGTGGATGGCTCGAATGCTGGGCCAAATCCTGTAGCATAAGGAAAAGACGCAAATCTGACGGTATTGTCCTGTGGTGGACGCAGTGGCTGTCTTGGCCATCAAAAGGGCAACTATTCCTGTGACCATTTGGGTTGGCCAGGGTGCTCCATGTTCAATGCTATTCAGCATAGTGAGAAAGTCATTGGTCAAAGCATCAGGCATGTTCATCAAATCTTCTCTACTGACAGCATCTGGTCCAATGGCCGCATGGCTTTTTTTGCGCCTGATTTCTCTTTTCCAAGTGTCAAGAGTTATGGATGGGAAGGATGTACTTCTAGCTGGCAAAGCATGTCTGACGAAATCAGCGATGACTGTCCATCTTTCTTCTTGGTCATCTGTGTGTTGCTTCCGCCACCTAGGACTCCATTCGTCCTGAAACGCTCGCAAGATGGTAGGAACATCCCCTACAACATGTTGGCAGGTGATAGTTTGGAGATTTTGGGCAACCTCTGGATCTACGCTTATGGTGGTTGGGTCAATGATCCTGGCTGCAACCGAAATTCCATTGGCTTGGGCATTTAGGACTGGTTCTGGTAGCGGAGCTTGTAACCTAACTGTGGCAATTGGTTCTTCTGTGTCAACCCGCTGAACTGGGATGATGCTTTGCTGCACTATGGTCTGAACTGGTTCGGCTGGCTCTTTGCGAAGATCTTTATATATTGCATACGGGTCTTCTGCTCTACGCTGGATGGCTTGATCAATCCTCGCTTTCATAAGGCTGGCTTCAAGTGCACGATAGTGATGGCAAAAATCCAAAAAGATAGATGCTGCCATGTCAAAACATGGTGGCTTGATCGGTAGCACATCAGGCGACTTATCAAATCTGTTGGTAAGGCAAGTCCACCACTTTTGAAAACCACCTGCAAAACCAGGGGCGGAAAGTACTTTGTGCCATAGGCTGGTCTGATGCTCAACTACGGATGTTCTGTTGTCGCTACTGGCACGGCATCTTTTGAGGTGTTCCAATCTCCTGGTTTGCTTGGTCCAACTGGAATGTTTAATGTTAGTAGTGTCCAAATGGGATTGGATATCTCCTCTACGGTTGGGCTTGATTGGGGCACATTGCGTGGGCTTCCATTCAACCTCCATCGTGGTAGCCCTACCACGCTGATGTGAAAAGAGGGGAGGCTGGCCTGCTTTGGTGCAGGCTTCGCTTGCAAATTGCTCCAAGTTTTGCCACATGGATGTATACCACTGTTCCTGTGGGGAAAAATTGGGTGCCCACTCTGTGCAATTTGGGAGTTTAGGACGCCATGGTATGGTGGATGGTTTTTTCCACATCGGCAAAATTGGTGGGCTGTCCAAATCGCTCAAAAAGACCATGATGGCTGCATGGTCTGGGAAAGTGCTCCAATCCAACTGAACATCTTGGACATACGGCAAGATTTCTGGTGACAAGTACACATAGTCTTTGATGGTCGTCTTTTTACAAGTGCATTGTTGGATGGGGCGGTTCCATTTACGGTGTGCAAAATGTGGAGCTTCCATCCATCCCTTTGTCTCCCAATAATCCGCCTGAGCAGTTTGATCACGTTCCAAGTTCCAGTCACCTGCTATGAGCCTTAAGCCTGTGGCACCGTCAACAATCCTGGAAGTGAGTTTGGAGAGAAGTTGGTCCGTTTGCTGCTGGACCTCAAGTGTCTGTCTATTTTCATTGTAGCCATACACTGTACCAACAGTGCACCAGCGCTTTTGTATACATGTTGCCGCTGCCAACCATCTACCTGTGCCGTATTCTTGGTCAGTCCGGTGATGTACAAGTTGCTGTGTCGGATATTTGCTAAGAACTGCTACTCCTGTGTGTCTTCCCCCAATGCTGCTGAGGGACTGGCTTCGATGAGGTGCTGCTGCTCCATGGGTGAGTTGCAAGTTGGTCTTTTGGCTGGAAAGTTCTTGTTTGAATCTTTGGATTCCAAGACCTGTCAAATGTGTCTCTTGCACTGTCCACACCTCCCATGGTAGGTGTGCTATGTCAGTGCTTTTACCCCTCAGGCCTGTGGGGTTCATGTTACCAAGGACAGGGCGAGGATTCATTGCCTCCCCTAGCCGAATTGTGCTGGAGAGTGCTGCAAACAGGATTGAGGCGAGGCATCGGAACCTCGCAACCACCTTGATTTGGGCAGGTGGATATTTTGATAGGCATGCAAATGAACCTTGATAGGCCTGTTTGGCCGGTCGGCAAGGCTTATGCGAAGGCTCATAATTAAGCTCTGGTGTGACCCCAGATGTCACTCATGTTTGGAGCGCTTGGACAGCAAATGCTCAATGCGTTCCATTTGCTGCTGCATGACATTGTCCAACTTTTGATCAAGCGCCTGGCTGAATTGAACGCTTTGCTGTTCCACTTGATGCTGAATTTGCGTGATTTTGGTCTCAAGTCCAGCTTGGGAAGCGTGGACATGCTGCAAGTGCTGTTCAAGTTGAAGTTGGGTGACCCTTTCCTCGATGGCTGTGGGCATCATGGATGCATCCTGTTCCGGCCTGGAGGCCAATCTGTGCATTGCTAAGCGCTGCTTGGGCCACTGCTGGCAAATGGCTCTTTGGTTGGGCATGTGTGGCTGGCTTCCAGGGGCCATTCTGGATCCATGGATCAACTTCATTGGTTTCTTTGTTTTCCAAGCTGTCCAGCGTTCTTCTTGATGCGATGATGGCAAAACCTTTTGGTTGGCTGTTTTCTTTGACCCAGGTGAGCTTTGTGATGAGGACGTCAGAGTGGGCCATGTTGTAGATCCAGTGCGTGGGGTCTTCAACTGCCTGAATGGTCCAAACAACTTCCTGTCGAGTCTGGAGCTCTCCCTCTGGGCTGCAATGGCCTAGCATCCCAATCCCAGCTCTTGAGGATTTTCGCCACTGCCTCTTTGGTGCTGGAAAATGGCAAAGGGCCAAGTGTGTAAAGGGATTTCGTCTAACCAAGTAACAATGGCGTGTCCGGCCGATGCTTGGCATGGATTTCAAAGGCATTCATCACATCGCTTCTCAAGCCGTACCTGTCACCATGCCTAGTGAGAGTTGTGCTCTGTGGTGAGGTCTGCTGAGCATACTTTGCATCTTGGTATGACATGTTGGGGAGCCATGTGACATGAAAGTTGGTGTTGGGATGTCGGCCACAATGACTCCTGGGTTCATAGTGGATCAAAACCCTGCTACCTCGGTGAGACCCAAATGTCACTGGTCAATGAATCTTTATATCGCCAAAAGACCTAGGAACGATGGTATGTTCGGGTTTGACCCCTCCTCATCCTCCCGCTTTACACATGAACTTTCCTTCAACTTTCACACATATAAATATTTGATGGTTTCAATCTGTTGTTTACTGTTTAAAAGTCATTTAGTTTCCTTTTCTCCAAAGATATACCCTCCAGGAAATGAACCATGGCGATGGCACATCCCCCAGCAATTCTTCGGTGATTTTCCCAGCGAACTAAACTTCCATTGATCATGAATTTCCAAAGGTTTACCCTCCAGTAGCACAGTAAATCGACATAGACCCAGGGGTTGGAAAATGAGTTTCTACGAAAGAGATGCTCATCTTTTCAGGGTCTATGTTAATTTACCAGGTATAGACAATTGCCATGATTGGTTAGTTTTACGGTATATCCCACATGATCCCATGACCCATATGCTCTATGGAATATTTACCAACACTTGCCCAACATACTGTGGATGGGCAAGCGAAATCCTGCACCAGTTGCTAGGTGGCAAACATCCCATTATTTATAGGCTTTCTACCATCCGTTTGCTGGTGCAGGATTTCGCAACCATCCACCGGTCCACAGTATGTAAATATACCAGCACCATGGAGCCTCGGCACCCAAACTGGTGCATTCCTCCGTTGACCTCGGGGATGCAAAGCGCCCCTTGCAGCCCCGAGTGCAAAGCTTAGGGGTCTTTAAGGCACAGCGGCACGAGTTCATGGTGATTTAATGGAAATTTAATGAGCTAATTTGATGTTGTTTCTGTAATGAGGGTCTAACATTGCAATATATATATATTTATATTCTATCGTATTCTTTCAGCCATTCAATCTCTTGGTGATTCTTTGAGAGTCTTCAACCATGCAGCCATTCCGCCTGGCCGTCACACCAAAGCCGATGGGCACATCTGCCTGATGCGGCCATAGGTCTGTCCAGAAATGGGCTATACCAAAAAGATTGCCATTGAATTTGGCAAAATGATGATAATTCCCCTGGTATAGCCCATTTCCAGAGATGGCATAATTGCCAAGCAGATAAGCCCCTGGAAAAAGAAGGAGCTACGCCATCTCTGAGACAATCCCGTATCAATTCTTGAAGATGGAACATCTCAGGATGGTTAATCCAATTCCGCTCCAGTGATGTCAAGGCATGAGGTCGCAACATCATTTATACTTAGTTATACAAAATATCCATTATAGACAAATTATAGATACCATTATATACCAACTATATACTAACTATATACCAATTAATTATACCACCATTTTTCGTCAGGTCGCCATTTCTGTTGGCTAAATCACCATGGGCATCTCCAGCGCTACGTCCCCACCGCGGCGACCGGCGCGACCGGGGGCCTCGTTCAAGACCACCACACCGGCGTTGCGGGGGGCGCCCTCCGTAATGCGCCGGAGATGGGCCTGTGGATGACATCCGGGCCTCGTAACAAATGGGGATTTCTTCGGGTGAAAGAAACTGGATATTAATAGGGGGTTATTGGTGGTTTAATGGTAATTTAATGGTGATTTAATGGGGTTTAATGGTGATTTAATGAGATTTAAAGGGATTTGCCTTTGGTACTTTAACGTAGTGAACTGGGACATCACCATTTTTACAAGGTAAATCATCCTTTTTATCATCTATAAATGGACCATTTCCCATAGCTACGTTAAATCACCAGATGGTATGTAGATCGTGCTTTTGGGTGCTCTCCTTCGTGAATTTGCAATCGTGGTGATCATGAGAGCACTGTGACAGCTATTGTTGGCTTGACTCAAGATATAACATGATATAACTAACCAACTTGATATGATATGATGAGTGGAAGAAATCCTGCACCACCTTGGATGGTTAAAAGCCTATAAATAATGGGATATTTGCCACCTATCAACAGGTGCAGGAGTTCGCTGGCCCATCCACAGTATAATCATCCATGATCCCATCCTTCCCCAAGAGAAACCATGGTGGATGTAGGGAATGAACAATTCATCATTGGGACCATGGCATAGGGCTGTTGAATTTTGGGGGGATGGGATTAGCCAAAATGGTGGACAACATGTGATGAAACCAAGCATGTGAAAATTGTGATTGGGATGTAATGGGATATACAGTCGGCTGGAACATGGTTGAAGGGGATTTGAATGGGATTTTAGATCATGTTGGTTAGTTACTTACATTCTGGTAAGCAAACATGGTTTGTGGGAGAATCCCCTCTTTGGTTCGCTGAGGTGACTTCTTTTGGTGGCTTTTTGACGCCTGGAATGTAGGGAATTCATCATCCTATCATTCCCTATTTCCCAATTAACGGTGGGCAGTGAAGCTTTGCAGAGCTTTAGGCATTGCAAATGGGTCTAAATCTAAGGCCTCGGCAGTAACTACGATAACTATCTGATATATCTAATTTGTCAGGTACTAAAGTTTTAACCAGGCTCTAATCCACAAATATCCACTCTAGGTTTCAACTTGAAACTTACCTGTCTTCGTGTTGGCTTCTTCGGATATACCACCGTCTATATTCTTTTCAACATATTTCACTCACATGTCACATGGCTTCCCAAATGGCTCAAAATCATCAAGCCCAACCGCATTGGTTTATGAATGAAATATATAATTAGGATCAATTCGGTACTCCAATTAGGATCAATTTTGAATACGTTTGAGCCACATCAATTCATCAAATATCAATATATATATATATACATTATATATATATATTATATATATATATATTATATATTATATATATATATTATATATATATTATATATATTATATATATATATATTATATATAACCAGAACTGATGGGTCTTGGGCAGCCCTCCAGGTCGTCATAGTTTTCCCAGATATAACCAGATATACGTACTGGCCGTGGGATATGTTGGTAAAACATGGTAAAACCCCAAACAGAAACCTTTCCCCTAATACTGTAATAACACTAACAAACACTGACCGCCCCTTGCGCTGGCGCCCAGCCAACTTTTCGGCGTCGGATTCGAATCGAACGGATCTGGATGGCATGGCGGTCATGCACTCACGCTCGATACAAAAGCTGATGCGATTGGTAGAAGGAGGCGACTTGGGCAACTGGACTGGTTCTGGGTGCATGTGACTTCAAGCCTACAAGATTTAGTTATAGCTTTTTATAGTCAACAGTCATCAATAGTCTCTTCAAGCTTTGATGATATTTGTCAACAAAATAAGTCTAAGGAGACTTTGCAGGGAACCACACCATTTTCACCACCGGTTGGGGTTGTCACACCCTTCCAGTCAGATTTATAAGTAGCCATGGGGAGGTAACAACCCCAAAATCCAACATATCAAAACATATCCTACCATATTCTAATCTATCCTAAACATGAGTGTTGAACCAGTCACGAAAACTTGCCATGCTCTAATACAACTGTAGAAATACCTTCGTCATTTTCCATGACTTTCGGCGAACTTCAAAGTCAACTCATCAAAAATTAGTATCTGGTGATTAAACAGTGTGCTATGGAATCCACGTCATAGATGATCAACATGATGATAAATCCCTCTTAAACATGGCGGCTTAAATAAGCAGAGGCTATCACCAACAAATCACCCCTAAATGGCTTCACTTCCAGCGGGATGTAGTGCTTTTAGATGCTTTTAGTGTTTTGTTATTCAGTACAATAACCAATAGATCCATTGTATCACTAACGTCACTAAAGCCAACAATAATCACATTCTAATCAATCGCTAAACCTAAGTTGAATGTCTTTACATTCGTAGGTGGTCTACAACATTCATTCCGTGCCCAGGATGCTTTCCACAGATCCTGCCCAGCAAGGGGCCACAGGGTTGCAAGATAGAACTCTGGGTTGGTAATTTGGGTAAAATTCACTAGAATCTAGTTAACCTCTACAGTGATTAATTAATTAGGATCTAATTGACAAGACCAAGATATGGATTGATGGCGGATATCTATGGATATCTCTAAAGTTGGATGGTTTATAAACCGACTCATAACATCTCAGGGCCCACTGCGTGGTGCATATCACAAATTCTAGAGCCAACTCAGCCTCCTGCATGCCTGCATCTGTAAACGAATCGCAAGTGGGGAAAGAATACATTCGCGTCGCAGGTTGCCTTTGCTCAAGGAAAACATAGCTAGAGATGTATTTAAATAGGACATGATGGTATAGCTGATTGGTGGCGTAAAAACCGTGAACATCAAGAAGTTAAACTTCTCAATCCAGTATAGATACTGTCCGCATTGACAGCATTGACAGTTGTTTCATACCAAACCACCGACCACACAGCTTAGTGGTTCCAACCTGGGGGTGGTTGACTTCTTCGTGACAAAAACTCGATTTGAGACGCAAAGGCAATCGTATTTGCACATCCCACCTCTAGAGTACCCTGAAACCTCCCACATGGAACTTCAAAAGTGCACATTTCCAGTCGACCCAAACATCATCCTTCAACAAAAGACGAGTGAATTCATGCCGAATCCAAAAAACAAGTGCTACTGTACCATGAAAGTATATGAATTCTGCTTGGGTTGCCCCGTGTTTTCTCTAAAAATCCATAAGTTCCAACGTCAGAACTTTCAGGAAATCAACTATCTGCTCCTAACGCTCCACCCAGGAGCTTGCAGCTGGGGATGTCTCCGGTGGCATTGGGCACCATGGCCCAATGGCAATGTGAAATCCATGGGATAAATGGAGGTTTTAATATGTTTTAATGGGAACATCATCGATAAATGATGGATATAAATGGTGAATGACTGTCATTAGCCATTGCGCAAAAAGTTTGTTTTTTTCCCGGAGGGTTTATCAAGTTGAAAGTAGTTCTACAGTTTTAGACACTGCACATATTGGACTCTGAGAATCATCACTCTTCCAATTTACGGGCACTCAAAACAAGGAGCTTTCACATCTGCAGATCCTGAAAAAGGTTCATTTTCAAATCCAACGACCTCCAAACCTCAAAATTAAAAACCACAAATTTCAGACAATTTAGACCCAAATCGACTTTTACCATAGACTCATAGACATTTTATAACTCTGCATGTTTTTGAAGACGTCCCCAGATGTTCCAAGATCTCACTGCTTTACACATTGCGGCCCACCTATTCTTTGAGGTGCCGCTGGCACGATGGCAGTGATGCCTAGTGGCCTAGGCTCGTGAAATCTGCTGAATTCTGTTTGCTAACACCACCCGTTGATACATACCCTCTGGTAATTTAACATAGCTATGGAACATTGCTCATTTACTTCGATAAACTACCTATCAAACATGGTTGTCCATAGCAACCTGTTAGCAAATTGTTAAATTACCAAAGGATCTTATTGTGGTCAACACAACAATCATTTGCTTGATGGTAAAGTTTTGTATTATTCAGTCAAGCCACACCACATTACACCATCTTTGATTTAAAATACGATATCTATTGCACAAATGGGTATACCCTAAACATCCGTCTATATATATAACATATCAAATTATTCGGGTATGGTTTACCACGTGAGTTCACGTCATTTTTGCTTGCTTAACCTTTGTCATCCCAATGTGTTGCTTACATCATGCTCTATCCCCATTTGCTGATGGCTAACGCCCCATGATTGGCTCATTAATAGTGATGTTCATCCCTCTGAAAGCTCCGGTCCAAGGTTTCAGACCATGTGGAATCGCAAAGTTGGTGAACGAATCTGACGACTGGGTTTCTGCTATATATGACTATACTTAATTAGTTATATATTATATGACTATAATGGGTTTATAATGGTTTATAATCTGCTATACTTAATTAGGTTTATAAGCCATTATAAACCAACAAACATAGCTGGGGGGCACCACATTGCATGGACTATCCCAACTATATCCCATCATGTCCCGCACCACACTGATATCCTCATTGGTTAACGGGATGTATCAAGGCACATGGGCACTCAAGCGCCAGGCGATCCATGGCCCTCTCCTTGATGGACATGGGCACTCAACCAATAAACACAGGGTTTTTCACTACAGAAACATAGGGATCTAAGCATTAAAAACAAACATTTGACCAACAAAATGTAGAATCAACGAACAACAAAAAAGGAATCCAACCAATAGTGAGGTGGATGTAACTTGATCTAGGCAGCCAACAGTATAATTTCACAAGCCACAAAGGTGGAGTTCACCAAAAAACAAGTGCTCTGAACCAGAAACAAATGTGTGATACATTGGATTCTAACCATCAATTACGGGGATTAACCCACAAGATTTTAACCTTTTTTGGTGATAATGAGGATAAACCATCAGGGTTTTCTGATGTCCTTAAGCAAAGCCACAAATAGGTTTGTCAAAGGGGGATGGGCCCCAAGGTTCCAGCTTTGAGATAAACCCAATGATCAAGATAGTTCAATACTGGTTGGTGGTTTTAACCCTCTTGAAAAATATGAAAGTCAATGGGAAGGATGAGATCCCATATAATGTTTATAAAACACATGATCACGTCATCCACCAAATTTCAGGGGTTAGAAAACTGGGTATTTCAAGTCACTGAACCAACCAAATACCAGGAAACGCATCAACAACTGAGGATATGCCTTCTGGTAAAAATTGTAGTTGGAAAATAGGTAGCAGAACACGTAGACCATGTCTGGGTGCTTACATTTTCATTCATTATCCATACCAGAAAATTGATCCTGTTGATGGCTGGTGAATTTGGGGATATCCTGGAAGTTGGCCTAGTTTTGTTGGTCGAGTCACGAACCGAGTTGCTTTCACCAAATCTGCGACTCTCAAGTTTTCTCCCCCATGACCCAAAATGAGTGAAAGCGATGGCGTCTTCAATCACATGGTTTCAAATGCAACCCTCAAACCACACCACAAACTAAAATTATAGCTCAAGGCACCAAACGTCTGGTTTTGATTTCCAATAATCAATATTATAGCAAACCTAAAAAATAAGACACTTGGACATGCGGAAAATATGGGGAAACATCATCTATCTATCTATATATATATATCATAATGGAAACACGTTTCGGCATGTTTTAGGAGATTGCCTTTTTTTAGGTTGCAACCAGCTTGAAACCCTGAACCAATTTGGCAGCCACCTCAGCATTCAATGGTACAATGTGTCCCCCAGTTGTGTTTGCTGGATTGTCACATGCTATAACCATCTATAACCCATATCAACTAGAGATATATCTACCGTAAACATCCATAAACCCTAGTTAGTACTAGTTAGCACTTAGCCTGGTCCGATGGCACCGAAGCCGAGGAACGGAAATTCCGATGAGAAACAGCACAGTACTGAGGTCCATCTGATTGATGCGATATCTTGACACCTCTTGAACCTGCGGAAGGCTCAAAATTGAAAAAACATGGAAACAAATCCATTGATTTGGATTAATAACCATTGAATTTGATCTTAAAAACGATTTTGGAGTGTAAGTAACCTTGTTCGAACAATCCCGTTCTGGTTCTTAAGGATCAAACTTTAGTATTTTCTAGTCTGAACATGATCAACTTGGAACACAAAACATATTTAAAACATTGATGTGTTTTGTTTCCACCAAGATGGAAATGCTCGGCTATACACAACTGGAAATACAACAAACTACAGCCTTGATCATGATACGACCACTTTGGATGGGTAAACCTCAGGCACCCATGTTTGGCGATTTTTCTTGAAGCGTTTGGACCAAAAAAATGTTCAAAATCAAAACGTCGTTGGGATCATCACCCCAATGTTTCCGGGTAGAAAATATAAGACAGTTTGAAAGCACCAACCAACTATTGTCTATTGTTGTGTCTCTCCCCATTGTGAAGGATTTATGGGTCCGTTGTTATTGGCCCCATCATGAGTTAATATCTTAGTTTTTGCTGGTGATTTTCCCGGTACAGTATCAACACTAAAACATCTTGAGCAGGTCTATAGCAACACCAAAGGGATAGAAATTGGCAAAATCCTGTTAGAACAATTGAAATATTGTTAAGTTTAGACAAACTGCTAAATTGAACCTTTTCGGTATCTTTTTGGGTGCCGCATACAAGGCTCTCTTAAAAATTTGATGGCCACCCATGTTTTCCCTGACCTTCGGTTTGGCGCAAAAGGCAATGCCCAGGCCTGGAAGGTGCCAGCTGGGTGACTTCCCCCCACAAAACGCATGGGATATTCACGGCTCAACGTGCATCCCAGTTAGTGTACACGTGGGTTTGAACCTGTAACTCATTAGATAGATAGATAGATAGATAGATATAAACATATATAAACATATATAAACATATATAAACATATATAAACATATATAGCCCAAAGCTGTTCTTTTGTAGGCACAAGTCTCAGGTACCTGGCGCGCGCGGTTTTGTCACGCTGACCCCGACATCTCCGGCGCCCCCTTTGTTTCAATGTCCGGTTTAGGGCCTCGCATATCCTCTGCAATATTATTTTTGTCAACCGGATCCCTGGCCGCTATATCTTCCGGGTAGTAGCACGGGTAAGAGGAAGGATCATGAGATGTCATGACACCAAGTGTGAGAAAAACTGGGTTTTTTCCCTGGCCAAAGACATGTTTTTTTGAGGAACAATATGAGAACTGCAGAAAAAGCATGATTTTGGACAAAATCCAACAAATTTGTGGGTTCTTGATGCGCTGGGAAAAAACTGAATAGATCATATTAAATCATATTCAAGTCATCTTGAGTCTCTAGTCAGCCCTGGCCCGCTCTTCTCGACCCAATTCAATTTTTTTCGGCTCTGCTCGGAAAGTTGCAAATCTTATCTCAGCTCACCTTAGCCCATTCTAGCCTTCCTCAGCTTGTCTCGGCTGGAGTCAGCCTTCTGCAGTGGGATCCGCTCATCTCAGCTCGTCTCGGCTTTCCTCGGCTCTTCTCAACTCATCTCAGCTCCTCTTAACTCTTCCAATCTAGGCACAGGGCATCCGCAGGGCGGGAACTAGGCCGCTGTGTTGCCTTGAACCAGCACGGTGGGCGGCTGCGGGAGAACAGAGCCGACCCCCGCTGCCCCCACCCCATGTAGGGAGCGACGCCGCAAAAAAAAAATAAAGCATCTTCTTTAGAAAAGAAAGCAAGGCAGAAGATCAAACCAGGCCCTCCTTGTATTCCGTCTAGCCATTTCAACTCCTGCTTCCGTGAGACCCAAAGAGGAGGGTTCAATGTCAGGTGCTGTGAGATATTGTAAGCTATGTTCATGGGATTTGTCCCTTTTATCATAGGATTTTGCCCTTTTTTGGGGGCATTGCCCTTCCTTGCGCAAGGAGATGATCACTATAAAATTTACTGTAAATTTATAATATATCTCAGCTAATATCTTAGACATAATATTTGTTCAGCCCCGTTTTGGAAGCCTCTGAGTCCAAAACCCCACGTTTATGGGATTTGTGTTTGGTCTGGAGGTGTTTTTGTGGTACTTACAGTTATTGTGGCGGTTCCCATCACGTCTGCACGTGTGTGCGTATGTGCGGGAAGTGCGTCTTAGAAACAAAACTAACAGCACTGGCTTGATTCAGCGATGGCCTGAGAACCACCCAGCTAAGAGCTAACCAACATGAGCAAAATGGCCCATGGAGCCACCAGCACAAACAGCGAGCAGTGATCAACATGGCCCAGAGAGCCACTAGCGGCAAGGTGACTCACTAGGTTTAGTTCCTTTTCTTTTTGGTTCCATCGCTCTCTCATCCAGCGCTTTGTAAGTTCTTTGAACTCAGTTCCTTCCTTGCATTCTGCACAGTTTCCACAAAGTTTTGTCTCGTTGTGGGATCTGACATCATATGTGATAGAACAGCCAGCGCCCAGCATCATGATAACAGCCCTTTTATAAGAGCCATGCACAACCTTCCGGTCGGTGCACGCTCCCACTGTGCACACAGAGTGCGATTTTGAGGGTTAGCTGTGGTGCTGTCAGACAAGCTAGGATCTTTTGCAATATTGATTTCATTTGAGGGGCGAACCACAAGGACTCGAGCGTAATGTCATGCGTCCCGAAATGACATCCCAAGTCTCCAGTGTACACGTCGACGAAGGCTGCGCAATCAATGACCATTTTGTCATATAGAACGGCTCGGCGCAGTCGCAGAAGTAGCAAATGCAGAGCTGGGCAAAGCCAACAGTTCGTACCGGGGCAGCAGTCATGGCATTCATGCATGATGATTGGAACAACCGGCGTTGACCAGCTAAGTGTTGACCAACATGGTGTTTCAGTGCCATGAGGTTCCCGGGTGCTACTTGGTTGACGAGGGTGATACATGGTTAACATCTATGCGGTGCCCTGAAGGTGCTTGGATGACATGCTTGAAAGATATTTGTACATTCGTTGAATCTACTGCATTGTCTTGCAGCACGCAAACAGCGGCAGCGACAACACATTGAAGTAAGAGGAGGAGGTCCAGAGTGGCAAGGGAAAACCACAAGTGAAACCAAAACAATATGGCCCAACAGAGCCACAACAACATGGCCCAGCAGAGCCACAACAACATGGCCCAGCAGAGCCACAACAAGATGGCCCAGAGAGCCACCGCACCATGGCCCAGTGAGCCACAATATGGTCCATTGAGCCTAACTTCTTGGTCCCACTACTGTACTTACCTAATAAGATGGCTCAGGGAACCACCAGGGCATGCGACCAAACCAAACTGTGCTGACCCTGGCCCTGACCTGACCCTGACTCTTTTTTCAACCCCATGGCTTTGCTCTGTCACGGCTCCCACCGGCCCCTGTGCGTCTTTGGCGCAGCACGGCTCTTGCAGACGAGCCGGTTTCTCTGTTTGTGGGATTTCCTTTTATATTTTTGTTTGACTCCTCGGAGCATAGCCCTTTTGCTTTCCTGCAGGGGTCTGGGGAGCGGAGGGACTCTCAGCCCCATACTACGTATGGCAGCGAAGTGTGGCGCTAGCCTCGCAAACACTTCTCCTTGCTCCTCGTCCATTGACCCCTCTGTGTCGTTCTCTTCATCGGTCGGCAAAATTGTGATGTTGTCATCTTCCTCGACCTGCTCGTCGTCTTCCCCTGGCAGCCTCGACGACGAAGACGCTGCACAGGGACCATCCACCGGAACTGGACCTGGTTCTGGTCGATTGCTGTCTGGTTCTGGACCTGGTTCTGGACCATCCACCGGAACTGGACCGGAACAGCGACGCATTCCCCCTGGGCAATCATCTTCAGGAAGAACCGAATTTTTTTGGCAGGGGCACCGGTCATAGAACTGAAGGATGTCAAGCACATGGCATGCCCTTCCCAGAAAAAAACTCTGAGATGCTGACCTTCAGGTGCTCCCGGTTCATATTCAAGAGCTGGTTGAACCAGATGGTGTTCTTGGCAGGTAGCCCCAGCAAAGCCAAACTATCTTTCAGCTTGTCTGCGTTGGCTCTGCTTGTTTCGGAAACCTTGTCTAAACAGTTTTTTTTGCAACACGGTGTCTGCATATCGTCTGGCAAGACGATGTCAGATTCAGGGCTGCCATCCATGGCAACATCATCGCTACTACTACTTCCGACATCAGGCGGCAGCTCAACCTCGTGCGAACTACCTGCCATACCAGCTACCCAATCGTCAACTTCTTATGATTGTTGGTAGCTAGGAAAAAGGCCGCAGGGAAATCGAACCCATTTGGGCTGGTGCACCTGGGTCTCTACTTGGCGAAACCGAAGCTGGTATCTGGCCATGCGTTTTTTAATGCAATGGGATCCTGGATAAAGTATTATAAGAAGGACTATAGTGATTGACCCGAGAAAAAATAACTAGTAACTAGACAGCCAACATGACACGAATCAGATCAAAAAGTTGCAGGTACTAAGCAACATGACAAAAAAGAAGCCAACAAGTCCTCAAGATGGCCCATGGAGCCACCAAGTAAGTACACAAAATAGCCCATTGAGCCACCAATTCCAGAAAATGGCCCGCAGAGCCACGCCCAGAAAGAAACACAGAGCGCCACTTGGCAATGGACATGGACCCCAAGCAAAAACGGTCCAGACTAGAAGTTGAGGGCAAATTTTTTGCTGCGTCGTCAAAGACTTCAATGTCAAGAATGCGGTTGTCGATCTAAGGCCGCAGCAAGCAGTGCACACAAGGCCGGTAGCAGTGCACACAAGGCCGGTGGATAAACTTGGCACCACCGGCTCACAGAGGGTCCCAATTGAGATCCTTGTATGTGACGGTGGGCGTGATCTCGGCTGCATTGGTGCTGCCCCAGCTCCTTTGCGAGCCATGCATCATTCGTCATGATCACGGTCCTTTTTTTGATGGGCTCGTTCAAAGGCGACTTCATGCCCAGACTGCACATGTCAAAGGAAACGGACAAAACGCCAGGAAGTCGTTGTACTTCTTTGATGGTTTCCAACGACCAAGAGCTTGCGCGAGCTGGGTGCTCAAACATGAACCTCTGACCCTTGGAGATTTGGATTTTGATGGCCTCCATGCAGTGCCGTAGCCATTCCACTGCTTGCTTCCAGCGTCTATCCCACACAGCAGTAGGCATTCTGCGCTGGCTCCACAAGCGCTGCAAAGCGCTGAACATAGTGCACGGCGGGCTCAAATACCAAAAGGAAACCGTGCAAAAATGCAAAATCTGCAGGGACAACTCCTTCAATTCGATTTGGTCAAAATCCCAACCGGTCAGCAAATCGAAGCACAGATACCCTAAAATTTGCGTAAGAGCCCAGCGACTGGCCAGACTTGATGCCTTCAAAGCTCGTGGGGGGCTGTACAACTCCATGGCGCAGGGTTCGGACAACATAGCTTGGCCAGACCGCAGCCACCTTCTGATGTCTGCTGGCGACGGCACCTGCGAGGCTACAGGTACAGCAACTCTGGGTGAAGGAATGGTTTCTGCATCCATGTCCACATCAGACGGCAGATCCACTGAACCGACACTATCTGGCAAACTGATTTCTCCATCAGAACAGGCGCCATCAACCCGATGAGGCAAGTCTTGAGCGATGACAGGTTCACTTGCATTGTCCAAAGAAACGTCCATGACCGCATCAGGAAGCATAATGCTTCCTTCATCAGACTCAGACAGCCCAGACACATCTGATGGCAACGACGGGTCCGACATGATTGGATTTGAAATGAACAGGGCTAAGTTAGTGCAAATCTTGGTGAAAAACATGGAATAATTAATTGGTGCGGCATGAAGGTTGAATGCCACTAAAAATATCTAAATGATTGAAAACAAGTAAATTGAAGCAAATGCCCCTGGGCAAGGCTGAGTGACCATGACAGCTGCAGGAAAGTTCTGTCCAACAACATGCTGACAGAGACTGTGGCCAGGGAGGGTGGCCGAACTTTTGCAAAGGAAAAGGTGACAAAAAATGGCCCAGTGAGCTACCTGAATCGCAAAGCATGCAGCAAGCAGAAATGATGACCCAGTGAGCCACCTGAGACGCACAGCAGGCAAGGAATAATGGCCCAGTGAGCCACCCGAAGCAAACAGCCAGCACAAAGGGCAAGAATCAAAATGGCCCTTGAAGCCACCTCAGCACATGGCCTTGGAAGGCACCTAGTCCCGGGTTAATCAACAATTCCCGGAAACAACGGCGGACTTTTCTTCCACATCTTCTCCGACTCTGCTGGTCAGATTGCTACCTTCGCAGAAACAGGCGGCAGCAGGCGCTGACAATGTCACTGAGGACAAACGTTGCCTGATAACAGAGGTCCATCAGGGATGGGGTCAGCTCGGCTTGCTCGCTGAACATCCAGACGTCGATGTTTAGGATGGCCTTGTCTCCTTCGAAGATCACGCGTTCCATGTCATCTTTGCACAAACTTGCAATCCACGAAGTGAGGCAGCGTGAATCTCTCCGGGGGACCAGGCTTTGAATGGTGATTGTCTCAACAGCTGCGTCTGGGCGATCCACCAAACATCGCGCAGACACAAGAACAGTGGCTAGATGTGCCAACGGCTTGGTGGAACACCATACACCACACCCCCGCAAGATTCTTGTAGAGATCTCCTTCACCAGCTCACCTTCTTCCTCGACATCGCGGCCTGGATACACAGTCATGCACTGCTGGTAGAAGGCAGCCATCTGCATCTTCATGTCCAAATTTTCCTCCATTGCACAAACTGAGGATTAACCGAAAAGAGCGTTGAGTGGAACAGACCTGTCACAAGCCCAAAGGTCAAAAATCCCAAAATCCATATCTATACAATGCCTGGGGGCTAACCAGCGCCAGCGAATCACCAACCTGAGCCTGGGCCTGGTGAAGTACCTTGAAAGAATCCAAAAGAAAATGGCCCAGTGAGCCACATCCACCTACCTTGGCACCAAGATGGCCCAGTGAGCCACCAGCCATGACTATCCTTTCACCTTGAAAGTGAAGTTAGTGTGCACGCGCGCGATCGATGTGTATCTGTCTGTGTGTCTGCCTACATGTTGGAGCTCAAAGCCAGAAACGTGGTGTTTTGGCCTCAGAGGCTTCCAAAACGGGGTTGAACAAATATTATGTCTAAGATATTAGCTGATATATATATATATATGAAACTTAAATTTTATAGTGATCATTTCCTTGCGCAAGGAAGGGCAATGCCCCAAAAAAAGGGCAAAATCCTATGATAAAAGGGACAAATCCCACGAACATAGCTTTTGTGAAATGCCTTCAGCACGCTTCCTCACAAGAACAAGCCTTGCCCTCATGAATCGTAGAGGTTCGGTTTCCCAAAATTATCATCAACCCATGTTCCCCAATATCCTTCGGCTCTAGCTGTCTGTCCCTTCCCGCAAATCGCAAGAGTTTCTTCGCCCCGGTTGGAGCAAATAGACCCAACCAGAACAGTGTAAGAAGAACCCGTAGGATCCGTAGGTCTATCAGAATAATGGACAATTTTCTCCTTAAGCAGCCCTTTGTCGGGGAGTCTTGCTCCCTCCGCCTGGACGACGTTCTTGACACTTCATCGGACCGGGGTTTTGGGGTAACCCAGGCGGGGGCTCTTCCCGTGTTCTTCATATAATGTTTGCTAAACACTAACTGGGATGCACCCTCAAGTAGGTATGATCCAGGTATTGATACGTTTGATGACAAATAGACAATTTTGCTGGGGTGGTGCATCATTCATCAACAAAATTACCCCATCCAGGCTTAAAAGAGATAGGGATTATTCACAAAACCTATTTAAACAATGTGGTGGTTAGCAATGCAAATAGGGAGTCGAATGACAAACATAGGGTTTGGGATGTACCCAACCAGTTTGGACTCAAACCTGGGATTTCAATAGCAACAAGCAAAACAAGCAAATATGGAGAGTATATTCCAACACAAACATACCCTCTGATAAACAAACGTATCTATGGAAAATCACACACTATAAACGGACCATTTTCCACAGCCATGTTAAATTACCTGAGGGTACACAAACATCGAAAATCTGAAACCTTAACATTTTCGCGGGGTCATGTTGGATGTGCCTTGAGCCAACATCAACTCGGCATCATGGGTTCTCAACCTCTGACAAGTACGAACTTCCCAATCTTTTCCTGACTGCTGGTCGAACCATGTTGAACCAAGCATCCAAGAAACATGAAAGGCACTTGGGATCATACTCCCATCTTATCATCTTCAATCTTCAAACATTTTTTCACAAAACTGTTTTTGCTCAGTGTATCAGTCCCTTTTTTTATTTAACCAATCAACCGTTGTGTATTTTTGATGGCTCCCAAGGTCAAAACATGTCATCCAGGCCCCAGCCAGGTCATCCCCCAGGCAGGTCTTCCGGGAAGGACCTGCCGCGTGGAGCATCGGAATATCATTGGCACCATCACCCACCGCAATGGTCTGCTGAATTTCGCAACCTGCGCAGGGAAAGAACGTGGATCCAAGATATCCAAGATATCCAAGTGCCACCTTGTTTGGCCATGACAATGTGGGATCCCAGGAAAAGTGGGTTGCTCACTTTTAAGACATCGCCTTTCCAGTGTTTTCCTCAGGAAGATAGATCCTCAATTGATGTGCCACGACTTCAGGTGCTTTTGTTTTCGCGGCCATCCAAAGACGGCCTTTTTTACCGAAGCTTTGGGGCGAGTAGATTGACCAAAACGTGAGTCGTGAGTCACGTGTGATACATGACTGCCATGATAGTGTGTTTGTAGATGTATATATATATATGTATGTATACAATTATAATTATAGCTATATATATATAATATATATATATATATCAAAACGTTTAAAGCTAAAGAAAATACTGGTTGGTGGCTTCAACCCATGAATCATTGGGGATCATCATCGCATTTCATGCATTCATAATTTCATGCTCGTAGATGGGTTCAAGTTTAAGTCTGACAATTTGGGCGAGAATCTCCAAATTTGATGATTCATCATCATTTCCACCATGATGTCATGTTTTTTCCTGGATACATATAATATATAACCCTTTTTCTGATACACTCACCTCTACCAAGTTGCTTTGTACAATATCCCCATGTTCCTTTCCCATGACTTATTCCATTCAATCCCCGTTCTCGCCAGCGGCAGGGCCTTCCACATTGGCGATGGTTGCCAGCAGCTGCCGCTTGCGCTGAGGTGTTACGACAGGTCCAGACGTCTGTCCTGTCAGTAGACCTGCCGAGTGTGAGCTCTGGGGAGTTTCTGAACTCTGCCTAAGGACTACCGGTCATTCCCATACATATGCACAAATAATGTATAAATGTATATGTACATAATATATATATATATCAAGAAAATATAACAAGGAAACATATAACAAAAAAATAACATATATATATACATACACATATGTATCATAATATCATCTTATACATAAAGGTATATAGATCAACTAATGTTATGTAACGTGATGTAATGTTATGTAAAATGATGTAGTGTGAAGTGTGATGCAATGAGATACAATGAAATGCGATGGTGTGTTGCTCTTTCTGCGGAAATACTGCACATAATAAATAATATATTATGTAATGTGATGTAAGATAATGTAATGACATGTGATGGTGTGTTTCTGTTTCTGTGTATACTGCACAAAATATCATATTTTTATTACATATATATATAATTTAATGTAATGTGATGTGATGTAAATACATAAATGTAGATATATAACATATCTAACACGTACATCATATGAAAACATTGATATGTTTGAATGGCACACCACCCTGAAATCAATCCAATGACGCTTCATGGACAACGGATCCATACTCTCAACCATGTGATGTGTTGGTCCACTGACGGTGTAGCTGGTGATGATATCATGTGGTCAAAAAAAAAATACACTCAGAGCAAGTGTCCGTCTCCAAGTTGCCTTTTTTTTGGGGAGAAATGTATGGAAATGTCAATTAATGTGTGGTGATGGTAGTCAGACGACCCCACATGTTGGTCATCGTCATGAATCCTGTCCCAAACAATGAGTTCCTCATGCAGACTGTCTTATGGTGTCCAAAAAATCTTCTGGCCATCGCTAGAGAACTTTCCACGTAGTTTCAGTCTGGCGACGATCAGGCACACTTGACCAAAATAGTGAGGTGCTGCTCGCCAAACATACACTTACTGAAACTACAGATAGCACTGATAGGACGTTAGAAGTAGGAGTTCATTGGGATTAAATGAGGCCATATTGACAAGTATCTCTTTGACAGATCATACCTCGTCAGTAGTCCATCTAAAGGATTGCAAAAAGGTAGAAGTGATCCAATTTCTCACCTAGATTTCAAAGCCAACGGCCCACATAACTACCACCTGAGTTTGTCTGAAAATACCCCAAGTTATCCAGTGGTTTGAGACCCTCATCTTCCTCATCAAAAGATATATACTAAGAGTGCCACAAATTGAATATATTTGATCATGTTCACCCATTTTGAAGGAGAAATCCAAATCACTCCAAACCATATTATTGGTTAGTTGTATCCCAGTAGATTCAGTAGATCACATTACCTTCCAATAGATTTCCCCCTTCATATCCCAAAATCTGTTGGTTGACTCCATTGTCCAACAGAAAACACCTGAGTCTTCGCCTGTGGTTTCATCCACCTCTAAGGTGTTTGCGAAGGCATAGTCCAAGTCCAATTCTCTTTGGACCTGGCTGCTGGGCATGTTGAACCGCTTGAGCCTTTAACAGAATTGAGGATACAATACATCTATATATATATGAGTATAATATATATATACATATGTATATATATATATTATACTCATATATATATATATGGATATGTATATATATATATACACTTAGTATATACATAGTCATCCTGACCTGAAGTAGATAGACTATGGGATTTTCAAAGATATTCCCATTGTCCTGAGGACTTTGGACATTTCCATATTCAGTCTACTCCAGGATGTGTATATATATAATGGAAGACAATGGTTGGATAAAATGGTGGGGTGTATATATAACTATATATATATATTTATGTACATACCAATTTATAATTACCAATAGTGGAACATACAAAATGTATGGGTTTGTCTGAAAACAGGGATTGAACCCCAAGTCAGTCATGGCCCCTTTAGCAGGATAAATGGTGGTTAAGCATCAAGTTTTGGGGTGTCCTTTGTTTCTAGACGAACCCATTTATATATTATAAATTACAGCTCATATTACAGCATTTGGGCATTGCTCGAGCTTTATATATGTACTTATATAAGAACACACATATACTATATATTATATTATTATATATGTCGAACATATCAAAGTCAAACAAAACAAGGACTACGGAGTTGGCATGTAAAAAAAGGTGGTGAAACTGTATGTATGGGTTGAGCCAAGCTATCAAAACTGGCTCTCTATTGTTGGTTTAATCCATGTGATGGTTGCTAAACTTCTACCAAAAACCAATTCCTGCTACTGTAGTGAAATGCTCAAAGGATTGGTTGAAGGGAAGATTGGCTGAGGACACAACCTGGTCTTTGAGTCTAGGGCTAAACCAGGATAAACCATGCCAATGTTCCCTTGGTTTCACTGCATGTCCGTCCACAATTTTGATGGATAAATCGCAATTTTAAATGCTGAAGTCACCATTGAATCACTTCATCTTTGCTGAAAATCACCAAGTTTTCTGGTAAATAGATATATATATATATACATACACATTATATGTTAAGATCACAATTTCTGCTGGTTTCTGGTGAAACTCCACCATCCTTCGCCCCTTCGCCATTTCGCCTCCCGGGCCACCGGGAGAAAGCCACCAGAGATCACAGCAGTCTTGAAACCGAGACCTAGAAATCACTGTGACTGAACCTTGGGAAATAGAGGTTTTGGATGGGAAAATCCATGTTTTGGATGGGAAAATCCATGAACCTTGGGAAATGGATGGAAATATGGAGGTTCTTGGATGAGAAAATCCCTCAATGGAAGGTGTTGAAATGGATGATAGGAACATCATCTAGCAATGGAGAAAGTCGCGTGCTTTTTTTCTTTGGTTTTTCATTGGGGGGTTCTGCAGATTCCCAGTTGAGAATAGTGTATAGTTGAGACCCTCTGGTTATTTAACACATCCAGGGACAGTCATGGACAATCGTCATATTTAATAGGTAAATCATCTATAAATGGGCCATGTTCCATAGCTAGCTTAAATCACCGCAGGGTAAATCATTCTGTTTGAGTCCAGGGTTGTTTGCTGAAAAAACACCTATTTTTCGAAGCTTTGCAGCCGCTGTTTGTTCCCAACTTCATGCTTCACCCCAGTTACTGTAGCAACTGTAGTAAGTAGTTTATTATTATAACCGGACTAACCGACTCACCCTACTTACCCTACTTACAACATCTTACAACAGGGCTTGCAACAGCTGGGGTGAACCACCAAGTAAGAAGGAAACCAGTCTGTTTTGGGTTGTCCTTGGTGTACGTGACCCTCCCTTGAACCGCTGAAAATTGGCCGAAATCATCCAAGTTCATTCAAGTTCTTGGACGAACAACCGACCCACTTGCCGCGCTTGTCACCACTATTCCCTTTTTTTCACCAGGGGACGCTTCAAGCAGGTACACAGCCTCTTTGCGCCAGGGGTGAAGATCAAATTGGCCTGGCGGTTGGATCTGACCATGAGGTTTCCTGACCATGATATCTTACTGCAGGTTGAATACCTTGATACCGTTGATGTGGGTTGGCTCAACATAAACTTTGCATTACGGTATATTACACACTGTATATCCTGATTAATATCATTAATTGCCTTTTTACGCGCAAATGGCATGATAAAACTAGGGGTGCTCAGTGATTTTCAATGATTTTCAGCTATTTTCAGCTATTTTCAGTTTGCCAATTTTGAGACACCCCCAAAATAGTGCGCCGAAACAAACAATTCAACAATACAAACATATATATATATCAAAATATCAGATTCCTTTCAAAAAATGAGGCGTGACTTCATCATCCCGGGTTACTAATAGACCCCGATTGTGCATAGCTGGTGAGTCATACAGGGTATGCTTGACATGGTTTAGGGGCTTTGGCAAATGCATGAAAGTAACATGTGTATCTGTGTCTGCATATATATATATAATACATGCATATAGTATATATATATACTGTATAGATGTATATGCAGTGTACATATATATATATACATACGTATAATCTAGGCATCCAAGTTTTTTTGCTATCATCTCGCTGAATTACAATAATTCAGCGGCCTGAAATAAAGACTATTTTGAGGTGATTCTCCACACACAAATCATAATTTCCAGTGACTTTGGCCGGTGACGTCGTGACTAAATTCAGCCAGTGTCATCCTGAGATGTTCGTACCATCAGTAGATAATCTATAGGCATCATTACCCAAAACACACATGTGATTATGTAACTACTATATAATTACAATGCAAGTTTCTTTCTGTCATGCCTGCAGATGCTCTGATCTTCAAAATCTGAACATCTCAAACATCTCTGGTATCTCTGTTGCGCCATTGCCTTGACTTTGGCAAACAGTTCCTCGGCGTTGTGCCCTGGCGCTGCTGGTGCTGAGCCATGGATGGGATCTGTTCCCAGAAACATAGAAATGGTTCATAGTGCCTACAAGGGATAGAGACTAAACAAAGTATTTGAAGAGGCTTGAGGTTTCAAAGGGATTATGTGGAAACACGTACTATATTGGATTGACAAACTTCCTGAGAATGTACTTGACCCTCCTTAACCTTATGTTCACCAAACCATAGCTTATTCTTATTTTTTAAAAACTTGAAAAAACGCAAAAAATGCAAAAAAAACATTGAAAAAAACAAAAAGCAAATCAGCAAAATCCAAAAAACACAAAAGCAAAATAAAAGGGCAAAAAATGGGAAACACATGGACTTGTCCATTTGCATTTTTGTTGTTTTTTTTTTGCTTTTTCGATTTGCTTTTTTTTGCTTTTGTTTTGCTTTATTTTGTTTTTGTTTGCTTTTTTCCAGGCAAAAGCAAAAAAAAGCAAAAAAAAAACAAAAGCAAAAAAACAAATCGAAAAAGCAAAAAAAAAACAACAAAAATGCAAATGGACAAGTCCATTTTTTCCCATGTTTCCCCCTTTTTGACGTTTCTTTTTTTTCCCATTTATGTTGCTTCCTGTTTTTTTCGGTTTTGAAGTTTTGCTTTTTGATTTTCCATGTGTTTTCCTTTTTTTTGTTTTTTTTTCAAGTTTAAAAACATTAGAATAAACTATAGAGGTGGACATAACCTTAACCCTCTCAATCATGCCCTAAATGTCCTCAGAAGGGACGACTGGATTTACATAAGACATATTTGAAACCACCAGCCGAAGGAGGTACCCCCCAGGGTGTGCAATGGGTGCAAGTCGCTCGTTTTCAATCAAATCGCCTGGATTTTCCATAGAAACTCATCTTCCTAAACAATCCCTGTTAATCCCCATGAAATCCTCATTAGATCCCATTAAATCCACATGAACTTCCCATGAAATCTCCCCTAAAATCTCCCCCATCTTCGTTCAGCGCCTTTCAGCAGCGCCACGCGCGACTTCAGGGAACCAAAGAAGTCCAATTCGCCACGCATGGCCGCCTCGGTGATCTCCTGCCGTTTCGAAGTCTATGGCGTATTTAAGGTACTACTATATCATACATTTATATACATTTATATACATTTATATACATTTGTATACATTTATATCATTTAATAAATATATATATATATATAATTATATATATACAGTACGGACACTTGAACAAAACTGTTGATAAACACGCTAGATAGATAAGTCAAACTAAACTACTACGGCGAAATATGGTTGTGTATATCCGTGTACATATATATATGCATATACATACGGTCTGTTGAATTTGATTGTATCATACCATCATACAAGTGTGTAGTAGTCATACTGATACTGGAACAAATCAGTCATAAGGACGTTTGAAACAACCCCTCTAAAATAGAAATGATGTTTAAACTTTCGATGTTCTGCTAAGGATGATTACGCGTAGAATATAATACGAAACACGCCGACCAGCGGCTGCCTGCTGTATTTTATCCTCTCTGATTGGTCACGGGAAGTAGCAATGGAACACCAAATGGCTCGTCGTACTAGTAAACCATCAATATCCATCAATGCAATTTTGGGGTATTATATGTATACAATGCGTATCTATATATATATATATAGATAGATATATATATATATATAATATATACATATTAATATGTCCATATATGTTTAAAAAAAGAAACGCGAGCCATAGCCATGTCTTTGCAACCCCTTTTTTGTTGCTTTTTCCCTACTCGATGCTAGGGATGCTCCAGATGAATTTCCGGCTGCAAAAAAATAATACAGCAATCACCAATCAGCTGGAATACATACTAGTGTATATGTAGTTGATATATGTTAAATTGGAATAATCCAAGCATAGTAATATGTGATAATATCATGATGAACACAGATCGCCAATATATGTTGCAATGTCATTACTAGAATCCCTCAAGGGGTATACAACTATTTCAATCTCATTAGTCGCAAGATCATACTAAATACTGAAATTAATTGATAGGTATGCTCACGTCAGAAGAGCTAAGCCTTACCCCGTGAAAACCCACATTCAATACTGTACTGAGTAGCTAGACAGTAACAGTACTGGGGCCCAGTACTTGGCTATATTAACAGAGCAGAATGATCAAAGAATACGACTTGAGGTTCACCCATCAATAAGTAACCACTACAGGCGGGTGTGTAGGAAAATAGAGTACCCTGAATTTTGATGGTCAAACATCATCAAATAACGTTGATGAGTTACACAGCATCCCACTAAATTATATTATATTATATTATATCCCACTATCATTGTTGGTTGTACAAAACCCCCATTGTATCCCCATTGTTTTGATATTACACGGAGATTGGTGAAAACCCATTTTATAATCTAGTATATTTAGTATACCATAGTATACCATAGTATACTAAATATTTGGGGGGATGAACATCCAATTTGTACCACTCATGTCGGTGTGAAAACCAAGATACCACATTGTATAAGAGCCCTTTGTCCAGTTATAAGTTGGACCTACAAGCCCACAAGACTGGTTCGCTCTCTCCGCTACAGTCAACCCTTCCAAATATTTCAAGCTGGCTAATTAGTTGTACTTGAGATAACATATCCCATGAGATCCCAATTGACAATCCTCACACGATCATAAAATCACATCAAATCCCCATGACCCCAACACCAGTAAAACTCCTCATGAATTCCACATCAAATCACACCAAGACATCTCATAAACTCATGTAAAATCCACATGAAGCCCGTGTGGAAGATCACATCAAATCCAACAAAATCACCCATGATTGATGGTTGAACCATTCATGATCATAGTATACTATATATATAATATATTATGTATATATAATATCCCTTTATATCCCATGAAAACCCGGATGGAAGTCATAGCTCCGTCCTTCACCTTCGCCTCGACGCCTGCCAGCTTGGCCAACTCATCGATGACCTGCGCCAAGGACGATGCTACTTACTCTTGAGATTGAATGGTGATTTAAGGAGATTTTCCGATCGAATCATTCCGCTCCATCTGATCAAATGAGGGCAAATCCAGTGATTCAAAGTAAAATTAATACTTGATATGATATGTAACTGCTTGGTGGTGCAATAACCATCTTGAAAAATATGAGTTCGTCGATGGGAAGGATTACATTCCATATATAATGGAACATAAAATTCATGTTCCAAACCATCACCCAGTTTTAATGTGATCTACTCCCTGGTAAACTAGCATAACTACCGAACATCACTATTTTTGATAGGTATTGGCCCATTTTCAATAGCAATGTTAATTTACAGGAGGGTACTTGGTGGTTCATTGAAGGAATTCTCCCCCATTCCAGGAAGTGATAGACAGTGCACGAAACAGGGACTTACACAATCATATCCCAGAGTAAGTAGGTGACAAGTTAGAACCCATTCGGCCCACTTAGTAAATAGGTTATAAGCCCGGGGATATGAGCTACTTTCTAAGTGGAATGACGTCCCATCACATTTCCATCATTGAAAAACATGGAGGAAAATCCTGGAACGGGGAAAAGATCCCCCAAGACCTGGAAGAGGGAAATAGCGGGAACATGATGATCGGCCAGAATGGGGATATAATGTGGCAAGAGAAATGGGACAATCGTGGCATATTTAACTTTTATATATATATATATAACTTTGATTAACTTTATAACTTTTATAACTCCTGGTGCAACACCTTTCTTATTTTGGTTGGGAAGGTTGTTGGATTGTCAAACAACATCACCCATTGACCCATCCTCTTGCATCAGTCGGAAATCTTGTTCATGTTTTGCTCAGAGTTGTTTCACATCATTAATAATGTAATGGTTGGTGGTTTCAACCCATCTGAAAAATATTAGTCAATGGGAAGGATGACATCCCATATATGAAATGGAAAATAAAATTCATGTTCCAAACCACCAATCAGATTAATAATGTAGATTAATCCTTTAGAATTCCTTAGATTTCCCCTTTTTTTCAAAGCCATAAATCCACTCGTTGGTTATTGGTTCCGCTGTTGAAAAAACAGGTCCTGCCGGATGATCGCAGCATGCTGATGGTGGATTTACCGGTGATTGAAATTACCAATGGAGAACTGTGATTTTCTTGGTTGAAAATGGTGACTTCATGGTGATTGAACGGAATTTCATGGGATGAAATGAGAAGTTTTTCGGGCCCTCTGGTAATCACTAACAGTTTGCTATTGAAAATTGCCATTTAGTTCATTGATTTATCTATGAACAGTGGGGATTTTCCATAGCAAACTGTTAGTTTGCCAGAGGGTTGAAAATGCTGACAAACACCTTCTACAAATGATTCCCTTTGACATAGCACAAGTAATGATGATCGGGAGGATTGTCACTTTTCTGAAAGGAGTTTTTTATCAGCAATCGAATGCAATCGACCTTCATTACCAACTGTTCGTGGATGCCACTTTTTAAAACGCACCTCCCCAAAACAGGGGCCACAAAATGAGGATGCCCCACTTAAATTGGCCATGTTCATATCTAATTTGGTGAAAATACTGTTCTCGGGCATTATATTATATGCGTTTCTCCCAGATTTACTTTGATGAAAAGACTACAAACAAAACGAAAAAACGCAAAAACCAATAAAGGGCAAAAAAACTGGTTTCAACATGTTTCAACATCTTTCAGCAATAAACATCCCTTCAACCGAGCATTTCCGCTCGCCTCCTGCTGGATCAAGGTGCTATCCATATCAAAGACCACTAAACCTCGGGGCCGCAAGGTAAGACCATCCACCACCCAGGAGCCTTGGCTCTGCGCTTTTCAGCCCTCGCTTCGCTGTCGAGAATCATCTGTCGAATGGTTTCTGCGACCATAATCTTTAGATATCTTTAGTACCAGAACAGGCCATATGGAACCACACATGTCCTATTTGAATTAAAGGGGATTTCATGGGTGAACAATCATGTCCGGCAAATTATGCCATTGATATCTAATTGATAGCCAACGAATAGCCCATTAAACCGGCTGAGCTATATATTGGTTGGTTCATATAATATATTACAAACACTGTATACATATATATATATATCCCCACAATTATTGAACCACTAGTCACAACTATTCTTTATATACAATATATATATATATATTAGTTACTATTATATATTGTCCCAACAAATCCTCATACAAATCTCCAGGACCCTGCCCCGCAGCCGCATCGCAATCTGAAGAACGCCGCATCCATCGTTCCAAGTCGTCGCGTTGGATCGCGATGTCCGCGCCTTGCCGCTTTGACACCTCCACCTTGGGGGGTTTGCCCGCGCCAGCAAGGGAAAAAATGGAAACATGGATGATGCCCGGATTTTATGGCATTTCACTGGATTTCATGGGGTACATATAAAAATATACATATAAAATACATATATATATATTAATTACATTATAGATATTGATAGATTATTTTATGGGAAGTTTTGATGATTTACCCTTTGGTCATTTAACGTTTTAACAGTTTGCTATGGAAAATATGCCTCTTTAATGGCAAATCAAATAAAATTGGTCATTTGCCATGGCTATTTTACCAAGGGATAACGATAAATGTGAATTTCAGCATGAAAAGTCGGGATTTAACGTGATTTAACCATCAAAACCGTTTCCTTTCATTGGATTATGGTGACTGAATGGTTAAGTAACCCACTAATTACTTTACTTCGTGTGATCCCCACCATGACATTTATACATGTTCTTACTGGCACATCTTCTGGCATTCTATCTGACATATCTTCTGACATTCTGTTTGGCATTCTATCTGGCATATCTT
>Ga0126342_10001094_pt1 | contig 35973 bp, 26 predicted proteins | sample Cyp1metagenome_FD_92528 | JGI IMG/M metagenome (GOLD analysis project Ga0126342, IMG submission 92528) | Coral microbial communities from Lord Howe Island, Old Settlement Bay, Australia - Cyphastrea 1 metagenome | ecosystem: Host-associated > Invertebrates > Cnidaria > Coral ... | reverse complement strand
TATTATATTATATTATATTATATTATATTATATTAATTATATTATATTATATTAATTATATTATATTATATATATTATTGAATATGATGTATTATTTAATACTATATATTATATATGTTCTATTATATCTTATATATAGCCATAATTAGCCACCATTGACCATAGATGTCTTGGGTGGTTTTGAGCTTCCAAGTGTCTTGGGCATCGAGGGAACAGAGCCCGTCACCGAGCTCGAAGAGGTCACGGAAGTCTTGGCGCGCATCTGCAAGTCCTGGGATTTCTTGGCAAAAAAAAATCAGAGTTCGTGTGAGTATATATAGTATATATTCTCTTAGTACCTATATATACTATATATACTATATATACTATATATATACATTATAAAGTACAAGTATCTATAGTGACTAAAATCAGAGTTAGTTAGTTGATCACCATCTGCAAATGGTGAAATATATTAGTATCTATATATATACAGTATATGTACGTATGTATGTATATCATTTTACTAGATGTTACTAATCATCTGTAAATGGTAAATACTTTAACCAAGAAGAATGGATGATTCATAGAGAATTGAAGAATTGATGGGAAAAGCAGTAGGAAATCAAACATGGCTAGCTGATAAATCCTCATCAATAGCATTTAGAATAGCTAATTATATAGATGGGGACTTGTCCGTTGCCATATTTGGTTACCTGAGGGTGATGGTTTAGGCAATAGAAAATGAGGTCGATATAAAGATGATGGCTTAGGAAGTAGAAATTAAGACCCAACCGAAACGGGGATGACATGATGGTTTTAGGCAGTGAAAGTTAGAACTCAACCACTGGAAACGGGAATGAATCCCGCAAAAATGGGGATAGATCCACAAGCATGAGGATCAAAGCAAGAAAATTATGGAAAATTGGCTGCAAACGACAAAAAAAACTCGGGCACTGCAGCCATTCGGGAACCCTCATCTGGCCGTTTAACATGGTCCTGGAAACCCCTTCTTGGAAGATCGGCTATGGCAATGGAGCCTGGTTGTTACTCTGAAAAACCTCGGCAAATGTTATCTTTCCATGTTTTGCCAAGTCAGCAAGCCACTCCCCATTTCCTGAAAGTCCCCGAGTTTGAAACACCACATAGCACTCAGTATCCCCATCCGTTTACGAAATTCATTCGGTACAGGGGCCGCTACCACTTACAATGGGGATACACATATCACATACCCCTAACTGTTGGGTTCTATCATGTTATACAAATATATACCCTCTGGTAATTCAACAGTTTGCTATTGAAAATGGACCATAGAAATAGTGGATTTATATACTTTACCCACTGAAACTGGTGATGTTCCATAGTTATGTGGCTGTTTACCAGAGGGTATATATAATACAGTACTTTATGACCCAGTTACCCTATTGTAATTGTAATGTAATCCAGTCTGGCAATGCGAAAGCCGCGGGGCTCGCCGCATCCTTCGAAACCAAATGGCTCGAGCACGCTCGAGCCAGCCAGGGATTACCAAAGGGTAATTGTAATTCATTGCATCGCCAAGCTTGGATACCCAAACAAAACTGAATCTTTAGGTAACTAGCTAAGAATAGCTAAGAATAATTATCTTGGATAATCTTAGCTTGGAACTTCATTCGCTCTCCAAGGTTTACCCAACCAATTGGCAACCAATTGGCCCATCAGCGCCATCCTTTTTCCTCTGTCCGCTGGCCGCTGGCAACTGGAGTGGCATCTGTCCACCACAGCCAGTTGCACATCAGCCACAGTCAGTTGCGGGACGCCTCGCAGTGAAAAAAGCCGCCTTGGGAAATCAAGCCATGTGGAAAAATGCTGAGCAACCATACTTATGATTCACAAAACAAAATGGGATCCCAACTCCCAACTCACTGAAAGTATACTGGCCCGGGCGAACACGTTTAACACTCAAAATATTGGCCCATCTGTGGACAGAACCACAACAGATTTGCTGCGATGATTTGCTGCTCCACAGCTGACCAAACCCGGGGCAGAATCCGGCGCCTCTTCGGGGCCTTCCGGCGACCAGGGCGCAAGAAGCGTGGACAGCGACCTCAGAGCTCGGCTCGGAGAATCATCGGCTATCTATCTATCTACCTATCTATATATATATATACGTTACATATATATATACTATATATAAATACTATATATATATATGTGCATATAACTTAACCATATAGGCTGTATAGGGGAAAAGCAAAACCTTTCTTTCCCCAGCTATATAACCATATTATACCATATTACATATATATAATATGAATGTAGACCCCAGTTCTGAGATATCCCCCAGTTTTATATGGGTCATAAACCAAGTAAGCAGGTTACCACTTACTCACTGGGATGCCCAAGTAAGGTGCAGTTCCAGTGAACTAAGTGAAACTAAGCAAACTATGGGAATATTATGAGAAAATATGGTGGGGATACAGTTGTACCAACTTAATATGATATGGTTTGAGTGTGTGAAAATAGACTAATGATTATTATTTGGAAGTACAGTTCCATAGTTCACTAAGTGAATAGATTTCACCATAGCTATAGGATGTCATTGACAAACCCTGGTTCTACCCATAAAAGGAATTAGCCCCAAGTGGTAAACATGATCCACTTTCATCTTGGGATCATTTGGATGTAGATGATCTCTTTTTGTGGATTGTATGATTGGTGTTGGACTTTTCTTTCCAAAAAAAAATGTGTGGATTCTTGGGATTCTCTGACCATTGGGATTTAGCAATGATTGCTCAGATGGGTGAATCCCAAGGTTTTTCGACCGGAACCAATTTAAGGTAGGCTTATACTACCGCACAAACATTGGGAGATTTTTTTGACCTGGAAAAGTGGTGGTTTCGTCCGCAAATAATTGTTGTTTGGAACTGCGGAATTGTTGTGTGAAGCATGAACGTGTGAAACTGAACCAAGGGATGATGTTTGCAACCAAAACTGTGATTTCATCTGAAAAATTGTGATCTTGGCCATGAACATTGGGGTTGAAGCTAATTATTGAAAAAAATTGGTCGAGTCGAGGGATTTGAATCGTCCATGATGATCTTCTGAGATGACTGTGGTGCCTTCTGATGCTTATCGGATTCCCAACAGCTCGTCTCTTCAGATCACATTTCTCCGATGTCCAGTGTTTCGGGCGGGTCAAATGCTCCGGAAATAAGAGGATCCCCATCAACAAGGGAGGATAATATAATATAAGTGACGGCTGTAAAAACTATGTTTTTTCAAATTGGGGGGGTGGCACAGTATGCAGGGTATGCAGTGCAAAAGATGTACAAATGCATCAAATGTAGTCGCTACATGGGTTTGTCAAATAGGACCCTAAAAAACTGGTGGTTGATCATTTGCTTGATCATCATTTCCCACATTAAAGGATCATGTTTCGCAACTAAAAATGTATGTAATCCTCCAGTTTGGACAAAAATCAAACAGCCATGGCTTTGAAAAAACGGGGGCCGGGGGCTGAAGATATCTCAATCATGGTGGATTTGATCCCATCGCTCTCCCAGGGCTCCCCAAACGTGTCTTGCTCTAGCAAGGTGTGGGCCCTGAGTTCACTGAGCCATGAAACACAGAAAAAAGGATGAATGGTCATCCATCCCAGAATGAAACTCCCTGCTGAAGTCCTATGAAAAATGGGTCATGTAAATCCCTAGATTGATGACCATCTAGTTTTATGATGTTTTTATGGCAATATAAAGTAAATGTGTTGACCATGGCCATCATTTTGCGCCTTGCCAGTTCCTCCTTCATGCGGAGCCAACTCCACCAGGTCATACCTCAGGTGCCGTGCCAAATCGTGGACGGTCAGAGCACCAGGACTGGGTGGCCCCAGCCCATACTGTAAACATTGGAAAGTCGTGGAGGACCATCATCACAAACGGGATGAAAACAGAGATGATACATGATGATACCCACCACATCTCATGAAATCATAATGATTTGAAAAGAAGCAAACAAATCCAATCACCAACCAATTGCCAGCTGAAGTCGGCTTTATCCAAGCAATGGGAAAAAACCCATAATTTCAAATATTTCAATCCGAAAGAAAAAATCGAAGCCAACAACACATGACAAAAAATCTGGTGACCTCACTCAACATTTTGACCCAGAAAACCCCTGATCCAAGGAGGTCGGTGTCCCAGTCCCAGTCACCGCTACCCAAGTTCTTCTTCGGGGCGAAGGGATCTTCGATGTTCGGTCCGCACTCGGTGGTCTTCGGTCCGTCCTCGTGCTCGATGATGTGAATTGGCCTCGGATCGGCATCCCATGGCATCGCAGGCGCGCCGCTACTGGGGTGTCCTTTCCGAAAGAGAAATGTGGACATTTTACCGGTAAACATACAAAAAAAACATGGAAAATCACCATGCGATTAATGGGAAAACTCACTATTGCAATGGCCATTTTCAATAGCTATGTTTGTTCACCAGAGGGTAGATGTTTAGTGGGACTGTTGCAACAGCTCAAGACTCCAGGTTCATCCTCCCCAAAAACAGTGCCACTTGGAGAAACGCACACCAGTACCTGGTTAGGAACAGTTGCTATTCTCTCATACCGGCGAACACTTCTCCCGTCAAATCAACACATGGGCACATGTTCATACATGTTGATACATTTTGAAGAATTGTCCCTTATTCTGAGGCCATACCCATATCATACTGCTGGTTCTATCACAATGAAATCTCCCCTTAAATTTCTTGCTTCAATCCCTTCAATCCCAATGTTTCTTGGTGAAAATCATATCTTAATGTCATCATATTGCGATATGTTGCGATACTTAAGCATGGCTATAGATATCATCCCATCATGTCATCATGTGAAAATCCCTTACCCTCTGGTAAACTAACATAGCTATTGAAAATGGCCAGTTATAGTGAGTTTTCCCATTAAAAATGGTGATTTTCCATAGTTTTTGTATGTTTACCAGAGGGTAAATCCCCAAATCACCGATCTCCTCCATGGCTGATATCCTCCTCCCAAGCCACCGCTTACGGGACAAAGGGGCAACGAGAGAGGCATGGGACCCTGGGTACCCTTCAGCACACAGACCGCCTGGAGGCGTTCGATGGGGGATCACTGTTGTAGTGGTGAATATATATATATGGTTAATATATGGCTATTATATGGTTATTATATGGTTAATAATGGTTAATAATAATCTGTTTGGTGGTATACTATCACTTCCCATCTGGTTATTTAACAGTTTGCCATGGAAAGATCCACCCATGCTATTAATAGCTAAACCATCTAAAAATGGACCATCTATACCATGGCTATGTTAAATAACCAGAGGGTAACATCCATCAAGAGTGGAGATTTTTTGCATCAATGAGATTGAATATCGTTGTGAAAATATTGGGAATCATCATTCATAGTGGCAATTTAGAGTTATCTACCATGAAATATGTCTTTTGGGAATCAGCATTGATAGTCGTTAAGATCCACCTAGAGTGGTTGATATCCATTAAGAGTGGCTATCCCATTCTTGGCGGGAGGCAATGGGAATGTGGACGACTATATGTGTATCCTGTGTCTAACGGTGGTTAATTGGCGAATCATGGTTATATCATATCCATTATGAATGGATTCATCCCTATCAACAAATATCCGTCAATAGACATTCCATTCATCAAGTAGATATGATCTATTTGGGCCGAGTTGTATCTATTTTTGGGGATTAATTCTGGCATTATCCGTTCATAGTGGTTAATATCTATTGATAGTGATTAAGAATGGAATTAATATGGATTACCCTGTAATCATCCAACACAACTGCGGTATAGATGGCCCAAACGAATGGTGCGTTTTCATAGCTATGTTGATTTACTGGAGGGCAAGCGGCAAGCGTCCAAAATGAAGATCATAACATCAGAGAAAGGAGCCGGGACAAATCAGATACGCAAAGACCCACAGCACCATAAATCCAACCAGACTTAACCATCATTAACCATCATTAACCATCATTAATCCCTTGAGAAACCACCATGGCCCTTGCATGGCTTGAAACAGTCTCATGGCCTAGCCTCTGACTTCCACGGAAAGCTGTTGTAGAACTGCCTCACCACTAAGGGATGAGATTTGCGCCACCACTAAGGACGTTGGATTCTATGATACCGGAAAGCACAAATTGGCCTGAGAAAGTGCCGTTGGTCCAAATGTATACATAGATATCTATCTATATATATATAATTATATATACATTTCTTGAGTAGCCAGTTTCTGGAGAAGGATTATTCTTGGAAGCCGTCTTGAAACGGGCACTTTCAAACGGGTCAAAGCCTTGCACCTACCTCCAAAAATCAGCTCCATGGACTCCATGGCTTGCTGGAAGATCCAGCATTTATCGAAGATTTTCCGGCTGGCCACCAGCAAATGGCACAAACTGGGAGTACTTTTGGAGTATACTCCATTTCTGTACAAACCCAAAGAAGTCAATGCCATGCTACTCCCATATCAATCTACTAAAATCCATGTCCTGCTTGAAGAAACCATGGCATCAAAGGGCAAAGTCCGCGTCCGCCTCATGAAATGTCTAACCCGTATCCCCAAAAATTGATGATATCCGATCATAGCTCAATCACAATCCCGTTTTCTGGTTTTAACATGTTTTAATAGGTATACATATAAATAATCTATATTACATATACATGTTTTGATTCCCATCATTTTGGACCAAACTCACCTTGTCACAACACCAAGCTACATGAACCCCTTGAGGAGCTCGGCGGCCGTGAGCTCGCTGGCCTGGCATTGTTGTTCGTCACAAGCCATCAGAAATCAATGAACAAATCAATGGAAAAAAACATGAAAAAAGTCCATGAAATTTCTTAAAAGTCCACACAAATCCATTAAAACCCATCATCCATATCCATTAAAACCTATAATCCATTCAAATCCTTTAAACTTTAAACTCCGTTATAAATCAGAAATGGGATCACCGGTATATCCTTTGCGCCTTGCCACGCCATGGTTGAGCAGTTTTACCACAACCGGCCGGGAGGAGATCCTTGATGGCCTGCGGTTGAGGGTTTCAGGGTTTGACCAAAAGAAGGTACACCTAAAAAATGGGAAATATATGGAAATATGATGAGCAAGTGGATATGGGTTCTACCATGTTCTACCCCTATATCCCATGTTTGGACAAAGCCACTTTGGAAAAAAAACAAAAAGGGATGAAGCTAGGAGAAGAAATTGGAAGCAAATCAGCAAGACTTGGGAATTCAGAGGGTAACAATGGGAGTGGTTCAATCAGAGGTTGAGATTTCTACCAGAAAGAATTGGGATTCACCCAGCACAAAATGGGATCGCACGGAGCTTCAAACCAACCGAATTGTATGCTCGATTGGACAGGATGATGGAAGTGGACAGCCCAACCTTTTCCAATGAAAAAAACATGAAAAATCATCCTCAAGGGGTTCCAGGTAAGCAGGGGAAGATCATTAACAAATTTGACTCCTATGACCTACAAATTCTGACTGCCATGGGGTGTCAATTTAAAATGGCCCCTATCGAACCAGCACCGCCTGAAATTCCGCCACAGGAGGCAACAGGGGTTCCTTTTGGGCGACTTGCAGGTAGTACACCACCAACCTCCACCGATCGATTCCATTGGATTCAGCATGATGCACAAAGAAACCTCTGAGGGTCCTTCGAATCCCAATGGGTTGCACCAAAATGAGATTTCAATGGGAAGTACTAATAACATCTAATAACTATAACCTTCGCCCCAAAATTGCAGGTCGTCACTTGTGGACGGAGAATTTTTCAAGAAATAGCCTTTGGCCAACGCAGGGTGAGATACCCGGTGCTAGGATGAAGCTCGTGACTTGTCTGGCACTCTCAGGGTCACAGAAAGTCTATAGCTGGAAGCTCAGAATATGATGATTTTTTGATTAGTCTATGCATCCTGTGTATGAAATGCATCTGTGCATACTCAGGTACCGAATATGGACGTATACATGTCCATATATATATATAATACACATACATCGGTGCACATTGTACGCCTATCTATCATTCTGCGCCTTTACTACAGTGCTAGAAAGATATAGAGTTTATATACGTCCGTAGAAAGATTTTATCATTTACTTGGTCCTGCTTCACGTTCTCTTCTAAACTCAGTATATATATATATACATATATATATAATATATATATACAATATATATATATATATACGTCCCTAGATAGAGTTTAGGAGAGGAAGTGAAAGTGGAGCAGGACCAACGACCGCTGGGCAAATGACAACAATCGCCAAGCAGCAAGCTCCACACGTAGGGCGACAAGTGTCCCTGGAATTGGCGGCACTGCGGTCACTGCAGTCCCGTTATGTGAATATATATATACCATATATACATATGTGTGTGTGTAATTTTAATACGTGTGTATATATAACTATACCAGTTTCAAGGGGTTAGTTATACTCCAATTAGCAACAATACCAGCAAATCAATCTATTGAGACAACCGATTATCCTTTCTGCTCGTGGACATGGCTGATGTGGATGGCCCCCTGTACAAATCTGAATATCCCAAGTCCACACCTTACTACTTTGGCCTTGTCTGTTACTCATATATATATATAAATAACCAAATCCTATACATTTAAACCATTGTATTATGTTCATGATATAAACCATCATATGAACTTGGTTGCGTCTATCCTACGTTTTAGCCAAGAAGTTCTATCTAGTCTGTTTAACCAATGCACATGAATGCGTGTATACATATATAGATATATAGTTACCTCTATACATGCCTCTATATAAATATTTAGTCCATGTGTATGTTATATATTATATATTATAATATTATATATATATATATATTAATATATATATATGTAAAATTGTATATATTATTGTATATATAGTACATGTAGTATATTGACATTGATCCCAATGTCATCTCCCCGCTTCCGCACCTTGGGTGCGTGGCAAATACCGCGATCTTTTGCCCAGCGGCGGATCAACAGGATCAGCTCCTGCCAAGAATCCGGCGCTCAATAAAAAGGTGGTGTTTTTTTTGAATTGTTTAAAACCCAACAAAATAGTGTTTTTATGGTGTTTATGTTTTTTGTCTCGATTTTGTATGGTTTTTAATGGTTTCTATGTTTTTATTTATGGTTCCTTTAATGGTTTTAACCAACTGATCTTGGGATTCAATGGGATTCAACGATTCAGAAAAAGGGTGTTAAACTGGAGTTACTGTACCAAAATTGGGATTTAAACAGCAAAGTCTTGTGGATTTGTTTACGTCTCCCAACAAAGCATGGGGATTTGAACCATCAACAAGAAAGATTGCTTACTGTTGTTGACTGAACGAAATTGGGTTGCAGTTCTACAAGAAATACTGCTTTTTCCGGATAACAAATGCAACTTGAGGATTAGAACTTGCTTCATCTCACCAGAAATGAGCACAATTTCACCCTAATTTCAAACATTCAATATCCACCTTGCTAAGAATATGAGCAGAGCAAAAATGGTACCGCGTTCCCCAAAAAACAAAACGAGCGCCTTGCTCTGTGGGTTCAAGTTGCCGCACCTGGGCGAGGAGTTGAACAACCAGATGGTGAGGTGACATTTAATGGGGATATACTGCGCATCATTTATGGGATATAATATAATATGAGATGATGAAATGCAATATAATATAACATTATATAATATATTTGAAAAAAAAAAACTCTATAATATATTGTAATTATATATATACTTATATACGTGTGTTGTTTATGTTATGCATATAAATATATAATATATATATACAAACCAACTGAATATGATCTATGGGTGTATCTGAACATGGACCATGGTACACCCATAAGATGACCGTTGGGGAAAAATCAAATGCCCTATTTTAGGACAAGCCGATATAAGTCTATCATAGTCTATCTGAAACTAGGGTACCCCCAAACTCTCGTGGTTTTTCATCATTGTCCCAATCAAATTGCGATTTTGGGGGTACCCACAATTTTTTTGGACAAGGCCCAGTGAATTCCAGTTATTGCCAGTGAATTCCGCGTATTTTAATTGGTTTAGGTCCCATGTAAATCTTCATGGTTGTTGTTTCCCAATTTACATGGGTTATATCAATCTCCGTACGTTTGTTACCCAAGTCTCCATCATGTGTGAAGTCCATGCTTCGAATATCTTCGAATAAGTCAGTGGAGAGATTCCTCTCTCCAAAGGGACAACACAAACGGGATGTTTTTTGACACTGGAGATCCGCTTTTCACAGATCCCAAAAAACTGGATCAGTCGTGAACTGTTTGAGTCGATGAACTCGACTCGAAGGTATGAACAACCAATGGGAATATCTAGTCTAATGGGAAGGATATAATAACCAACCAATTGAAATATCCAAATGCTTTGACTTCTGGAAAGGCGACTTTTCTGGAATTCTTTACGAGCAAAAGCTTGGAACTGAACTGCCAGATCGCAGTGCAAAGGCCGTTGCGGGTTTCCCATTTGGGGACCGCGTGCATTGCACTGGGTTTGGCAAGGATTGATCACTTAGCATCCTGTTTGCAAATGTCCGTCTTCGCCAAGCGTGTCGAATCCTTCCCCCAAGTTTCGTTTGCAAAATTTAAAGACGATACTAAAGTCAAGCCTAAGACCTAAGATCTATAATTCTACCACCCATGTAAAAGTAGAAGATGCGCTTTCTGCTTTTGATTTTTCTGTTGGTAAAAAGGCAGAATGATCAAAAGAGCTCTAGTTTGACCAGGAAGAAAGAAAGATGCTCAGAGATATCTGTCACATGTGGGTTCTAGCATTGCGTGATCATGCACTACTGTAGGGTTTGGAAACCTAATTGGAACTTGATTTCGTAGCTGAATATCTGGAGGACTTCGTCGTGCATGTTGTGATGCGCCGCATTCCATGTGTGTGTGTGTTGCCGAAATTCTCGTGTTGATGTGTCAAAGCACCTAAACTTGCTGGTCTTCTAGACACATGTTGCTGGTTACCCTCTGGTAATTTAACATAGCTATTGAAAATGGCCATTTATAGTGAGTTTTCCCATTGAAAATTGTGATTTTCCATAGCTATGTTAGTTTACCAGAGGGTAAATCCTAAAGATCTTGTTGCAACCCAAATCCTCGAAAGAAAAACACCGTTCATCTTTCATGGTTGAATCCCCTCGATGGGCGGCTTGAGATGGATGATGATAAAGGGTAGAAAATAATCCCCTAACAAATTTAAATCATCATCAACCAACAAGGGTTTGGAACAGCGGTTAGTATATCCCATGACATATGTCCATGAATTCCCATGGTTAATCCCGTTAAGTTCATGGTGAATCAATGGTTATTATAGGGGTTGAACAGTGTTTTGAATCCCAAAACTCGTCAACCAATTCCCGGATGCTTTTCTGGCCTCAAATGATTCGTTGGTGAAAAATATCCCATTCAAGTTGGGACTAGTATATGCTTCCCATTAGACTAGATATTCCCATTGGTTGTTGGATATTGAAAAATTTGTTGGTTATTATATCCCAGTAAAGTTCCATTAACTTACTTGGTTATTTAGAATTCCCATGGAGTTCCAATTTACTATAATTATGATGATAAAAAAACTTTGAAATGACTATGATTCCATATCATCATTCCCATATCCCTGTAGTTATATCATGCTATATATCCCCGTTTTATGTGTATATATATATACATATCCCCATATTCCATAATATTCCATATATCCCCATGTAATATTATTCATATATCATATGACTAAAATGCCACTCAAATTCCACTAAATCCCAATAAATGTTGGTTCATCAATGCTTCTTGGGTCACGAAAATCTCTCGGGCTTCAGCGCCAAGAGACTCCGAGATCAACGCCGCGCTGTGCAGCGGCGTCACGGCGTTCACCGAGATGTCTATGGGCACCGCCTCTTTAGGCGCGGAGGGCCGATGCGACGTAAGAACGGTGATGTTCAACCAAACTTGGTGATCGTCACAAAAAAAGATAGATGCTGATGTTTAACCAAAATTGGTGATCATATGTGATAACCCACAAACATCTTTGCACATTGGTGATTTAAGAAACAGGGTGATTTGACCAAGCAAAATGGGATGGGCACCAGGGACAGAGAGGACATTGATCTACACATTACAGCATATATAGTAATATATGTAGTGTTGATATCTGGTTGGTGGTATACCTACCCCTCTGAAAAATATCGGTCAGTTGGGATTATTATTCCCAATATATGGAAAAATAAAAAATGTTCCAAACCACCAACCAGATATATATCATAATGTAATGTTGAAGAATGTTGAATATACATAATATATACAACATGCTTGTATATGTATATATAATTGAAGGAAGTCCACGTGCAAACTCTTGGGCCAACTACACCCTTTTCCACCCAAAAAGCTGAGGAAAAACAGCAGAAGTTGAGGGTTTTTTTAGGGTTTTTTCACCCCTGAAATCTGATATGAAATCACTCAGGCTGACCGAGGCTGGCACGGTGTCAAAAATCTTGAGCTCAGAGGGCACCAACAACGTCATCTTCGGCTCATTCCTAGGGCACAAGAAAACTCTGGGCAGCCAGCTATCCAAGTGATCTGTAACATGTATATATATATGTATTATTTGTATGTATACAAATGCATTCCGCGTACGAATTGAGAATTAAAAAAATAGTGATATTTCGCCATAAAACCATCCCAGTACATCCCCATCCCAGTACCATGGGAGTCATGTTGAATTGGTCAAAAAAAAATCATCCCATGAGGGCTATATCTAATTGCAATCAATGTCATAAACATTTCAATGATGATGTTAAAATATGTTAAACATGTCAATGATTGATGTGAAGAAATGTGAATCAATGTCATAAACATGTCAATCATCATCCCATTGCGTTCACATCATCCCAAGTGCGGATGGTTTATGGCTGTGATTCACATGGCGGCGATTCGGCGATCCCCGAAGTGACCAGCCATGGGTTACCCACTGACCATGGCTTCTAACTTCACTTGGAGATATAGTCATCCTTTTTTGTAGATATGTTGCAAAAAATGATGACTCTTCAATCTGTATATAATATATACATGCTTGTAATTTTAGTTTTGAAAAGTTTCACATGTTCTATCTACATTCAGGATGACTATGGTTGGGTTCTCCCGCGCTCAGCTGTGGCTCCCGGACCCGCGGAAGCCAGAGCGCCGGAACTTGAAACCCCCGGACTCGGTGCGGGAACCAAGCGGAGGTTCGGAAATGGAAATCTTCATGGGATTGGAATCAAATGGGATTTTAATGGCATTTTAATGGCATTTTAATGGGTTCCAATGAATTTTGCTGAGTCGAACATGCATTCCGAAAATCCATGAAAATCATGATGTTTCATGAGACACATTGGGTCTAATACCCTGTAATTTACTCTAAGTAAATTCACAGTTCGACCCTGAAAACAAGCCATTTTGAGTGGAGACTCTTCCAACCCCTGGCGCGGCCCGGCACCAGGATTTCCCATCTGAGCCCAAAAACAACGAGGCGATCGGCACAAATGCGAAGCCTCAGCGATTTTTCGAAGGGGTTTTGTTGGAGTAGCCATGGACCAACAGTGTTTCAGTTGCCATGGGTCGTTGATCTATTTTTGGATGGTACCCTCTGGTTATGTCAAAATAGCTATTGAAAATGGCCATTGAAATAGTGAGTTTTCCCATTAAAAATGGTGATGTTCCATAGTTATGTTAGTTTACCAGAGGGTAATAAAGACATTCCCACACTACCCTCCAGTAACTTCACAGAAAGCCATGGTTTCCATGACCCGTTTGTAGATGATCAAGACCAACTCTCCACGGTCCTCTGCACCCTACATTTGATCCGTGAACTTCATGGGATATAACTGATACCCTCTGGTTATTTAACATAGCCATGGAAAATCACAATTTTTAATGGGAAAATCCACTATAAATGGCCATTTTCAATAGCTATGTTAGTTTATCAGAGGGTATAACCCAGCTACTATCCATTTAGCAAACTTTGGGCATCGTTCCACTTGGTGTGGGGAGATGATGTCCTTCGCTACCGTTTAAAAAGCCTGGAGATCCTGCAAGTTCATAAATGCGTGCAGTCAAAATGGAGGTTTCCAAAAATGGAGGGGTACCCCAAATCATCCAAGTCATTAGATCATTAGATCAGTCTAAGCATCTAACAAACTGATCTAACTAATCTGGTTGATTTGGGGCACCCAAAAATGGAAACATCCAGTCTAGTATTGATCCCGAATTTTAACAAACTCCCATATCTATCCTGATGGCCAATGTGTCCACAACTTTAGGGACCATATGGGACCATCATACCAGCAATGATACCAACCATCCTGACCCATCCTAAGCCTTCCAGAACCCAATCCACGAACTTCCTTGGAAATCAGACCCACATTGATCATCAACAATTGATATTACAAAAACTCTGATAACTAGTTGTGTCCCTTTTTATCTTCATATATATATATGGGGTGGTCGTTGGCACCCCTAGAGCATTGGTTTCTCCGTGAAACAAAACCAATCATGCGGATCATGACTCGGGGTACCAAACAAAACTTAGGGAACCCCAAATGAGCCATCTGGATTTGTTCCATGATATTGCTTGCTTAATAGCTATATCCGGAATAAACGACTTATAATACCCTCCAGTAATTCGACATAGGTATGGAAAATCACAATTTTCAATAGGTAAACCTTCTAAATCATCTGGAAATGGGCCAGTTTCCATCGGTGTGTTGAATAACCAGAGGATAAATCCCCATTTTTAGAGTTTAAAGACACATTACCCAGGTGATTTCATGGGTTATATCCCCAACCACCGACCACACCAACTGTACCATCCTCAACCACCACGACATTTGCACCACGCGACGCCCATTTCTGCAGCATCCGCGGTTCGGCCACGCCCTTCGAGGGCAGCTTGGAAGCCACACTGTCGGGGCGCACCTGGATTACCTCAGTCGCGATGTGAAAAACCCATGGGGTTTTAGCATAGGAAAATGATCTGCAAATCGTAGGTTTCCACATCTATGTTTACCTCAGGTTATAGAGTTATATAAAAGAAAATGGTTGTAAACTAGGTAGTATAACCCTAGTTTTATGATCTATATCACCATGATACATGGGTTTTATAGGCTGCATGCAATTGGTTCTATAGTTGTTTTTTTAAGGATTGCATCAGGACAAAGAAAAATGTTTGGCAGGATTTATATAGATGATGCATGGGGACATGCACCAACGACCCATCGCAGGGCACAAAGCTTGGGTGTGTTAAAAAAATGGGACAGGACCACAAGAAAAATCAACGTTTGTAGGCGAACTAAACATCATTAAACATTGCTAAACAAACGATTTTTGGGTATACCCATAATTGGACAAACCCATTGCGGGTTTCACCAGCCAGAAAATGTCGAGATTCCCAGGGTGTCCATTGGTTTCCTGTAGTTTGTCCCCCAACCTCTCCATCCAGAAATGTTTTGTTCTGGGGATACACTATGCAGTATATTGGGTATTATCATAACTGGTAATCCGCGTGAGACCCAACCATTATTTTGCGGATGTTCCCATTGAAACGTAAGTGCGCTTGGTTTCCTCATTATGACCATACTCTATCTCCATTGTAATCCCATCCACATTCCCATTTCAATCCCAGTATTATGCTATTATTGCCGACGGGACCTCTTAAGCCTGTAATTTCAACCAACAGAGATTTTCCAATTAAGTAGAGGTTTGTCATCATAAAGAATCATAATAAAGTATCAATGGGCTGGAAATAATCCAGTCATAAAATTTGGAATATTTGAAATACAACCCGTTCATTTGCTGGGAGGAACCTCTACTGTTTGCTGGAAAATCCACCATTTACTTCCACTAGAGGGTAACCCCATAGGTATCCACTAGTTATCCATTAACTACCCTGGTTGGTTATATAGCCATTCTATATATCATTATTGTTGATGAAAATCCAATATCAATATAATATGTATATATACCAATTATATAACTATAAACCCATCATATATATTTTCATGATATATGTCATTGTCATTTTTTCAATCCCAACATCACGGTAATATCATCCTCATCATTGTCCATTCAGATAGATTGATAGATAGATAGATAAATAGATAGATACATAGATAGACAGATAGATAGATAGATAGAGAGATAGATAGATAGATTGGTAGACAGACAAACAGACAAATAGATAGATGGATGGATGGATGGATATAATTCTAATCCAATTTTTCCTGCAGATTTTCCTTGATGTCTCATGATTGCCCAAAAATTTCCCATGTTTTTCCCATGATTTTCCTATGTCGCACTACGGGTGGCGCACTCCCACCACGTCACCGTTCTTTCGTCCCAGCCACGATGTCCACATCTGGTACCGCCACACCATTGGCACGGCCACGCGACAGATCGCTGTTGGCGAAACCAGTGACTTCTACCTCGCGACGCGGAGGTCGATCGATGGGAAATCTGTAAAAGGTTGATTTTTTTTTCACACGGAAAAAGGGGAGAGAACTGGAAAAAATAGGGATCAAAGTGGATAAAACAACTGGGAAGAATCAGGAGCAAAGTGGATAGAACTGGGAAATTTGAGGATCGAAGTGAGATAAAATCGATAGGAATCGAGGTGTATAACCATGTTTCGCCATGTAGAAACAGCAAATTTAAGAGTGTGACCTGCAAATTGTTTGGGTATTTACATAAGGTAAAATGACCAACAAACCACGGTGGTAGCTGCCAAAACAAAGCGTCACGTGGAACCATGTCCCATGATGTGGCTGTCGAACATGCCACTGGACACATTGAGCACGTGCGTTTCTGATGTTTTATGTGTGTATCTGTATTTATACATGTATGTCATCAAAGGATGTTTGGTTAGGGAGTTTCCGAGTTACGGAGGACTGTCCTGGTTAGCAGTCCCATAATCATTGTGTCAACCACATCATCATGCCAACCACATCATCATGCCAACCACCCATCATCAAGTAGTCGGGACGTGCAACAGCTCGGACGCGGCGCATTCACGGGTGAAAACATTCAAACGAGTAGGAAACAGCTGTCGAGCTCATCTCTGCCTGCGTGCACCATGATGAGCCCCGGATGGGAGTTGAGCTCAGGGCCGGAATTGTTGAATTCGGATGGTCCGGGGCTTGAATAAAGTGGCAGCAGAAAAAATGCATCGCCGAAGTCAAGCTCGCTGCGACACTGTTGGCGCTGCGATGCTGCCCCCTATAGTGCACATGATGCGGGCTTGTTTTTTGTGATGCTCAAAATGCAACGCATTGTTCAAAGAGGGTGACGGATTTTTTTGATGCAACGCAAGTGCCTCTAAATCAAACAAACAGAATGCAAGCCACCCTGTGAACTGGTGGCTAATTAAGCATCTTGTTTTCGCGGCTTCCCATCCCAGGCCCAACTTCCCATCCCAGAATTGCTAGGAAAAAAACGGGCTTTCCGAAGTTTTCACCTCTCTTTTCACCCGCCAAGTCAAGCGCCATTCTTCAGCCAAATTCAGTGAGCGACCAGATTCAGTGAGACGACTCGGATCCGAAAATCTTCAAAGACATCTCTTCAGCCACTTCCGAGGCCATTGACTCACTAATTCACTCATTCATTGATTTCATTGATTTCATTGATTCATGGATTCATTCGGTTAGTTGTGCACGGATTCTTTCATGTCATTTCATTCGCATTTCAAGCACCATTTGCTCATTCATTGATGCACCTCACAACTTCAACAATTAATTGCTTCTGCATGGCAAAGACTTTCCTATAGGCCATTGATTTCTTATAGCAATTTCCCATTTTGCGAAACTTCCGCCCCGGCGCGGGCCGGGCACTAACTGGTACCAAGTAAATCAGCGGAGACGTAGAGAACAGCATGTCATGTTTTGATGTCCAAGATATTACTTCATCTTCGAACTTTTGTCCGTCTGGGAACCTGACCACATTATTACCATTCATGAAAATGTAGCAGCACTTGTTCCGATTCAAGTGGAGGCCAAGCTGTTTGGAAACCCCTTCCTTAATTTGTTCGCTGATGCTATTAAATCAGCTACTGTATTAGAGAACAGTGTCATCCACTTTTTTTAACCCTTTAGTTGTAAAAATACAAAACATGTTGATTCACCCATCACTAATGACAATGACAAGATAGCCAGCTGCTGGTTGCATTCTTACCCCGTTAAACGTAGATATTAATTTTGCCTAAGCAATTCTCAGTATCTTTGTTAGTTTTACAAAGACTCTATCATATCACACGTACAAATACATATGAATGTGTTTACCCCTTTATCCATAGATGTGTATCTGTCTATACACTTAACAGTTAACAGCGTATGTTGGTTGGTTCTTGTCCTATGTTGTCCTATGTTTTTTGGGGTTTTGTTCACCAACCATACTCCAACCCCGTTGCAGCCTCTGGAAGACTGCTGGCCAACATGACACGAATGGCCTGGCCATTCAACAGGCTTTGTACTTTGGTAAACTTAAACCCATGGTGACTTGGGGATCTCCCATTTTAAGAACCCCCCTATATATCCATGTTTCATTGGGTCATACCTTCAATCTTCACCAATGAAATGGATAAAACCAAATTGATGTTCACAATCTGCCAGTAATGTTCATTACACCATGTGTTTCATTGCTAATTCAGGTGTTTCCTTCAAAACATGTTTCTCGGACCCAAACCCTATCGGCTTCATCAGGGGTGCTCCCCACATGAATCCAGCAAGAGCCGCATCCGAGGGAAGATTCCGTCGCGTTGCTACTCTAGGCCTTCACTGGAAAAGGCAAGATACATCATCATCATCATCATCATCATCCACTTTCAGAGTTGCAGTGTAGGTCGCACTTTGCTTGTCCAATGTCAAGGGCAAAGGCAACAGCAAGAAGCTTTCAACAAACATCTTGTTTGAAGGAGGGCGGATCCTGCACTCTCAATATGTAGTTCCAAACAACGGTTTGCCAAAACAAAATGGTAGTTTCATCTGGTTAAGATCCTTGATACATTGCAAAAACATGCAAATTCCGAAGTGTCGCTCTAAGTTTGTCTTCAGAAAAGCCTTGTCTAAAACGAGTGGGCCAGCTCGTATCCCTGGTTTGATGGGCATCAATTTCAATGTTCATTGGTTGCTGACCCGTCATACCCTGAAATGACATAGATCAATCTTAAGTTGCCATCCCCGCTTTGCTCCCTCACAAATACCCTTTGAATATCGATGGCTATTCAAATATAGGGTACCTTACCAATGGGCCTACCAGATTGGTCATGTCTGGTATGTAACTGCATTTAACATCATCTAATCATCTCAAAGTTGGTGAATGCTTACAATGGCTATACACATCTCAACTGATGGATCGATTAGACCATGACCTTCTATTGAAACCTCTGGGTGACTTGAGGGGGTCCCCCGTTTAAAGAACCCTCCACATATATCTATATATAAATATTTATATAGATCTAGATATAGATATTTATAGAGCTATTTATATAGATATAGATATTGATATAGATATTAAGTATATATTAAATGGATTTAAATGGGATTTATAAACCAACACACTACTATTCCTATGGGGGGGTTCTAAGTCATGGGGGATCCCCAATAGAAATGGATGATAACTGGGATAACCCGCCCTCGCGCAAAACGACCTCGGCGAGGCGATCTACGCCACGTTGGCTGGAGGCAGTGGGCCTCAGGCGAAGCCACATGATTTTTGGGAATCTACTGAGGATATCATGGGGATAACTTTTTTCGAACTGACGAACTTGATGAACTTGATGCTGAAGGGTGTGTCTGAAAATGGGGGAAGAAAGTCAGACTGGCTATGGTCCTTATGGCAATTTGTTTCTGGGGAAGAATTCATAAGTACCATGAAATTTCACCCTGAACCCTATATTCAAACACCCAGGTGGGTCAAAACATGACGGGCTGATGCAGCAAACCACCTTGAGGGCCCCAGCATGATCTGTGCAATGAGCTCCTGGCTTCGTCGGATTTATGGATGGATTTACTGAAAAGCCATATGTTCTATGGAAAGTCTACTGCAAAGCAGTTCTTTGAATGGAATACGCGCTGGAAACCGATTTTTTCTTCATGCAATCTATGATTTTGTCCTGTAAAATTCCACTGAAACCAATCTCAAAGCAATCCAATGATTGAAAGACACACAAAGTCTGAATCTGTTGATGTCTGTTGGGACCAACTGCAACGAAGATTTTTGCCCTTCAATTGGCTCCTTGGATCCTCAGATCTTCCACGACATCAGCAAGAACAGTGGCAATATCCACTTGGTTGGTGGTATACCTACCCCTCTGAAAAATATGAGTTCGTCACTTGGGATGATTATTCCCAATATATGGAAAAATAAAAAAATGTTCCAAACCACCAACCAGCCACTTATCGATGTAGGTGTCCAGCTGTGGTCCTGAACCTCGTCTTCCAAAGATTCGCCCTTGAATTTCGGTGCCAAGATGGGCACCTCACATGGACGCCGAGGATCGGGTTGTGCTAATAAAGCTTTGAAATGTTTTTTTAGGGGAACAAAAATATGATAATATGCCAATATATGCAATATCGTTTTGGCTTTTGTCCCTGAAGTTGCCTGAAGTTCCGAAATGTTTGTTTAAGGAGATGGAACCATCAAATCTTCTAGCTTGAATTGCGCGTTCCTAGCCACTTCATCCCATTGTTCATGACCGCGAACCACAACATAGCTCTGCTGGAGGAAAAGGAAGCATGTCGCTACTCTCAAACACGAAAATGAAACATCACTGAGATCATCACTGAAATTCCATTGGATTATCATTGGATGTATAATCTAATTATAATTATCATCGGAGGCTCATTTTCCCTATTAGATGGCTATAATTGGAGGTATACCGGTGGTTGAAGGGTCAATCCCCGCCAGGCGCCCGCACGCAAGCAGGCTGTGCTGCAGCATCCACGTGAGTGCCCTCAGTAAGCGGCTTCCTGCAGCCATAGGGTAAGCCTCTTCTGGTGGTTTGGGGCAAACCAACAAAGATACCTTGAAGATACCCTCCAATAAATTTACATAGACCCTGCTAAAAATGGGCTTGGAAGATTAGTTTCCACTAAAAATTGGTTCTTTTCAGGGTCGAACTGTTAATTTACCAGAGGGTACAGCATCTAGAAATCTGCCTTAATGGGCTAGCAATGGACCCACAAAACTTGTCGCTTGGATCTCAACTCACTCAACGGCCATCCATAATTTATGCCGAAAAAACATATGCTTTGACCCTTCTGCATATGGCTTTGTTGCATGGTTTTGAATTGTTCCTGGCTAAAGTTCCTGTTTATAATGATTTAATCCAATTTGCCCATGGTAGATCCGAATTTCTGATGGTGAATATTGCTTAATTCCATTTCGAATGGTGAAAAATGCAGTTGAATTATGGTCCATCCCTGGACGACCGTCCTGTTGGTGCGCCGCTTTTTGACCTGGACTTCGGATGAGACAAATGTAATGCATATTGCACCTCTATTATATATGTATTACACATATGTAAATACAAATATGTAAATATATATGAGATATGTATATGTATTATTATATATGTATATGCTGTACATGTATTCTCGAATCTAATCGTCTAATCGCATCGAATCTCATGTAATATCGAATCTAATTTAATACGATCTATCCATCCATCCATCGTTCTTTCTAATCCAATCCATCTAATCTATTAAAGACCTATCAAACTCCTACATCACTTGCAATAACTCTAATGTAAGTTACCTCCTCTAATCAAACAGGCTTTGCTAGAAAAACCATCATTTACTTCGATGGTTCCACCAATTGAACCCCTTTTCCCATCGTTTGAAATCAAAAAAAGGGTAGATGTAACCCCATCATGATTCATGCCATTAACTACCCATTACAAAATCACATTGCCCTGTTGATAAGTCCGTCAAAAACCAATAATCACCATTAATCACCATCATTAATCATTCTATAATCACCAATAATCACCATTCTATAATCACCATTCTATAATCACCATTAATCACCATTAATCACCATTAATCACCATTAATCACCATCAATCAGAATAGTTCACAAACGAGCAAACGGCCTTTTTTGTGAACGATTCCCCCAAACCCAACCATCATCAAGATTCTTAAGTTGGTTGTATATCCCATATCCCCATGACATGGTTCTTAGACATTACCATGAATTCATCTCATTCCCGAAAATTACGCCATGTGTGTGTATATATGTATATATATATATGGAGATAGTGTGTATATGTATATATATATATGCAAATGTAGATACAGATCTAGATATCGAGATCGATATAGATATCAACATCGTGATGTTCATCTCACCAATTTTTTCGGGTAAGGGAAATGGACAAAGTCAAAAACCTATTGTGAAATCCCCAACTTAACGATTGGCTGATGGGGAATCTCATAATGGACTATGATCATCCCCAATACATTGTGTAGTATCAGGGACCCCTACGATCATCGACAAACTGGGGGTCTTGAAACTGCTCAAACGATTGAAGTTGGTTATATATATATATTATATCCAGTTATTTGTATCCAATTCAAATCCCATTTCCATCAGCTCCATTAAGTTAGTTGATATTCCCATTCACTTCCACTGGTTGGTTATATATATTATCCCACTCAAGTTGGGAGTATTGTCACCCATTGTCACTACAAGTCCCTTTTGTTGCTTGATCAATGAACATGAATCCCATTTTTCTTGGTGAATCCCACATCTCCCAGATTGATATATCTTCTGAGCTCCCGAGCCTCACGGGGCTCAGCCTCCATGCTGGAAGTTGGGATCGTTCATGGAAAGGCCAACAGGAAATCCGTTCCTTTTGTCTTTTTAATTGACATTTAATGTATATATAAATACATTCATATCTATTTTTTGTAATGAATTGTAATGATTATGTCATACACATTATAGATATTATAGGGATTTGTAGGGTATATTCTACATAATATACATTAAAAAGACTTGTGGATGTATATTGTATGTGCAGAGTTGCGAAGCCCACCAGTCTCATGGGTCAAGCAACCTGGGATATGTCTTCTTGGGGGGGATTTCCCAGCTAGCCAACATTAACCAACAATATCAATATTGGAATGCCATTGTTTCATATAATAAATGGTGGGTATTACCATGGTTAGCCTTATTAACCAACATTACCAGAGAGTAACCTACAGTATTAATATGGTCTATGGTCATCCCGCCATCATTTTCATGGCATTCCCCAAATGTAATTGGCTGGTTATATTTCCATATATTTCCCATTATCCCATCCCATGATGGTAATTCCCAAAAGATAGAAGTTGGTCAAATCCGAATCGAAAATGAGTTATAAATCACATGTCTCTATCTTTTAGATTTTTTCTACATCCCATAAAGAATATCTATTTTGAACGGTCAAATCCAACGAATTTGAAGACCACTCACACCATTCCTCGCTGACCAAACCTTCTCGATAGGGGACTTGGGCAGCTTCTTTTGCCCTGGCAGCCACCGAGAGTGGTATAAGATGTATATAAATATATGATTATATGTGTATGTAGTGTGTGTATATGTATATATATATACATTGTATGTATATATATATACATTGTATATGTATATATATATATACATACATACATTGTATATATATATATATATACATATATGTGTGTGTGGTGTGTGTATGTATATATATATATATATATGGTGTATGTATACATGTATACGTGTATATATATATTATGTGGTGTATGTATATGTATGTATATATATATATATGGTGTATGTATATATATAATTATATATGTATGTGTATATATATATGTATATATATATACATATATGTATGTGTATATATATATATTTATATACATACATATGTTCCACATATATATATATATATACATACATATATATATATACATATACATATATATATACATACACACATATATATATATATATATGTACACATGTGGTTTCCTCATTTTCCTCGTATATCTTCAAAAAAAAAAGCTTTTTGGCGGAAGATGTCTAAGATAGATTTCAGGAATCTCTTTTTTTGTAATGGAAGCGGGTGAGGTAGGCCCTCTAAGGCCCTCTAAGGCGGTACATCCGGGCGAGCCCCGGCCAAAAACAAGATCCGTTTTTGGGCAACCCTTTGTGAGTAGGTTTACACAAGTTCAACAGGGTTGATCAATGGATTGGTTTAAGGGAAAATTCACAGGAAAGCCCCATATTTAATGGGAAGATCTATGGTTTCCCGTAGATTTTCCCTTAAACCAATCCATTGAGTTGACAAATGATTTTGCAACTGAAAACGTGCCATATTTGTGTCTTCATGTCAGATGTCAAACTGTGTATGCAAATTGTTGATCGATAAACCACCCTGCTTGATAACTCAGCCTCAACCCGTGATGGTTATACCGCTTGGCTACTGTAACATTAGATAACCCTCCAAAAAGGAGTAATAAGTCTCCCAGGCATCATCTGGGACAGTCATCCCCTAATGCTGCTGCAGTGCAATCCCCATTCATGGTGCCTTCAAACACTAAAAAAAACATGAAACCTGAATTGGAACCTCCATTTTTGTTTAGAAAGAGATGTTCCTTCGTAAAAACTCACTGGCTTCGGGGGATCCATATTTAACTTCATTGGCGAATTCAATTCATCGCTGGTTCTTTCCCTGTCTTTCTGGTCACTCCCTCATGTTTTCACCTGGCAACCCCATGGAACGTTGCAGGCTTTGTACCTCGAAGCGCGAGGTAACGATTTGAGAAGTGCGTGGTGGTACTTCTTATCTGGATATAGATGTGTAATATGTATATATATATATATATATACATAATCGTAATCATATTGGATGTACATGATCATATATGTCTATATAATTATATAATTATATATACATATGAGGCCGTCAAAAGTCATGCTGTCCCCAATATGAACCATCATTTTTGGTGAGATTGTTTCTCGCAAAACCTCTTTGTATGCTCAAATGCCATATGAATTTCCTGGTATTGTTCAATCAGTCAAAGCCCTATTTAAAATATGTTTAAATTAGACTCTGGTAATTTAACATAGCTATTGAAAATGACCATTTATAGTGGATTTACCCATTGAAAATTGTGATTTTCCATAGTTATGTTAGTTTACCAGAGGGTAGACTCCCCATGTTTGCCTTTTTCGAGTTTCACCACTAAAATGGCACCATGGCAGCGACTCAGGGGCACCATGTAGTAGCACAAGGCCCCCAGCACCGCGAAAATCAGCTGAGTCAAGTCTAACGGTACCTGGATGGCGAAAAAAAAGGGCGAATCTTCACCTAAATCAGCCCGGAAAAACCCTGCATTGTGGGCAGGCTATGAGAGAAGTGGCAGATCGCTGGGAAAAGACTGTGACGACATGTTCAACAAACATCCATAAAAGCAATAAACTTTGTGCACACAACGGGCAAACAATTGTCATTCTCTGTTTTGGAGAGGCAGAACATGGATATCTGGTCCAGTATCACCCAAGAAAAGGTGATATCACCCAGGTGTCTCAAGTTCTAGCCCTACCTTGCCAGCCTCAAAGCCTGTGCTGATGAGCCTTGAAGTCATTTGCCAACACCAATTTCTTGAGTGAAGTGAGTATCTTGAAACAAAGTATTCCCCCAATAGGTGATAAACAAAAAATATCTTGGTCAAGATAAGCAACTCATCAACCAAGAGCTTTTATAGCAACCATCGCTAGCCTCAGCATGTTCTCTATATCAGATCCATAGAGTCCGACCGTCACCAGCACCAGCCCAGGGACGATTGCACAAAGTGCCGAGATCACAAGAAGGATCAGGAGATTATAGTTGGAAGGCTTCGTCCTTAACACATTGGGTCAACAAATGTGTCAAACACCTAGCGGCTTGAAGAAATCACCATAGTGATATAGTAACAACCAAAATAATTAATTTTTAAAAAAATAACAATAACAATAACAATAACAATCGTATATAATAACCATAGTAATGATGACAATAATGATAACCATAGTAATTAATAAAATATGATAATAATGGGTGGTGAATCGGGAATTCATGGGCTTTGGTAATCCCCAGATCCCTACCCCTATAGAGGGGGAGGGCGGGGGGGACAAGACCAACCTGTCGAATTCCACTTTTTTTGCTTGGAAATCTTGGGATAGTGATCGAACCCCTCACATGGAATTTTAAAGTAGCATTTCTTAACAAGCCTGGGGCACTGGTTAGATTGTACTTGCGCTTAGCTCCGGAGGAGCTAAGTGCAAGTATGATGACGGCAGCGCAATTTTTGGAGGGATGCCACCCCTACACATGTGCTGTTTCAGTCTGACATGTGCTTAGCTCCTCCGGAGCTAAGCGCAAGTATTTATTTTCATCTGCTTGCCAATGACATGGAATGACGAGGAACATATACATATATATATATTGATCATTGAGAAAATATGATTGCGAAAATGGAATTTTAAAATGAAATTTCAGTACGACTCTCCCCCTCAAATGTCATTTTTAAGCGGGTAGGGCAGGGTAGGGATATCCCCAGTACTCATCAATCAACTGGGTTTTTGGAAGTCGCCCAAATCGATGAGGGGTTTTCACTACTATGCGTTGGTGTTCCTCTTCAGGGGAGGTCTGTTTATGTTGAAATCATCAACCAGGAGTGGGGTTGGCAACTAGCCACCCCCAGCCACATCCCTCCCTCGAAAATATTGATGTAACTCGTCAGTTATGGAGCCCCCCATCGCCCCATCTTCATCAAACTACACTCATGGTTTGCAGGAACTGAAGAACGACAAAAATTGGCCGCCAGCACTTTCAGCAATTCAGGTTTCAGAGCTACAACAGGTTGAAACCACCAGCCATTCATCTGTTGCTGTCGCTTCCCCCGATTGATCAAACACTCGTCCTGGGAACATTCCAGTATGAATGGACTATTACAGTAACATGTATTACCAGGTATTAACAATAAATTTGACATGTTGGATATGTTGGGATTTTGGAAACCAAGAACCAAGTCGAGGTATGGTCGTGTCTACACCAAAAACAAAGCGAAGGTTGACTGAAACCCCCCATGTTCTTATCCAAAGCGCATCCGGGGAAGGGAGGAGACTCCCACAAAACATAATAAAACCAAGGGCTCACTGGTTCAAGCTCCAGAACTCAAAGGTCAATGTGCTACTACACCCCCAGCCGAGGCATGAAGGGAAGCCTATGGGCCTAAGCTTCGACCAAGCTGCATGCTTGGCAAGAAGCTGACATTGACCTGCGCTGGCAACAGCTTGCGACTTGCCAACACTGGGGGCATGGTGACGAAACAGAATGGGGGTCATTGATGGTGATGACGATTGTCATTTTTATCACTGCAGTTTTTTTTTGTCATGGGCCTGATCATGATCATGATGATGATCATGATGATCATGATGATGATCATGATGATCATGATGATCATGATGATGGTGTCATCACTCCGCAAACCCATCCAACCCAACAAATTCTCACTCCCCAACATGACCATCTGATCCGAATAAAGCCGCGTGCCTTTGACATGGATGGCATGGCTACACAGTGTAATGGATCTCCTGTCGGGCTCCATTGGCTGGGCTCTGGGCTCCCGGTTTATTTGGGGGGTCCATAAGATGTACGGGGGTGTTAATACTAGGAATATGGGATTGCAAACAATATGTCGGTATGGGTCAAAATTAGGTACCCCAATAATTGGATGGTTAATACTAAACTAGACTAACATCTGTGGTCCCCTAGGTCTTCCATTTTGACCCACATCCATGTTTTTTTCAGGAAGCCAATGAGACATTAGAATTCTATCGGGGGGCAAATCCAAGATCAGACCTGCAGATTCTGCAAACACGTGTGCACCATTGAAAAGCTTGCTACGATTCCCTACTTGTCCAATCAAACTCCGCCCGGAATTTTCGGGGAATACTCGGAGGATCTCAGAAGATCATCCCACAGTAAGTGGTTAACAACTGGGGTTATAACATGTTCCAACCCGTCTATAGATGGGATGTTCCACTTAGAGGACTTACTAGTACCATCTAATACCCCATGGCTTCAAAACCTCTATGGCTCAGCCACTGGAAGCCCATCTTGGGACGCTGGACCATGGTTTTTGGGGGCCTTATTCCATTCAACGGGGGAAAGGATTCCCAATCCAAAAAAAAACAACCATGAATCCCATGAACTATCGGTTATCATTGAATCTCCAATCCCATGAAATCAGAATTTAAAAAACATGAACTAGTCAAACTAATCATTAAATCATGTTAAATCATGTTAATTCTTCATCATTTAATTTAGTTAATCACTAATAATTAATTAATCTAATCCCACTAAATCATTCAGAAAATCCCATGAACTCACCATCGATAGATAGTCGCCGAGTCACAAAATAGTCGGAAGTCTTCGATCTCGAGCGCTGCTGGAGAGCTATTCCTGGGATACCGCGGGCCCCAGTGCCGCAAAAACAACCAGAGCTCCCCAGATTTCCAATCTTTTGGATGACAAATATTTCAAATAAACCTACTGTAAATCTGCTGAGCTGGCCTATTCCTCCATTTTTCGCACCGAAGTTTCACATCTTGGAATCCTCGGAAAGGTCCTCATTTTACCCAGTGAGATCCCCCTTAGCCCTAGAGAGGTCGGTCCGTCGGTCCGTCGGTCCTTCAGCAAATAGTGGTCTTACTGTAACTGGCGCGAGTCTTTTGAGTCTCTGAACCACAACAGCCACGGTGTCACGGTCACGGTGCAAATTTTGCAGTGCCATTCGACAGATCAAGAGCATAAGTACGCAGCTATAGGTATTTATATACATACAGTAGATTGTGAATACATGTCTATACGTGCAATTACATATATATATATATATCAAAAACATGAGACTATATTATATCATAATGTATACATATAAGTTATAATGACTACAAGAATATGCCAGACAAAGCGTGAATGCCAGACACGGTCCCGATTTTCGGGCCTATCATGGCCGGGAATCCCCGAGGCATCGAAGTGGGAAAAACATCGAAAAATGGTGGTTTTATGGGAAAATCATAGGAAAACCATAGGAAAATGGTGGTTTTACCCTCTGGTAAACGTTCACATAACTATGGAAAATCACCATTTCTAATGCGGAAATCAACTATTTCTATGGCCATCTTCAATAGCAAACTCTTAGTTTACCAGAGAGTAACGGGAAAATCCACTATAACTGGAGGTTTGAATGGGAAAATCACCGATAAACGCTGGATTTCCAGCCAACCATATTTTTTTACCCGATGGTATCCAGAGCGAATCATTGTAGATGTCCCATTTTATATCTCCATTAATATCCCCATTCTGTTCCAAATCAGATCCCCGTGCTTTACCCATGTTTTCATAAGAATTATGTACCCCAGGAATATCCCTAAAGAATATCCCAATAATATCCCAAATCTCCATATAGCAACCCAAACAAAAGATGCCGAAAAGTGTTTCCAGTATGTCTTATTATAGATGCTATTTACATCTATTTACTTCATATCCGTTGTTCATCTATTCTGGGATTTGCAACGCACTATTCCTGATCATTCAATGGATTGGTTTAAGGGAAAGTTTTCATGAAAACTCCACTCCATTCATGGTAAGAACCATTGATTCGATGGATTCCTGTAGATATCTGTAGATGTTATAGAAGTTGATAGATGATTTTCATTGATTTTCCCCATGAAAACCTTCATAAAACACATGATTTCCCCATGAAAAAACAAGAACTCCCCCATCCTCTCGTGGCTCCTTCCGGCTCCAGTCTCGTACCTCCTGGACCACCATCTCGTTCACTTCGTACATGGCCTGGGAACGGGAAAAGATTGGAAGAAAGGATGAGAACATGAGAATGAATGAGACATACTACTAGCGTCACCATTGGAAACCAAGAGGACAGTATATGGCTGTCTACATCCAGACATTTGTGGATGATTTCTAGGTCCCGTTTCAGACGGCCCAAGTTTTCGCACAATAAAACGGGTAAAAATTGTTCTTTCACCGGAAATTCCCAACTTTTGGGGAATATGGATAGCCATAGTTCTGAATGCCTCGCTGCACCTAGGATCCAGGCCATGTGTCGGTAGCTGTGCCAAAGTTCATCGGCCTCTTCACCTAGAACCACACGCCTGTCAGGACGAGTTCTGGGAACGGGAGAATACCCAAATGGCTATGAAGTTTGGGGAAAATGCTGGATATTTCTATGGTTAATGGGTTTATGAAGATGTATGGGGAATCCTATTTTCAGACAAATGTCTTTTCAGGGAATTACTGTACAGTTATCTACCCGTTCAAGTTTTGAGTGTTCCGAAAAGTCTGGAAATTGGGATGATAACGAATCACGACTATGGAACCTTGAGATGGATCATCATCATCATCATCATCATAATGCTAATTATAATGATCATCATCGTCGTCATCATCGTCACCGTCGTCACCGTCGTCACCGTCGTCATCGTCGTCATCAACATCGTCATCACGATCATCATGCCCTCCGGTCGTGAAACCTGGCAATGGAAAATCTCCCTTTGTAGTGGATTTCCCAGCTAGCCATGTTCAATTCCCGGATGGGCACTTGTCTGCGCCAACCTAACACCTAGGTACACCGTATCACAAAAAGGGTTGCTGATATCAATTCCCAACAAACTGCCGATGCTGCTCATTGGTGGTGTAAAAACAATTTCCACAATACACCGGATGAAACATCTATACACGTACATGTGTATATCCATATATAGGTGATTCATAATATATATATATATATATTATGGTATGACATATTTATTTTATGCAGTTGTGCATTCATTGATTTCATGTATTTATTACATCCTAGTTGTTAGCAATACAATAATGATGCTTGGAATCCCACCTGGCAGCGCCATCACTCCTCGTTTTCGCTTCACGAGCACGGCGAAAGGGCCGGCAAACGGTCAACCGTTCTAATAACCAATGATGGGATGAATATTCATGGGATGGAGAATATACCATAATTATAACCAATGGGAAACCGATGATGGTTATGTACTTATATATGGTAATTATTAGTTATACCAATAATATACCATTAGTTATATCCAGTAATATATTTTTGGGATATTCATGGGATATTCAGGTTACCATAATATACCAACAATAACCAATGATGATGGGATAACTAGTCATGGAATCGAATGATAGTCAATGGTTCTATAATCTTCGATACATCATGACTTTGGGGGTGTCTTGAAATGGGGGGACCCCAATAGCTGGATGGTAGAAATTGCATGGAAAAAAAAAAAACAAAAATGGATGATAACTGGGGTTACCCCCATGACTATGGAAGCACCTCCATATGAATCGCTATCAAAATGGATTGATGACCATGCCCCAAGTGGGCGTTGGATCAGTCTTCAAAATCACCAAATGTCACGGATGTTTGATCATATCCTGAAAATTGCTCCATTTTTTGAGGGCGATCCAGCTTCGAAGCACGAGAACAGCGGTCCCAAATGCTACACCGGTGGTCCCACCGCGGATCGGCTCCTGTCCGTGAAGGTAAATCGGCTCTCAGAGAGGCTGGCCCCATCCTGACACCAACTCATTGGATCAGCCGGAAATGACCGGATTTCCCACGGTTTCTTTGGCGATCTGATCTGCGCTTGCCTTGCCCAGTAGGTCAAACATCAGGGCCTGGCAGTGCTTCAAAGGGCCGCAAAAAAGGAGGGGTTGAACTTCAGACTTCAGAAACTCCACAGGACATGACATGACTGACCCCCGATGTTGCGGTGCATCCCCCGATGTTTCAAAAGGATTCGTTCCAAAAAAAGGTGCTGAAGGAGTTTGACAGTTTGACCACAAGAAACAGGCAGCTGAAACTACACCAAGCTCTGGGGCTGAAGCTTACATACCCCATTGGACTATATCTGGATTAAATTACAGGATAGAATCATTACGATCCCAACCATTTACAGTAAATCAAACATAACTATGGACTATATGTGGAATCAAAATTACATAGTTATGATTGATTTATAATTTACAGTAAATCAAAATTCTTACCACATATATATGTAAACATAACTATGGACTATATGCGGTAACAATTTGATTGCAAATAATTGGGGCCCAAGCGGCCCAAATGGGGTGTTGAATGTTTGGATGATCCCTCGGGGAATGGCCACCTGACAAAGGTAACTCTCTCAATCCCAAGCGATGCTTGGACAAAATCGAACCAGATGTGCCACGGACAAAACACCATATGTATATATGTATATTGAATATTATATATATATATATATGTATGTATGTATGTATAATATGTATATATATATAATATTTATATATATATATACGTGTGTTCAATGGTCGTCCATCCCATAATGGGAATCCTGTTCATGGGTATATAAATCGCTATGAAAATGAATTGATGACTATCCCCCAACATGGGTATAAATCCCACTTTTGACCATGGTACATATGAAACCATCATCCTGAAACAGGAAACTATCATCTTGGTCCAGCCACACTGAACATCAGCATCTCGCACTCTAACCCCCCCCCGCCCGGCCCACATTTTTGGCAGAAACGCTGCCATGTTATCCGCCGCTGCCAGACCGATTTTAAATCGGACCAGTTCGCGTTGAGATACACCGTATGCTGCTGAGAACTGACTGGTTCTAACTGGATGTGTTATTCAGACTTTCAAGTAAGTCCTACCCCGATGCAAACAGAAAAACTAAGTTTGGAAAGTTTGGAATCAAGAACGGCCAAGAGAGTCAACCACACAAATCATGTTCCTGTCTTTTTGTAGGGCTTCCATTACTGGATTTGTGCAGGGGCATCAAATGGTGGGGTGGAAAGCAACCGAGGTCACTGATCGCAGTCGGCTGCTTTTCTTGGCTCCTTACTTCGCAGTTTCCACCCTGATTTTTGACCCATTCATACAGCAATCCTCAGCAGCGAAAAGGGCCACCTCCTGAGGTGAATTCCAGAAGCAGAGTCCGGAGATCCAAAAGGCGTGGCCTTTAAACCACCAAAGTGTTGTGGCAGTTGCAGGGACCAAACATGCGGACAAACACATCTAGTAGATGGGTGTAACATGGTGTAACCAGTTTTGTATAGGATGTTTCACTGCAAGCCCAATGTTTGCCCATGACAGATCTCTCATATCCTTTCACATGCTCAAATCCCTGCGTAGGGATAGCATTGGGTTTTAACTTTCCAATACAATATACCCTAAATCCTGAAAGCTAGTCAAAATCGCTGCATATAGCTTGTGTTTTCGTTCATCCTCAGGTGATATATATATATATATATATATATATTATGTATATATATATGTGATGTTGCCGGAACGTAGGGTTTGGCGCCAAATGTTCTAGCCTGAAAGTTGACCAAGCCACTGGACCTACTGGCTACAATGAGTTGAGGTCTGTCGCTCTGTACCATTGCAGCCTTAAAAAAGGAGCCAAGCGCCCAAAAAAAGGGAGGCGCCCTGCTTGGGATGTAACGTCAACTTAGCAAAGCCTTGTCCGAAACCAAAATGCTTGGAGATGACAAGGCACGGCTTTCAGCCGCGTACGTCGCATCCCAAGCGCTACCTGACTACGGCGGAGCACTGCTAGCTCCTTCTGTGCGAATTTGAGGCGGGGCAAGTTGCCCAACTTGGCCATATCACTATGTACTGAGATGGCGGATTGGACTTCGTCAATGGGTGGTCCAACGGTCCAACAAAGATGGGTGACATGGGTAATGGCAACACAATAAACAAATGTACTAAGTACTGCGGTAGAAGCGAACAGCAACTGGGAGGAAACCAAGGGAGTAACCAATGGTAACCCAAAATTGCTCAAGCCGCGAGGTAGACGGCTGGTCCAGACTATTGGGCCCATTTTCCAGGTCCCAAAGGGGGACCAATCTGGGAGTCGATTAGCCATACCAGTGCCAGAACCAGAACCAGCTGGTGTTGCATGAATCAATTTCTAGTTTTCTAGTGTGGTGGGGGGTTCCTAAATGGGGTACCCTAAATCATCCATTTTTTAATAGGATGTTCCATTATAAACCATATACTCAGGGGTGCCTCCATGACTATGGAAACCTCCATGTGTTTCCAAACAAACTTCATGCTGTCCAATCCGCATCCTCCAAGAGACGGAACAGGACGGGGACAAATTCCATCCCCAGCCGGAGAATAATCTTCTGGAGAAAGATCTGGAACCATTCCTCACTCATGTGGTAAACTCAATAATAAACCCACCATTTGGGGATAGTTCATAGCACCCATAAAAATGGTGATTTTGGGGATGGTTGACTATTGGGTTTACCACATTGCTGGGGGCTGAGGCTGTTATAAATGTTCTGAGAAATGGCAACGCAGGGAGGCTCATCGCAGGCATCGTAACTGCGCTAAAGAAACCATACTTGAAACCCAGATTCTGGACAATAATAGTTATTACTAACGAATCAGGGACTTTACTAACCATGGTTATTTATCATGGTTATTAACCAGTTATTATTAACCAGTTACAAAATGAACGGAAGGATCCGCCAACAGCGCAGGATCAACAAATAAATCCCTGTAGATTATCGGCTGGGAACATCATCCTCCAATTGTTCAACCAGAAGCAGGATTTTGCGATTGATGAACAAAATAAAAAATCCAAAAAAGGAGAACACTCTAGCTGAGTCACCAGTTCCGTTTGTCCAAGACATGAAGTGGCAAAAGGTTGCAGCTCGGTGGTTGATAACCCACCAAAGAAAATCCCCAAATCGATGGTTTCCCAAGCTCCAAAAAAAACTTATTGTGATAAACCCAGCAACCAGATAATATATGTACCATGGTCAAGCTACATGGCAAAAAAAGGCTATGGTCATCCCAGCACTATGGCTTTCACCCACCATCAAAGTCCAAAATGCTCGGAAAGCTGGGGAAACCCATGGCGTTTCCTTATCTACCCCAGGGGTATCTCAAACCCCCTATCTTCATGGCATACCGGGCCCCCAAGCCAACGTCAAGCCATGGCGTACGCGCACGCCTGGGATGGACCAAGCTGACCATGGAAATCACTGCCAAAGCCTTTCCCCAGTAGTTGCTGCTTGGCTCCCAATGAATCATCCAAAAGGGATCATATATGTACATTAGGTGCATACATTAGGTGCATACATTAGGTGTATACATTAGGTGCATACATAGATATATCATGATATCTATATAATGAAATCTATCTATATATATATATATAACAGGTGTGTGTGTGTGTGTTTGTGTGCGTTTGTCTCTCTTCCAAGTTTCTGGTATCAATTGGGGTGTCACCCCCCCGTTCGCAGCCAAGCTGCCCATGTCAATCTGAAGCTGCAGGGTGTCCTCGAAGACATATTCGAACATGCCTCCACCGGGCCGGGCTGTGTCCTTTTCTGGCGGCTAAGACTAATGTTTGCTTATACATATACATGATATGTGTATATATCATTTATGCAGTAGATAGATATATGTATGTATATATAGATAGATAGATAGATAGAGAGAGAGAGAGATAGATAGATAGATAGATAGATCGATCGATCGATCGATCGATCGGATAGATAGATAGATAGATAGATAGATAGATAGATAGATAGATAGATAGAGAGACAGATAGATAGATAGAGAGATAGATAGAGATAGATAGATAGAGATAGATAGATAGATAGAGAGATAGAGAGATAGAGAGATAGAGAGATAGAGAGATAGAGAGACAGATAGATAGATAGATAGATAGAGAGACAGATAGATAGATAGATAGATCGAATAGATCGAATAGATCGAATAGATCGAATAGATCGAATAGATCGAATAGATCGAATAGATCGAATAGATCGAATAGATCGAATAGATCGAATAGATCGAATAGATCGAATAG
>Ga0126342_10001093_pt1 | contig 35976 bp, 31 predicted proteins | sample Cyp1metagenome_FD_92528 | JGI IMG/M metagenome (GOLD analysis project Ga0126342, IMG submission 92528) | Coral microbial communities from Lord Howe Island, Old Settlement Bay, Australia - Cyphastrea 1 metagenome | ecosystem: Host-associated > Invertebrates > Cnidaria > Coral ... | reverse complement strand
GGACCTGAACACCCTGATCAACAACTTCAAGGCCCAGTTCAACGACAACCTTGAGAACAGAAGGCGATGGGGTGGCGGCATCATGGGCATCAAATCCCAGCACGTCACTCAGCGCAGGGAGAGGGCCATTCAGGCTGAGAAGGCCAAGAAGCTGGGATTGCAGCTCGCCTGAGGTGCAAGGGCACAAGAACGACGGCTGCGGAGTGAGTAGAAAAAAACACGTACTGGCGTTGTTCTCAGTGGCGTTGGTGGCCGAAGATTTTTCCATCGATAGGGTTTAAACCGCCACACTGGTCCTCAAGGCATCGTGTTTTCGCTAAAAGATTGGGTTGCAACTGGCTTTTTGTTGCAGCATCTTGCAGCAGTTTGGCATCCAAACTTGCTGCTACCGAAAATCATATCCCCGCCGTTTGAAAGCTTGAACTCTGAAACATCGCATAACATGCCATAAACCAAGCTGCTGCCCCCATGAGTTTCAGCTTTTCCCAATTTTTTTCGCCGCCATTTGGACCAGCTGGACCAGGCAGACTTCCCGGTAGGCGCCATGTTTGGAGCCTCAGAGGGCAGTGGCGCACAGGTGACAACCAACAGGGGATTTACCCTCTGGATCCCTCTGGTAAATTAACGTAGACCCTGGCAGTCATCGCGGTTGGAAGACTAGTTTCCATCAAAAATTGGTGATTTTCAGGGTCTATGTTAATTTACCAGTGGGTAGTTTGATTGGAGTTCGTATGGACAATATCTAACTACCATATATCACTAATTAAGTTGAATCAACAAAACACCGGGATTTATGCCATCAAAAAGGGAGGATTGATTGAAGAGACGAAAAGTTGGATATGAAGCAGCAATTTTGGATGTGTATCACAACTTTGCACGCCAAGTCCTTAGATTTGCTGATCGTTTTTGGTAGGAACAAGGCCAGTACTACTTTGTTGGGTACTCAATATCCCCCATTATCCCCCCATAGTCAGCCAGAATCCGTTCCCTTCTGGGAAGTCTATGTATGGACCCACGGGGTGCAAGAGGTTTCCAACCGTCTTTAACAGGCTTCCTCATCCTCCATGAGTGTCAACTTTTTGGTGCGGTAAACTGGTAAACCGCTATGTGTGCCATTGAGCTATACCCCAAAACGGTTTTTCAGAAGGGACATCATGTGGAAACCATTGGACCCTGTCTCAATCCCAAGCCTTAAAAACTCGTTGAATCCAGAAGTTTACGGGTGACATGAGGTGACATCAACTTTATGAAACATACGTCGTCCATAGGGTTGTCTGGGGTTGCTGCCAGTTCAGCATTGGTATCACCAAAGGTTGTGACTTTCCACTGGACGCCACCATCCAGTCCCACGGTTTTTTCAGTAGGCTTTCATCATCTTGCATCGACAAATCTTGGTTGGGCTGAATTCCTTTCTACTTCGAGATTCACTAATGATGGATATTCAGCCACTACTTTATACTTACCCTCTGGTAAACTAACGTAACTATGGAAAATCACAATTTTTAACGGGAAAACTCACTATAAATGGCAATTTTCAATTGCTATGTTAGTCATTACCAGAGGGTAAAGTGGATGATGAATACCCGTGAATCATTGCGATGTATCTAAACAACTCGCCGTGTTCCACGAGGTCGGATGGCAATGAGCTGTCAAGAAGGGAGCTGGAGAGACAAATCCAAGAGCTTCGGCGAGACAAGGCCGTTCTGCCAAGACATCAGGGGTGTGTCTCCAAGTTACGGATAGGTTTAAGTATGTTTAAGTACAAAAAAATGTCAGATGATAAACCATCAATCGTTTTTTCCATTTTTTTTGGAACGAATGGCGGATGCGCCCAAAAATAGGTTACGATTCGATTTGTAACCGGTGGATCCAGAGGGTACCTTAAATTTTCGGAGAAATTCATTTGGGGCATCAAGGTGGACACACCAATTGGCAAATGAACATGGGTGTGGCTGCCAGCTTCAGTACTTCACTATTCAACATGGGGGTCAGTTGTTTGGAGCCAGTTCTTGGCAATCTTGACGTCCTCCCAACATGATAGGCCCTACTCTCAATTGCAACTTGGTTGCTTGACACTTTTACTGGTAGTCGGCAGGGTTTAGGTCCCACTTGTCTACTATAGTCTTAGCATTTTTTTTTCCTCATAAAATCGCCATTCTCAAATAATTCCCTGTACTTCAAACTTTCCCTGGTAATTTAATCATATTATACTGGTTGGTGGTTTGGAACATTTTTTATTTTTACATATATTGGGAATAATCATCCCAACTGACTATTTTTCAGAGGGGTAGGTCAACCACCAACCAGTATACAATCCATAGCCATATGAATCATTATTAATCCAATTTTTGATGGGAATATCCATAAATATTTTCCCACCATCGCCCCATCGGCATGCCATCTGCAGGTCCGCCTGGATGACAGCATCCGACGGATGGAAGCCACGCAGAAACGCATCTTCGGTCGCTTGGCGGGGCGAAGGTCGTGTGGTGCGGGGTAAAATGATGGGAACATGATGGTATAAAATGTATAAACCAAGAAGAAGTGGGGAAGAAGCATATTTTGAAACTGGGGTAAAGAAGTATGGTGATGTAAGTTCATGTCATTTCATGTCAATTGCCATATTGTGATCAGACTCATAGAAGGAACCATGACAGCATGAAAGTTGTGGGGCAACTAGTGACTAGTGATCAATATTTCGAAGTATTGGACCTATTGGTTTTGGGGGCCCACATGGGAGGATTCAACCTCAGTGGGATGAGATCCGTGGACCCGCTATCCGCTGTTTGAGGCGAGGAAGAAAGACAAAAGCTGATGGCGATGCATGAGAAGAAGGAAAATGGCGATAAGGAGGCGGACCACCATGGACACGGCATGGATCTAGGATGACCTAGGTGTGTGTTTGATAAATCATCGCATGTTGATAGAGTATACAGTAGAACAGACCAAACATGGTATATGGATTTGGTGTTTGAGAATGGGGGTATGCTCTACCCCCAAAAATGGCCTATTGGAGAGGGGGAACCTGGATCTGGCTGAAAGATCCTTAAAGATGCTCCGTGGGAAGTCTGGATCCATGTTTGCAAGCATCTCATCTATTTGGGGAGTATAATGAATCTATAAGATGAATAGGAGCTAAAGATTCAAATCCTAGGTTTGGGTTGAACATGGACCCAGCCATGCTGTTGGTTGCTGGTTGGCTCGAATTGTGGAGATTCAGATGGGGGAGGATTCGGAAGGATGCGCTTTTGTGGGAAGGTGAGTCCAAGCCAGAGTTTTCGAACAGAGATATCTCCCCAATACTATTTTTGTTTAAGGCGACTTTGCAGTTTCCATCGGAAACTCCTAGGTCCTATAGTGTATACTATGCTTAAGTCAGTCGATCCAAATACAGATCCAAATGGTAGCATTGGAATGCCAATATCGATCTGTTGCCGTGCTGGTCGCCAATGAATCTTTGCGCTCCACAGGATGAGGATGGAGAGAAGGAGGACAAGGAGGAGGAGAAGAAGGAGGAGCAGAGTGAAGAGACCAGAAAAAGAAAAAGTGCCCTGCCTGCATTTGATATTGTTTCATGGCCTGCCGCAGGTGACGCCAGAATACCCATAGCATTGTTGGGCACACGTTATATGTGTTTCACCTTGTGTCACCCCTTGGTCACTACCTGCTCTTGATAGTGGTGACCTGTAAGTCCCACGTGCCCAAGTGGAGGGGTTGATCATGGAACTGTAGCGCCCTGAGGAGAAGACGAAGCAGCGCCCTGGCCAGACCATTCTTGGCGCGTGGAGGGAGCCTCCTGATGATCGCTGCATCCCCGGAACTTGTTTTTTTTTGGGGCGATTTCATGAGTTTCATCCGTCAAAACTAGGAGGTTTCCACGTCTTGGGATGGCAAAATCCCATGCCAAGAGTCCCGGAAAGCTATTTTGCATCTATTTTGCAATCCTGGCCTCGAAGCCGCTCCATGTGCAGTATTCACCTAGGAGAAGAGAAAGAAGGAAGGGCGGCCTACTAAGACGGATCCAAGGACTCCTGGTTTTCTGGTGCTGTGCAGATCCGCCAGTTTCACCAGCCAAGTTCGAGTGAAAAACTGCTAGGGAAGGTGGTGGTCAGGACGGCGCACTAAGACTTGGTGACGAAACATTGAAGTGGTCAGTGGTTCAAACGAGGTGAACAGGACATATAGAATCATCATGATTATCATTACACTATTGATTTATATTGCAGTCATCTTTTTTGGAACAGTATTATCATATGACGGAACCCTTTGCAAGGAGCCGGAATCTCTTTGGAAAGCTGTTGGGCCACCTCCAGTCTGCCAAAGACAGGCCTGCGTCATTGCCTTTTCAAACACCTCGACCCTTCAGTGAAGGTTTGCTACATATACACAGATGAAACAGGGCTAAGGGTCAAAGAAGTGCGTAAATTCAGGCCCGTCACCTTTTTGTAGGGTGTTCTGTTTTGATCATTTTGGCAAGTCGTGACTTGTGAGTTTCTGCTGTTTCAAATTCCACCGCAGGCTGCAGAAAGAAAAGACCAGTAAGCTGGGCGAAATGCAGCAGAAAGCAATGAGCAGAGTAGAGGAGAAAGTCAATGCCACCTGCTTGTTTTAGCATGGCACGTGAAAGTTGTTTTGGAAGATTTGTTGAAAGATGTTGAACACGGTTTGAGGACCTGTTTCCTAGTGATTCTTTTGGCAGAGTGTTATTACTAGGACATCAGGTTGGGACAATCTCTTGGGAGCTGTTCAATACGCTTGAAGACATATTTGGTTTGAGTGGTCGCTTTTGCATGTAGATCCTGGTTCCCCATTTCTGCAAAACAACCCGCCGGATATTTGCAAACCCGGACATGTCACACCCGCCAAAATCCATCCCAGAGTTCTGGACGCATGGTTGCAACGATGGCCTGAGGTCAGTAGGATGAACATCAAAAGCTTAAGAAAAGATGAGTCACCATGCGGCAGTTGAGAAGTACGGTTGCAGCTTGTGGGTGTTGGGTGAGTTTTTGGTGGGGATGGGACGCATATTTACCTGGAATGATGAAGCGGGGCTAAATCTTTTTAGGAATAGCTTGATCGTCCTTCAACAAAAGCGTGGGTTACTGTAGCCACTAGGTCAGTGGGTCACTAGGTGTTTGACCATCGCACATTCAGCCTTTCATGTTTGTTTTCCCTCGACTTCAAGGTCAAAGACAGGGATCTCAGTATTTTGTGGGATGGTCCAAGCAAAGACCAGCAGAACCAGCTACTGTCCTCTGGTTTGCAGCTAACTTCCAGCTGCAATGTATAGACCATTAATATGTGTGTGTGTATGTGTGTATGTGTATTTGTAACTATATATATAATTACATAAGTATACTTACATAATATGTTATAATATAATATAGTATAACACATAATAAAACATAATATATATATATATATATGTGTGTGCGTGTAACTCTACGTATATGCTTGATGTCGCTAATTTTGATGTTATGGGCCCATCTCTCACCCCTCCAAACCATAAGCAGGGCTGCATCAAGGTTTGAAAAGCAGCTCGTAGACGAACAAGCCAAGGCGGAGAGTTGCAGGAAAGCAGTCCAGATGGCTGGAATCATGCATGTCGTTTCTTTAACATTGGTTGTGACACTCAACATCTTGGACGGATCTATCCAATCAACATCTTTTGTCAATTGGAATCTTTGAATGGTTCATTGCTCTTTTTAGGGGTCAGGGATGGCCAGAGTACCTGTTGAAAAGGATCAAAATGTCCCGTGGACCAAACACCGGGGGGTTGCAAGTGGGATGCGTCGCTTGTGACTTTCAGATTCAGGCCCATCAAGTAACACAATGGGGCTGAGCTGCATCATCCCGTGGTTCTTAACCTCTGTCAGCTAGGACCTGTTCTGATTTTTGAAAGATTGCACTTAGATGGTACTGTGACAAAGCATAGCATAAGAAAACACAACATGTTATTTATACATGTTTGATTTGATCATGTTTGATTTTCACTGTTTTACTCTACTTAAATACCCAACCCATGGGTCCAAACCACCAAGTTGTGTCTTTTTGCTGGTTTCCAGGGACTCCATCAACTATCAACCCCTTTGCGTCCAGCCATGGCGCCACATCCGGATGCCCTGCATGCTGCAGGTGGCAGAGATCGAGAAGCAGCTCGAGGCCAAGGAGGTCCTGCTACTGCAGAGGCAACTCGAGAAGCTCGGCCAAAACAGCTCCACAGGGGGAGGATGGGAAGGGCCTGGCAAGGGGATTGAAGGATGGGGGGTTGAAGAGTGTTGTCTGCGGTTGTGAAAAGAAACAAAAAGTTAGGAAGTGGATGAAAGAGAAAACTGAAGGGCCAGGGTTAAAGTTCTTGAGATTTAAAGTTGTGATGGGCCTTTTCAATTTCTGTCTCTACCTTGGGGTTGCAGATATATGGGCCAGGGTAGATGTGTTGGAAATCATCACCCAGAATTGCTGGCTGAAGGTGTTTCTTCAGAAAGAAGGACTGGAAACCTACAAAGCCCTTCCAGAAACTGAAATGAAAGGTCAATGCCTACGGATTTGCACTTTGGTAATTTCCTGTGTTTTTCGGATCAAGCGTTAGGGGCCAAAGCATTTCCGCCCACATCGGCCAGTGTTTCCTGATTTTTCAGCAGAGACGCTGCCATGCAGCTTCACTTTTTCCGACATCAGCCAGCCAGTGCCATTCTGAGACATGCCTTGCAAAGGCGTTTTTGTAACGCCGTCGCCACACCCCTTGGATCGATCAAGCCGTTCAGCCTGCAGGGGCCTTGGGTGGACAGGGACAAGTTGGAGGCCTGTGCGCCTAAGATGCAAAGTGCCGAAGAGCTGAGGAAGCTAATTGAGGCTGCCAAGGTGCCCCCATGCAGAAAGCGTGAGAAAAGTCCAAACAGGAAGCCGGATGAGATGGGAAGATGGATGTGCACAAGTTGCCTGAAAATGCTCCCAGAGACTGACTTTAGAGCGAGAGTGGGATCATTGACCCCAGTGTGCTATTGTAAGGAATGCGAGAGGAAAACTAAGTTGCGGTACCACCGGACATTGCGAGGAGGGACCATAAACATGTGCAGCAGCGCTTTGGGCCGAGCAAGGCGGCATGGGTTAGAGGGCATCTTGACGTACATGGACCTTCTTGATATGTTGGACAAGCAGGGCGGCAAATGTGCATATTCTGGAGTGAGCATGGAGGTTGAACACCCACACCGTCATTGGAGAATGTCGCTGGAACGACTTGATAATTTCAAAGGCTATGTGAACTCAAATTGTGTTCTTGTGGCCGCGGAGTTCAATTCCTGCGATTACAGCCGTGCCCCAAATGTGGATCCGGAGAGTGTTGCTGGAACTGCCCAATGGTCTGTCCGTAAAGTTCAGGAACTTCCCATATTGCAAAGGCAGCCAGTTGACCTGAGCCAACTTCAGCTCGACATCCAGGCCGCCAGAAAGAGCCCTCGCCAATACCAATCACCGCGAACACCTCACGTACGTATGGCTTCAGTCAGACAATGCGCGGCTTGCTTGCAGGTTCTTCCCCGAGAAGCTTTCTATCGTGGTGGAACAACTTCTGGGATGTCAACTTACTGCAAGGATTGTTCCAGAGACCGTGGACGGCTATACTATGCCTCTCTACGAGGGCACATTAGCAGATGCATAGGCCATGCACGTGAGAGGGCCAGATCCAGGAACCAAGAGTTGTCTATCACATCTGAACATTTGCTAGATTTGCTAGCGCAGCAGGGTGGGCGATGCTACTATTCCCAGGTTCCATTGAATTACGGGCAGGCACACACTGACTGGAGACTATCAGTTGAACGTTTGGACAATTCCATTGGGTACACCCCTTCCAACACTGTGCTGATTGCCGTGGAATTCAACACATCTGATCACAGCCGCAACAAGGCAGTCACGGAAGTGTTTGGAACAGCACAGTGGTCACGTGAGAAGGTTTGGCATGTTTGGGGTCCCTTCCCTGGACAGTAATCCTGGGTTTAAAGGCTGCATTGGCCTGTGCACTGCTGCAAACCTCCCTCGTCCACAAAGAATGGGCATTTGCCATTTACCACTGGACCTGAGGTGGCCCTGGAAAAGAACATAAAAGATGTGTACCGTAATCCTCGCTTGATGGAACTGCAGTGTTCTGTCAAAGAGGTGTGCTAGGTGGATCGGGCTGCAACGCTCCGCCAACCCTGCTGGGCATTTGAATAGGATGGGGTACCAAGAACTGCTGTCCTTCCAGTTCCTTTCGAATTAGCACCATGCTTCAAGATGACAAAAGCCTTGGGCGGTGAAAGAATTGCCCGTGCAGCTTTGCACTAGAGAAGAGAGGTTAGTGGTGTTCGAACGTTAAGTCCGTTAAGTCATAATAAGTTATAGAATTGTGGCCATTTTGTCACATCAAGGCGAGATTGAGATTGTTGTCTCCGGAAGTGCTCCCACGTTCTTCCCTTTGCTTTGAAAGGAACATGAACCAAGGCACCACTACTCGTTGATGATGAACTTCATTTGCACTGAGGCGCTTGTGCTGCGACACCAGGGGAAGATGTCGTGGGTCCTATTCTTGAGAATCCAGCAGAATGCAGAACTTCACTCGCACATAAGTAATTTCATAATTGGATTGCGTTAAGCCATGCTGATTCGCTATACATCCACCGGAAGGATTAAACACTGGCCGAGATAATAATGGTAATATCATGATACCACCAACCCACCATTGAGATATAGTGTTGCCGCTTAAGTGGTTGATCTACGTTGGGGATGACGACCACTTCTGTCAGAGGTCTTTTTGAACAAAAATAGGCCTTGGGGAAACCCATGAAAAAACTAGAAACATCTATATATAACATAATCTAGCAAAATCGTGGTCCATTTGTTTCGGAATCAATCCTGAACCATCCACATATGACATTAAGCACCATTGATATAGACACCCCAATGAATAGATCTAGTACTAAATCACGCCTGGAGGTCCAATGAGGTAAGAAACCGCAGAGTTTGAAACATTAATTTGGAAGAGCTGGTGATAATGGAAACTGCTGTAGAATGCTTGCTGGAGGCTTCCCCTCTTTTCTTGCATAGTTTTTTTTGATTTTAATACTGTAGGTTTTTGTGGGAGTTATCGAGGATTGGCTGGGATTCCACTGGGGCTGTTCCATTTTTGGGGCCGTGTTTATTTTTATGATTGAATTTTGTTAGGTTCATCTGGGATTAAATTAGCTTTGTGTTCGATTCTACTGGGCTGTACTTAGGACAACTGTGTTGGTCTTTTATTAGATTGTTGTTAGAACATGTGTTGTGCTGGACGTTGGATTTTGCTAGATTGCTATGGGAAATTGGATTTGGTTGCTTGGGGTTGCCTTGATATTTTGCAATTATTTGTTTGTGACTGGCATTTGAGCTGTGCTCCTGGCCACTGAGGGGCTTTGGATTCAATTTTTGTTCATCCATTTTTCTGAGAGGAAAACATGCCAGGATTCACATTGTTTCTGCAGGGGTTTTCCTTGGGAGTCCAGTGGGTTGCTTTTAACAAGAATGCCGTCCTATGAGTTGAGGTGCCCTTTCACAATCTGATGCTTCAGAGCCATGGGGTTTACTCTCCTGATGCTGGGAGGTGCACCCGCCAATCTTCTTCCTCCCTGCGAAGCATACCCGGGATACCGAGAAACAGCAGCTTGGCAATTGTTGTGACTATTTATTTGTCGGCAAAACTTTTTCCACGAGGGCGGAACACACCCTAAAGCCGGGTCACAATTTGATCTCAAATCAAAACGAAACCCGGCGCAGCGGGAAGCACCCATCCATCCCCCTTCTCCATAATTCGTAGCGACCTTGCCTAGATCTCTAAATGTCACGTAGTATGCTACATCTTCGCCAAAAGTAAATTGCAATCTAGTTTGGGATTGTTACATGTCTCCCTACTTATCATTGATAGATCTCACCTTGCCAACAGCTTTTCTGGCCACTGCTGATCGCACCGAATCTGGGGCCATCCATAGGTTGGATAAGACCCGGGCGGGGATCAAGAAGAAGATCGCCACCCTGCGGCTCAACTTCCGACAGGAGGCCGCTTGGAGCTGGCGATGGCATGCCACGGGGCAGCGGTGCCATGGGAAAGGTGATATGTTCTGAAAGTGTCTCAAAGACGTTCAGTTGGGAAGTTGCAGTTGATTCCTGGAATGTGCTGGGATGCATCCGAAAGGTGGAAACTGTGTGGGATTGAAGATGTTGAAGGAAGATGAAGGAAGTCTTACCCATCAGTTCGTCTTTGGATGGAGTACTGTAATGGATTGTATAGTGGAAGCTCCTTTGCAATCAAACATCTGTGGGCGCCAGGTGGAGGCGGCGAACGCTGCTGTTGTCTCCAGCCTTGATATTTATGGTTGGGGAATGTTGGGGATGGGCATTCAAGAATCAAGTGACCACATGGACAAAAAAGAGAACTTGTAAATTGTGGAGATGCATTGGTGGTTGACTGGAACCAACAGCGCGCTGAAGCAAGTAATCAACTAGTCGAAAAGCGCACATGACCATGGATCTTGCGCTATGTCATGTAGGAAGTTCATGCTGCTTTACGATACGCTTGTAGAATCTTGTAATATCTTGTTGGTCTGTAAGCACCGTAAGTTCCGTCAGCATCATGAGGTCGGTCTTGTAATTTATATGGGTTTCATCTCATTCTCAGACTGGGGACGAGGGGATCTGGCTCCATCACTGCCGGCAGCTGAGGCGGCAGCTGAGCCGGCCCAAGAGGCCAAAGAAGGTGTGGCATTGGGGCACTGGCATTGTAACAATTTTCCAGATAGAGATGGAATCAAACAGAATATAAGGAGATAGCCAACTAATTGGAAGGATGTGGCTTGAATGAATTGAATGAATTTGAATTGACCCTATATAATGAACACTTGCTGTTCTATTGCAGCATTGTTTTGAGTCGACAGGTGCCCATGCCATTTGATCGGGACAAAGAAGTATAGTGCCAATAAAGGAGGCTGGAACCAGTACAATTATAATACGTATATATCGAATAGGAAGCCACATCACTGGAGGGTAGCTCTGTAGAGATTTGAAGGTGACGAAAAGCGATGGTGCCGCTATTCACATCAACACTCCTGGTCAGATTTTGTATTTGGATGGTGATCTTTTTCGGGTTTGGCACTGATACTTAGTAGCGACTCCCCAGATCTCCCCAGGAATAAAGTATAGATATAGAATGGACACATCTTTTTTTGGTGACACCATCCGAACGTCTTGTTTCACCAGCACTGAGAAGAATTTGTACACCGTTTCTCTGCTGGCAGCAGGTGGCGCGGCGGACATGGACGTCGAGGTGTGGAGACTTTGCTTGGACTTGTACAGTAGTTGGGGATGATGACTGATAAATGGATGAACTCAACAAGGGTTGAAACACTGATCTACATATCATAAATCATAAATGTATATTAATGTTGTATGAAGCTTATCTTGGTTGGTGTAGCGTTGGAATTTGCACAAAAGCAGCCAGTCAGGTCATAGTTCGATGGTGGGGTTCGCCATGCTTTTTGAATGATTCCAGGTCCTCATACCCTTTTGTTCTGAACTCGCAGGAGGAGAAACCCAAGGAGAAGGAAGAGAAGGAGAAGCAAGCTGCAGGCTCTAGAGCGGCGAACATGTGGCTTTGAGATTCTGGTTTCGAATGGCTTCAAGTTTCAAGATAGACAATGGGCATGATAGATATGGCTTCGTTGGAGGTCCCTTCTGAATCATCTTGGATTCAAAAGTTACCGCGGCTCTAGCTTGGCCAATGCTGAACTTGAACAGGCTTGTTTTGCCAGATCTTGAGAAGTCATACGATACTTTTTGAGTTTTGAGACGTGCTGAGTTAAGTAATTGCTCTACGTTACTTATGTTACTATGTGAATTTCATTGCCAAATGTCACCTTGAGCCTCCAACCTTTTGACCATGCCCAAGCGCCCAAGCCACAGGCAATGCGGCGGAGGACGAGGGAGGTGAGAGCGACAGCTCTGGAGACTAGATTAGACCCCTGGACATCAAACCTATAGAAAACTGGTGGCTGCAAGCTGGGTGTGCTGGCTGGTCTGGGATCAGCATCTTGCCAACTGTTGGATTGTTGGTGGGGCCATGTGCCACGTGTTTCGATTTATTCCACCGATCACCTCCAGACAGACGCCTGACGAAGGACTCCAAAGACTATGTATATATATATATATTATACACACACACATATATATATATACATATATATATAGATATAGACATATATAGACATCGTCTAACGAGTTCCACGCTTGAAGCCCGGTGATGTTGCACAATCAATGTTGAAACCCACAGGCCTGGCTCAAACCCGGCAGATCCCAAAAAGGGAGAACCAGTTGCACCCAGCTTCTGAGAAAAGAACCATGCCAGGTCCCAAACAGCTCAGCTCAAGCGGATAGCCAGGAGACAGCCAGGACACAGCAAGGTGAACCCAACAGATCGATCTATTTTCGACAGCCATGGCGTGGGAGATGGAGGAATGTGCCAAGGAAATCGCCTATTTGGCGCAGAATCTTGGCGGAGATCTCCACCTTAAAATCCAACAAGTACAATCCACCGTTGCCTCAGAGGGTTCAATTGAAAATCGGGTTCCCCATTCCATCCACTGGTTAGTCATCATTATCCTACACTATCCCATTAAAAATATAGCCAAACCGGGGTGGTTTTACCCCACTTTTAGGTCATTTCTAAATAATGGTTAATAATGGTCAATAGTGGTCAATAATGGTCAATATTAACCATGATTAACCATCATTGACCAATATTAACCATTATCCAATTAACCATCATTGACCAATTGGTGCTGAGGAAGCACGCCCGTGAACTGGATCAAGTCTTCCAGCGGTTACAGAGCCGCTTGTCCCTTGGACGGCAGTGATGAAAAACCGCATCCTGTGGTGAAGTCAGGTGCAAAAATGCTGAAGGAAGCTCACTTTAGATAGAAGATGGTGATGGGAACATAATCGACATTTTATGAATTTCTCTAGAAAGTTGATGGTTATTAACAGGAAAACATATTTCTTTCTTGGTTTTTCCACAGTTTCTTCAGAACATCAGGCTTTATACCTAGACCCATCTAGACCCTCACCTGGCCCCATAACCCCCTGAGGTCTGAGAAGGGCAGCCCTCAGCCGCCAGGGGAGATGGGATGTTTGCTGACCCGCATCTCCACCGGTGATCGTGGTAGCTCACTGGAGGCCCTCCTGAAGCTGGGCGGAGGGGGGATGGAAGAAGTGAGGTGCCACCATTTTTTTTCGTGGTACAGGTGACAACTCATGTACCCTTTGGTAAACTAACAGTTTGCTATTGAAAATTGCCATAGAAATAGTGGATTTATCCATTAAACATGGTGATTTTCCATAGTTACGTTAGTTTACCAGAGGGTATCATGTGTGGGCTGGATGACTTGAATATGAGCCAGTTGAAAGTTGTGTGGACAATGATTGATGATTTCGCACTATGGGCATGCTGATAGTCTAACAAATACTTGCAGAATCTTGGTATTACCACATTGTTGATGACTACCATAACATACAACAACTCTTATAAACCTTGTTCAGCATGATTCACCACGTTTTTCCCATGCACTAGTAACAGTAGCCATTATTTTTGCAGTATCCCATTATTATCCATAGTTATCCTATGAAATGGCAATGAAATACCACTAAAATAACACTTCTTAACACCTTGGCCATAATTTTCCCAGATGTTCCAAGAATGAACCATGATTCACCATGATTTTCCCACTATGAACCTCCGTTTGTCCATGATTTTCCCATATGTTTTCCATGACGTTTCGTGCCATGCCAGGCACCTCATAGCCCCGATGACAAGCCGCCGAAGGTGGCCTTCATGGGGTCCGAGTTGCCAGGTGCGGCGGCGTTGGGCGAGCGCTTGGCAGAGGGTGGTTGTTTTGAAGGGATGTGGTGGGGGGTCAAATATTTACAAGTTATGCAATATAGTGTGTATATATAATATTTAATATATAGTATATAAATATATTATACATATAATGAAATATAGTAATCTATATCATAATGTACAATAATATGATATATCTCATGCAGCTTATGGTTCATTTAGTTTCACAGTCCTTTAACTCTCGCGGCTTTTGCATCAAGCCCAAACATGCTGAAGTTATGCACAACATCAAAGTTATGTTTTTTTGACTATTATTTCAAATGATTCATGATGTGCTAAATGGAGTGACATGGCAACTACAAAAAGTAGAGCTTGGAACCAGTTGGAGCCCTGAATTTTTGACCGAGGGGATGGGATTTGATTTCGGGACTTGGGAATGGTGGCCATTATTGACCTATTGACCATGATTGATCCAATAACTATGGACGTATTGGTCAATAATGACCTATTGATCATTAATTTTACCATATTGATCAATCATGGTCAATAGGTCAATAATGGGCACCATCATATTTTATGACCTATTGATCATATTTTATCACCTATTGACCATAACTATAGACGTATTGGCAGCGTGACAACTCTTTCGGGATCATTCGTGAATCATCTCCCCTGCAGGAGCAGTTGCCGAGGTCCGCTGGGGGGGCAAAGTCAAGTTGAACGGTACTTTTGGGGATCCTGTGGGTATGGACTGTCTTTCCAGGCAACATACTGAGATATGCATATAGTTCAAAAAAAATTCATCACCTGTACGCCAATCATCTAATCTATGCTACATCCACTCAGGTGTATTGAAATACTCAGATTTTGAAGGTATGTGAAACAACCATTCTTTGATATGTTTCACATGCCATGCGGTGGGATAGCACCCTCTAATTCCCAAGTGGCTAGCGGCCCCCAAATGACCCTGCTCTGGAAGGATAGCCTGGGTCTTTTGTCAACCCCCCTGGGGCGGAATAGCAGGATTTTTTGATCAGTCAAGGTATATTGGAACGTTGCACTGGGTTCTGTGGCTTTTTGTTCTATGTGCACTTTATATTCTAAATGTTTGCGTTTATTTGTTTTGAATAAAAACTCGCACAATCTTGCACAGACCAGCACGTATGAAATTTAAGCATCACCAAAGACACGACACCCTCATTCGATGTCCTCTTGTTTATTGAATGGTTGATGAAAGCAGAAGGGTAAACCCATCTTTTACAACCAACGAACAAGTTTTCTGTATAACTAATCAGTACCAAAGCGAACCTTCGATTTGTCATTGCCAGTCATACAACTTTTATGAAACTACTGTACTTTTCCATTCGATACATTTATTTAGATACATTCGTACTATATCACTTTTATACATTTCCAGTCATATGATTCAAGTTATATACATATAATATATATATAACTTACGTAACTGTAACTATAACTTGCAAAAAGTAGTGATATCAGATGATCTCAGTAAGCCTTCCATAGCTTCCCTTTCTTCCCTTTTTCCGCAGGGCGGTGCCAAGGAGGGTCTCACCGCGGTGCTGCCCATGGACGGCCTGGGGACAGCTGACGCGCGCGCGGAGGGAGCGGAGTCCGAGGCGGGGAGCACGTCGGAGGAGTCCTCAGGCGGGGACGGGGTTGGATGGTTGGATGGTTTGGTTGGTTGGTTGGTTGGTTGGTTGGTTGGTTGGTTAGTCAACTGGTAAACATACAAAAAACTATGGAAAATCACCATTTTTAATGGGTAAATCCACTACAAATGGTTAGTCAACTGGTTTAGTAGTAGGGAAAACCATAGGAAAACCCATAGGAAAATGGAGGTTGACCCTCTGGTAAACATAGAAAAAACGATGGAAAGATCCACCATGCTATTGTATTACAATGGGTAAATCCACGAACTACATCACCATTTTCAAAAGCAAACTGTAAACGTTTACCAGAGGCTAGTTGGTTTATTGTTGGCTTTAAAAATGGATGGTAGATGGATGGATGGATGGCGTTTTGAGTAGTAAAAAACTATGTTTTTTTTGGATAAATCTGGTGGAACTGTTTGTGGTTTAAGTTGTTTGTTTCAATAAGTATCTATGCGGTTTTCTTGGACATAGATTTGATGATGAGTTGGTATATGAACCCTTTTTCTCCAGATTGGAAACGTGGTTAATGGTTGTGGGGATGATAGCACTGGTTTTTAAGAACCTTTAACCTGACAAAACAGAAGAATGGAATGTTGTTATTCAAACTTCAAAACCGTCATCCGTTGGGGGGGTTGAGATCAAAAGAAATGGGGATGGGTTTCAGCCCTGGAACAAAAACTGGAGATTGTCATTGTTGGAGTTTGCCACGCTGGTATTGCACCACTGGGGGAGCTGGACGATCTCCCTGAAATTTGGCTTTTGGGTTGAAGCCTGCAGTGCAGATGGACCAAGATTGGTTGTAGATCAAGGTTCGGTTGGATTGATAAGTTACATGGATGCGTTTCGAGGCAAATCCTGGGGTCAATTTATAGGAAAATTGGGGTCAAAAAAAATGCGAGCAGTGAGCTGCGCAGGTGGTGACGCGTCCAGGGTACCTTGGCAGCAATACAAGAACTGGAGTGTGGAGAGCAGCTTTGAATGGCTTTATTTTCACACCAGAAACCATCGGGATTCAGTCACGCCCGACAGAGTGAGAGAGCCGGGATTCAGGAACAGTTTTGATACAGTGCTTATGGCTGTTCCATTGGGAGAATCATATACTGGTTGGTGGTTTGGAACATTTTTTATTTTTCCATAATAAAAAAGGGATGTCATCCTTCACATTGACTTTCATATGTTTCAAGATGGTTAAAACCACCAACCAGTATAGCTTTTTGAATGCTTTTGGTGATGTTTATTTATGGACGTCGCCAAGGATGCATCACCTCGGCCCTGGCCTCAGGTCCTCAGGAAAAGCGGATCGGTAAATCATCAGGGGAAATCCATGGAAATTCGATTTTTTTACCCCCAAACGGCTGCTTACTTGGGAAGGTACCATAAAAAAAATCATTTAAGTATCAACTCATGACTATTGGGGGAATACCCCCTAATTAATAAACCACGGTTTATTCATCCGGGGTTGACATGATATTTCTGGGGAAGCAATGGACGAACCAATCCATTTCTGAAGGACACAAGGGGAGCCCTTGCTATCCAAGGGGCTCCGCATCCTCTTACGCTAGGACAGCAGCGTGGGAACTCTACAGCCTTGGGTCATCGAAAACACCACTTAGTCATTTTCTGGTTGGTGGTTTCAAACATGTTTTATTTTCCATAATATATGGGATAATCCTTCCCATTGACTAATATTTTCAGAGGGGTTGAAACCACCAACCAGTTTTGGTTGAGGAGGTTGATGGGTCAGCTTCAGGAAATGGTTTTTGGAGAATGGAAGGCCCAACTATTTATCGGCAGGGTATCTCATTATGATATCATGGCCCTGCTTTGTTGAAACCTGCACGCGACTTACCAACGGCCAGGACTAAGAAACAGGTCACCAGAAAGAAGATCATCAAGACGCTTGGTTTTGAGAAGCCAGATGGTAAAAGATATGTCACCAGATAGACCCATCATGATTCACATCAACCTAGCACTGTTTCTGAGTTGATTTCATTGTGGTTCTGGCATGTAGCTGGATGTCTATGTCCGCATGTGCAGCTGGGTGGGTTTTAAGAAATCGCCCTTGGTGGTGTGGAAACTCATTCAGGCTCCGTGTGGTCCAAAATGATGGTTTATGGCATAGGGTTTACCATGACCGTTACGAACCATTCAGGGGCACAATTAACATCAATGAATTAACCACAATTATATAACTGGTTGGTGGTTTGGAACATGGCTTTTATTTTCCATTTCATATATGGGATGTCATCCTTCCCATTGACGAACTCATATTTTTCAAGATGGTTGAAACCACCAACCAGTATTTATTGGATCTTTTTTTAACGAACAATATCAATATCACCTTCATTTTCCTTATATACTTCAACAGCTATGTTAGTTTATCAGAGGGTATATTATACTTCATAAGTATCCCATTCTTATTTGCTTCAAAGCTACATCGCCAAGCTCGCTAAGTTCAGCCACCTGATGCGCCAAGGAGTCAGGATGAACAGGGGACAAATACTTGGCAGCAACGCTTGGTCTACAGCCCTTGCTATGAGCTGTACAGTGCCCTTGCTATGGCTGCTATGGGTAGAAGTTGGATGGCTGGTTGGTATGCTGGTTGGTTACATTAGTTATATATAGTTATATGATATTTATAGTTCATAATTATATACCCAGTATCTTCAATGTGTCCACTATGAGCATTGTCAAGCTGAAAATCTTGGAAGATGGATAAAAGGAGTACGAGGAGGATATTGTGACGACTAAGCCGCTTTGGAAGCTGGCGTTGTCAGTAGCCATCATCTCCCAGCCTTTTTTCCCCGGTTGTGGCTGACCATTGATTGCACGTGGATGCTAAAAGCAATCAGCTAGGGGTTTGGACATGAATCCAATCAGCCGAATATGTCGAAGAGATGTCATTCATTTTCATGACTCAAGGTGCTTTGCTGATCCTCTTGAATGCCATCTTCGTGGGATGGCAAACTGAACCTCCACTGAAACATGGGACATGGGACCGATGAGTGGAGTGATAGGCCACCCAACTGACTATCTAAGTGAACGAGCGATGAGGGAATTGGGGAGTGGTGAGACTAACTGGCTGTGACTGGCTGGTGATTTCCAAGTTTGTTTTTTTTCTAAACCACCCTGGAAGCAGGAGGATGATGCAAATTGACTTTGAAACAAACTAACATGTTTGCGCTTCAAAGGGGCAACAGATTCACTCATTATACATGTCAAAATGTCAAAGTGAAGGCCTTCAAGCGGCAGGTTTGGTCACTCGAAACATCCTTGCTGGAAACCGCATAAGAACAACGGCACCTCCTCAGGAATATGCCGCCTCAACGGTGAACCAACCGGCCTCCCAAGATGGATTCGAACCCACCTTTTTCTTTGTGACTTGGCACATCTTGGCATCTGGAACTATAGGTTTTTGCCTGAGGTGTTGAAGTCAATTGTTTTTATTTTTTTGTGTGCATATCTTATATATAATTAACTAATCTGCACCAGGCATGGTTATGTTTTATTCTTGAGAGATTTACAATTTTGTTCGAGGGTGTGAAATATATGTTTGAACATGTTTTATTGGAGCTTGCGGGATGGTGGAAGGTACAAAGAATTGCAAGATGTTCTGTTTTTTTTGGGGGAGTGCTTTCTTTAAAGGTTTTTTGTCCCTGCACTGTCACTCATGAGGGTTCCCTTGATGTGGTTTTCATCAGGCTGTGGTCTCAACCAGCGTGTGGTTTTTCATCGTACTTCCCGTCTCCAAGAATCCTTGCGTTGAAAGATATCCCAAGAGGGTTAATCATTCTAGCATTACAACTGGATATAACATGATATAAATGGTACGCATGACCGAAGTTATACTTTGTATAATCGCGTATCTCCCAGTGTTTTATCTTTTTTCCCTCTGGTCCAACACAGTTCTATCTCCCATCCTCTTCCAAGAGTAGGGACATCTTTGACCATTTGCGCATGATGTTAAGAAAATCCGGGCCAGAAAAATGGTTGACAAACAGGCGCTCATCGGGCTTGTTTAAGATTGAGCATTTGTGAAGATATACTGATACCATTCCATACCTCTTGGTAGGTTTAAGAGCCTTGGTTCATAGACAATTATGATCAATAAACATCTAAGTCACAGTCTTACCACACGCACGGTTAGGCAACTCATTGCTGTATGTCATGTTCTTGCCATATATTATACACTACACATAAAACATAATGATTAAACCATACTAACATATGCAAACCATATACCAGGCCTTAGTCGGTTCCCAACTCAGATCAATGGGAATTTCAGGATCCTAAAATGGAGGTACCTACCAGTACCATATATAAGGCCTATGTAAGGCCTATGTAAGGGAATATCCCCACAAAATATGGCCAAAAATATGGTACTAACGTACCTCCATTTTAGGATCCTGGAATTCCCATTGATCAGATCCCATCCATCCCATCCATGCCAGGTGGCACAGATCGTCTTCTTCCTGGCCTTCTTCTTCGACTTGGTGCTCCGTTGGATTGCTGATGGCCTGATTTACTTCGTCTGCAACGAGGCGGGTCTCTGCGGTTTTTACGGTGGGTATCATATACCATCTGGTTATCTAACATAGCCATGGAAAATGACCATTTATAATAGGTACACCATCTATAAATGGGCCATTTTCCATGGCTATGACTTTGAAACCATGGATTTTTTGCAGGATTTTGACCAATGGGAAGATGGTGGAAACTCATTCATAGCTAGGGGATAGGATGGAGAGGCAAGCTTTAGGGGGGAATAGCTCGATGAGCTGCTGGGTGCTGGCCCGCCTGGCAGAATCCATTGCCCCTAGCGGGAAAGCGAGCCTTGCAAATCGAGGCATTTTTGTGAAAACTGAAGCCGCCATCATCATCATCATCATCATCGGTAATTATATGTAATCATCACATTTTTATATGCTTTTACTATGCATAATAATAATAACAATAATAATAATAGTAATAATAATAATAATAACATATATATATATACATACACATTGTCACAGTTTCAGGGTTCTAGCTCATCTGTTTAAACATAGATACATCCGACCCAGTCCAAGTCTGGCAGGAGATGTACTGGAACGTTCTGGACATCTTCGTTGTCTCCTTTAACCTGGTGGAAGTGATCACTGAAGCTTGTTGGAGAACCCCACGGCCCGTCCCCCGTGGGATGGGAAAATTCAAATATGGAGCTTACTGCGACGGAACCCTGGAATGATGGGTAGTAAGGGCAACTATTCCAAGAAAAGCTTGTTTAGGGTTAGTGAAACATTATGATTTACCCAGATGGTTGAATGATAATAGTCTGACAACCTCCAACAGGTGCCAAACAGTTGGACACCTGGAAAATAGAAAGGAAACATCATCGAACTACCATCCCGGAAACACGTGTCAAAAAAACAATATCATTGAGACAGCCAGAAAAGAAGCAAAATGCATCGGCAAAAATAGAAGAGTCTGGTTGAGATGGGAGACAATGGAGACGGCAATGGACAGAAATATCAGAAATGGGATGCACTGGCGGATGGCGATTGGGGGTTGGGGTTTCCAATACCTCCAAGCTGTAACTTGCGCGGCTCCTGTCTTCCCTGAAGGCCTCTTTGCTGGTTTCGCATGGTTGTTGGTGAAAAGGTGCTACACGTCACGATACGTCACGGGTATGGCTGCTGAAGTCCAGGTTGGTATAGGTTGGCAAAAGTAACATTTCGGATTGCTTTGGAACCCGTCCCTGGTTCACTTTTTCTTTTGCTTCTGTGGTTGTGATTGTCAGCAGCCGGAACGTGCGGATATCCAGGTTATTTATGGTTATTTGAATATATTTGATATGTGTGCATATTTCTGGTACACGTTTGGTGCTAAGATTTTCCTCTGGGATCCCTTTGAAATCTCCCAACTGCCGAGGAAACCATGATGTTTGCAGGGTCCGAGCATGCTGTGCTGATGACCAACTTTACGGTGGGGATGGGTGGCTGGTGCTTGGCCCTTCATATCCACTATTGTTGATGCTAAAACCACAATGATTATATAATTCACGTTTTTTTGGCGATAAAAAAACTTGGATTCTAAATCAACCATGTTTGCTGACAAGTTTTTTTAGATGGTAGAACAACGATGTTTGACGGTAAACCCGCATTTTTTTGATAAGAACACAGCAGTTTTGAGAGGGGAAAAAACACTTGTTGATGGTAAAACAACAATTCCTGATAGGAAAACAACATTTTTTGGTGGTAAAACAGCAATTTTCAGATGGTAAAACGGCCATTTTGGATATTTTGGATATTGAAAACACATTTTCTGATGGTAAAAAACAACAATTTTAGATGATGGTAAACCATTCATTCTTGATAAGAAAACAATCAGTTTGGGATAGGGAACACATCAATTTTTTGATGGGAAAAAACAACAACCATTTTAGCTGGTAAACTGGTTTGTGGTTTGGAACATTTCTTATTTTTCCATAAAATATATGGGATAATCATTCCCATTGACTTTCATATTTTTCAAGATGGTTAAAACCACCAACCAGTATTTCTTGGATTTTTTTTAATGAACAATATCAATATCACCTTCATTTTCCTTATATACTTCAACAGCTATGTTAGTTTACCAGAGGGTATATTATACATGTATCCATGATTTATCCCATGGTTGTTGGCCATGTTCCATTATTGACCATTATTAACCACTATTAACCATTGGTATGACTAATGGGATATAACATTATTACTGGATTTAACATGGTTATATCTCAAGAATATGGGATGTCATCCTTCCCATTGACTTTCATATTTTTCAAGATTGTTAAAACCATCAACCAGTATTTCTTGGATATTTGTTTTTTTAATGAACAATATCAATATCACCTTCATTTTCCTTATATACTTCAACAGCTATGTTAGTTTACCAGAGGTTATATTATACATTTATCCATGATTTATCCTATGGTTGTTGGCTATGTTCCATTATTGACCATTATTAACTATTATTAACCATTGGTATATCCCATGAATATATTAACCATTATTCATGGGATATACCAATGGTTAATAATGGTCAATAATGGTCAATATTAACCATTATTAACCATTATTAACCATTATTAACCATCATTAACCATCATTAACCATTATTAACCATTATCCAATTAATCATTATGAACAATTATTGGAAAAACATCATGTTGGATTAACCATGATTAACCATTATTGATCAACATGATGTTCTTCCCAAGTTTCATGTCTGAAGCGCCAGCCTATCCAGGTGGTTCGCATGATCCGCGTGCTGCGCGTGGTGCGCATCGCCCGAGTGGGGGTGCCTGTATTTCGAGCTCCTGGTGCAGCGCAACCATAGGAAATCCATGGAAAAACCCTGGGAAATCCATGGAAAAACTATGGGAAAACATAGGAAAACCATAGGAAAACCATAGGAAAACCATAGGAAAATGGTGACTTAACGGAGAAAAACATAGATGTGATGGGATTTATAGCTGATTTGTGATAGCTACGTTGGTTTATACCATTTTATATTATGGTTTCTGGGGGTTTAACTCTCGTTCGTGGGGTTAAACCAACTTAGAACTGGGGGCAACACCTTGTACACCATCAGATCTGCGAAAAAAATAGATGAATTGAGAGAACCACAACAGAAAATAACACACACAAGTTAATAAATCTGGGTAAATTATAACGACCTCACTGCGACCTCACTGGAATCATGGTTAATAAGGGAAATCATCCCTAAATGGCCTTAATTCAGGTTGGTGAAATATTATAATTTACCCAGATAAATGAAGTGAGATAACCATCAAAAAAACTTATTGGATCTTGTTTGTAGGTCATGATCCAAAAATAATTGAATCCTTTTGGCTGGTATTGCACAGCTACATAACAGTCTATACCATGGGCATCCAGGAAATTGGGTCAAAGTACCTCAGGTATGAACTTGTCACTATTGATGATGCAAGATGTGTTTAGATACTGCAGTCCCCAAACAAAGAGATTTGCAGTCAGAGGAAATCCCTCTACATTTCTAGCGGCCACGTGGCCACCATGATTATGGATAGTGGCGACCCCAGATTGATGAACCCAATTCTTTTTGGGCCCGGGTGGAATCCACAAAAGTGATTTCGATTGCCCTTACCCACAAGTCAATGGATGGATTGCCAGGCGTTTTCATCAAGGATTACGCTCATCATTGCCAGGAGGGTTGGAATACTGAGCATGGGTATCTCCATGGTTGAGCCTGTGCACAGGTCATTCGTGTCTTGAAGGCCTTGGGGCTTGCACCTGCCGTGGTTGTTTCTTACAGAAGTTTCTGGTTTTAGACGCCTATACCACTGGATTGGCCTGGATTGGAAACTCTTGTTTGGAACAATTCTCATGGTGGACTTTGCTGGTTGGATGCCAATTCATTGGCATACGCCGCGCCTGTGTGGGCTGGCCCGGAATTTCACGTGTTAAATCTCCTCATGTTGGCTAAAGCCACCACTTTACGAATTGCCAGCCTCCCATTTCAGGGGGTTATATGAATCCTTTAGTTTGGTATCAGTGTTTGTGGTCCAATACGCTTATTGCCTTTGTTAGCTGCCAGGACCTTTTTTTCCTGGAGTAGTCCCAGTTTTCAGCGGCCAATCCCACAGCGATTCCTTTTTTTGCTGGCCTGCTTATTCACCATGTTCATTGGTTAAGGCCCCTTTCCTCACCAAAACAAGTCTCTTTGCAGGAAAAACACGTTATTGGGCCGGGGGGGTCAGCTGACTGGGATGATTGGTAGGTCTTCCCGATCCCATCCGGGCAGCCTCCAGGCCTTTCGGGAGTTGCGCTTGATGGTGGCCTCCATTGTGAGTTCGGCAGCTGGGCCCAGCTGGAAAGCCTCCAGGGCTATCACTCAGTTTGTTGCTGCTGGTTCATCCCCCCTTCCCCTCTTTGTAGTGGAGTTTCGGGTTGGTCAAGTTGGAGTAATGTTGGAGTGCTGGGGATTTGTTTAAGTTTCTTCTTTCTTGTTTTCTTCTTTTGTTTGATTAGCCTCTCCTGGTTTGCAACTGCTGGCGGTGGGGAAGGGGAAGAGTGGACAAACGCATTTGCAAAGCAGAGAGCCGACTTGATTCTGGCTGGTGTCAGGACTTGGCTTCAGTCCAAGGGGCATGGGGACATGCAGGAGTTCGATTCTCCTTGGTCGGCGTTTCTTCTTTTCTTCTTTTCAGTTTTTTTTTTTTTTAATCTGTTGTTTCTTTTCTTTTCTGTCTTTGTGCTTTTCTTGTTTTTCTTGTCATTCTTTTCCTTCTTGGCTGTCTTTCCCTTCCCAAGTATTCTACTGTTCTTCTGTTCAGTTAGTGGTCTCTCCATGTTTTTCTCTTTGCGTTTTTCTCTCCTGTCTTTCTCATGGTTCTATTTTCTTTTCTTTCGTTTCTTTGTATTACTTCCCCTCTTGCACTTCTTTTTTCTTGTCTCTTCTGCATCTTCTGAATTCTTTCTCTTGTTCATCCTGTCTTCCTCCATCTTCCTCCTTTGTCTCGCCTTTCTCTATTGAATCAATTGAGTCTTTTGTCTTCCCTATAATCTTTTCTTTCTCCATGTCCTTCTTATTGGGCATGGCATGCCACATCGCCAAAAAGGCAAACAAATCGAGGTGAGGCGAAGGGGATCGCCATGGATGTAGGGCAAACCCCGCATTTCGTGGAGAAAAAACCTGCGGTGTCCGGCAGATTTCCCATAAACCCAGTGCCTGTAGCTGCTAAGCCATCTTCATGGCCAAGTGAACCATGGCCCCCCGAGGCTCGAAACCTGCTTTGGGTTATCATGATCCTTTGCGTGCTGCTCTATGTTACTTCGTCGATGACGTTCTGACGTGGCAACATGGAGGAATAAAATTCGCAGGAGTCATGGCTGGCCACAGGCAAGACATACCGTGGATATTGTCCTGCATAGAGCCAGCAAAAGCAGATCATACCAACTTTGATGTGAACTTATGATGCCAATTGCATCCCATTCTCAGCTGCTGCACGATCCATTTACATCCATTTACCGTCAAAGACTACTAATTATTGCCAAAAAAAACAAAAGATTTAGACCCCCTCACCCTTTGCCAGATTCCCTGCGAATGTTCCCAGGTTTTTGGGATCAGTTTCACCAGCGCAGTAGCTTTGGAACTGGAGATGTCGCTGGGCGCAGGGGTGGGGATTTCTCATGCAGTGATCCCAGTTTGGGGTCTAAAAGAATTGGGGAAATGCAGGGAACGGTTGGATTCACAGAATTGATTTTAAATTTCATTTTTTGAGTAACCTATAAGGCCACCCCTCTATTCGGACTTCATTGAAAATCATCCCGTGATGGTCAGAAACTTTTAGGTCGCCGGCAGATGCACCTGGCACGGATGAGTTGAAGAGGCGACAACCGGGGCGAGTTCTGCAGTGTGCGGAGTCTCCCTTGATTCCTGTTTTCATGGAGATGAATGACGTTGAATAAACACACCCCGGAAACCAATAGAAACCCTGCTGTTAAGCTGAGTAATTAATGAATTTATTTGATGTCTTTTCCCCGATGGGATTTGAAAGCTTGGGCCATATCTACATTGAATCCTTGAGACACATGCTCTACCGAGCGACTGCACAATTGATTATATAACATTAAATGGTATTCAACAACTCAAAACATGCATAGATGGTCATAGATGATCATGCATAAATGCCTCTATTTGCACCGGGATAGAGCACATCCAACCAACGTTTTTCTTCAAATTGCAGGTACTTTGGTTCCCTTTCCAGCTCCATTTTGACGCTGTACAGCTCCATGAGTGGGGGCGAAGATTGGACCGTGCAACTTGGCGCGATTCGCGGTGTTTTCAACCCGCGGTCCAAGTGGTTTACTGCAGGGTTTAACCTGCAAAAACCAGGAGTTGAAACGGCAAGAAAAACCCTATGGATGTACTGGGGTAAATGATGGCAAATTAGCATCAATATATTTGTAGGAATTTGCGTCAGAAACATCAAAAAAAAGCGATCAACCAAGAATCATGGAGATCATGGAGACTGCCAGCAGCTTCAGTTTTGTACAAACCGAAGTAACAACCGGTGGGATACTAATTACCCTCTAGTAAACTAACATAGCTACGGAAATTTGCCCATTTATAGTTGATCTACCTATTATAAATGGTAATTTTCCATAGCTATGTAAACGTTTACCAGAGGGTACCCAGTGGTAAGGGTGAGAGACTTGTCACCAGTGGTTTCCAACAAGTCGAGTGGAGTTCTTCTGAACTTCCCGACGACTCGTTGAATGATGCCATTAATTGGTTCCAAGATTCAATGGGATGAGTGGGGTTTGAAAAGCAAATTTCTTAAGGGACACACACACAGAGAAGTGTAGTGGAGGCAAAAATCAAATTTTCTACTGGACAACTAGTTACCAGACATGGCGGAGTCTCGCTTTGAGGTTGGACGCCAATGGTATTTAAGATGAGTGGGACTCGGAGATATGCAGTGGTAGAGGTTGTATAACTAAAGAAGTGCTAACAACACCAGACAGAGAAAGTCTCTGCTCTTTCAAAGTCAAGCTATCATGTTTTATGGTATAGTGATTTCCCATTTTTTCCCCAAACATATCAAAAACCAATCCATTAGCATGTTTTACCGTTAAATATTTTTGGATCACGTGGCCAGGGCGAGCCAAAGACACAGCAAGCCTTTGTCCGACAGCTGCAGGTACTACTATGCCCTTGGTCGCCTCGCTTGGCCGTACCAGTTCCTTGCAAGATTCACATGAAAATAGCGCACCCCTAAACGCAATGGTTAATGGTCATGTTTCCTACATGTTTCATGGGAGGTATATCCTATTTTCAGACGTGTTCCACTAACCACTAACATTTCACTAGGAATTATCGTATATCGGTATATCATATATCTGTGGCTAATGCAACTGTATAGATCATCTACATGAGCCATGAACAATAGCACTCTTGATTGCTCATCACAGGGCGTAATGAACCTACCTGCTTTGTTGGTGACCAGCGATTACCGCAAATAATGGAGATGAAAACATGAACCAACCAGTATAATTAATGGGATAGGATAGGGGTATTTTCTTGGCTCACATGCCATTGTACATGTATGTTTAGATAGTATGTTGCATCTGTGCTCATGCTTGCATAATCTTGCATATAATTTGATATGTATATATACATATGTATTTTTGAGGTAGGTACATACATTGATTTTTGAGTGATTATCTTGATGCACAATCAACACATAGCCAAGGAATTAGCTTATCTTATGGGCTAAGGGTATCTAAACTTAGCCATCGCCCTGGCGTATGTCAAAATGGTTATGACATGGGCTGGTACACATTTGGTTGTACCGTGCAGTCGCCTTGCGGAATTTGCTGGGCTTCACTTCTTGGTACTTCTTGAATTGGGTAAAGTTGTCTAACATCTGTTGATCATCCGTTGATACCAAGGACACTCTTTCTATTCTTCGTCACCTTTGCTGTCTTCGCGGTCGTCAACGTGGTCACAGGTGAAACTTTGGATGTTGTATGGGTGACCTGAACAGACAAGGCAGCCTTATTGCCACAATACTATTCAATTATTCACCGGTATGGTTTTAATGGTATTGCTGAATGCTATCTAATGTATGATGATGTATGACGTATCATTCGCCAACAAGCCTGTACTTAAATTTGCAATGATATCAAATATCTATTTGGTTGGCGGTTTCAATTGTCTTCAGCTTTATCCATCCCTGTTTCGAAGAGGACGTGGCCACAACTCAACACTATATGTCAAAACTGCCAGCCTTGCGGCCGTGCACAGCAGGTGTTTTCGTGGACACGGCTATTGAGAAGAATCAGACAGACAAGGCATGGACAAAGATGCTACCATCGGAATGGGTCGGAATGGGGGGATATTTGAGGATGCCAGGGTTTGGTACATAGCCATGTGAGAGTTTTCAGTAGTTTGCTTGACCAAAGATGTGCTTCTCCGTGAACACCCGTTATCGATATACCATGTTATGTTTGAAAGATGGGGTTCAATCATGTTTTTGGCATCGCTTTGCTCTTTACACCAGGAGGTTTTGCCAAGCCAACTTGTGGAGAAAATGATGCCATGCTAGCCACCATTCTGCGTGAATCTCTTTAGATCTAAATCATCACATATAGAAAATCATAGATTATCACCAAAAATCTTCCAAAAAAACTAGTAGATACAACTATTTGTTTAAATCTAAATCACCAAATCTAAAGCTCATACCCTCTGGTAATTTAACGTAGCTATTGAAAATGACAATTTATAGTCAGTTTTCCCATTAAAAATGGTGATTTTCCATAGCTATGTTAGTTTACCAGAGGGTATATACAACCATCACCATTTAAGCATCACTTATAGCTAGGTAGCCATTAAGCTCGCCTCGCAACAGGAGCTGGCCATCCAGGAGGAGCTGCGAAGCAAGAAGCTGCGTAGCTTGGTCGAAACTTTTCCAAATGCTACCATTAATGGGATGTTAAACCAATGGTTAATAATGGTTATACCAATGGTTAATAATGGGAAATACCAATGGTTAATACATTTAATGGTTTAATGGGATATACCAATGGCTATAAACATTATTATGGGATATACCAATGGTTAATGATGGTTAATAATTGGTTTAAAACATTTATGGGATATACCAATGGTTAATACCAAGCTGGTTTAAAACATTTATGGGATATACCAATGGTTAATAATGGTTAATAATTGGATAATGTTCAATATTAACCATTACTGGTTGAACATGGTATCTTTCATGGTATAAAACATGGATGGTTGATGATGGTTGGTTTATTGTTGGCTTGAAGAAAGATGGTACTGGTTGGTGGTGACTGGAACATGGCTAGTAGATGACTTTCCATTTCATATATGGGATGGTATAATCCTTCCCATTGACGAACTCATATTTTTCAGAGGGGTAGGTCAACCACCAACCAGAAAACATGGTATCTTTTATGGTATAAAAAATGGCTACAAGAAAAACTCTGGAAACAGGAAAACAAACTATGGAAAACAAATCATGTATAGATGATTTACGTAATTACGATTGGTATTTCTTTGTTGGGTATGTACAGTAATGGCTATTGTTTGATATTCAAAATGCCAATCAAAACAATCAAATGGTATTTGATGGCTATGATAGTTGATGGCTACAGTAGTTGATGGTTATGTAATGGCTATGTGATTGCTATTTCATGGCTATTTGATAATCCACCAACCCGGAAAACACTTATGAGCTAAACCAACCGTTGAAACTCGTACCCACAAACATTACTAATCAACCATCATTTGGGATCAGAACATACTAAAAGTCTTCGAACAAGAAGTGAATGAAGTGAATGGTTTCATCCCATTAACTGTTCAAGAAAATTCTTACGGGAATGCCCAACATTTGGCTGATCAAACCATGGTTTCCCGATGTTTCTTGCAGATGTACCCCATCAGTTGGTGAAATCCTATAGGATGGTGCCCCAGTTTTCTTTGTTGGTCAAGATTATAAAGCCCATGAATATCCCATTAACGAGTTCGTTATATTTGCCATAAACCATAGATTTCAGCCACTTAGAACTTATTAATTCTAAGGCAACTTGTTTTTCTATCTTGGGGGCCTCATCCTGCACATTGGACCATTTTTCAGGGCTCCATCCCACCAGCTTCTTGGTGAAATCCCAGTTGCAGCGATGACGGCATGGCGCAGGCATGAATTGGATCCGCGACGTTTTCAGCGAGTTGGACTCGAGCGGTGACGGCACGGTGACACTGAAGGAGTTCGAGAGTCAGCTGAGACTTGCAGAAAAATCCCATGGGGGATGGGTCAACCTGATGAAGACATATCATGATATACTGTATCTACATTCTACAGTGCATAATATATATATAATTATATATATATACATATATATGTAGCCATCCTGGAGTAGATAGAATATGGAATTTCGAAACATAGTCATTTATTGAGAGGAGTTGTTGAAGTTTCATTTTTTTCTATCTCCAGGATGGACATCCCCGATTGGTGGTCTCAAGTAAATAATGTTACTATATTAGGATCAGATGATATCATTCCAGCTAGTGGTTTTATTCTTCAATCAGCACACCTGGGGTGAAGATATCATTCCAATTGCTGATAGATCTTGGGGCAGGTTCAAACCACTAAGCAGATGAAACAGATCAAACTATGGATTGACCTGATCATTTTCTGCCACTTGCTCTGACGTTTGTATAGAACTACCCTCTGGTAAACTAACAAAAAACTAATGAAAATGGCCACTTATATTTGATATACCCAGCTATAAAATGGTGATTTTCCATAGTTTTTTGTATGTTTACCAGGTCGGGTAGCATATGCTGGTGTGTTGCAACCTGCTGGTTCTGCTTTTTGAGCTGTGAGGCTGTGAGGTGATTTTATGATGTTTTTTTTCTGCTGAAACATTCCGGGTTCTGCTGAAATATCCTGGTTGGGATATCAGTCAGTCAGTCAGTCTTGGGATAGGATGATCATGGGAATATCTTACCAATATGATCATGATATCCTATCTGGTTGGTGGTTTGGAACATGACTATTATTTTTCCATAATATATGGGATGTCATCCTTCCCATTGACTTTCATATTTTTCAGAGGGGTAGGTCAACCACCAACCAGTATCTCTATATTTGGGGGGGGGGGGTCACCTTTTTTTGTTCAGGTGATTGCAATATTTATGGTTCCATCCACACGATGCCCATCAATCCACTGCTTCATCATGTTGCCTGTTGAAATGGCCAGAACTGGGCTTTTTATTATGTCTATAGCAACCCCCAAAAAGATCGAACAAAGAAAGTTATCCCGTATTTATATCTATTTTAAGTGGGATTTGACTTTTACATATCCTTTTTTTGGGATGACTCTACCGGTAGAGCATCTACCGCCCGTCCCAAGGAACCACGAGGCGGTGATTGCCTACTTCAACACGCTGAAGTTGGACGTGAGCGACGCCAGGAGCCGTGCCGTTTCACGGTGGCGCCATGGCGGTGCCAGGGCGCAGAGGTGTCCCATGACTCCAAAGATGATGGGAAGATCTTGGAATCTTGATAATATGATGGATTTAATATGATGATATATGATGTAACAATGAATTACCCATGGATTTGGAAGATATTTGATCATTTAATATGAATAGGTTGGTGGTTTCAAACATGGCTTTTATGATCCATAATGTATGAGATATAATTATATGGGATGTCATCCTTCCCAACTGACGAACTCCATGATTTTCAGAGTGATAGGTCAACCACCAACCAGATGAATATGATGGATTTGGAATATGACTGCTTGGTGGTTTGGAACATGGCTTTTATTTTTCCATATATTGGGAATAATCATCCCAACTGACTAATATGTTTCAGAGGGTTGAAACCACCAACCAGACATGATGGATTTGGAATATGAGTGTGATGGGTATCTCTACATCAACTGGTTTATCATCATATTTACTCATATTATGCCCTAAAATTGTAATGTTTGGCAAAAGCCCATGTTCAATCAAACCGAGATGAAGACATTCATTAACTAATCAATACTAATCATTTTGCTTAAAGAGAATGCTAGCTTTAGGAAAATATTGGACTTTCAACTGTGGTTTCATGTGTTAGCCCTCAGCCAGCGTTGTCAATACGGATCATATGTTGTGGGGAACTGGGACTTCTGTGGTAAACCGCTAGCCCAAGAATAACCAATTCCCAGTATTAATGTTGAAAACAAAAATAAACCACCCGTTTGGGAACGGTTCATACCACTTATTTATGGTGATGACTGGGGGATGGTTTATGGCATTGTTTTACCCACATTACATGATATTGCCATTGGGTGGTTGCCAGATCATCCCCAAACATTGTGGCAGGACTCTCTTCAGGCTGTTGGATAGATCCTTGGCGACCGTAGACAGCTGTTGGGTTTGTCCGAAGATGGGGGGGTGATTACCTTTTGGTTATTTAGAACTGGAAAATGGCCCTTGTACAGATGATTTTCCCAGCTATAAACCTCCATTGATAATGGATTTTCCAGTTCGCTAAAAAACCAGATGGTAAGATTGATTAAGCATCAAAATTCAGGGGAAGCCTGCTAAAAAAAATCAAGTCTCCCATCAGAATCCATCAAAACCCAAATGATTTGCAGATGTTTGAAGTGGCAGTTGTTGACCGGCACTTTAGCCATGGGATGAAGTGCTGGATCCTCAACTTGAATTTCCCAAAGCTGAGGATTGTTCTTAGTCCTGATTTGATCATAAGAAATCATGAAATACCATCTGGTTATGACTAAGATAGCCATGGAAAGATCCACCCATTTTTAATAGGTAAACCATCTATTTCTATTGGCCATGGCTTCCATGGCTATGTTAAATAAGCCGATGGTACCAATCATGTTGTATCATAAGCATTCTGACGCACCAAACACATGATCATTCAGATTCATGTAAGTTCGCAGGATCTATATTATGGCGATTGCATTCCAGTCCGCATATTTATACACAGTATAAATTATAAACATGTATAAACCACAAGGTGGGCCTCCCCAGTCATGTTTGTTGGTTTATAACCCCCATCAACCAGTTCGACTACAAACCCCAGGGAAATGTTCGTGAAACAGACCAACTGAGCCAAGTCGGTATCCACTTCGATATATCTCACCAATTAATCATAGATTTCTGATATACCATATGGTATTTTATATCATTATATCATATTATATCTAACCATCAACCATAGATCTACTAGATATATATCATAGCTCGAGCCATTATATCTAACATTATCTAACCATCAACCATAGTTTTTTTCAGATCCACCGGTGTTTTTTTTTACCATCTTCGATCCTCGGTGGATCCTCGCCCAGGTGATGGCTCGGACGGGGTCAACATCGAAGAGTTCGTGCAGGGCTGCTATCGACTCTCGGGGGAGGCCACCACGCTGCATACCCAGGTGCGGACGGCGATGGAGGATCCTGCCATATTTTTTCGGGATAACATAAACTTAACATTAAGAATAACATCCATATAATAAACCATCCATATAATAACTAATACTATAACATGGTCATTGATATTGTTATCCATATAATATACTTACCATCTGGTTATGACTAACTGTTTGCCATGGAAAGATCCACCATGCTATTAAAAATAGCTTAAACGAACCATCGATTTCGATTAGGGCCATGGCTTCCATGGACCATCCATGGATAAGAAGAACATGAAAACCATAAGCGACGAACGGCTGGTTCTAGCTGGTTCTGAGGTGTGAAAAAATGGGTTCTTTTGGTTGTTGGAAATTGTTGGGACATAATGTGACATACTGTAAGAAAACATCACCCAAAATTAGAAGCATTTACCAACAGGATAAGTCTGATGATCGGAGAAGCCCTGAATGTTGGCCGTTTGAAACGTAATGATTCCCGATTGCTGTTTATTCAACCTAACCAAAGGCTTCCAAACCCTTGGGCTTTGTTCATTTTGGGAAATCAAGTGGCTCATGAATGGGTACCCTCTGTTAATTGAGCATAGCTATATGGCAAATCACTAGTTTTCATACGCGAATCATCTATAAATGGGGCCATTGTCCACAGATATGTCAAATATTGTCAAATTCCTAGAGGGTATCCCAGTCGTGAGATTGGACCGGTCATTGAAGCGCTTAGTGATCCCCGGTAAACCTGTAAATAGCGTGGCACCTAATTGATTTATCATCAGAAGTAGGCATTGATGTATCCTGGAAGTTTTGAGCGTCAGATGACATCCCTGAGATGACAATGAGATCAGGAATCAGGACCCTCGGCAAAAAACCGAAATGCCAGGTCATGCAATGTGACATCAAGGACATCATGAACAAAATGTCGCCTGGCACGGTTCTTCTCCGGGATGGCGTAAGGGCAATCTTGAGGGTCCTTTGGTATCATGTGGCAGTTTACGGCCAATGTCTAAAATCCTAACCTGGGGTAGCTTCACCAGCCTCATTTCGGAGCTTCCACGATGTTTTACTCGGTGATAGCATGTGATAGCTACATCCCCATGTCCCTTGAAAAGTGCGGTGGCAGCCAAGCCAAGCCAAGCCGCTGATACAAGACGTTGAGAAGACTCCTTTAAATCCTTCAGTGTCTGAAAAAAAGAAGGCACGGTTTCCTCTATTTTGTCTTTAGTTAAGCCAACTACACTGAGTTTTTTTTTGGGGTATATGATGGTGAACATCTCATATCATCCTGCATCTGTGCCATGCAAATCCAAACTCGTGATGCTTGAAACTCCTAAGTTTTGGTGTTTCAGTCATCTTCAATCCCCAATTCTTGCTCTTTGAACCTTTTGTTTCTCCCAACATCAAGGCCTAAATGCTTAAATCATCTTAAATCTACACCATGCATCCCTATATGTTTTGCCCTGTGAAATCCAGAAGTCTTCCTGCTAAAATCACTTCAAATTGCTGAAATCCCTCAGTTTTCATCAGTTTTCCTGCTGAAATCCCCTCCCAACTCTTCAGGGGTCACATCGTGGGGCTCCTGGACGAGCTTCGCGTCTCCCTGGCCTCGCGCCGCCGCAGCTCGCGGCCCTCGGGGCGCTTCAGCGGCATCTCGGAGCTGGCGGACGTGGCGGATGCGGCGCCGCGAGCGAGCCATCGATCCTCCATGGACAGCGTGCAGATGGCGTGAAAGGCCACAGATTGCCATAGATCCATGGCGATCCATGGCGATTCATGGCGAAAAAGGGGCTGAAATGGACTGGAAATGGTAGGTGATGGCTGAGGGCCAACTTTTTGAAGTGAAGAAATGAGGACATGATTCAAATACAAGATGGACATCATACCACAGTTAAAAGTTGAGAGTTGAAATCCAAGCATGGGTGCAAAATGATATTTTTGAAAGGCATGAGATGTGGAAACATGTTTTCAGAGCTTGGTCTGAAAGGTCAGGAGGTTGAGGGCCCAACAGTCCTGGCCACCCTGCATCGGAGTTGAAAACTACTGGTGTCGGGATATGCAATCGACATGACCTCCTAAGATACGTTTGGAAGGAACCTGCAGTTTTTTTTTTGGGTCCATGCGCCAACAAGCACACAGAAAACAGTGAGATGGATTGGTGCTTCCAGACTGATGCGGCAAACGTGACCGATGGCGGGCAGGTGCCATGCATAGTTCCAAAGTCATGTTGGAACGCATGTAGTAATTATGATTATAGTGACGGACAATCACTTAGAACGTATTTTGGAAAAAAAATCTGAATATTACTGCTTTTTTTTATGTTCTAAGCCTTGCACTTAGAACGTCGAAAACCATACACTTAGAACGTCCAAATATCAAGATTCATCACTTAGAACGTACCGGGGATTTAACACTTAGAACGTGTCTAGGTCACTGAT
>Ga0126342_10001092_pt1 | contig 35991 bp, 26 predicted proteins | sample Cyp1metagenome_FD_92528 | JGI IMG/M metagenome (GOLD analysis project Ga0126342, IMG submission 92528) | Coral microbial communities from Lord Howe Island, Old Settlement Bay, Australia - Cyphastrea 1 metagenome | ecosystem: Host-associated > Invertebrates > Cnidaria > Coral ... | reverse complement strand
TGATATTGATGGACACACTAAGATCTAAGATAGTAAAACCAGGCTTCCCTTGCAGCCCTGATATTGATGGACACACTAAGATAGTAAAACCAGGCTTCCCTTGCAGCCCTGATATTGATGGACTGATATGAGCCCATATCCAACCAACCAAGACCGATCCGCCATCTACCAAGCATTTCCCCAACCATTTGAACATTATCGAGGGCCCGGGTTAGCTGAGATTGTTTGAAGATAGGGTAACCCATTCCATGCACCGGTGAATCATTAAACTAGCGATAATTTGGAGTATATTTAGTTAATCCCTAATTAATTTTCAGACATAACCCAAACTCATATAATATCAAAAATATACATTATTATTATTATTATATATATATAATCTCATATTGGTGTTTGTTTCTACCACAAAACATCGCGTACAAATTGCGATATGCATGTCCACAACTATGCACAAGTTCACCCCTGGAGATTCTCCATATCACCATAAACCGCTATATTATCCCTAGATATCCCTAGTGGGTAAGCCATCTCCCATTGACAATCACCCAGTGAGGAAGACTATGATTCCATCATTTGTCCCGAAGTGGGGCAGATCAGGATCCGCGGCTTGGCAGTAGGTCGAGCTGCTGTTTCTGCTGTTTTAAGATTGACTAGGGATATTGATGACTCAACTGGCTTAGCTTTGTCAGTCCAAATTCAACTTCTTTTTTTTGTTTCGAAATCCATGAAATTCTGTTAAGGAAGATGATACCAACTGAGTCATATTATATCGTATGTTGTTCAGGTTGTTTCTTTTCATCAGCAACCACAACACTTTTCAGGTCAAAACACTGACGGATTTCCCTAACACAGTGTTTTGTTCACTTCTCTGTTCTATTGGGAACTTGACATTCATCGGATTCCAAATTGTTGGCTGCGTCCCTCACAAATACCCGGCATTTCCGAATGTCAGCTGAGGTTGTTTTGATGGTGAAACGGAAGTCATCGATGGGGAGTGCTTGTATGGTTGTGGCAGTGGTTCCGTACCAGATCCCAATGGAGTGCCACTGCAACATCCAGCATTTCCACATGATACCAGGGTGAATGGTACATGTAGCGACTCAGCTGCCGCACTTGGAGTTTCATGATAGAATAGACATGGATAGACATGGATTCTTTGGATAGGTGGGCGTTTGGGGATTCTACATGAATATATACATATTATAATATATATATATATATGTTATGACCAAAAGGGCCGGCAACAAATCCACTTGTTTGGGACCCGTGTTCCATTATTTGTAGTAGTGCACACTCGTGCTATATGATATACAATACACACATGTATTGTTGTAACATTGTTGTAACTATTGTAATTATGTAATTTTCTCAGCCGCCTTTTTTCAATCAGTCCTCCCGCACACTTTCACAGTTTATTTCTGCATCAAGCAGCAGTTTCATGAGGTCAAGATGGAGTTGGCCAAGTCGAATTGCACTGCAACAACACTGCCGCTTGGCCAGTCAGGGAGTCACTAAAAGAAATCATGTGTAATGCAACCTCAGGGTGATCTGAGTTTTTCTGGACTCATTTGGATCAATTCTATGTGGTGGACACTAACGTTAAGCCATGAAACCGGCAGGTCGTTTCGCTCCTACCAACCAGCAGTGCGTGTGAACGACATTGTCCTCCACAATTCACCCTGCCGCTGGCCTAAGCGCCGGAACTACCGCGGGGAGCTGGAAGTTTTGGGATGCTTGGGATGCTTGGGAGGTGGGTCAGAACATCCCAAAATCGAAGGTTTCACCAGTAATTTGGGATGTCTATGTTGTAGCTGCTATCCCATATGCGAGTATCAAGCGCATTTCCATAATCTGAAGGCAACATAGGAATGAATTTGAAGATGGCATAAATTCATGACTTTACTGAAAGGGACCTCGAGAATAAGGCGATGTGGGTGTCTATTGCCCAGATTTGTTGCGATGAATTAATGGCCTGTAAAAACTTGTTTTTTTGGTCTTATGGTGATGGGTCAATACCCTGGTAGCCTGAAGAACTAACACCATATGAAACACCAGCTGGTACATAGAACGTGGTTTAGGGTTTAGGGTTTGGTAACTATCGGCATCCATGATGGAAAGACCTATGCGCCAGCAATTCTAGCGTAGGAGGGCATCACCCCTTATCCATCCCCCCATGCCCATACGGCAATACCCTATATACAACACCTATAATACAGGACATGTTTGTGATGTATGTATATTGTATGTATACAAACCACCTATAAACAACACCGCATGTATAATCCGCCACCCTCCCTGCACCACAAATCAGTAGCCTTAATGTCCTGCCACCCTGTTCCGCCACCCTTCCTGCACCACAAATCATAGGTTTTGGTACCGGTTTGCTCTTCCAGATGTTTTAGCAGGCAGTGGGTCTTCCAATGTATATATATATATACACATGTATATGCAATAGCAATACACATATAATTCCCAAGATTATTTTAACATACCTCTGGAAATCTCTGGAACATACCCCAAGTCTCTGCAACACCTTGAACGGGAAGTGTTGTAGGCACTCTTCAAACGGCATGGGGTAGGCTCTATGCATCTGTTGGATTTATCTTCGATGATCATTTGTCATATTTTGTCCAATCCCCACAATTCCCCAACTATGTGCTGGTGTATGTACTATATATGTAGATAATTGCAAATAATATCATTATATGTATATATGTATATATGTATACAATTGTATACATACATCAGTATCCATGTATGCATACTCGTACATATCACATCTCCATATGTATGAAATCTATTACACAGTAGATAGAACAATTGATGTTCAAACATATTCCCATTTTAAGTGTGTTTGTTTTTTGAACTTCCATATTCTACTCGAGGATAACTAGAATCTTACAAGTACACATGGTATCACATGATAAGCAGTCTTTTCGGACCCAGCTTTCCCCAGGTCTGACGATGGCTCCAACATCAGTACCCCTTACATCGAGCATCTGCAAACGGCCTCCGTAGCATGTCCCAACGACTTGGCAGGGACCTTAGGCCTACGATGTCAGGACGGGCATTGAGAGATGGACCCGGCCGGTTGGTTGTTGAGTACCCTCTGGTAATTTAACATAACTATGGAAAATCACCATTTATAGTGAATTTTCCCATTAAAAATTGTGATTTTCCGTTGTTATGTTAGGTCACCGGAGGGTACTTCACTTTCATATTCAACATTATTCAACCATCCATTTTGGGTTGATCATGTTGACAAAAAAACACCCTAATTTCACCCAGACCCATTTTCTTTGGAGCGCATATTGGAGAGTGATGATGTTTGAGATTTTTGAGATGAAAAACTAGGTTGTGTATTTTCACAATTGCACGTTTGTTCGCTGAAAATCAATCTATTAGCTTTACAAACATATTGCACCTGCAGATTAGTATTCGCGGGATTTGGGAACCGGTCTGGGAACTGCTCAGTGCTCAATGTCATTGCACACATCATGTTGACATCTCCTGGATTCAAAGAGGATATCCCATAATCATACATAAGCAAATCATAAACTTATATAATTTGATTAATGCATGTCTATATTAGATGACTCATATTACGGATTTGAAGATCAGACGGTTTGTCTTAATGGTGATACAACCAGACCTTTCATTGTGGCGTTTCTGCCGGGCCCAAAAACATCCATCTCTCGTCTCTTTGAAAAATCATCGGTTGATCACCCTGTGGATCCAGCCCTTCTGAGTATTTGAGGATATTTGAGGTATGATTTAGGGGATTGAGATGGGTTATGTAGTTATATACATATATATATACAAGGTTATATAATGTTATATAATGTTATATAATGTTATATAATGTTATATAAGTCATGAGAAGTCCCTTCTCAGGCAGCATCTGAATCCATAGGGATAGAACAAAAGCCAGAACCCCACGAAGCATCAGGACTACGAAACGATCATTTTCGACGGCATTTGTGGAGATATGAACTGTTTCTTGGATTGGGCAAGTCGTATGGACTTTGGCAGAATGAACAAACATAAGGAAACCAATGATGGTTGTTTTGTTTTCTACAGGTTGTACTACCAATCGCATGTCTGGTCATGAGTCTATCCCATCACCAAGCGTCTTGTTTTCCAATCTCTGCAGTTCGTATTTCTCCAAAAAGAGAGATGCCCCTACACTGAAGGCTAAGGTTCAGGATCAGGAGACCATTCTGAGATTCTGACCCTAAAAGTCCAGCTACAGTTTGGAGATTTTGCCAAATGATGGAAGCAATGTGGAAGGGGCTCGCCAAACCAATTTCACAAGGAGCCCCATGGATCGGAATCAAACATCCCGATGGGGCGGTTTTTCCCATGAAACCGTGGGTTTTAACATGTTTTAACAAAGTTTTAACCATGGTTTTTCCATGAAACCATGGGTTTTCCCATGGGTTTCCCCCATGGATTTCCCCCACGTCAGGCCGTGCGGGAGAGGTGACCAGCAACGGTGCCATCTTGCAGCACGAGGCCATCAACGACCAGCGGCGAGCTGGGCCTGGACGATGTGGCGATGGATATCTAGGGGAGCCTGTCTTTGAATGTCACCTGGTGAGATTTTAAGGGGGGATTTCGGGTTTCAATACGAAAAAAAAACATCAACTAAAAAAATCGGGATTTGATGCCACACAGAAAAGAAGCAAAGATCTGGGCGAGTTTATGGGATAATATAATATATATATATATATATATATTATCGTGAGGTTACAGTGATTTTATGGAAAAAAAATGGCGATGGTGTAGGAATCTGATGGAATGATCTGGGAATATCTTGGTGTTTTTGTTGGAATTCATAATGTCATAGGAATATGATAATATGATGAAATGAAACCATCAACATAAAAATGACGATCATCCAATATCGTCAATTCCTACTAAGTACAAATGTAGAATAAGAATGATGATAATAGTCATAAGAATAGTTACCCTTACATTTTTTGGCCCAGACAGGGGGTCAATAACCTTATAGAAAATTCACCCATGAATAGTACATAACAATATCACAATATCGATGTTTGATGATTTTTGGTCCATACACACATTCCCCCAACAAAAAACCTGGGGATTTCCCGAATGGATCCAAACGGTGGCTGGGGGTATGAACATCGTTTTACCACCTATTTCGGTGATCACCAAGGACTACAGTGTTAACCCATACTCATATTGAATGGATATGTGTTGGATGTTCAATGGACATTTATTGTTGCTGTGATGTTCGTTGATGGTTGATCATCATTGTCACTATCAAAATGGACATTTTGGGATATTGTAATATATATATATATACATACACATTATAATACAGTTTCAGACCCTATATATATATATATATTGTAATCCATTTTCAGACCCTCAATGGTCAATGGATATTTGACGGATTTCGATAGATTGAACATGTATTGTATTGATGCACCCTGTCATTTCATTGGTTTTCCACGGAAAATCTCAGAGATGCCCAGGGGTCTCCGGGATTTTGTGATTTCCTGCGTCCCATGGCACCAGCTGATGTTGTTTCTGCTGTTGTTTCTGCTGTTTGTGGTTTCAATTGCTGTAGGAAAAAAAACACGTGTGCTTGAAAAAATATACAATGATGACATTGATGATTCAGATGATGATAGATTTTGATAGACCCAAAAGACTGCAGTATTGTGTGATACGAAGGGAAGTGTATTCATATTCCACTCTGTGCGTGTGACCTTGGGCAACTCAGGTAAGGATGGTGTCGAAGCTTGACAGCACTGGAGGGTCGTGCTTGCAACTGTCATGACATTATGATATATTGAATGGTGCATGACTGGCTACCCTCCAGCAATCAAACACGGCAATGGATGTTGGCAGTTTTCAGTGGGAAATCATGGAACATATTATGGATATGTTTCTGGGATTTTCATGGATTTTCCATTTCCAGGTTAGATTAAATACCAGCTGGTGAAACATCACAACTAACACAAGCATTCCCAGCTGAAACTGCAGAGCATCTTTGGGGTCGGAAAATCGGGTGCCCCATTGCATCCGTTATTTGGGGATTGTAGTCCCCGATTTTCAGACAGACCCAAATAATAACTATATATAATTATATAATATATAACTATATATTTTGGATTGCTTGTGAAATCACCACTACATCCCCATTGTATCACCATTTCCCTACTTATGTAAATCAACGACATGGCCCCAACACAGCCAACACATGTATTTTCATGTGCGTTTTCAGGGCTGGAAAAAGACCCTTAAAGGGGCTATACTGAGACCTCGGTCCTCGTGGTGAATCTGATTCGTCAGCCGCGCATTCCGGGTGTGGACAATGCACCTTTGGCGTCTGAAAAAATGTGGGTGCGTCTTCAAATGGGGCATTATATACCCATACAATGATATACAATGGATTAAACTGGTGACTTTAGTGGAAACATGTTGTTCTAAGCGAGTGGATGGCATGGTATTCAATTGTCAGACAAACGCAACTGACTGATATTGACTGAAGGAATTTGAATCTAAGTGGAGAACTTGGAAGCTCTCCCCAAAAATCCCAAACGCAGGGCAGAAATGTGAGATGATGTGAGATCTCCAAGTCTTTTGATTCTTTTGTTTACATGCAAAGAAACCCAGCAGGTCAGGCTTTTATACCCCAAAAACTCTCGCCCACATGTTTTCACCAAGGTCCGTGGCTCAGTATGGGGTTATCCTCCAGGGTCATCAAACATGGCTTGCTAGAAAACCCTCATTTAGTTCGATGATTTTCCCAGTGATATACAAACCTCCATGGCTAGAACCCTTCCGGTATCCTTTTAAAAATGGTTGTTGGATCCATCGATTTTAATACGTATGGTCGGACAATCCATGTGTATCCATTTGTTTGATCCGTTTTGTTTCTGTTTTTCCCCATCTGCCAGGTGAGGGTCTCTAGATTTTAACAAAGGTGCAACTCCCTCACTCACTCACTCACTCACTCACTCAATACCTTCTTCCTCGCCGGAACCGATCAGCATGTCGCCATCTCCGGATGTAGTGGGCCACGTCTGGACCCGAACACCATTGGGCCCCAACCCTATTGCGAGCTCAATGCCGGAGAGAATGCCAGATAGAATGCCAGAATGCATGTCAGAATACATGCCAGATAGAATGCCAGAATGCATGTCAGAATACATGCCAGATAGAATGCGAGAATGAATACCTGCAAAGATGCTAGATTGACAGATACCACAACGAATGTCAGAATTTATGCAAGATAGAATGTCAGAATAGATGCGAGATAGAATGCCAGAATGAATGCCAGCAAAGACAGCAAAGATGCATACCAGAATAGATGCCGTATAGAATGTCAGAATAGATGCCACATTGAATACCAGAAATAAGTTTACTTAGAATGTCAGAGTATATATGCCAACATATACTTCCAGATGATATGTCAGAAACTATGTCAGAATAGTGTGTTAGGTTGGGGATCACTCGAAGTAAAATCATTTTACGTTTGCTATTCTTTGCCCATTTCACCTGTTTGTTTGTTTCTGCAGATTTTCAAGGTGAGCGAAGTTGGCTCGGGGTACAACTTTACGGAGGAGCGGCTTGGGAGCCTGGAGGATCTAAAGAGCCATCGTGGGGGTCACCGCAGTGTGCCCCATACCCACATGGTAAAGTGAATCGTGATCCAAAATAGGCAGGGGCAAAAGTACATGGGAGGTCTATTCCGGAGGTATGTCACGCGGCCTGACATGGCCTATGGTTTGCTTGCCGTAAATGTTTGATCAGTCAGATCCACCACATCACCGAGGAATGGTTTCCTGATTTTGTGCTGCTCAATCCACTCAAAGTTGAGTAGGTTTTCATTTCTCAGTATTCTCAGTTGTTTATTAAACATGATCCAAAATTGAGGTAGCCCTCTACCCAGATTACTATTTTAGTCAGTCTTTGATTGGGAAGATGTGGTTCAACCCAATGGAGCCCTGCAGGACGACCGCTTCATCCTGTGTGGATGTTGTCTGCCTCCGCCGCCGTTGCCGGAGGTTGCGCCCCTCGAAGGCTTAGACGCCTGGGTACCTCGGCCTCGAAATTATGGGGAGAAAATGGATCAAACCTTGGATTTGTTGATGTGTTCGCCCCAGAAAAACTTTGAAAAGTGGGGAGATCAAACAACAACTGTGATTTTTTTTCATGATTCAAGCGGCTAAAAAACTGATTTAGACCAGAAAATCAAGGATTCAATCAATAGACAGGGGATATCAACCAACCCAAATCTATGAAGGGATGAAACCTAAAGACACTCCTGGGAGTCAGGGATGTTTAACGGACACCAACATATTTTGAGGTACTCAATTCTGTTGAATATTGATCATTATTGATCCATATTCATGCAATTAGTCATGAAGTGGATGGACATCCATTGGGATTTCCCCGACAAACAGTAGAAGAGTCACCATCACAAATTGTAATTTTATCCAAACATAACGGGAACATCAAAACGAACAGTTGAACAAAGTCATGGTTCAACGGTTCAACAAGTTGGACATCCCGGTTGTACGTTGTCTCTGAGGTGGTTATCTATTGGGCAGCAGCCGTGGGAGGCGAGTTACCCCCCCCCTAACCTCTGATATTGTCAAAATATATCAACTACTCCGAACTGGAACTCTTGGTTTAGCATTGGATGCTTTAATTTTGTGTTTCTGATTGGGGGTGAATCCAAAGGGATGGGATTAGCAAATTGGCCAAATGTCTGAAATGATCAACTTGCCCAAGTTGGTCACCCTGCCACTTTGGAACTCTGAAGCAGGTGCTGGGTTCTTGATTGCCTTTGCTGCCGGCTACTGGATACATCACAAGCATAAGAATAAGAAGATCAGCAAGGTGCCAAGTCAGTAAGGGATGAAATGCACGGGTTAGCCCCTGAAGACGAAGTTGGAACCTGAAGGGTCTGGAAATGTCTGGAAGATTCGTTGAAGTTTTCTATTTTGAATTTCTGCAACGAATCCAACTTGTTGAGTTGCTCGGGGGATAAGATCTGGGCCCCAGGAAGGAAGGTTGGTTGAGTCTCTTGAACCGTGCAGTATGAGCGGTCCCGGTGTGGACTCTACGTTGCTCACCAAATGCACCTTGCAAATGATATGCAATAAGGATACCATGATACCCGTGGCATATTTTTTGCCATGCCATTTGCATCAGTCTGGCATGGTCTCACCCTTTCGACGAGACACTGTGCCACCATGTCAGTGGAAGCCGGTGTTTCAATTTCTGGAAACATGTGGTTTTACAGACCCAAGCAATCCCAAGCACTTGAAAGTTATCTCTTGTTATTTCCGCATTTCGGTTGAGCCAGTTTTAAAAGGGTGATCGTTTCCAAACCTTGGGAAACACATGTTTCTCAACCACAAAGGTGGGTGTGTGGACTGCCAAAATTGGCGGTGTTTCACCAACTAAAATGGGAATAAGACAAGATCTTCAAAAATGGGGATAACTTGTTGATAACTTTATTTCTTTGTTTAACCAACCAATACACTTCCCAACATGTCAGCATAGGAAGGTACCATGACCAGTTGTCTCCTGATCCTTGGAGGTGACTCCTGAACCGAAGATGGACCACATGGTACTTCCGGAGGCGAGCTTAAAACGGCTGGGAGGTTCACAGGGAGAGATCGTTTGAGATTTTTTCAGAGCTAACTGGAAGCCAAGGCCCATTGATAGATGATTTACATCAATTTTTACGCTGATTTACCCATTAGAGCTTATGCACTTCTATAAGTTATGTTACCAGAGGGTGATCCAAAAGAGTTGGGGACCTTCAAAGTCGCAAGAGGAAGGCTCGCTTCATAGAGATTTGCCCCAGATAAACAAGTTGGAGACCTGGGAATTATGGAGGAAATATCATTTATAACCTCCTGGAAACAGTTGTTCTTCCTTTTTTGGGGGACTCCCTTTTGATGCAGATGAATGAACCTTGAAGATCCAAGCTAGCGGTCAGCTGCCACGGATAGGATCAACTGGCTTTGCCGGATGATGCCGCTTGACTTCAAGTGATTTGTGGCTTTGAAGAGTTGCAAAAGTGTTGCAAGTTGAGTTTTCTTGATCTCCAAACTGATGCGACATGATGCGACCATTGATGTCCATTGCCTTCTTATTGAATGCTGTGGAAGATGCATTATCCACGCACAGCCTTGCTCAAAGCTGTCAGAGTCAGGGCTTCCATCGATTCACTCAGATTTCAGCCATGCCAAAGGCACCAACGGCACCAATGGCACCAATGGCACCAATGGCACCAACATTCTCAGGCCCTTGCCGCGGAGAAGAACATCGCACGGAAGGAGACGCTACGAGACTTTTTGATGGGGGAGGTGCCCAAGATCGTGACCTATGAAGTGTACCCGGTAGATGGAGGGTTCGTTTCAGATGTACAAGTCGGAGACCATTTGCACTTCAAGGGCGCGCATACCGCAGCCAATGAAGATGAGGCAAAGCGTTCCGCGGCAGTTGCGGCGCTGTGGGAGCTCCAATGGGAGCCGGTGACAAAGCCTTCTGCAAAAAGCCTCCGAGGCAACCAAAAGCAGCTCAGGGGTCACTTTGAATTTGCTGCCCCGCACACACAGGTGAAAAAGGTCATGAACGAGGACATGTTGCGATTGTTAAAGAAAACCCATGCCAAAATTAAGCTGCTTGGCTGGGATGAGAAGGACAATGACCAAGACTTGTTTCTCTACATATCCGGAAGAGAAGACCGCTTTATGAAAGTGGTCTATAAAGTGAATGCAATGCTGAACAATATGCCAAAGCGTTTGCGGCCCAAAGCGGCCTTGCACATGGACAGCTAAATTTGATTAAATTTGGCTAAATTCTCGTGTGCAAAGAGAGGCGCTTCAAGTTGAGACAGTTTGTTAGACACCAAATCATGCACGTTGCAGTGTTGTAGTGACTTGAGAGTCATGACTGCCATGGCTTCAAGTGACAAGTTGCCGCTGGGGTGCTGCATGGGGGAATGTTCCGTTGTCCTATTTTGACCGCCTAGGACTATGGAAACAACCATCAGCTGGCCATCAAGGACAGTTCCGCGATGTTTGCTGTTCAAAGCATTGCTTGACCATCAATGAAGATGCCTACTGGGTGCCCAGGAACATCGAAGATATAAATGATAAATGATATGTATAATCATATTACATTAACGCAATATTTATATATTAGTGAAGTGTTTATTTCTTATATATTTTTATATTTTTCGCTTTGGGATGGAAGCTACTAAAAAAGAGATATTCTTATTGTTAGTGTGGGGTTATGAATGTTATGGCTGACGCAGCCCATTTTCCTGCTATTTTCAGTTTCATATTAGCGTAGCTGGGCTTTGATCGATTACACTGAGGTTGTGTCACATGGAAAAAATAGTTGGATGATCAATGATGAATAGCTACGCGGTAAATAAGTTCATGCAATCAGGAAAACCGTCGGGATCGTCGGGAATCACCAGTCACAATTGGGCATAATATGTGGCTGCACATTTGCAGTTGCATTTCATTGAATGGCGCTGCGTTCCACCGCTGTCGATCGCACAAAATCATAGACATCAACTACCCATCATTGCAGTGTATGTAGTATCACATTGCACACATTGACATCAGAATTATTGTCACCTGACATCACATCACATGACAGTAGACCATACCATGTTTGTCATATCACATCACCGTATATTTTTACATCACATCGTCACCTCACATCATATGACCGTGAACATGTTGACATTGTCACATCGTTTCACTTCACACATCACATCTCGTAGAAATACTTGTATACTTGTAATATTTGGACCTGGTGCGAACTAGACAGACGCTACATATGCAGCAGGCCCATGCATGGAGGTGTCGGACATGCACGTTTCAGCAGACCCCCCTTTCCTGTAGGAACCAGCGGCTCCGGAAAGCCTCCGGGACGCCCGGGACGACGTTGGCAGGTCAGATCTGGGATATTCACGAACCAACACACCATGGATATAAACTATAATATCTACAATAAGGGTATTCAAAAACTTTCAAAAATCAGCATAGTATTTGATGATCTAGGATCGTAATCACCATTGTATTCATCAAACAGTATGTGATTAATTACAGTACTGGTGATGATTGGTTGATGATTACTGGTGGTTACTACAGATCCTTTGCTGATTGGGATGGATTCACCAAGTCAGGATGGCTTCTGCGACGCCCCCGGCCTTCATGGCGCCTTCGGCTTCGGGCACCAAAAACACGCCCATGCCGCAGATGCTGAAGCCCAGACGCGAGGGGACCAACAAGGAGAGCCATCCCTGGGGCGGAAGAAAAGAAAGGATATGGAAGGATGATACAGGATGTAAACCGCAAAGTGTTGTGATGTGGAAGAAACATGACTTCAGGAAGTTCAGGTCACAAAATGTGTGGTGTGATGATCTGCAAAATGAGGGGTTTAAGCAACAAAGACAGAAGTGGTGGACCGACAAGCAAAGTGGGTTTAGCTAGCACAAAGGGAGTCTCTTAAATTGATATGTATCAGGGTCCAAGCGATTCAAACAACCCAAATGGTTGCCAATGCATGGAACCAAGAATGGATTGGAGCAGAATGATGTCACCAATGGAAATAGTTGATCTGGGTTATACCCTGCACATGTGAGTGTGATAGTCAAACAGGCATGCATACTCAAGCAAGGTTGATTTATTGAAAAACCACCTGAACACTCAGCCAAAGGGAACATTGAACATCAGTTTCCATTGAACGGGATTGAAATGATGTAAACCGATGAGCTCTACTTGCAAGGCTGTCAAACATGGTCAAACAACAGTGAAATGACATGCCAAGTATTTTACGACGAAGAAGACAAGGCCTACTGCTACGGATTGAAGCAACCGTACTTTGATGTGATATGCATCAACCTCACTACAGCTGGTGATGGTGTTGCATGCTGCACCTGCTTGGATGATATTGGGTACAACTTGCTTTCCTTGGTCGGACTGTGCCTACATTTGGTGGGTGGGTGGTGGACAGGTCCATGGCAGAACATGCAGCTAGGCAGCTTGTGACTAGGTATTTTGTGGTATTGCCATCCTGCTGAATTGGCGCCGTGTCCTTCCCTAATTTCTTACGTTTTGATATTGGTGATCCTTGCCAAAAGGAAACTGTTGTGTGGCCTTTCCAAATGTTGTCCTTAAGTAATTGCCCCGACTGCCTTTGATTTGGGAACGGCTCAACAATTATCCCCCACCAAAATGGATGCTTGAATTCAACAAACTAAACAGTAGACATATAAACATGACCAATCTAATTTTGGTGGGTGACATGTATATATGTCCCATAGCCGCAGCATGCTATAGCCATTTGGCAGGTCAGACTCCCACGAAGCCAGGACTGGCAGTATTGGTGAGACCGACTGGTTCCCAAATGGGATGAGTTTCACGACAATGCGCGCGACTCACGGGAAGGTCCTGAAAGGATTCCAACGTGTGTCAAGCCAGAAGGGTGGCTAGGATGATGCCACTTATGAGTGAGTGAATGTCATTGATATGTGCGAAGTCATGATCACTAGTGACTAGTGACTTGCAATTCTTATTGCCATTTTTGAAATTGGGCTTTCATTGGGATTTGGCACCATGTCATGGTACTCGTATATCTAATTTATTCTTATTTTCAGTTGAGGTCTGTTTGGGGTACAACTGACTGACAACCACGGGCTGCGTTTCAAGGTAAAACCTGCCTATTTCATTGATGGTTTCAAGTTCCGTTGCTTCTGTGACTGAGATGTTACTGACAGATTTCCTGAGAAGGTTCACAACAGTTCACGACGATACTTGGTTTACCCTCCGGTCATTTCACACAACATCACACAACTATCTGGTACGGATGGCCCCTTTATAGATGGTTCCCACCTGAAACAAAACGCGGAGATGGAACAAAAGGGCGCCTCCAAGAAGTTTCACTTGAATCTGTTTTCCCATGGTTTCCCATATGGTTTCCCATATGGTTTCCCATATGGTTTCCCATATGGTTTCCCATATGGTTTCCCATGGTTTCCCAATATGGCAGGGGCTTCAACAGGTCAACAGGTCGACGAAGAATTCAGACATGAGATCAGCTGCAACTCAGCCACCACATCCTGGCATCCAAGCAGACAAGCGCCAGCAAAAAAGGATGGCTGCTGGACATCCCTGGCTTTTAGTGCTCACATTCCATGGACGTGCTCTAAAACAAGTACCCTCTGGTAAACTAACATAGCGAACTGGAAAATCACTATGTTTTAATGGGAAACTCCACTATTTCTATGGCCATTTTCAATAGCTATGTTAAATTACCAGAGGGTAGACTGTAAATAAAGGAATTCAACAAGTGTCCCATAGTCCGGAATTCCAAGGGTTTGGGAGTAATTACTTGTCGTAGATGTTCTTTTTGTCCCAAGCCGCGTTTGTTTAGAGGGTTTATCAACACCTATCTAAGCAAAAGGGAAGCCATAAAGAAAGTGCTGTAGATGTAAGACATATTCTCTGCAACAGCAGTGTTGGCTATCCATTGTGGAGCTGTGACAAGGAAGTGATTCTCAACATTTGCCGGCATCTTGGAGCAATTCAACCAGTCCAAATGTGATTTGTGCATGTGCCTAGACCTAGAAGTCAAAATTGTAACCCCCCCCATTAACTCAGACAATGAGCATGTTCCGTCAATTTTGTGGGTCTATCTGGGCTCCAATTTGGACCTATATATACGGATATTGTTTCTATGACATTGGAATCCTGTGACCTAGTAGAAACACAGCTGGTATTTGATGCATCACATGCATATCGATTCATGTATATAATCGTCAAGGACCTACCTCTATCTAGGCATCTATGTCAATAGGCTGACTTTGGGTCTATCAATCTCCATGCAGTCTCGCATAACCTTTGTTGCCTGTATCTCAATATGACATGTATCTACGAAAAAACATCCCACACCTCTATCTCCATGATACCTATGATAAATTATGAATAATTATCTATAATTATGATAGATTATGAATAATTAGTAACATTCAATACCTAAATTATGATAGGTATTGAATGATATTGATAAGAGTGGTTGTGTTTACTGGCGACAGATGTGCTGCCCTTTTCAGCTCAAAGAAGCTGCGGCCTGACAAACAGAGTACAAAACAGCCTCTGTACTGTTTAACGATCTTTTGGGATGTTAAGTTTAGCATTCTGTTCAGATATCATAGATAATCATAGATCTTCATCCACATTCCAATTCAAACATGTCCTTCCGAAAACTCACAGTTGAATTTCAGACTCTCAAGTGATGCTGCCCTGCGCAGCATTTGGCACGGGCGTGCCATTGCAAACGTGTGGGGCCTCGCAATGATGCGCTGGAAATGTCCTTCCAATGGCTTTTGCGGCCCTCTTCCAGCCGCCGAGTGCGAGGGCGCCTTGGACTGCGATTTTGATCGGTTGGGGGGTACCAGCAGACTTGTCATGAGTCGAAAAGATTTCAAGCCTGAGGCCGGAAACATGTGGAAAGCATCGGCCCGAAGCGCTGCACTTTTGCCATAATACTAGATATAGTTCTCAGTCTAAGGCTTGAAGAATGATTGGTAAGTTGGAAGAGAACCTCTTACATCCTCCTACAATCCTCTTATTGAAGAGGAAAGTACACCGAACTTGTGGTTTTTAAGTTTCGACCCTCCATCTTTCCGGTGGCCAAGATTTTGCTCGCCCTGAAGATCCCGGAAGTCATCCAGAGAATATAGTGGATGCTTGATGATGTTGAAAGACCTTCGGAGAAAACAGGTGTTTCTTCTCAGTATCTTTCATGTTTTCCTCTGCGCCAAAACTCCATTCAGGACTTCCGCCCCCCTGCCCCTGATGCCTTCGCTTCCCTCTTCACGAATGTGGGCCCTCCGCCTTTGGAAGAGGATCGTAGCAAGCACTGGGAATAATTGGAAAGGTAAATATAGGAGATTTGCACACATAAAACAAGCTATGTCATGGGTGTTTAAGTGGGACTTTCACTCGGGCAGTGTAACTAACTTGGGATATTTAATGGGGTGTAACTAACCAACAACATGATATTTGTGTAGTGTGTTTGTGTGGAAATGGAGTATACCGGATATACATATTATACATATATATATATACACACCGTTAAAATTCTTTAAGTTGTGGCGGAAAAAAAAAACATAATTATATAATTGCTGCAACGATGACCCATTGGATTTTGGGACACCTAATTTTAACGTACCGTATATAATATAATATTATATTATATATATAATCCAAATAATACAAACATATTAAACTGAGGATCATACTGAGGATTCAAGGCTCCATGGTCCCCTATTCGCTTTGCGCAAATTGATTTTATTCTGGTGCCTCGACCTTTCAAAAACAGCATCCTTGATGTCACTTCCAGAACCGATATTGCATTTAACAGTGATCACAGCTTCATTTCCGCAAAACTGCGGTTAAGACAGAGCTGGTTCGATAGTCCCAAGGCTTGCAGCCAAAAGATACCACAGCCCCAGTGACATCCAAAAACAAAACTACAATGATCGGATAAGGGCATACTTCACATTTGAGAATGACACTCCGGAGAGCATATTTAATGCTACAAATTTTGTTTTGGCAATGAAAAAGGCTGCTGAAAACACTTTACCCCAAAAACACAAAACGCAAAACCAACCTTACATTAGTGAAGCAACTTGGCATCTGATTGAAGATAGGCAACAAGCACGTACTGAGGGAAACATGGCTGAAGAACATAGACTCAACAAAGACATCGCAAAACAAGCAAAAAATGGTAACAAAATTGGAAAATTCAAAAATTAGGAGACCTTACTGATCGCCGAGGATGCTAGAAGAACATCAGGTTCGAAAAATTAGCATTCACCCCAAGCTTTTACAATATATGAAGGATATAAGCGGGAATAGAGTTCCGAAATCCCAAAAAGCCGACGCAATTGCAGAATACCTCCATTACAAATAATGGAGGCCAAAGCAAAACCCGGTGCCAGCCAACAACCAAAAAGCACAAATCCTCCATAATGTTCAAGCAAAAACCGGAGACTTAGAGTATTTTGAAGTGGTAAAGGCCGTCAAAAAACTAAAAACCAACAAAGCACCTGGTCCAGACGGAGCCGTAACTAACTTTTCAAGTTTCTTGACCAAGATAACGTGATTTCTTTGACTGAATGTTTGAACAGTTTCTGGCAAATTAAAAAGGTTCCAGATGAGTTTGTACAGGCACACATTGCAAGCCTTTACAAGAAAGGAGACCACGAAAACCCTGAAAAGTATCGTCCAATTTCACTACTGAATATTTCATACAAGATTTTTGCATCAGTCCTCAAGTCAGGTAAGTTTGGCGGAAGGACTCGAACAACACATCAGTCCAACATAGTCCAACTCAGTTTGGTTTTCGGGAGGGTAGATCAACAGTGGACCCATTATTATGCATAAGGAGACTTACAGATGTTTGCGAACAAGGTAACAAAAAACCTGGTTGGTGGTTTCAAACATTTTTTATTTTCCATAATATATGGGATAATCCTTCCCATGGACTGATATTTTTCAAGATGGTTAAAACCACCAACCAGAAACTCATTTTAGTTTTCTTAGATTTGGAAAAAAAAACCTTTAACAAAATTAGCCACGACTAAGATGTCCCTCTCCCTTGAAAGATTGAATTATTATTCCCAGCGATCTTCTTAACGCCGTCAAATCTATCTACAACAATCCGACATTTCAGGTAACCCACAGAGACAAATTCAGTGCCTGGCTGCCTCAGAGAACTGGCATACGACAAGGGTGCCCTTTAAGCCCATACACACTATGTTCCATGATGTTCAAAAGAGGTACAACGACACTCGACATTCCAAATCCTTCCAAGGTTACGCGGATGATACATTAATCGTGGCAAAAAGCTTTGCGTCATGATACTAAATATCTTCATTTGATTGAAGAAGAATCTGATTATTTGGAACTAAACCTGAACAGATCAAAATGCTGCTACGTCGCGTACAACTGTCAAGGACAAATTCGTTTCCAAAATGGAGAGCCCATGAAATCTTCAGAGGAAACCGCATATTTGGGAGCGTCCGTCACGCAGCACATTGACCCTAGACATGAAAATCAGAAAGAGAATCTCTGCTACAATGGCCATACTCAAAAAGTGGACCTCTTTGGGATAAAAACGCATTGCAGCAAGAAGTGGAAACTACTCGTTTTCAACGCCGTCATCACTTCTAAAGTCCTTTATGGCTTGGAAACTTTGGATCCCACGGAAGCAGCTGGAAGGCTACTAAGCACGTTCCAACTATTTCCAACCAAAGGGTTTGCGAAAAATTCTAAAACTACACACCACGTTCGTGCAGCGCAACAATTCCAATGAATATGTGTATAGAAGAGCCAATGAAACTCTCATCGCACCATCAGAAGGACCTGGGAGACAAATCAAACCGCAAACCGAAACTTTAGAAGACTGAAAACTGAAACTTCTTGGGCATGTCTTGAGAAGGGACAGGCAACATCCACTACACCAAGCTGCGTTCTCCACAAGATCCGCGCTCCCACGGGAACCGAACACAGAAGACGAGGCCGCCCACGACAATTCTGGACAACTAACAATATGAGTAAAGCATGGGAAGTGATTCAAACGCATGATGCTACACAACTGCAAATACCATTCGACAAGAACAACCGATCGATACATGAGAGGATTATTGAACAAGCACAGCGATACCAACCCCCATTCAACAAAGGAAACCCAGTGTGAAACATTTGCTCAATGTGAAACTTTTGCTCAGTGTGACACCTTTACTCAGTGAGAAACTTTTGCTCCGTGTGACACCTTCACTCAGTGTGAAATTTTGCTCAGTGTGAAGTTTTTGCTACATGGGAAGATTTTGTTTCATTAAGACACTATTCGTACCAATCAGTGAGCGAGGCCCTAGGTTCTTGATAGTAGGTAGGAAGCGGATTAGTGCCTACGACCTGTGGCAATGTCCATGCTAGGTTATGGCAGTTTTAAAAAATGGGTTCAAGAGTTGTGTATGTGAAAGATCCCCAAACTTGAGGGGCGCAGTGCTTCGAAATCGCCGTGGTTGGAGATGATCCATGGTAGCTTCCGGGTCTTGGCTGGGGTTGTTTGATCATAAATCCTCGATATCTTACGAATTCCAAATGCAAAAAGACACTTAAACCATTTCAAAACAAAAAACTAGCGAAATCAATCTATCTCAAGATACTGTATGTCGACCTAGAACTAGAGGAACTTCACCTGAGTTGTTCCCGACACCTGCGCTTGTGTGGCAGGATGCACTAGCGGCCGATGAGCAAAGTGCAGAAGAGAGACTTCTAACGAGGCCTCTGATGGGGTAAACAGTTCATGACCGAAGATATTGGCTGAGAATCAGCAAAACTTCCGACATGGTGGTGTACCACATATATCCACATATTATGTATAGAATCGGAATTGCATATACAGAATACAGTCATTGACAATTGACATGGTCGTTGTATTGTGTCATGTTTTCTTGTCAGGAACGATGATTCAACGGGGAACGACAAAGAAGACGTTGGGTTTCCTTTCCAAAAAATATGGGAGCATAAAAAATGTTTTTTAGAGTCCAGCGCAAAATAATTAACGCATATTAACGCGGATATGTTTTTTTTGTGATCTCAACTATTCTTAACGTCCATCCTCATGATGCCATATTATGCCCAATGACTCGTATTTTCACTGCCATGGGGTATTAACAGAATCCTTTTCTTGGGCACCCCATTTTGGACCCTTTCCTGCGGGATTGAAGAGCTAGGATGTGAAAACAAAGTGAAGACCAGAAGGAAGAACATTGCATAACATTGCCATTTCCAATAGGACAATGACAATTCAAGAACCCCAAGTTTGCAACTGAATCTTTTTCAATAACCATATAGTATCCATATAGTCATATTGAGTTAGGTGGGATAACCTACTGGGACTTACTAACCGTCATTAACCACTTTCTTGAACAGACTTGACTGGCAGGGGAAGTTTCTCTTCACTAATTTGTTGAAGGAAAAAGGATTTGATAAACTGCATTCTTATGGCATACCGCCATATATACTACAGGTATGTGTATACTTAGGTATGTATTTTTATGTGTGTGCAATGTTTTCATGTCTCATTATGATTATAACTTATAACATTGACATTTGTTGTGATTGTCATGTTCTTAGCTTCATTTTGGCCATGAAAGGCATCCAAAAAAATGTCACCCCGTTGATGCTAACAACTCCCTGCTCCAGTATGCAAACGATCAGTTTCGGACTCCTTGATTTTGACCCATCCGGACCTGAATCCACTGATGTGTGTGTCCGTGTGGGTTTGCCCCCCCAAAAAAGATCATGTATTTATTACTATTTAATCCATTGGTTTTTAACTTGAGTAACTTGATGGTCCCTTTTACACTAGCCATGCATCATCATCCACCCCATTTTCGGACGGGTCCAGGTCGTCGGAGGCGCAGCAGACGAGACACCCGTTGAGATTCACATGTCGAGGCAGGAAGATGTTGCGTTGAGATACCCGTTGGGTCAAACAAATGGGAAGATTATTTTCCAGACCAAGACTGACCCTCCGGTGATTTAACCTAGCTATGGACCATGATATAGCTATGTAAAGAGAAAATGTGATTTTCCCATAGCTATGGTACAAATTACCAGAGGGTATTCTGTTCATTTGTTGGGATATATGGCCCAGTTGCATCCAGATGCTGGATCCAAAGACAAAGATCTGCAGAGGCCAAATCATTATCCACGAAAAAGACCCTCAGACTGTTTCACAGCAACAAGTCCAAAGTTCTAGAGCAACATTGCCGCTGTGTCACAGTGTCCAAATAGGGAATCACATATATTAAGATAGAACATCTATATTTGATTATATTAATATACGTATATATATATATTAGATATATATTGTACTCTATGTATAATAGCATATGACCGAACATAATGACATTTCATATGATTTCTATATTTTTTATTCAGATTTCATATCGGTCATCCATGTCTGAGATTTGGCGATCCTGGCGAGGCCTTCTCCCTTGGGTGTCAGCTTCATGTGCCCTGTGCCTCGGCGGCCTCGAAGCATGGGGGTTGATGGAAAACCCCATGGGATTTTGATGGAAAAAAAACACTGAAACACTGACATGTTATGGAAAAAGCCATGGGATTGTATGGAGAAACCTATAGAAACCGATTTTCAAACAAATCCTATAGAAATATTCCCAACAAGTTACAACATATTCGGTGAGGTCAGGAACGGTGATCAGCCCTTTGGTTGATCCCGGTGGAGGACTCGGTCCTGTTGGAAATTAATAGAAATTGATAAATACGTTGAGTTGGTGTATTCAGTGTATTCTATGTGATTGTATAATAACTGCTATACCACAATGTATCATATAGTTGTTTATATATATATATGTAAAACAATATCATATCATATTATATGCTTGTTTTATTATGTTGCATATCTTTATCATATCATATCATTGTTAGTTTGCCTTTCTGTTGGGTAATAAAGGAAACATCTTTGATGCTAAGCGGCGAGGCTGGCTCTGATCGTGCTGAGCGGACGGATGCTGGCGCCAAGGGGAAGTTTTCAGGCGGGCTCCGTGGCAAATGTCAAGGATGCTGCTGACCACTAGATATTAATGTTAGTAAAGCACGGGTAAACCTCACTTTTACCATGAGTTGGTATAAATCGTCAATCCATATGAGTGGTTTATTGCTTTACTAGCATTACTACTCAAATATGATTAGATTATATGGAGGTTTCCTAAAATGGGGGGTGCCCCCAAATGATCCAAATTGGCCCTTTTGGTATTGAAACCTTTGGTGACTTGGGGATCCACCGTTGTAGGAAAACCCCATGTATGAAGGATGTCTGAACATGGCCTATGAGCTTGGGGCAATATATATATACACAGGAATGAAATCACACTTTGTGACATAGAAGTGTATGAATTGTATAAATATCATGTACATTATGAATGTATAATATTACATATGTTTGTGTGTACACATATTTACCATATATCTTGAATGTATTCAATATCATGTTGTGTGCAATCAGCCTTTGAGAGCATCTATGAGTTTCAACACGTCCATTCACATAAGATGAGCGTGCAAGGTGCAAGGTATGATGTGCAGTACATATGTCTCTCTCTCTCATATGTGCTCTGACAGGTCTGTGTGTCGCCTGTGCGTGCCCTCTTGAATTTTGCCACGATTCATAGACATGGACAGACAGAGAGAGAGAGAGAGAGAGAGAGTGAGGGAGAGAGAGAACCCACCCCACCAATGTTGAAATGTACAGAGCTTCTCCAGAAACAGTTATGATATCTCAAACTGGTACACGAAATTGCACTTACATGCACACGTGAGTTTTCTTCGATCCTCACAAGCAGGGGGAGTCCTAAGTTCAAGAAGCCCAAGAAGTTTAGGGCATAGGGCTTTCACATTTCCACATTTTGGATTTATATGTAGTCACAAGAAAACTCGAAAACTGACAGAACCACCTTTACTATATTTGCAGGGTCCAACCCATGATTTCCCTTTTGGAACCCCCAGAAATAAGCCAACGTGAGTGATGATTGGTGACCTTGACTCCCTTGGCATGGCTCCACCAACAAGCTGCAGGCCTTTCTTTTGGAAGGCTGGGAGCCAAGATTTCCAACGTGTGCCTTCGGCTCAATGGACTGATAGATCTGATTACGAAAGATGGATGGCTGGTAGCACTGTAGCTGAATCTTGGTGGTTTCACTGATTTCTTGTTGGTTTCCCAAGTTTCTTGTATCCCAATTTGCTGTGATTCATCCAACGACTGATAAGATCTGATAAGGTTTTGGGGATGTGGGTTGGCTCGTTCGACATCCCGAGAAAACAGCGGGACTGTTGCGACACAGCAGATATTCTGCTTGGAAATAGAGATTTCATAGTTGCTGCACAATGCCGAACATATGGTTTTGTCTGAGAATAGGGTACATCCCTAACCCCCTGTGTATGAAATACCCCCTTTGAAACCCAGCTGGTTTATATAGTATTGGATCTATTCATTTCGGGGGAGGGATTACTCAACATCCCAGGCTTAAGCCAACATGTTTTCGTATTTTTCGTTACCAACATTGCCATTTTGGGCGTATCCCCATTTTGTTTGACAAAGCCATAGAAACAAATCGTGCCGCAATTGTGCTCCTGGTCCTTTGTGATCTTCTTGACATCAGGACACATCTAGGGTATCTTTCATTGGCTATTTGGCTATGGATGTTTATCCCTCCAAACTCTGAGATAATTTATGGTTTGATCCATCCCTATTTGGGTGTCTGAAAGTGGGCTATACCTCCAATCTATGTGAAAATCAGGGAAAATGAGGTTTCAAACCATGGGATTTGAAGGACCTGAATTTCACACAAACCAATTTCTGATGCCAAGCAAGTTGAGCCAGTTGAGCCGTTGAGGCGAAGAATTTCCGAACCTCGATTTTCTTTGGGTGGCTTGGAAATTCAAGCTGTGAATCTGTGAATCCATGAAGATTCCGCGGATCACCGATGCAATGGCCAAAGCTTGTAGTGATCGTTGGTGTTTTCCTATTTTTGTTTACATACCGTTGGACCCACCTTCACATTGTTCATAGTTTCCAATGCCATATTTTGAAGGGTGGAGTCGTTTTGTCAGAATCTGTTCATATCATGTCATATCAAGTTGTGAACATTATCCCCGACAGATCCAAGTACTTGTACTTCCTGAAAATGTATATTTAACCCCTAAATCATACTCCAAATACTTTTTTCAGAAGGTACAGTACTCGTGCGGCTGGGCTACATGTACATATGCATGATTGTACATTATTGTATGAAATTCATTGAAATTCGATATCTATATACAATTATATAAGTATAATTAGATGATATTAGATACATGACATAACTACATGTGTGTGTTCACGTCGCGGCATACCTTATCGGGACTGTGGGACGATGATCTCCTTTTTCGAGGTTGCTCACAGCAACTTGAACAACCTGGGTCCAGACCGGGGTGCAGAGGGCCTCGTGTACCGCGTCAGCCACTGTGTCAGAGTCGACCGTTCTGATGTCGTCATGATGAAAAGTGTGGAAGGGCTTTCCATAAATGGGAAATTCACCCAAAATCGTTGGTTTATAATGGAAAATCATGGAAAATCCTATTTCAATGGATGATTGAGGGGTACCCCCATTTCAGGAAACCTCCATGTGATTCATGTGATTTAATTAGTCGTTCAATAACGAATTGAAATGGCCATGTTGATGGGGAAACTGAGGCTTAAGTCCTGCAAATCCATATTTTAATATTGTTTCTGGGGTCAAAATGGTGCTGTTTCAAAATGGGTAGCCCAAAATGCATCCCGCAGTTATCATCATTTCCCCCATTCAAGTGACAATGCATGACAATGCATTACGAAATCTCCCGCGTTGAGACAACCCCAAATAATAATAGTTACGACATGTTACAACAACTTCCAAAACTGGAATACCTTTGAAATCCTTTGGCCCATCGAGCTGTTGAGGAGCATCCCTGGGGTTGCACAGACTTCCCCATCTGTATCGATAGTCACAGTAATCTCGAGCAAGATTCAAACCATCAACACGACAAAAGATAGCCTAGGCCTAGAGTTTCTTGAATCTCTAAACAGCCAAGTGTTGCTCTAATTCATCGGATCTTCAATATCATTTTGAACACATCTTGCTGATAGCGTCCAAGGAAGTTACAAGGGCGAGCACATGGAGATGGTGTTCCCTGGCCTTAGATGCCTTAGATTCTGGTTGAAGCTCCGACAAGTCGCTCCCTTGTAGCCTAAGGTTCAACGCGATGCACGATTTCAAGGCCTTTGATTCTAAGATGTTTGGACTGCATGGCTTCTATGGCTCATTGAATGTGGTCCCTTGACGGAATTAGGCGAACTTCAAGCAGCTTCAGGTCTCAGAGCGGGAAAAACTGGGAAAAACTGTAATTACCTAAGATGTACCAAGCAAGAACTTGGATATCAATGACAGACCGTTTTACCTAGTTGGTCCTGTCTTTTTCCTCTCAACCTCAGCTTTCTCATCAGCAAAGCCAAAGCCACTGAGATGGAGCGTTCGAACGCGCACTTGAAGGTCACCTTCAAAGATTGGGAGACCAAGAAGCCCGTGACAGTGGATCCTGGGCGCAGTGGTTACAGGGCACATGGATTAATGGGGATCAATTGGGGTGTGAAGATAAATAAGATACACGATGCTTTCAAGTTTGCTTCTTCATGAATATTTAGAAGTATGAAAACAGCCGCCAGCGCATGTATGCCTTGGCCCACATTTCAGGTTTTCAGCAGATTGCATCACATTACGGGTGGTTTTTCCACCCTAGGATGATCCCCAATGGACCCAAAAACATCAGGGATTCCAGGGATAAGGTGAAACATGTGAAACGAGCAACTGGATTGTGACATATTGTGACCCATTTGGCTATGGATCAATACCTATTAATACCATTTTTAGGGGGATGAACATCCATTTACCAGCTATTTTGATGTTCACCAGGGGTACAAGGTTTTGACACACTGCCATTTGTGACCCTAGTTTGAAGATTGTGACCATTGCCTGCAACAATCGCTTCCGCATCAAGTGCCGGCCGAAGAATGGCACTGCTGAGCGGCGCTTGAGCCAGAGCTTTTAGACATCCATTATCGCAGCACAAAGACACACTGGACCTTGGGCACTCTTGAATGTCCAGGTTGTGAAACACCCTCCCTTGCTCTATCAAAAAGAGTCCTACACAAGGCAAACCAGTTCCGTCCACATCAACATGTCGAATTATATACGTATTATATATTGTAATACTTTGTTATTGTTTCGCTGCCGTGGAACACAGAACATTTTGAGACATTCCAAAACTGCCAGTGTCCCTTTCAAACACCATGGATTTGCACACAGCCTTCAGGCACAGCGGACCCATGCGTGGGAAATCGTTCCACGTCGGGTAGTATTGGATATATGATGATATATTATCATATAGTATCATATTATTTGCTCATATTTGCTCATTATAATTAATTATACATGGATAATCATGGATATACATGGATTATATCCCCAAAGTGGTTGTTTTTCAGATCCCAGAGAGGTGATCCTCTCTGTTCAACATTGGGAACTTCGCCACGGCCATGGAGAGATTTGACGGAGACGGCCTTGGCGACAAATGATCAACAGGTCTCTGAGTCACTTGGTATGCGTCCATTATGGCAGGGGTTTCTTGCGCCATGGACTCAGCAGGAAACAGATCAGAGATGCTTCCAAGATCTTCCAACCAAGTTGAGTTTGTTGTTCTTGCAGGGATGGCAAAAGGGATAGTGCACCGATATTGATGGCATTTCAGGTATATTATATAATATTATATAATTATCGTCACACCTTGACTGCTGTTGGTCAGATGACGAATGCCAAGGATGTCGACTGGGCCTCGCTTTACTTGCAGTGCTTGCCATTTTTGGATTGATTTGTCAGAGACTTGGCCGCCATGGGAGCCCCCAGATGATCCTTGATGAAACAGCCAGCCACATGCAGCGTCTGAAGCTGTTTGGTCGCTTCCGCAAACCATGGTTACTTCAATGAAATACCACACTATTGGTATGACTGATAACTGGGTGCAAAGACCCTCACAGTTTCGTGATGAACTACAAGAAATCAAGTAATTAATTTGGTCCGCCGCTCATATTATATATACATATATACACGTCCGTATAGATAATAAAGCTAGGATTAATAGCCCCCCCCTATTCGTAAATAACCCTGGGCCCCCAGATTTTCGGGCAATACTAAAGTCAATTAGTAGTTGGTTTTTCCCTCCCGGATAGTGGTGCACCCCCCCCATTAGTAAATACCTGCTGCGACCCCCAGATTTTTTGTGGTACTAATTTAGCATTATTTCCGTTTACTTTTAATTGGTTCTACAATTCTATGGCTACTTACTGACCCTTCCTATCTCATCTCTTCTTTGATTCCTATCATTTGGTGCATCTTTCCCATGCTCACTCAATGTTTTTTTGGCACCTCTGGATACGAAACCGACCTAATTTCGTCAAATTTGACCCCTCATGGATCCTACTGTGCAGCTAATTATCAGCTAATTCCACTAGAATTGGCACTTCATTGGTGCTTATATGAACCTAATTCCAGCAACACCAATGGTGGAGTTGTTTTTTCCCAATTCGGCGTCTTCTTAAATTCCTCAAAAACACATTGTTGACCTTGTTGACCTTGTTGACCTAAAAGGGGGGGAGGATGGAGGTTTTATTAAGAGAGCGGGTTCCCATGGGGAGTGAATTATCATTAAGAATGATGATAAAACACTGCAAATACCGATGTTTTATGCACTTGGAGGGACTGAAACCCTTGTAAAAAGACCTTTTTTGATCAGGATTTTGAGATACTCTCTCAGTGCTGACTCGCAGTGCTGACTCGCAGTGCTGACTCGCAGTGCTGACTGAGGAACCTGTATGGCAACGCGGCGTCAATCTCCACGGGCAAGTTATGGCCGTCTTCAATAGGTGGATTGTCATGTTAATGTTGGGTCACCGTTCTGTGCAATTGAGTATATATTGCAGGTACTGGCATGCGACATTGCATTCTGTTCCATAATGATGAGAGATTGAAAGGATGTTGCACATCATGCTGCTGCCTTGATCTTCATCAGTGCGGTCAGCAGCACCGTCACTAGACCTTAGAATATGTTGAGTCTCATTTGCATATTTCCGCCGCATTATATCGATTTAAATCAAGATCATTAACGATCACCATGAATATGATATATATGTATATACACAGTATCTCATTTTATCAGTATCATCTGCTGTTTTTGCTTCATCAATATCTCTCCCTCTTCAGACGTGTCAAAAACATCCGTGTCCAGAACGTCTCCTCAGCGCCAGCAACAACTATCAGTCCACCTTGCCATCGGCACTGTTTCCATCCACAATCGTCATAAGGCATTACCCTCGGCTCGAAAGTATAATATCGAATTTTGCACCGTTGGACATATATCCTCAGCGTTTGACATCATCGTTGTCGTAGCTTCCTCATCGTCATGTTCATCATGCTCAGCTTGATCCCTCCCCCGACACTGTGTCCCTATGGCCAAGAGACATAGGGTATGTTGGAGATATTGTGATCCTGGAGAGTCCGTAGAGTTTCCGAGTTCTAGTTGGCCATGACGTTCATGTGGCAAACCCTCCAAGGCAAGGGTGAATTGAGTTCCAGGTATTAATTTTGTTTATAGCTTGCCTCTCTGTGTATATTATGTACACAATGCATATCGATATGTATATATATATGATTATATATATATTGTAGGGTGAAGGCTGCAGATTTGAATCAATGTAGTCAACAACTGTAAATGCTCAGTTTTCCCCAGCGCATATATATATATATACATATACACATTAATATATTTATACATATGCATTCATACATATAATATATATATATATGTATGTATATACATAGATGCGTAGCATTTTCTGCTGCAGAAACCGTTGTAAGCACTGTCACTGGCCAGGCGCCAGCGAATGGTTGAAGACAACAACAGCCAGCCTGGTGGAAGCTGCAAATGGCACAGTTTTCAGCGGCGCATTGGGAGGCCCCAGTGGGCCAACAACAACAGCAACAACAACAACCACAGCCACAACAACAACCACAACAACAACAACAATAACAATAACTGGAGGTTCATACATAGGTATAATTACTTGGAATAGATTATACATCAACATCTCCTCAGATCTCCCAAACACACAAAATGACTTGTTCATACTTAAAACGGAAATGACCTATATGACCAACATGACCAACAGATCCGCTGGGTTTTTGTGTCACCGACCTCAAGTACAAAAGTTGCTCTGGTGTCACGTGATTCCTGTTGAGCGGCTTTGTAGCAGTTGCTGGCCTTTGTGGCATCAAATCAACATTGAATTTGTTCAAAACTATATACATGTTGTTTGGCCCGTTTGGCTGCATTCTCTGGGAATCATGGTAGACATTGGTGGAAAGACGGCCGATTGCTTGTAATTGGATATGTTTCACCAGACTTACAGGGTTTATATCCCAGCTCACCGCGGTCATTACCATGGTTATACCAAGTTGAATAACCCTAACTGCACCCAAAGTAGGAGCAGCCTGGCTGAAGACGACCATGGCCACACTGGTAGATTCAGTCAATTCTCACTGTGAACAGGCATAGGTTTCATAGGTTTGCGCTACAAAGCACACAATGCACTGCAGTAGATTTTACTGGGCAACATCACATCACAGTACCTTTGGTTGCCTTGTATTGCATTGTACCACTAGCATGCGCGAAGACGTAGCATATGCACGCAAGCATGCACAAATGCATGCCTCACATCAGACATGAGGATGGATAAAAACCTGTCGTATCCTGTATTTATATTATATTATATATATTATATATATATGATGCACAGTATTGCATAGTCTATTCATAAAGAACGGCTATGTTCACATCAACAGAAGGATACCATGTCCAGCCGTATGCATCCCATGAAGCAATGCAACAGCTAGGAGCCGCTTGGTTGAAGTCCGCGAAGAACTCATCGTTTGCCACAGCTCTCCATGGCGTATTGGAAGATAGCTTTCTGAGTTCCTTGATTGCCTTGGCGGTTTCAAGATGTAGCATCCAGAAATGGGGGGCATCCTTCCAACAAACTATTGTGAAAAAACATATCAAATGTTTCTGGTATATAGCACAGAGTATTGCCAATATGACCACTTGGTTTATCCCCAAAAATTGACAACATGGAATGATACCGATTGACTTCCATAATTTTAGGGAAGCCGGGACAGTTGTGACTTTTTTTACATATTGATTTCGTGATTTGGGGATTCGACGTAAATTGCGATGTGTTTCCAGTTGCACGTTTTAGATTGTTCCCAAGTTGCACGTAGCCACCTTAATTCTGTCTAGTGTGGTTCCATGCCAAGGTTCTTCCATGATTAAAAAAGAAGTTCTATACTAGTCGAGGGATATCAATTTTTATGGTAGTTGGAAAATCGTCTGGGGTGTAGAACCCACAATTGATAGTCAGTTTTCTATAGTTTTCTTCCATCTGGGGCTGGCTTTACCTCACCATTTTGCAAAAGTCAAAAGATATCCATCATCGACAAGACATTAGACATTTACCAGTTACTTGGCTGCAAGGTTGAATACGGGTTTCTTTTCAGTGGACCGGATCGTGTTTCAACAAAAGAAACAACCCACAGTTTGTCTAGGGGGCTCAGATTCATCAATCGCTGTGCAAGTCCAACTCATGCGTAGAAATTGCCTGAAACCATTTGAAACCAAGGTCTGTAAAATGAGCCTACACATGTCAGAGTGTTTCACAAACCTACTGTAGGTCTCCAGAAGAATGACCCCTTGGTTTCACTTGGAAACGTTGCCCTTCGTGAGGGTCCCCAAACAGAAATACTTTTCTTCAAGAAGGGATGCGTTGAGTATCGAAAGATTTGAAATATATTTCAGATATTGGCAGATCTTCAGGAATCAGGAACGGTGTGGTCCACTGTGTTGAGCCATAGCCTTGGCTTGGGCGTGTGAGCTTTCATCCCTGGCCAATTTGCTTGTAGTGTAGGTGCTTCAAGCGAATGGAAAGTGCCGAATACTTCTGTGGTCACCAGGAAGCACTCGGCATGGATGGGTGGAGGCTAGTAGCAATGGGGATTTGGTTCAAGATCCTCAATTAAAAATGGCTGTTCAAATAGCCAAGTGTGGTTGAGTCCTAATCCATTAAAGGATGGTGATGTTGCTCTGTGTTTCTTCACTTATGTCTGATATGGATGATAACATGGGTGTATCCAGCATGATCCAACACTGGGGTGTACATCAAATCCTTTGGTTAATCCCCAGTGGACGGTCTCAAAATGGAGGTATGCGCCATGTTCAGACCTGCCCGGCCTTGCTGGGGCGGAAGTTTGGAAAAAAAGCAACGGCTTTCGGAGATGATTGGTCGAGGTGTTTGTCAAATGCAGAAGACATGAAGGATTGAGATGAATGTCAGGTGCATCAATGAATATGGAAAGATCCACCATGTTTAATGGGAAAATCCACTATAAATGGTAATGATACCATGGTGCATCAATGAATGTGAGGTGTCAAATGGTTGAGATGCGCTTGGGGAAACCTCCAAGGTTTCCAACATCACAGCTCTGGAACCGTTCCTTCAAGAAGGAGGTACGATGGGCGTTTCCATAAAATCGGGGTACCCCACAAATTGATGTTTTATAATGGAACATCCCCCAACAATGGTACCCCCATGACTTAGGACACCTCCACTTATTGGTTTGGCAGATTATTTTACTGAATATGACTGTTGTTGTGGTTCCATCAAGGATTCAGAGGGTCTTGTGCAAAACTTGAATCAGCCTTGTTGGTTTTGCGGATATACTAACAGTTGGTTGTGGCGTATCATCATTGGAGTATGGTGTACCACCACCTTGCTCATTTTCCAACGTTGGGCATGTTTGGGCGCGCTGGGTTTTTGTTGGACACACACATACACATACTGGTTGGTGGTTTGGAACATGTTTTATTTGTCCATATATTGGGAATAATAATCCCAACTGAAGCATATTTTTCGGAGGGGTAGGTATACCACCAACCAGCATATAGTTGACCATATATTAAATGTGCGCCTCCACGAACCCATGTTCGCTGCTGGAGTTTCAGAAATTAATGCGCTGACTTGTCTTCTGGTAATCTAACCTGGCAATTCAAGCTACTTCACGTAATCACAGATGAAAGTGCCATATCTTACCATGGTATCAATTGAATCAATATTTTTTTTTGAACCATATAATATTTTACCAGGAAAGAAATGTGATGTTCCATTGCCATGTTTGAAAAAATCCCGGAGGGTAGCTGAACCGCAGGGCTTTTGGTGGCTTCCGGAGCTGTGGCAAGGTGCGCAGATGGTGGACATTGTGTCTTAAAACCGTGAGTTATAACCGTACCGTCTTTGGGAACCACGGCAAGCTAAGAAACCCTCCATAAATGGAGGTTGATGGGAAAATTATCCGTAACTTGGCTGGTTTTTCAATGTTTTTCAGCAGCCATGTTTGATTACTTGAGGGGACCAATTTACTGAACTTTTAAGAAATTGAGAAATGGTAATCAATTAATTAATATATTACTAGGATTTTATCTCGGATTGACATAAAACAGTACCCTGGATGTCCTTTTTCTTACTGGTTGATAAATACGATTACTAAAGGAGCAACCCCTAATAGACAACCAGGAGATAAATTAAAGTCAGTGGCATATCAAACCTGCTTTGTTTTTCCCTAAGAACATCATGGAACATATGGAACCATACTCCATCTGGGAGCTCTGAAAAGCCCCAAAAGAAAGAGGGGAACAAACTCACCACATTACCTACTAGATTCATACCTTTGGATTTTGCGATGCAGTGGTTTGACTGAAACTTAGGTTTGCATTTTTAGATGCACCGGATTGGCGCTTCAGAGGTCTTGTTGGTGGGTTGTTTGGTGATCATGGTGGTGGTTGCGGACCTGACAGGAGCCCATTCAAAGTCCCAGATGACGAGCCTCCCATTTGGGAGTTTGCTCCAATCTATATCGAAGCTCGGGCAGCACGAGTGGTCCCAGTTCTTGTGCTGTTGCTGTATGTTTTGAAGGTTTTGAATGTTATGTCATAATATGATAATTCTATATAATTCTGCTGGGGTCCGAGATTTTCAGAGCATAACTCAGTTGAAGGAAATTCCGTTGTTGTTAGACCCCTCAACTTCAGATTGGTTTGAAGGCCCCCATTGCAGATTTGTATGTTTGGAAGCTGCCTGAAAAAAATAGACTATGTGTAACTGGTACTGCCAAGACTGCTACAGACTTCCAGGACCACTTTGTTTGGCTTTTGCATCTCCGTTCTTTGATGTATTCGTAAAAGTAAATTGCAACATTTCACGGATCTGGATCCCTCCCCTTTCTCCATCGTCCCCTGAGGAGGAAAAGTTGATGGGAAGGAGCAATTTTCGTTGGGATGTGCTGCATAAAGGCCACCAACTGCACCATGTGCATGTGTGTCCATGCCAACGATGGCTAAGTAAATTATATTATCTCTGTATGATATGCCTTCTGTGCATGTTGTATATGTAAATAGCATGCATACATAATCATCATAATGATGTAAATGTTCCGTATACATACATGTATTTCATATGCGGAATACGTAGCGTGTGTTGAAAACATACGGCTGGGTTGACTTGTTGAAGCCATGAAATGCTTGAAGAAAGAGAGATGCTCTGCCAAACTTCTGGAGTTGATGAGAGATGGCTTCCTTTCGTTCTTTTGTGAAGACTTTGTGTCTAACACATGCAATATATGTATATAGTATATACGTGAATATGTCAGTAGATTAAATAAATAAATAGATAGATAGATCAATAGATCAATAGATCACTAGATCAAAAGATCAATAGATCAATAGATTAGAATGATTAGATTAGATTGATTAGGTTGATTAGGTTGATTACATTAGATTGATTGGTTTGATTGGCTCGCTTGGATTGATGAGATTGATTGGATTGATTTTGTTGATTGGATTGTTTTTATTGATCGATTTTATTGATTAGTTGGATTAGATAGATTAGCTAGTTGGATAGGCTGGATAGGTTAGGTCGGTTAGGTAGATTAGGTAGATTAGATAGGTTAGATAGATTAGATAGGATAGATAGATTAGATAGGATAGATAGACTAAATAAACTAGATGGATGCGATCGATTAGCTAGAATTATTAGGATAGATTAGATAGACTAGATCGATCAAAGGATAGATGATTAAAAAAAAGAAAGTGTATATATAGACCTATGTGGATGACTATTTGGATATGCACACATGCATTTGTATAAACGTGAACGGCTAGGATGTCAACCCTCCTTGAATACTGCGGCGTTGCAGGCAACTGGACCGTGCAGGAGCCTGAAAAGGCGATCTTTTATGTGGCGCCATGGCGATGTGATGATTGGTGGTTTTTGTTTGGGGAAAAACAACATTTTTTCAGGTTGTTTTCATGATTTTTCAAAGGTTTGAAAGAAAAAAACTTGGAGCGGGTTGAAATCTTCTGGTGATGACAGGATTTTAGTTATGAAAGATAGGGTATTTCACCGTTGACAGTTGAAACAAGAATTTGACAATTAAATGTGGAAGGCATTATCCAAGAAACATAAATCGCCAGGCAGTATTGTCGGAGAAGAACTAGCCAAAAGAAACATGTTCATCAGCAATAGGCTCAGGGTAAGGTTGGGATTTCAGCCCATGTTCAGTGGGTATGGGTCTGAATCAAGACCAAAATCCTACCAGATGGACTTATTTCGTAGTACCCAAAATTCTGACCCCATTCCCGGGTAAGCCACTTCTTTGGTTTCTCATGTTGAGCACTATCTATCCTGAAACTATCCCATTTTTGGGGTACCCAATTCTGTTCATATTACGATTTGGGGTAATCCGCAAGAGGATCATTTTGACTTTAGGCAATGAAAGGATGAAAGGGGCGTGAGACTCAAGAGGAGTATTCAACAAGAAGTTAGTTGTTTATTGTTTCAATTGGCTGAAATAGACTCAGTTTTGGAGAACCGCGGTTTTATTATGCGGTTCTGCTTAGTGGTGTCACATGTTTACCACTATTGGATCCATGAACTTTTCCCAGTTTACACAGCTCAACCAGACCATCACGCCTTGAGGTTTGCTGCGGTCCCATTGAGCGACTGCTTCAATTGCCACCTCGTAGTCCGGAAGCGCCATATTTGTGTTGCCTTACAGCATGGGAGACATGGCAAGACGAGCCCATGGAGCATCTGGGAACAGAATCAAATCAATGGGGATTTCATGCAATTTCCATTTCCAGGTTAGATTTTTGAAGATTCTTGAAGTGTGTATGGGTAGACTATCAAATCACGCTGGATTGAGATATCCCATGATGTCCCATTCACTGAAAGTCTCAGCTAAAACCCAATGCAAACATGAAGCACCTGCAATTGGAGATGGGTCAACCAGGAATCATTGGAGACCCACATTGTCGTCCCATGGCCAGCATGGCTGGAGGTTATGATTGCGATGCCATCCTCAAAATGGAGAACATGGCTCAAAAGAAGCCACCGACGCTAGGCTTCAGACCATGGCAAGGGATTGGGTGGGTCAGGTTTGTATGTGGATGATTATGTGGGAAGCTACAGAAAGTAAGAATAGCAAAGAGGTTATGAACGATTTGTGTGCGGATTTCTCAAGGTACTCGTACAGTACATAGGCCTATTTGATCCTATTTGTAGTCTGCAAGATTTGTGGGCCTGAAACCTGATGACCCTGTTGAAAAGGATGATGTCTATCAGCTTGTTTCAGGCTGCCAATTCCTGAGGCCGTGCAATGACTCCGGATTGGCTATCGGGTTATCCGTGTTGTTGTTGTTGTTGTGGTTGTTGGTTGTTGGTTGTTGGTTGTTGGTTGTTGGTTGTTGGTTGTTGGTTGTTGTTGTTGGTTGTTGGTTGTTGGTTGTTGGTTGTTGGTTGTTGTTGTTGTTGGTTGTTGGTTGTTGGTTGTGGTTGTTGTTGTTGTTGCTGTTGTTGTTGTCGTTTTGGTTGTTGTTGTTGTTGTTGTTGTCGTCGTTGTCGTTGTCGTTGTCGTTGTCGTTGTCGTTGTCGTTGTTGTCGTCGTCGTCTCGTCCTCGTCCTCGTCCTCGTCCTCGTCCTCGTCCTCGTCCTCGTCGTCGTCCTCCTCGTCGTCGTCGTCGTCGGCGTCGTCGGCGTCGTCGGCGTCGGCTTCGGCGTCGGCTTCGGCGTCGGCGTCGGCGTCGGCGTCGTTGTGGTTGTGGTTGTGGTTGTGGTTGTGGTTGTGGTTGTGGCTGTGGCTGTGGC